>JAABUV010004627.1_pt1 | contig 16298 bp, 15 predicted proteins | sample 5559971 | NCBI WGS metagenome assembly JAABUV01 (sample SAMN10711881, study PRJNA513362) | rock metagenome | isolation source: Antarctica rocks | place: Antarctica: Victoria Land, Knobhead nord | collected 2015-12-19
ATCTATGCCCTGGTGGACCTCGTCCTGGGCCTATCAGACCGGACCCTGGCGTTAATCGCCGACGTCTTACACGAGCTCGATCTGACACAACCGCTGGCCGACGCGCTGTGGCAGCTGGACCCGCAGGCACCTGCGCCGTCGATGCGCGAACTGGCCCACAAGCTGCGCTGCGATCCTTCGACCGTCACCTTCCTGGCCGACCGTCTCGAAGCGAAGGACCTCGCTGCCCGAGAGGTCGACCCTGACAACCGAAGAGTCAAGACCCTGCACCTGACACCGGCCGGCCGGCAAGCCAGAACCACCCTCGTCGCCGCCATTACCACCCGTTCACCCATCGCCCATCTCACCCTGCAGGACCAGCACCGACTCCATCAACTGCTGACCATGGCCGCTGCATCGCCGTGAAACCAAGCTGATTGCAGTTGGTCTGAACAGGGCCGTAGAACCGAAGCGGAGGAACGACGAAGCTCCCGCGTTCACCCGGAGAGCCCGTGGGCCACAGCGGCGATCTGCGCTCTGGTCAGCCGATCAAGAGCGCGTTCTTGATTCGGGAAGCGGCCGCCGCGGGGCATCGACTGTTGCATCGACGGGCCCTTGTTCGCGACGAACTGGGCAGCAGCACGCAGGCGCCGAGTTCGGTCAGGTCTCAGCCCGGGCCGGCCGCGGAGGTCGACGCAGTTCCCGGACGGAAAGCTCCACATTGGAAGATCTGCCGGCCTGCTTACTGCCGGCCTAATGCTTCAAAGAACGGTCCCGGGTAGGGCTGTGGACCAGGGACGTGGTCCCGGCGTCCGCGAGTGCTGGCAACCGGTCCTACATCTTTTCGCCGTCGTCACACGGACAGGTCCAATTCGGCGGCGGCGACGTGGTCCATGAAGATCGCGACCGCTCAGTGGCGACGTCCTCATGGCGGGTAGATCACCCATCATCGATGGCTCTCGCAGGGTCACGATCCGATGAGTTGCTGACGTACCAGGACCGGTTTCATCGCCCGATCCAATAACACCTCCGGCGCCTTTTCGGCATCATGGACCGAGATCACCAATTCAGGGCGCAACCGGCCCCACCGCAGCAGGTCCAACACAGCTGGCACGTGCGGGGTCACACTGACCGCGCCGACCGAGACCGTCACGTCTCGCTGGTACATCTCCCACAGCGGCAGCGGGGTATCGGCAAAGAACATTCCCGCGTTGGACAGGTGCCCGCCGGGCGCCAGACACAGCACTGCCTCACGCAAGAGCCCACCGTCGCTGGTGGCGCCGATGACGACCGGATATTGCAAATGTTGGGTACCGGCGTCCACTTCAGCCCCCACATCGGCGCCCAGGGCTCGGGCCACCTCCCGGCGCCGACCGCTCCTATCGACGTAGTCGACCGACCGGGCCCCCGCGGCCAGCGCCTGGTCGACCGCGAAAAGCCCCAGGCTGGGCAGGCTGCTGACCACCAACACACGAGCGCCGGGGTGCCGGCTGAGGCCCCGGGTGACGCAGACGTAGGCGTCGGTGAGGTTGTCGCTGACCGCGGCGGCCGCCGCCGGCTCGACCCCGGGGGGCAGCCGGGTGAGCATGGCGTCGGCGTACGGGACCCGCGCCTGCTCTGAGAACAAGCCTCCCCAGTCACCGGCGATCGACGCGCCGTAGCCCTGCAGCCCCGGGACCGTCGTGCAGGCCGTCGGCAACGCATTTCGGCACGGCGGACATACCCCGCAGCTGATGTGCCAAGGCACGACTACAAGATCCCCGACCGCTACCCGGTGCACAGCGCCACCGACCTCAAGCACCTCGGCCACGCATTCGTGCCCGATCGGGAACCCGTTGCCCAGCGGCACCAGGCCATGCACGATCGCCCGGTCCAAATCGCACGTCGTCGAGGCGACAGGACGAACGATCGCTTCCAGCGGATGGCCCACCACGAGATCCTCGACCTCACGCCAGATGAGTCGGCCGACGTCCTTTAACCACAGTGCACGCACCAGGGCCGTCCCTTCAACAACTCGATTGTGCGATGGTGGGTACATCGCGATGCGGCGCCCATCGTGCGGGCGGGGCATCGAGGACATCGCCTCCCACCCCGGCGTCATTGTTGCAGAGAACATTCTGTCGTTTGATGGGTAATTTCGGCTGACAAGTCCCGGCGACTCGACTCGACTCGGCTCACGCGATCGGCGTTCTCGCCGGCGGCGGTGGTGGTGCCCAGGGCGCCCCAGCCGCTTGTGCCCTGGGTGAGCGATTGCTGCTCGCCGGCGCGGCGGGCGGGGGTGGCGCGTCGGGGACAAACTCGGAGTCAACGGCGGCAGAGTCCAACCCGATCATGGGGCCGGCGGCGAGCCCAACAGCTCAAATGGCGATGACGAAGGACGCCGCCACATTGGCAGGGTAGTGGTACTCCGCGCCGGGCACGAGGTGACCGCACTGGAGCATGACGGTGGGGACGTCGCCGACTCCGGCACCGGGCTGGCGCGTCCCCGTGACGGGTGGCCGGTGACCGGTGCGGCTACGAAAGGGCGCTGTCGTCCTGGGTCTTGCCTAGCAGTGTGAGCCGGTCGCGGACCTTGTCGGCGATGGCGGTCAGTGTCGCCAGTTCCTCGCCGGTGAGCTGATCGATGACCGCTGAGCGGACGTCGGCGACGTGCTGCGGGGCAGCCGCTTGGATCAGTTCGCTGCCTCGCGAAGTCATGCAGACCACCGCGCCGCGCCCGTCGTCGTGGCACTGCTCGCGCGAGACCAGGCCACGGGTCTGCATCCGGCCCAGGTGCTGCGAGAGCCGGCCCTTGTTCCAGCGCAGCAGATGGGAGAGCTCGAATGGGCGCAACCGACCGTGAGCTGCTTCTGAGAGATGCGCCAGAACTTGGAAGTCGGCGTGCGAGAGGTCGCAGCGGTTGCGCAGTTGCCGATCGATGAACTCCCCGAGGCCCTCCTGCATGGCCATCAGGCTGCGCCAGGCCCGCTGTTCTCGATCGTCGAGCCACCTCTTTTCGGTCATGGAGGTCAATTTAGCCAGCCTTTGGTTCAGGTGTGAACAAGTCGGCGTAGCGTTCAGTTCACATGTTAACCATCGGGCTGGCAGTACGGCGCCGGCGGCGGATTGGCAACCACTGACCGAAGGAGACCGAGATGAAGATTGTGACCATAGGGCGAGGGACGGTCGGCGGGGGCCTGGCCAAGCTCTGGCGGACCGCAGGGCACCAGGTCGAGGAGCTCGGCCGGGACGGCGGGGATGTCTCCGACGCCGACGTCGTGCTGATCGCGGTGCCCGGCGCACAGATTTCGTCGGCGCTGAGCGCGGTGACCGGTCTGGAGGGAAAGATCGCGCTCGACGCGACGAACATCCTGCCCGAGCGTCATGGCAGTTTCCCGTCCTACGCCGAGGAGGTGAAGTCATTCACCCACGCCTCCGTCGCCAAGAGCTTCAACATGAACTTCGGTGGGCTTTTCGACAAGGTGCACGAACAAAGGGTGCGACCCAGCAACTGCTACGTCGCCGACGAGGGCGCCCGTGACATCACCGAGCAGCTGATCCGGGACGCCGGCTACGACCCGGTGCACATCGGTGATCTGTCCCGGGCCCGCGACCTGGAGAACGCTGCCGCCCGGCTGCTCATGGGCGTCCAGCCGGTCGGTGGGGTGTTCTACCGGTTCGCGGTACCCGGAGAGCTCTGAGCAGACACGGCTGATACCAAATATCCCAACAACCGGCAAAAGAGGAAGCAAACAATGAAAGCCGCAATCGTTTCGGGTCCGAATCAGACACCGATCTACGGTGAGTTCGACGAACCCCAGCCGCAAGATGGTGCCAGGGTCATCCACGTGACGGCCTCCGCGCTGTCCAACGCCACCCGGGCGCGGGCGGCCGGAACTCACTACTCCATGACCGGCGGGTTCCCCCTGATACCCGGCCTGGACGGCGTCGGCCGGACCGAAAGCGGCGCTCGCTTCGCGTTCCTGCTGCCGGAAGCACCGTTCGGTGGGATGGCCGAGAAGACGCTGGTGCGGGACGCGCTCTGCCTACCGGTTCCCGACGCGGTCAGCGACGTACTCGCCGCAGCGATCCTCAACCCCGGTCAGTCGCCGATCGGCGCGCTCCGCACCCGCGCGGGACTTCAACGCGGCGAAACCGTCTTGATCAACGGTGCAACCGGCACCACCGGGCAGGTCGCCGTCCAGATCGCCAAACACCTCGGCGCCGACCGGGTGATCGTCACCGGCCGCAGCACAGCCGCACTGGCCAGGCTCCTCGAGCTGGGTGCCGACACCACCATCGACCTCAGCGCCGATCCCGAAGACGTCCAAGACGCGCTGGGAGCGCATTTCGCCGACGGCGGCATCGACATCGTGCTGGACTACCTTTCCGGCCCACCCACCGAGACCGTGCTGGCCGCCATCGCCAGCGGCCACAAAGCAGCCAAACCGGTCCGCTACGTCATCGCCGGCACCTCGGCAGGCGCGTCGACCAACGTACCAACCAGCGTGCTGGGCTCCGCCTCCGTCGTCCTGATGGGCGCCGGGATCGGCGCGGTGCGGATACCGGAGATCCTGCAGGCCTCCGCCGAGGCCCTGCAGATCGCCGACTCCTCGAACCTGCAGATCGAGGTGACCCAGGTGCCACTGGCCCAGGTTGAGCAGGCCTGGGTCTCCGACTACGGACGCAGACGCGTCGTGTTCACCACCTGAGAATGCGAAAGCTGCACCGCAAGTAGTTCTGGCTCAAGTTTCATGATCCGGGCTCAAGTGTGCTCGTACGGCCGAGGGCTCGAGGACTGCAGGTTCTCCGCACGACTGGCGTCGAGGCGCTGAGTGCCAACATGCCAGCGACGGTCGGAGACGCGGAAGGACACAAGATCCCTCACGCCGCCGCCCGCGTTGTATCGAAGTCACCTGGGCTGCGCGGCCGGTGTAGAACGTGATAGAGGTGACGTCCTGCAACCGAAGGGCGATACCAGTGCTTGCGCCCATCACCGAACGGCGTCCAGCCATCGCGTCAGGTATCGAGCGTAGCGCCGATCACACCGTGGTGAGCTACTACTCGGTGCTGGTGAGGCCTCCGTGGGGTAGCTGACTGTCGGTGTAGATTTCGGTGCCGGCTTGGTAGAGGGCGGAGCCCGTCGGCGGCAGTTCAGGCACGTCACCGCGCCGAGATCCAGCCGCGCGCAGGGACTGATCTGGTTTTCTCTTCGTGGCAGGCGGCCCGAATGGCGTGTTATCGGAGGCATTCGACGGCGGTCAGTATCTCAGCCGGCTGAGTCCGCAGGTATTCGCTGACGACGGCGCCACGGGTATTGAAGTCGGTGGCGGCTCAGGTGAAGACCTCGACCGGCCCGATCAGGTAGTCGACGGGCCGAACCAGGTGTTAGCCATCAGCTATCGTGCGCCCAGCGGAACTGGAGGTGCCTCGTGACGGGGTGATCTGATGGTTCGTGCTCGTCGTCGCTTGCCGGTGTGAGTCCGGTCCGGGTAGCGCTCTGGTGGCCCGGTAGCAGACTGGCGGCTTCGGTTGGAAACGGCCGTGGTCGAAGCCCAGTGTCAAAAGCCCCTTTGGGGGGAGCAACTGCGCGGTCCGCAGCATGAAGCGAAACCTGCAGCGTCGTTAAAGGTCCCGCCCGTGAGGGTGGGAGCAGAGGGAGCCGAGCCGCTGTTAGCACGGCGAAGGCCATGGACGCGGTGAAGAACCTGAAATCGCAGCCGCCAAGAACCCTCCGGCGTATGGGGTGTGGAACGTGCAGATAGTGACGGCGGGAACTGGGGAGGCCCTCCCCGGCCCGGTGACCTGCGATGTTGTCACCGGAGAGTCGAGCCCTATAACCGGTCTTCGCCGGGAAGTGGGTGTCGTGTCGGGTGGGCGTCGGAGGCGGCCGTAGTACTGCTGGAGCCGAGCGGACAACACAACCGCCGGTGAGGGAAGGGCCGCTGCTTCGTCGATGTGTCGTGCTTGTCTTGGAGGTGCCCGGTGAGTGCCGTTTCGGCTAGTTCCGCCGCTTCGGGGTCTGTGATGGACCCGGTTCGTGCCTTGCAGCATGCGCTTTACCGGGCGGCCAAGGCTGATCCCGGGCGAAGGTTCCACACGCTTTCGGACAAGGTCTATCGCAGAGACGTCCTGGAGCGGGCGTGGGTTAATGTGCGCCGCAATGGCGGTGCGGCTGGTATCGACCGCAAAACCATCGCCGATGTCCAGGAGTACGGGGTAGCCCGGCTGCTGGATGAGTTGGTCGTGGATCTGAAGGTCGGCAGGTGGCGTCCGCAACCGGCTCGTCGGGTGTTCATACCCAAGCCCGGTAGTAGGGAGTTGCGTCCCTTGTCGATTCCGACGGTGCGTGACCGGATCGTGCAGGCCGCGATGAAGATCGTGCTCGAGCCGATCTTGCCAGGCCGATATGTTGCCGTGCTCTTTCGGGTTCCGCCCGAAACGGTCAACACACGATGCCCTGCAGGTACTCATCGATGAGTCCTGGCGGGGACGACGGTGGGTGGTGGAGACGGATATCGCCAATTGTTTCGAGGCGATTCCGCATGAAAAGTTGATACAGGCGGTGCAGGAACGCGTCTGCGACCGGTCCGTGGTGCAACTCCTGCGTGGCATGTTGCGCGCTGGGGTGATGCACGATGGTCAGGTACGGCGATCGGTGACCGGCACTCCACAGGACGGGGTCGCTTCTCCGCTACTTGCGAACATCTACTTGCACCGGATCGATCGGGCATGGGATGCGCGTGAGCATGGGGTGCTGGTGCGGTTCGCTGACGATGTGGTGGTGATGTGCTCCTCGGAGCGGCAGGCTCAGGCTGCGCTCGCGCAGTTGACAGTCCTGCTGGCCGACCTCGGGTTGGAACCGAAGGCGACCAAGACCCGGATCGTGCATCTGACTGTGGGTGGTGAGGGTGTGGATTTCCTCGGGTTCCACCACCGGTTGGTCCGCAGTGACGGGCGACGCTCCGGCAAGCGCGTCGTGTTCCTGGCCCGTTGGCCTGCGAACAAGGCGATGCAGCATGCCCGTGATTGGATCCGGGAACTGACGGACCGGTCGCTGCTGCTTCTCCCGGTCAACGCGACCGTGGATCGGGTGAACCGGTTTGTCCGCGGCTGGTCCGCGTACTTCCGGTTCGGCAATTCCACGCGTCACTTTGAGAAGGTCAGGGACTACATGCGGATGCGCCTGGCGATGTTGATCAGCAAGCGGCACAAACGTTCCCGGGCCTTTGGTCGTTCGGTGGTGTTCTTCCAATCCCCGAATCACCTGGGACTTTTCAGCCTTGACGGAATCATTGCCGCACCCAGACCCTTCCGGGCCTGGCGGGTGACGCCGAATGCCGGCGGTGAACGACGTCGGTGAGCCGTGTGCGGGAGAACCGCATGCACGGTGTGCGCCGTGAGGCGCGTCGTTGTATCCCCGGCGCAGCCGGGAGGAACTCGAAGGGAGGTTTCTGGGTCGCCTGGTTTACCTGGACGCGAAAGCGCGAGGGGACAAGAGCATGCCAGGGAAGCGGTGGCCGTCTGGAGGCGTCCAGGGCGGGGTGCCGCAAGGCCCGCGCGATATGGCCAAGGCTTGATTGCTTGAAGTCCAATCTCCAGTGGTGAAAGTGCGCACCCGTCGGAACGACGCTTGTGACCGACGCCGAATCATGTCCGGACGTGAACCTGTGAGGCCGGGCAACCTTCGTGGTTCGGGCAGTCGCCCAGTGAGGGCGGTCAAGGAGATGAGTGGACGGCCTACGTCGTGCTCGACACGTACAACGACGACGTACCACGGGATCGCCTACGGGGCGCGAGCCCTATGGCGACGGAGTGCCCGTAGTAGTCGCAGGAGTGACGACCTGCCAAGGAGGACGGGAAAGCCGTCCGCAGGGCAAAGGGGCACAGGTGGCCAGTGAGGTTCAGCGATGGGAGGTATGCGTAATGCAGAACGCCGCAACGGTGCTGGGCGTCATCGGCAAGCGCGGTAGGAAAGGACTGCCGATCAACAGGTTGTATCGGCAGCTGTTCAACCCGCAGTTGTTCCTGCTGGCCTACGGGCGCATCTACGCCAACAAGGGTGCGATGACGCCGGGGGTCACCGGGGAAACCGTGGACGGCATGTCCCTGGCCAAGATCGGCACGATCATCGACGCGTTGCGTCATGAACGGTACCGATGGCGGCCGGTGAAGCGGATCTACATCCCGAAGAAGAACGGGAAGCAGCGTCCGTTGGGCTTGCCGACCTGGTCGGACAAACTGGTCGCCGAGGTGGGGCGTCTGCTGCTGGACGCCTACTACGAACCCCGGTTCTCCGACCGGTCCCACGGTTTTCGTCCCGGCCGGGGCTGCCACACCGCGCTGAGCGAGGTGGTGCAGGTCTGGAAGGGGACGCACTGGTTCATCGAGGGTGACATCTCCGACTGTTTCGGGAGTCTGGATCATCAGGTGATGCTGTCGATCCTGGCGGAGAAGATCCACGACGGCCGGTTCCTGCGACTGATCGACCGGATGCTCAAGGCCGGATATTTGGAGGACTGGCACTGGCACGCCACCCTCTCCGGTGCGCCGCAGGGCGGCGTCGCCAGTCCCGTCTTGTCCAATATCTACCTTGACCGGCTCGATCAGTTCGTTGAACAGCGTTTGATGCCCGAGTACAACCACGGCGAGCGGCGGCAGACCAGCCCGGCGTATCGCACCGTGGAGTATGCGATCGCGCGGGCCCGCCGACACCGGGACCAGGACCAGGTGCACGCCCTGCGGCGTGTGCAACGGTCCCTGCCCAGTCAGGACCCGAACGATCCGCATTACCGGCGGCTGCGTTATGTGAGGTATGCCGATGACTGGCTGCTCGGGTTCGCCGGGCCGAAGCACGAAGCCCAGGAGATCAAGTCGAAGATCGCCCAGTTCCTGCTCGATGAATTGAAGCTGGAACTGTCGCCGTCGAAGACCTTGATCACGCACGCCAGCACCACGGCGGCGCATTTCCTGGGCTATGAGATCAGAGCCCAACACGCCGATACCAAGATCACCCGGGGTCGCCGGGCGGTCAACGGCGCGATTGGCCTGTTCGTGCCCAGGCCGGTGATCAAACAGCGTTGCCAGCTTTACATGAAGAACGGGAAACCAGCCCAACGTGGTGTGCTGCTGCACGACGAGGACTTCACCATCGTCGCGAAGTATCAGGCCGAGTACCGAGGGCTGGTCCAGTACTACCTCCTCGCCCAGGACGTGTTCCGCCTGGGCGTTCTCCACTGGGTCATGGAAACCTCGCTGCTCAAAACCCTGGCCGGTAAACACCGTTCCACGGTCACCAAGATGGCCCGCCGCTACAAAGTGTCGGTGCCAACCCCGGTCGGACCGCGGACCTGCCTGCAGGTCAGGGTCGAACGCGGCGGAGGACGGAAACCACTGGTCGCCCGCTTCGGCGGGATCCCGTTGCAACGGCAACGCACGGCAACCCTTGTCGATCAACGACCGGCCCTGGCCAGCACCCGGCGCAACGAGCTGATTCATCGGCTCCTGGCCGAATGCTGTGAGATCTGCCAATCCAGGTCGGACCTTGAGGTCCACCACATCCGGAAATTGGCCGACCTCAACCAGCCCGGTCGACCCGACCCCCCAGCGTGGAAACGTCTCATGGCCATGCGGCGACGAAAGACCCTCGTCATCTGCGGCAGCTGCCACGAGAACATCCACGCCGGCCGGCCCACCGCCACTGCACGAGCATGACCACTGGAGAGCGGTGTGATGGGAAACTATCACGCACCGTTCGGGAAGAGGACGATGGAAAAGGGCCCGCCCCAACAGGTACCTCGCCAGCGCCCCACTTCACTCGACGGGCGGGAGCTGGAAACGGAGCGACTTGGCCACGGCCACCGAAGTGGGACAACCCGACGGGAAACCGCGGGCACCAAGGCTTCGGGACCTACCGCCGACCACCGCCACCGCGCCAGCTCCCGACCCTACAGGTTAGCGCTCTCGGAGATCAGTGGACGCGCGAACTATCAGTTTGAAAGAAGTTAATGTGGGTTGGTAGGGGGGACCACCACCTCGTCCCTCAAGCTGGCTGTCGAGCAGATCGACTGCTCGCCCTGCGAGTTCGTCCAAGTCGGGGGCGACAGTCGTCAACGGGGGGCTGGCGAATGCGCTCTGAGGAATGTCGTCGATTCCGGCAACGGCGACCTGCTCCGGGACCGTGATCTGCTTGGCTTGCAACGCCCTGAGCGCACCGATGCCCAATGAATCGTTGAATGCGAAGATGGCGTCCGGCCGTTTCGTCCGGTGACGGAGCATCCGAAGAACTGCGTCATACCCCGCCTGTGGTGACCAATCGTGATCCACCAGTTCCAGGGGCCGGGTTTCCTCTTTACCGGAGTCGGCCAAGGCGAGCTGGTATCCGCGGTAGCGCTGCCGACCAACGTCAGTGTCCTGCGCTCCTAGGGCAGCGATGCGCCCATAACCTCTCTCTAGCAGATGATTCACTACTGTCCGCGCCGCTGCGACGTTGTCGATTCCGACGTATTGCAACTCCCGGAATGCCGCATGTTCCCCCATCATCACCACTGCTCCGCACGAAGCACCGGTCATCGCAGACGCCGCGGAAATCAACAACACTCCATCCGCAAGAGTTGCCCGCGCCCCTCGCATGATGCCTACTTCGACCTCTGGATCGCCACCCGAGATCTCGACCAGCACATTCAGGTGCTTATCGTGCGCCGCCTGGATTACCGCCTCAGCCAGTTTGGCAAAGTAGGGTCCGACAGATTCGGTAGCACCAACGCGATTAACCCGGTCCGGCCGGATCGTAGGCCTTTAGCTACGTAATCCATCTGATAGCCCAGCTCGATGAGCGACCGCTGGACCAGGTCTCGCATCTGCGGGCTGACGTGGACATAGTTATTGACCACGTTGGAAACGGTACGAGCCGAGACACCGGCATGCTCGGCGACGTCCTTCATCCGCACCTTAGCAATACGGCGCTTGGATACCGGAGCGTCATGTGTGCTTATCGGAGGTATGTCAGCTCTTGGCAACACCATAACTGGACTTAGGACGCCGAAAAATCGAATCGGACGATATTGGTGTATGTCTCGCCTGGCTTCAGATTCGCCGGCGGAAAGTGAGACTGGTTGACCGCATCGGGAAAGGTCTGGGTCTCTAATGTCAGGCCGGCGAAGGCGCTGTAACGGCCGACGGGCGGTTTGCCAGTGACACCTTCGAGGTACCCGCCCGTGTAGAGCTGCACCCCAGGCTGGTTTGTCGACATAGCGAGGCGGCGGCCGCTGTGGGGTTCGGTAATGTTGAGCACCTCACGCATCCCAGTTCCTTCGAGTACCCAGTTGTGATCGTAGCCCGCACCGCTGGTGGTTACCCGGCCGGCACCGGAATGTTCTACCTTCGCAATGTCCTGTCCGATTGATTTAGGTGCACGGAAATCGAATGGAGTGTCTGCAACAGATAGAACTTCGCCGGTCGGAAGCAGCGATTCGTCGACCGGAGTGTAAAAGGAACTACGCATCTGCAGGAGGTGACCGAGGACAGATCCGGAGTCGTGGCCGGCTAGGTTGAAATAGGAGTGATTGACGATGTTGACCACCGTTGTCGCGTCGGTGGTGGCCCGGATCTCGATGAGAAGCGTTGACCTGAGCAGGCTGTAAGTCACGCTTGTTGTCAGGGTCCCGGGATAGCCCTCTTCTCCATCTGGGGATATTCTCCAAAAAGTCACTTTCTCACCATCGGCGCTGGCCGCTGAGCTCCAAAGATGGCGGTCGAAGCCTCGAGTCCCGCCGTGCAGGTGGTTGGACCCTTCGTTGACGGAAAGCTGTAGCGGCCGGCCGGCCACGGTTAATTTCCCATTACGGATTCGGTTGGCGTAGCGGCCGGCGGTGGAGCCCATGTAGTTGTCGTCGGTCGACATGTCCTCTAACGATGGTCGTTGGAGAACAATATCGGCAAGGTTTCCGTCGCGGTCTGGTACGTACAACTCCATCAGTCGCGCACCCAGGTTGGTCACAACAGCTTTACATGTGCTGCTGGTGAGGGTGAAGACGCTAACTTCCAGCCCGTCCACTTGAATCGTACTACTGGTGTCCACAAGGTATCCTTTTCATCGGGCTTGATGTGAGGTGTTGGCTTAGATCCCCTGCGATCGCTATCCGCTGGTTGGCGAACCTGAATGGGCGACAAAGAACGCCCCAGATTGCTGTGCGGCAGCAAGCTGTTGGGCGGTGAGGTTATCGACGGGTCGATCGTGTCCAGCGAGGGTAGCGCACGACAGGTACGGGACCGGTTCTGTCACCACAGCCAGTAGGTCTCCTTGCGAGCTGAAGCGGCGAACTTCGCCTGCCGCCAGATCGCCACCCAGAGGTGACCGTTCGGGGCCGCGCAGATGCCGTCTGGCGAGCCGCCGAGAACTCGGAATGCCTCTTGCCGCTGCCCAGCTTCCGATGGACATGTCGTAAGGCCGTCTCCCGACAGAACCGGGCGTCGCGTCGACACTGTAAAGCGTATCGCCGTTCGGTGACTATGTCGTCGAAGTCGCCCGCGCGGTCCGGGAAGTGCGCTTCGACGAGGCGAGCCCCGACCGGTGTCAGCGCGATGCTTGGTCCAAACGCATTCCTGATCCGTATCAGCTCCATGCTAGGCGGCCGCTCACTGCCGAATGCCTCAACCGAAATTGTCATCAGTGCCTCCATGAATCGTTGTTGCCGAGCTTGTCCCAGACGGGCTCGGTCCGGCGGGTCCCAAGGGCGTGTGTAGCCGCTAAGTCGCCGAAGGGCAGTCGGGCAGCTGGTCGCGCCGCGGCAGTGTTTCCCAGTCGCCGGTGCCGGCGAGCGCATAGGCTGCTACGCGGTGGCCGAGGGCTATCGACTCGAGCACGTCCGCGCCGCGGATCTGGCCGAAGATGAACCCAGCGTCGAAGGCGTCGCCCGCACCGACGACGTCGGCTATTGAGACGACTTCCTGCGGGATGGGCACTAGAGTCAGTGCGTCCTCCCAAGAGAGGTACGCGCCAGTCGCCCCGTCGCGGATCACTGCAGATCCGGCGCCTGCGTCGCGCAAACGGGTGGCCAGGTCAGCGGCCCCGGCACCGCCGAAAAGCAGCTCGCCTTCATCGCGACCACACAGCAGCCAGTCAACGTGGGGCAGGATCTCCTCGACTGCGGCCCGAGCTTCGTGAGGGCCGGCCCACAGCCCTGGCCGGTAGTTCAGGTCGAAGCTCACCGTCAGCCCCGCTTCAGCGGCCTGGCCGACAGCCGACAGCACAGTTTTGCGGCAGCTGGGCGACAAGCCCAGCGTGATGCCGGTAACGTGCAGCCACCGTGCCGATCCAGGGGCAAGGCTGAAGGGTTGTAGACGCGTTGCCGCGGAGGTCGAACGATAATATTGTCGAGTCGTTTCGCCGACTACCCGGGTTTTAATCATCACGCCGGTGTTGGCCGCCGGGTCGCTCGTGCAGCGGTGCAGGTCGACGCCTTCGACGCCCATGACGTCAATGATCAGCTGACCGAACACATCGTCGCCCAGGCGGGAGATCCATTCGGTGTGGACCCCGAGGCGTTCTAATCCGATCGCCGCGTTGCTCTCTGCGCCGACGAACGACAGCCGATACCCGCTGTGCAGCTGCGGCAGCCCGTCTTGGGTGGGATCGAAAAGGGCCATCGACTCGCCGATGGTAAGAACTTCGACGGGTCGAGAGGGTCCGGCGTGGGCAGTCGCGGCCGAAGCAGCGGGCATGGCTGTGCGTCCCTTCAAGCGTGAGGTGTCCATCAGTTGCGCCGCAGTGCAGCTAGCGGCAAGGAAATGGTGAACCTTGGGTTTATCCGCCCGGGTACTGGCGAATCGGCGATGAACAGCGCGCCGTGGCGGCCATCGCTGGTCACCGCGTCGTCGTCGAGGCCCTCTCGGGCCGTGGTGATCGCCATGCGCCACCGGTTCCGGTTCTGAAAGAAGGCAACGTTGCTGACGTTGGGTACGCCGACGAGCACCTCGGCCTGGATGGCGCCATCGGGGCTCACGCAGACGACTCGCCCCGCGCCCCAGAGGGCGACCCAGATGTTGCCTTCAGCGTCGACGGCGATGCCGTCGGGGGTCCCCTGCGCCGCGGGGAAATCAGCGATGCAGCAGCGAGTGTCAACCTTGCCTGCGGACATCGTGATCACGTCGACGCGTCCGGTCGGTGTGTCGACGTAGTAAAACTCGGTGGGGCTCAGGCCAGGCCAGGTGATGCCATTGGACTCGGTGACGCCGTCGAGCATGCGGTGGGTGTGTCCGGTGGTGTCGAGACGCCACAGGCTGGCGGTGCCTGTCTCGCCGGCGCTGCCGGCCCAGAATTGGCCGGTGGGGTCGCAGGCGCCGTCGTTCATGCGTTCCCCGGCGGCAACGGTCAGCTGCGGTCCGAGTTCGCTAACCTCGCCGGTGGTGGGGTCGATCAGCGCGAACCCGGTGCGGTGGGTACCCACGAGTTGGTGGCCGGTGGTGAGGCCGATCGTGGTCACCATCTGGGTCAGTTTCATGGTGGTGACCGAGCCGAGCGGATCCAGGCGGTGAAGATTGTGGCCGGTGATGTCAATCCAGTACAGCTGCCCGGTCCGGTCGTCCCACAGGGGCGATTCGCCGAGCTCGCTGGGCGAGCCGCCCAATGCTTGCGCCTGCACACTGCGCACGGGGTCAGTCTCCCTCAGCGTGGGTGCTGTTGGCCACGGCGCGGCTCAGCGCCCGGGCCCGCCGCCGGACCTGGTCGAGGTTGAGATCGCTGGCCCGGCGTGGGAGCAGCCAGGTGGCGACGGCGACGGCGACCGCTCCGGCGTCGAGGAACGCCGGCGCTGTGCTGTCAGAGATTCCGCCGGTGGGGATCAGCGGGATGTCCGGGACGGGACCTTGCAACGCGGAAACGAACTTGGGTCCCAGGACGTCGGCGGGGAACAGCTTGACTGCGGCCGCGCCGGCCTGCCAGGCCCTGATGACTTCGGTAGGGGTGAACGCGCCGGGCATCACCGGCACACCGTCATCGGCGGCGGCCCTGATCAGGGCCGGGTCGACGTTGGGGGTGACCAGGAAGCGAGCGCCGACGCTGCGTAACCGGTGCGCGGTCTCGAGGTCCAGTACGGTACCCGCTCCGACTTCCAGGCCTGGCTCGGCGCTGAGCGCGGCGATGCAGTCAGCTGCGTTCGGGCTGTTGGCGGTCACTTCGACCGCCAATAGCCCGGTTTCGCGGAGAATCTCTGCCAGGGCCGGCATGTGGGTGTGGTCGTAGTCGCCGCGGATGATGACCACGACGCGGCCGCGCCGCACCGACTCAGGAAGCGGCGGGCGCGCAGGTGACACCATGCTTAGCGGGGCTGGGGGTTGCATAGCTGCCTCTCGGAATGCGGGGGGGAGGGGGCGGGTGGTGATCGCGGTCTAGTCCGGTGAGCCCGCCGACAAGCCGCCGTCGACGACGAACTGCTGGCCGGTGCAGAACGAGGAGTCCGGCGAGCACAAGAAGTACGCGACGGCAGCGACCTCCTCCGGCCGGCCGATGCGGCGGAGCGCATGTAGTTTCCCGGCACGCTTACGCGCTTCAACCGGGTCGCTTTGGACGTCGAGGTAGCGCTGGGCCATGCCGGTATCGATGTAGCCCGGGCAAATGCTGTTGGCGCGGATCCCGTCGCCACCGTTTTCGATAGCGATCGACTTGGTCAAGGTGATGACAGCGCCTTTGGCGGCGCAGTACGCGCCGAGCTGCGGCTCCACCCAAAATCCGTTGACCGAAGCCATGGTGACGATGGAGCCGCCGCCGCGTTTGCGCATGAGTGGGATGGCGGCGCGGGCGGCCAGGCACACGCCCTTGACGTTGATCGAGAACACCATGTCCCAGTCGGCGGGGGGCGTGTCCTCGACGGTTCGCTCGTACTGCACCGCGGCGTTGGCCACCAGCATCTGCGGGCCGCCCAACTCATCCGCCCGGCCCATCACCTCGTCGATGGAGTCGGCATTGGACACGTCGGCCTCGAGGGCTTCGGCGTAGAACCCGGCGCTGCGGATGTCGGCCACGGCGGTGGCGAGCCTGTCGCCGTCTCGGTCGACCAGCAGGGTGCGGGCGCCTTCGGCGGCTAGCCGTTGGGCGACGGCCAGCCCGATTCCGTGGGCCGCGCCGGTGATGACTGCGACTGGGTTCTCGGCGAACATGGTGCCTCCTGGCTGTGCGGGCTTGTGATTGTCGTTAGGGCGGTCAAGGCGGCGACCGCACTAGTGTCCTGCGCCTGAGATTCGTTTCAATAACCGTCCGAGGGATTCGAGGATCTCGTCGGCGGTCTTGGTCCAGATGAAGGGCTTGGGGTGGGTGTTCCAATCTTTGATCCAGCCGCGGATGT
>JAABUV010004628.1_pt1 | contig 16288 bp, 12 predicted proteins | sample 5559971 | NCBI WGS metagenome assembly JAABUV01 (sample SAMN10711881, study PRJNA513362) | rock metagenome | isolation source: Antarctica rocks | place: Antarctica: Victoria Land, Knobhead nord | collected 2015-12-19
AGGGGAAAACGTCGGGGTAGTGAGGGGAGAGACAGCGGGCATCGAGGTATCCTTGGAGGGGGCATAAAGTCTGCACCCTCATTATACCACTATCTACAACTGTAGTACTGAGCTTGGTGTAGTGGTCAGTTCCTTCCGCAGCGGTACGACGCCCACGCTGTCCCCGACGGCCATGATGGACACCGCTTGCTGTAGCAACCGCCGCAGGGGCTCCGGAGCGCAGCGGCAGCAGATTGTTCTATCCAACCCGCCGCTGGCGCACGGTCTCGGACGGATGATCCGTGCCGACCGGCTCGGATGGGGCAGCGTCCGGAACAGCTTGGGCTGGCACGAACCGCCACTCGACCTTCCCGCCGAGCGCGACGGCGAGCCGCTGGATGGTGGACAGCTTGGGGTCCACCTCCGCCGCCTCCAGCCGATCTATCGCCGCCTGGGACGTCCCCATGCGCCCGGCCACGGCCCGCTGGCTCAGGCCCAGCCTCCTGCGTGTAGCGGTGAGAGCGTCGAGTAAGTCGCTGTTATGTTGGTATGCCTCGACCAGGAGCGCGAAGTCCGGATTGGTCGCCGAGCGCTCCGCCACCATCCGTGCAAGATCATCCTCGGCTGAGAACATCCCCGATTCTCCTATGTAGATAGTAGTCATGTCCTATGCGTGTGACACCATGCATGATATCAAGGCGATAATTAGGATGATAGCACGGCCGGCGAGTCGAGACAATGGCGCATGATGGCAGATAATAGATATATAGACTGTTACTGCCCAGACTGCTCACGGGGCGCTCTTTCGCCGCGCATCTGCTCGCCGAGCCTACGCCACTCGGCCAGACGCTGCTCGGCGAGTTCGATCTTGTCGGGAGGCGTCTTCTGCGTCTTTTTCGAAAATGACTCGAGCGCGAGCAGCACCTGATTGTAGGCCCCTTCCGTAGCAAATAGGATGCGAAACTGTTTCTTGTCCCCCGCGACCCTCACCTCATAGATCTCATCACGTAGATGCCGCGCGGCTTGCACCCCTTTCTCCTGGACACGTCGCATGGCGACAGCGATCGCCGCGGCGTCTGAAGCGGCCTGCGCGGTGATGAATTGCTCGACGATACGATCACCGCGTGCGTTCTTAAAGAACTTCCAGAAGCGCGGATGTTGAAACGATCCGTCCAATATCTATGTCCCACAGTTGACAACGTGCTGGTTGTCACAGCGTTACCATCGTGCCCATCGTACCATGTGCTGCCATCTTGTCACATCCGCTTATAAACTATCAGCACGACCCGCGCGATCCGACGGTACGCCGACGACGCCGATCGGCGCAAGCAACCGCCTGGTCCATCTCACCATGCGCCGATGATCGCGCGCCCGCCACGCTGACATGTCGACCACACGCTGCTGCCGCGCCTGCGCACCCAGGCCGACGCCCTGCTGTACGGTAGCGGGACCCTGCGCGCCGACGGCGTCGGCAAAGGCGTGCCCCCTCGCCTTGGAGCCCGTCAGGCGCGCGCGCGGGCTCGCGGCGCAGCCCCTGCTGGCGCTGCTGACGGCCTCCGGCGATGTCCCATTGACCAGGGCGCTGTTCACGGCGCCCGCGCGCACAGTCGTCTTCGTCGCGGAGCGGACGCCCGCGGAGGCCGTGGCCCGGCTGCGCGCGCGCGCGGCGGTGCGCGTCGCCGGCGCCGAACGCCCCAACCCGGTAGAGGTGATGCGCGTGTTGCGCCACGAGTACGGCGTGCGCCGCCTCCTGTGCGAAGGCGGCCCCACGCTCAACGGCGCGCTCCTGGCGGCGGCCCTGCTCGACGAACTGTTCCTCACGCTCGCCCCCACATTGTTGGCGGGGGACGGCCCGTCCCTCGTCGCGGGACCGCCCCTACGGCCGCCCACGCCCCTGACACTGCGCAGCTTGTACGAACACGAGGGCGAGTTGTACCTACGATACGAGGTCGGACGAACGTAGTTTCAGAAGCCAGGGCGCCTAGTGCGGCACCAGGGCAAACTCGTCTCCCAATGCACGCGAACCACGCCGTTTCCCATACCGTGAGCAGCCGGCGCACACGATCGAGGAGAACGTGCTCGGCCGCCGCCGCGCCCTGCTACGCGCGTGAGCAGACAGCGGGCAAGGCCCCCACAATACGCGGGTCATACGCGGCCGAACACGACCAAAATACTCCATTCGGGTACTAGCAAACACTCATGTATCGCCTATAGTCGGTAAGTACGGCCCCGCGACACGACGAGCGCACGGATGACATAGACCGTGTGCCGCTAGAAACCCAGGAGACAGACCATGAGCTTGTTCACCACGCGTCATTCCCGCCGGGCGCTGCTCGGCGCCGCCCTCGCCGCCGGGCTCCTCGCCGGCGGGCCGCTCACCGCCGTCAACCACGCCCACGCCGCCGCCGGCTGCCGCTCCGACCCTATCGTGGTCCTCTCCAACGGCGTCGTCCTCGACCTGGCCGCCACGCTCGATACGACCCCCGACGATATCAAAGAGGTCACCTACAAGCTACACGGTCCTAAGGGCGTGTGGGTCGTGCGCGCCATCTCCACAGATGGCGCGGTCCGATACAAGGAGAAGTTCTCCTTCAACGACGACAGCCACGTCGACGACCACGCTACCAGCAGCGCCGTGCCCTACACCGTCGAGGTGAAGATACACACGCAGAGCGGCCACCACACGGTCTGGGCAACCATCGCCGGGGGCTACGCCACCACCCTGAACATCTCGCCGGAGATGGTAGGCCTGTCCGCCTTCCAGTTCAACCCCTCGGCCCCCAAGGGCGATGGCGCGCACGACGCGCCGCCGCCGCACGACGACCAGAACCAGGCCGCGTTGCCAGACACGGTGACCGCCGCCCTGGCATCCTGGGCGTCCAGCGCCCCGTGGGCGACATCGGTGTCGTCACCCGCGACCACGGAGGATCACGAGGTCGCCGTATCCGTCGCGCTCTAATCGCTGAGATTGCCTACCTCGCGCCCGCGCCCGCTCACCCGAGCGCCGTGGACGTGAGGTACGGGGCGCCGTGCCATGCAGAGCCGCCCGGCCACACGGATCGTCCGCGATCCGGTCGTCCCAAAATACGCCAGTCGGGTACTTGCGGGCGCGCGCTCCCCTCGCCTATAGTCGGCGCATACGGCCCATGGATAGAGAGGGATGACCACCTGATGCGGGAGCAGCTCACCGCGCGTGTGCGGAGGATGACGCCGCAACCGGCCGTGGGCAGCGCTGTGGCCGGCTGCGGCCTGTTGGCGCTCGGCGTCGCCTGGCTGCACCCCGCCGCGACGCGCTTTCCCCTCTCCGCCGGGGGACTCGCCGTCCTCCTGGCCGGCGCGATCGTCGCCGCCTACTCCTACCCCATCCACGTCGGCCACCAGACCAAGGTGTTCCTGTTCACGGTGGCCTACTATCTCCTGGCCGTCCTCGTGCCGACTCCCCTGGCCGTCCTCGCCGCCGGGCTCGGCGCGCTCGGCGGCGAAGTGTCGCGTCGGCGCGCGAGCGGGGCCTACCCCAGCGACATCGCCAGCGAGGTGGGCCGGCGCCTCCTCATGGTCCTCGTCGGTGGCCTGCTGGCCCATGCCGGCGAGGGCGGAGCGCCCTCCTCCCTTGGACTGCTCAGCGCGGCGCTCGCCCTCGGCGTCCTCGACGCCCTGTCCCTGCCCCTGGTCATCGCGCCAATGGCGGGCGAGCCGCCGCGCCAGGTGCTCGCGGCGACGGTGCGAGAGACGGCCCTGCCCGAGGGCGTGCAGTACGTCGTCGGGATTGTGGGGGCCGATGCGGCCCTACGCCACCTGTGGACGCTGGGCCTCCTCGTCGTGCCCTGCGCCGTGGTCTATGCGGCCTTCAAGGTCATGACGGAGATGCACGACGGCACACGCCAGTTGCTGGAGAACATGGCCGACGCGGTGGACCTGCGCGACCCCTACACAGGCGGCCACTCCCGGCGGGTCACAGAGTACAGCGCCGCGATCCTGCGCGAACTGGGGCTGCACGGCCCCGAGATCGACCTGATCGTGACGGCGGCGCGCGTGCACGACATCGGTAAAATCGGTGTCCCCGACGCCGTGTTGAACAAACCGGGCAAGCTTGACCCCGCGGAGCGCGTGCTCATGGAGCGGCATCCGGTCGCGGGAGCGGAACTCCTCACGCGGTATCGGGACTTCGCGCGGGGCGTCGCTCTCGTCCGCCACCATCACGAGAGTTGGGACGGGAGCGGCTACCCGGATCGACTCACGGGCGCGGAGATCCCGTTCGGGGCGCGCGTGATCGCGGTGGCCGACAGCTACGACGCGATGACCAGTGACCGGCCCTACCGCCAGGGGATGCCGGTCGCCAAAGCGGCGGCTATCCTGCGCGCGGGGCGCGGCCAGCAATGGGACGGAGCCATCGTCGACGCCTTCCTGCGCACGATCCCACGGGAAGACGGAGTGACGTCGCCCGCGCCGTCGGCGGACCGCGCGGCGGGAGCGGACCGGCGATCGGAGGAGGGCACGCTCGCCCGCACCGCCTGAGCGCGGGGCTGCGGGGCCCGACGCGGAATATCTGAATACGGCAATCTAGTATACTAGTAATTGATCCCTATTCCCGACAGTAGTGGAATAGGGTCTTTTAGTGTCTTCTTCAAGGGATCGTAGAATCTTTATGCCGCATCACTCCGCTCGCCCCGACCTTCGCAACATCGCGATCATCGCGCACGTCGACCACGGCAAGACAACGCTCGTCGACGGCCTGCTCAAACAGAGCGCCTCACTGCGCCGCGCCGAGACCGGCGGCACCCTCATCATGGACTCCGGCGATCTGGAGCGCGAGAAGGGGATCACGATCCTGGCCAAGAACACCGCCGTGCAGTACGGCGACGTGACCATCAACATCATCGACACCCCCGGCCACGCCGACTTTGGCGGCGAGGTCGAGCGCGTGCTCAACATGGCCGACGGCGCGCTCCTGCTCATCGACGCGGTCGAGGGCCCCATGCCGCAGACGCGCTTCGTGCTCAAAAAAGCCTTCGAGATGGGCCTGCACCCCATCGTGGTCGTCAATAAGATCGACCGGCCGATGGCGCGCATTCCCGAAGTGCTCTCGCGCACGCAGGATCTCTTCCTCGAACTCGCCACCGAAGAGGAGCAGCTCGACTTTCCCGTGATCTACACCGTCGCGCGCGAGGGGACCGCCACGCTGGACCCGGCCGTGCCGGGCACGTCGCTGCAGCCGCTCTTCGAGGCCATCCTGCGCTACGTCCCCGCCCCCGCCGTCGACCCCGAGGGTCCCTTTCAGATGCTGGTGACGACGCTGGGCTATGACAACTACCAGGGCCGCCTCTCCGTCGGGCGCATGGCGCGCGGGCACATCGCGCCGGGCGACACCGTGGTACACATCGACCGCCACGGGCTGGAGCGTCGCGCCAAGATCGCCAACGTCTACATCACGCACGGGCTCGAGCGCGTCGCCGTCGACAAGGCCACGGCGGGCGACATCGTGGCCCTGACCGGCCTATCCGAGTCGAGCATCGGCGATACGATCGCCTCGGTCGACGCCCCCGAGGCGCTGCCGCCCATCGACGTCGAGGAGCCGACGGTCAAGATGACCTTCGGCGTGAGTACGTCGCCCTTCGCCGGGCGCGAGGGCCAGTACGTCACGTCGCGGCAGATCCGCGAGCGCTTGATGCGCGAGCTGGAGACGAACGTGGCCCTGCGCGTGGAGGAGACCGGGAGCGCCGATACGTTCCTCGTCTCCGGGCGCGGCGAGTTGCACCTGGCTATCCTGATCGAGACGATGCGCCGTGAGGGCTACGAGTTCCAGGTCTCGCGCCCGGAGGTCATCACGAAAGAGGTCAACGGCCGCAAGTGTGAGCCGGTCGAGCACCTCGTGATCGACACGGTCGAAGACCACGTCGGCTTCCTGACCGAGTCGCTGGGCCGCCGCCTGGCCGAGATGGTCAACCTGCACAACGACGGTTCGGGCAACGTGCGCCTGGAGTACACCATCCCCACGCGCGGCCTGATCGGCTTCCGCAACCTGTTCCTGACCGCGACGCGCGGCAACGGCATCATGGGCTCGATCTTCCTGGGCTACGAACCCTGGTACGGTCCCATGAACGCCACACGCAACGGCGTGCTCATCGCCTCGGAGGACGGCACGGCGCTCTCGTTCGGCCTCGCCAACGCGCAGGAGCGCGGCACGACCTTCATCGAGCCGGGCGCCGATGTCTACGAGGGCATGATCGTGGGCCTCAACAAGCAGGAGAACGACCTGGCCGTCAACGTGTGCCGCGCCAAGCAGAAGACCAACATCCGCTCCAGCACGGCCGAAATCTCGGTGCGCCTGACCCCGGCCACCGTGCTCAGCCTGGAGCAGTCGCTCGACTTCGTCAACGAGGACGAACTGGTCGAGGTCACGCCCAAGGCGTTGCGCCTGCGCAAGCGCCTGCTCGACGCCAACGACCGCTCTCGCGCCCGCAAGGTCGCCTCGCTCGCGCGGGTGTAGTCGAGGGGCGACGGACGAGGGGCGACGGACGAGGGGCGACGGACATGCGGCTCGCCGTCGATTGGTCAAACATTCGTCTGCCAGCTACCCGCCTTACCATCGACTATCATCCGGCGCCCCGCGCCCCGCGCCCCGCGCCCCGCGCCCCGCGCCCCGTCGGTATCCCCCATTCGGGCTATTGCTCCATACCCATGATTCTCCTATCCTAAGCGCTAAAGAGTAGCGTCCATAGCAGCGTCCGGCGCACCCCACCCCGGCAGCTAGAAGCGGAGCATGATAGATGCGGCACACGGTGCTGGTCGCGGACGACGATGAATCGATCCGGGATCTCCTGGTCATGGTGCTCGCCGAGGCGGGCTATGCGACGTTGGACGCCGCCAACGGGCAGGACGCCGTCGAGTTGGCGCTGGCGCACAGGCCCGACCTCGCGCTCCTCGACGTCATGATGCCGGTGATGGATGGCTTCGCGGCCTGCCGGACGATCAAGGACGACCCGCGCACGGCCGGCATCCCCGTGTTGCTCCTCACCGCGCTCGCGCACACTGACTCGAAAGTCAGGGGGCTCGGCGACGGCGCGACTGACTACATCACCAAGCCGTTCGAGAACGCGGAACTGCTGGCGCGCATTAGGAAAGTGCTGCAGGAAAAGGACCAGCGCGACGCGCTCGCCGCCGAGGCGCTCACCGACGTCTTGACCGGCCTGACCAATCGACGCAGCCTGGAACGCCAACTCGACCAATTGTTGGCCCACGCCGAGCGCGTCGAAGAACCCCTCTCCGTGCTCATGTTCGACGTCGACCGTTTCAAGGGCATCAACGATACCTACGGGCACGCGGCGGGCGATGTCGTGCTCGCGACACTCGCGCGACGCGCCCAGGAGGCCGTGCGCGCCCAGGATGTGGTGGGCCGCCTCGGCGGCGAAGAATTCCTGGTCATCCTGCCGGGAGCGGGCCGCACCGCCGCGTACATCACGGCCGAGCGCCTGCGCGCACACGTCGCCGCCAAGCCGATCATCACGCCCGCCGGCCCGATCGACGTGACGGTCAGCGTCGGCGCGGCGACGACATACCCCGGCATGGACATTGAGCGTACCACGCTCATCACGACCTCCGATCACGCCCTCTACGGCGCGAAAAACAGCGGGCGCAACCGCGTCGTGCACGCCGATGGGCAGCCGACGACCCCGCTGGTCATGCCCGAGGCGCCCGAGGCGGCCCGCGCCCTCATCGCCGCGCTCACCGTGGTGAACGCGCCGGCGGCCGCACAGGCGCGGGAGGTGGCGAAGCTGTGCTGGACTATCGGCGGCGCGCTCCAACTCTCGCCCGACGAACGCGCGCGCGTCGCACTGGCCGGCCTGCTGCACAACATCGACATGCTGGCGGCGCCCCAACCCATCCTGGCGCCGGCCGGCGCTTTTGGAGCATACGAGGAGCGCGCGCGGGATGGACGCAGGGCGGCGGAAGAACTGCTGCGTGACCTACCCTCCCTACACCTGGCGGTCGAGTTGGTGCGCGCGCACGACACATGGTGGGACGGCTCCGGCAGCCCCGAAGGGCCACGCGGCGAAGAGATACCACTGGGCAGCCGCGTTATCGCCGTCGCCGTCGCGTACGACCGCGCCATGCGTGGAGGCGCCGGCGCCTCCACGCATGGCGCGGCCACCGCACTGCGGGACACCGCGGGTTCGCGCCTCGATCCGCTGGTCGTCGCCGCCGCGCTACGCGTCCTGCCCTGAAGACGAGGGCGTCCCCGGGTACACGTAGCCACGCCGAGGTCAGTGGTACACTGCATCCAGAGAATCTTGACATGCGCTTTGAAGCAATCTATAATTTAGATAGGACTAAATTTACGTTATAGGATAAAGCGACATGGATCAGGGGCTCTCTACCGCCGAGCAGGACTATCTAAAAAATATTTACGCGTTGGAACGCGAATGCGGCCGCGCCACGACGCAGGCCCTGGCGACCCGGCTGGGCGTCAAAGCGGCCTCGGTGACGGCCATGGTCAAGCGCCTGGCCGAAGACGCGACCGGCGCCTACCTTACCCACACACCCTACCATGGCATGGAGTTGACCGCGCGCGGCCACGCCGTCGCCCTGGAGGTACTGCGCCACCACCGCTTGCTCGAGTTGTATCTGGCCGAACATCTTGGCGTGCCCTGGGACCAGGTCCACGCCGAAGCTGAACGGCTCGAGCACGTCATCTCCGAGGATCTGGAGGAGCGCATCGCCGCCAAGCTGGGCCAGCCCACGCGTGATCCACACGGCGACCCTATCCCCAGCCGCGACGGCGTGATGGACGAGTCCGACGGACTGCCGCTCACGGAACTACCCGTAGGAAAATCCGCCACGCTGTCGCGCGTCCCCGACGGCGACCCGGCCCTGCTGCAGTACCTGGGCACGCTCGGCCTCGTCCCGGGCGCCGCCATCGTGGTCGCGGCGGTCGCGCCCTACGGCGATGTGCTGCATGTGCGCGTTGGCGCGCTAACGCACGCCGTGGGCGGAGCGATCGCGCGGCGGGTGCTGGCGCGGCCCGTGGAGACTCTCGTCGAGGAAGGTTTAGAGGCGGCGACGCGGTGAGGGAGTACAGCCCGCTGCCCGCCGACGGGGTCCCGCTCGATACGCTACCCGAGGAAGACAACATTCGGGCCGGGGCGCGCGCGGCGCTCGAGGGGCGCCGCCGCGGGCTGTTCGCGCTGCTGCCTTTCCTGGGGCCGGCCTTCATCGCCTCCGTGGCCTATATCGACCCCGGCAACTTCGCCACCAATATCCAGGCCGGCAGCCAGTTCGGCTACAACCTGCTCTGGGTGATCTTGCTGGCCAACCTGATGGCCATGCTGATCCAGACGCTCTCGGCGAAGGTCGGCATCGCCACGGGACAGAATCTGGCCGAACTGTGCCGCATCTATCTGCCCACTCCGCTCGTCTACGCCATGTGGGCCGGCTCGGAGATCGGAGCCATGGCCACGGACCTGGCCGAGTTCCTGGGCGCCAGCCTGGGCCTGAACCTGCTGACACACTTGCCCCTGTTCCCGGCGACGCTCGTCACCGGCGTGGCCACCTACGGCATCCTACTGCTGCAGCAACGCGGCGTACGCCCGCTCGAGCGCGTCATCACCGCCTTCGTCGGCGTCATCGCCGCGAGCTATCTGATCGAGACGCTGCGCGACCGCCCGGCCTGGGACCAAGTCGCCTACCACACGGTGGTACCGTGGGTGGGGCCAGGCAGCGTCCTGCTCTCGGCCGGCATCGTGGGGGCGACGGTGATGCCGCACGTCATCTACCTGCACTCGTCGTTGATGCAGGATCGCATCGTGCCGCGCACCGAAGACGAGGCCCGGCGCATCTTCCGCTTCACTATCCCCGACATCCTCCTCGCCCTGGGCCTGGCCGGACTGATCAATATGGCCATGCTCTACATGGCCGCGTCGACGTTCCACATGCACGGTCTAACTGGCATCGCCGACATCCCCAGCGCCTATCGCACGCTGACGCCGCTGCTCGGCCACGCGGCGAGCGCCGTTTTCGGGATCTCACTGCTAGCCTCGGGGCTCTCCAGTTCGACGGTGGGCACGATGGCCGGGCAGGTCATCATGCAGGGCTTCGTCGGCTTCACCATCCCGCTATGGGTGCGCCGGCTGGTCACGATGGCTCCCGCGGTGATCGTGGCGTGGCTGGGCCTCGACCCAACGCGCACGCTGGTGATCAGCCAGGTCGTGCTCAACTTCGTCCTACCGATCCCGGTGATCGCCCTGATCGTCTTCACGCGGCGGCGCGACGTTATGGGCACACTGGTCAACCGGCGTACGACGACACTAGGCGCCAGCATCTGCGCCGCCGTCATCCTCCTGCTCAACGTCCTGCTGATCTACCAGACCGGTGGGGGTCACATCCAGGGTCTGTTTTAGCCTATTGTCGCCGCTTCAAGCGGCGCGCCAGTAGCCAAACGGCGATAGATAGGCTCAGCCACACGATCGCCGCGATGGTGAGGACGAGCCACGCCGCGAGGGTTTCGGAGAGGCGCCACACGATCACGCCGAACGCCACGAGCCCGATGCTCCCCGCGACCGCGCCGAGCGCGTCGTCGCCCGCCGCTTCCTCCCCTTCATGTTTCTTCACTAACGTGAGGCTCGCCGGCAGGATGGCGGGGAAGCCGAGGAAGAGGCCGCCCACGGCCACGCCAAACTTGGTGGTGAGGTACCCCGACAGCGCCGTGATAAGGCCGCCGAAGATGAAGCGCACGAGGTAGGCGCGCGGCTTCGTCTGCTTTACCTTCGACGGCTCGAATTGTACGTTTATGTTCATGACGCCCTCATCGCAAGAAGGCCGCCCACAAGCCGAAAGCCACCGCCAGCCACACCAGCCACGACGACACGGTGGCGACGATGGTGTTCCACTTGAAGCGCAAGAGCAGGCGGGCGACCAGCAGGCTGTAGCAGGCGAGCCCAATACCCCCGCACAGCATCGACCGCCCGTCCAGCGACGCATGTTGGACGCTTTTGGTCAGAAAAGCCAGGCCGAGCGAGGCCAGGGCGACCGACGGCGCGGCGCCGAAGATACCGGCGAACGTCTTGGGCTGGAAGACTTCGCCGATGATGGCGAAGATCGACACGATCAAACCGCCAAGAATAAAGCGGATGACGAGCTCGGAGAGCATGATACACCTGACGGCGCTTAACAAGCATTTAACAATGCCTTAACATGCTCTTAACAATCGCACGCCGCGTGCCAAAGATTAATCGCCCTGGGCGGCCTCCATCGCGTGCTCCGACGTGCCGCCGCGCAGCAGCCACGCCATCACCACGGCGATCACCGCGCCGCAGAGCGGCCCCACCAGGTAGATCCAATACGTGGACATTTGGCCGCCCACTAGATCCGGCCCGAAGGAGCGCGCCGAGTTCATCGAGGCGCCGCTGATCGGCGCGGCGAACAGCCCGTCGAGCGCGATGGTTCCGGCCACGGCCAGCGCGGCGTTGTGCCCGACCAGTTTGTGGTTCGTGGCCGTGGCCAGGATCACCGTGATCAGAAAAAAGGTCAGCACGATCTCCATGACCAGCGCGGCCAGTTCCCCGTGATGTGGCAGTGTCGCGCCGAGGTGGCCGGCGGAGCCGAAGAGCGCGCGCAGCAACAGCGCGGCGACGACGGAGCCGACCAGCTGGGCCAGCCAGTAGCCCGGCGCGCGGCGCCAGGGGAAATCTTTGCGCAGGGCGAACGCCAGGGTCACCCCTGGGTTGAAGTGGGCCCCCGAGAGGTTGCCGACCGAGTAGATCATGGCCATCACGAAGAGCGCCGGCGCGACGACGAGGGCCGGCAGGCCGACGCTGACCCCGCTGGCCGCGACGATGACCGGACCGCCGGCGGCGGTGAACGTGAGCCCGAATGTCCCGAGCAACTCGGCCAGGAGCCGCCGCGCCGTGGGGAACGGATGGGGCCGCGCCCCGGTGATCCGCGCGTCCCGCATGCCCATATTACGCCGGCCGTGGCGTCGGCAGCAGCCGGGGTAGCGCCGGGACCGGTAACGCCGGCAGGCGCGCGCCGGCGTCCGTCGCGCCGAGCACGCGGTTGAGCAGGATGGCCGCCGGTCCCCCCGCGCCGATCAGTACCCAGCCCAGCGGGGTCGGCGCGGCCAGCAGGAGCAACTCGCGCAGCGCCGGGACGGTCAGGGCCGCCACAAGCAGACCGCCCGAGGCGGCCACGGCGGCCACGACCGGCCGGGTCAAGCCGTCGCCGGTGCGGCCCGCGTCGAGCGTCTGCGCGAGCTGCGTCGTCACGATGCTGGCGAAGGCGACCGCGCGCGCCTGCGGCAAACCACCAGTCCCAAGCGCGACGAGGTAAGCGGCCAGGGCGGGCGCGGCCGTGGACACGCCACGGCGCAGCACATCGTCGCGCAGCGGCTTGTCGAGCGCGCCCTCGCCCTCGCGGGCCAGCCCCGCCAGGTTGCGGTCCGCCGGCCGCTGCAAGGCCACGGCCAGCGCGGGCAGGGCGTCGGTGATCAGGTTCACGGCCAGGATTTGGCGCGTGACGAGCGGCGAGGCCAGCCCCAGCACGCTGGCCCCGACCACCAGCCCGAGCTCGCCCAGGTTGCCGCCCAGGAGCAGGCCCAGGGCGCGCCGGATATTGCGCCAGAAGCTACGCCCCTCGACGAGCGCCTCGACCAGCGTGGCGAAGTCGTCGTCGGCGAGCACCACGTCGGCGGCCTGCCGCGCCACCTCGGTCCCGCCGCGACCCATCGCCACGCCCACATCGGCCAGGCGCAGCGCCGGCGCGTCGTTGACGCCGTCGCCCGTCATGGCCACGGTGTGGCCGTGACGCTGCAGGCTCTCCACGATGCGTAGTTTATCCAGCGGCGTGACCCGCGCGATCACCGCCGCGCGCTCCAGGCGCCGGTCGAGGTCGCCGTTCTGCAGTTCGGCGATGTCGGCGCCCGTCAGCACATCGCCGCCGTCGAGCAGGCCAGCCTGACCGGCGATGGCCCGCGCGGTGGCCGGGCTGTCGCCCGTGAGCATGATCACGCGGACGCCCGCCTCCTGGCAGCGGCGCACCGCCGCCGGCACGTCCGGCCGCAGCGGGTCGCTGATGCCCACGAAGCCGAGCGCCACGAGCCCCCGCGGGTCGTCGACGGGCGTGTGGGCGGCGCCCGCGGCGACCATGAGCACGCGCAGGCCACGCCCCGCCAGGCTTTCGGCACGGGCGCGCAGGGCCCGGCGGCCAACCTCGTCGAGACGCTTTTCCACGCCGCCGTCGCGCACGCGATCGCAGCGCGGCAGCAGCGCCTCGCTGGCGCCCTTGATGTAGAGGTGACCAGCGGCGACAGTGGCGTGGAAGGCGCGCGCGGGATCGAACGGCGCCTCCGCCGTACGCTCCACGCGCAGGTCGCCGTCCAGACCCGCGTCCACGGCGCCGCGCACGACGGCCACATCGGTGAAATGGACACCGGCGTCGGTGGCGTCGGGACGCGGGCTGGCCAGGCCGGCCGCGCGCAACACCGCGCGCAGGTCGGACGGCAGGTCCTCGCGCGACGGCGGCGCGTCCGTGTGGACATCGGCCACGAGAGTCAGGGCGAGCTTACCCTCGGTCAGCGTGCCCGTCTTGTCGGTACACGCGACATCGACGCGGCCGAGCGCCTCCACCGCGCCAAGCCGGCGCACCAGCGCGTCGCGGCCGGCCAGGCGGCTGGCCACGGCGGCCTGACCCACGCCCGCCAGCAGCGGCAAGCCCTCGGGCACGGCGGCGATGGCGATGCTCGAACCCACGAGCAGCGACGGCAGCAGCCCCTGTCCCCGCAACAGGTTCGAGGCCACCACGATGGCGCCGCCGACTCCGATCAACGGCAGCACCTGGCGGAACATGCGCGCGAGCCGCGCGCCGAGCGGGCTCTGCGCGGTCTCCTCGATGGTCAGAGCCGCGGCGGTCGCGCCCATGCGCGTGCCCGACCCCACGGCCACGACCACGGCGCGCCCTGTGCCCACGGTGACGTCGCTGCCCTCCAGCACCACACGGCTCGCATCGGTCCCGCCGTCGGGGGCTTTGGGGACCGGCAGCGACTCGCCGGTCAGCGACGCCTCGTCGACCTCCAGGTTGCGCGCCTCCACCAGGCGCGCGTCGGCGGCGACGCGGTTGCCCGATTGCAGCACGAGCACGTCACCCGGCACGACAGCGGACGCCGGCACGGTCACCGGCGCGCCGTCGCGCCGCACACGCGCCGTGGCCGCGCCCAGGCGCTCCAGCGCGGCGGCGGCCTGGCCAGCCCTGCGCTCCTGCCAGGCGCCCACGGCCACATTGACGCCGATCGTCGCCCCGATGAGGACGAAGTCCAGCGGCGAACCAAGCGCGAGCGAGAGGCCGGCGCCGGCGGCCAGGATGCCGATGAGGGGCGAGCGCAGTTGGTCGAGAATCGCGCGCAGCAACTCGTGGCGGCGCGGCGGCCGCGGCGTCGCGCGACGGCGTCGCAGCGCCTCGGCGCTCGTCAGGCCCTCGTCCGTGGCATGGAGCGTCTTGAGCACATCCGCCACGTCGCGCGCGCCCCAGCGCTCGGGACGCGGATCGACCAACCGCGCCACGGTCGATGGCGCGCGCTGGCCGCCACGCAGCCGCGCCCAGCCGTCGGCCAGCGCGCTCAACGTCGCGGCATTGACGGCGAGCGAGGCGCGCGCGATGCCCGCGCCGCCGCGGACGCCCCAGACGGCGCCGGCGATGTTAGCCAGGATCGAGAGGCCCACGGAATCGCGCGCCGTGGCCTCGCGTTGCGCCCCCGCATCGATGATGGACACCACGCCCGCGAGGTCGGGGGCCAACAGGTCGGCCCGCGCCGGGAAACGGCTGCCGCGCCCCGAGGTCAGGCCGATGGCCAGGTCGCAGGCGTCGAAGGCCTCCGCCGTGTGCGCGCTATCCGAGAGCACGGCCACGCGGTCGCCGTTCTCCTGGCGGGCGCGCACGGCCGCCACCGCGTTATCCTCGTCCAGCAGCGGCACGCCGGCGCGGTGGGCGACCGCTCGCGCGGACGCGCCGCGGCCGATCAGCCCGAGATCCACCTCGTGGCGGCGGCAGGCCGCCACGAGGTCGGCCACGCCGGGCGCGAGCCGGGCGCGCAGCGCGAAGAGGGCGATGGGCGCCCCATCACCGCCGCGTAGCGCTAGCAGCGTGGCCCCGCGCCCGCGCAGGCGATCCACCGCCGGCAGGTTCTCCCCCGACTGTAGCGGGCCGAGCGTATAGCGCGCGCCGCCAATCGTGGCGCTGGCGGTCGTCCCGTCGAAATGGCCCTCGGTCGCCGGCGTCCCGCCGGCCGCGCGGAAGGCGGCGCCCCAGGGCGAGCCCGCCGCCGCGGCAACACCGGCCGCCAGCGACTGCACGTCCGTGGCCTCGCGCGTCTCGGTGAGCGGGACAACCCCGGTCAACTCAATCCCGTCCGTCAGCACGCGCGGCCCGTCGATCACGAGCGCGTTCGGGAGGCGCACGCCGCGATCCGGGCGCGAACCGACCACCGTCACGTCGGCGCGCAGGACGTGCGCCGCCGCGCCGAGGCTGGCCGACTCGGCGCCGACGAGGGCCGCGCGCGGGTTGACCAGCAGCAACGACTCGAAGATGCGGCCAGGCGAGCGCGTCATCAGGCCTGTGCCCACCGCGTAGGCCAGCGACAGCGGGCCCAGCGCCCGTTGATAGCGGTCGGGCAGGTCCGTCGTCGGGGGCGCGGGACGCGGCTGGGGCGTGAACGGCGTATCGGCCCGCAGCGTGACCACAAATGGTCCACCCTGCACGCGCGCGCCGGCCGAGATCGCGGCACCGGGGCCGATGGAGACCGGCGACCCGTCGCGCTCGATCGCCGTGCCCGTCCCCGCGTCGACGGTGGCGGCCAGTGGGCTGCGCTCGCCCGCCTCCAGGCGCACTGTCGCGCCCGGCTGCGCGTCCGCCACGTCGCCCAGCCGGTCTTCGTAGCGCTTGAAGGCGTGGCGGCGCGCCACGACCTCGGTCAGCAGGCGCAGCGACTCCAACCCCGTAACGGTCAAGCCGAGGGGGTTGCCCGAGAGGGCAAGGGCGACGATGTTGGCGCCGCTGAACAGGAGGTCGGAGAGGTTGCGGCCCAGGATGGCGCGCACGCCGTTGCGCGTCACGGGGAAGCCCTGCACGATGCCGATGATACCGGAGGCCTGGGCGGCGCCGGGGGCGGAGACCGTCACACCGGCGACCTGTCGCGCGGCGACCAGGCCCAGCCCGATGGCCGCGCCCGTCGTGCGCGTCGCGCTCTGCGCCAGCGGCGCGGGGTCGAGCGGGTGCGTCGGGTTGTCCTCGCCGGGGAGGTCGGGCAGCTCCACGCCCTCGACATCGG
>JAABUV010004630.1_pt1 | contig 16285 bp, 14 predicted proteins | sample 5559971 | NCBI WGS metagenome assembly JAABUV01 (sample SAMN10711881, study PRJNA513362) | rock metagenome | isolation source: Antarctica rocks | place: Antarctica: Victoria Land, Knobhead nord | collected 2015-12-19
GAGGACCTCAGCGCCCCGGCACAACACACCACCGCCCCAATCACGTCTTCTACTAACAATCGCATCCCGGCCAAAAGCTATTTCAACAAGCTCCTAGAGCTCTGCGGTAAAGAGGTGTTCGACATAATCTCCTCGAAGTAGTTGCCAATGCGAGAAACGCCGTCACAGTGCGGCACGCAGTCGTGACAGCGGCGTACATGAGGACGCCTCCTGGTGCGGTCTCCCGCGCATCCTCACTCCTTGAAATGTAGTCCCTGGCGGTACACTCGGACAGGGCCACTTCAGCCGTTCCGAATGAGCCACTTTGGAAGCCCGGCAAACCCATGAGAGAAAAGCACCGATCGTTTGAACTGATCCTTCCGCCGCGAGGCGCCGGCGTGCCTTCCTACCACTGGCTACGCGACACCCTGCGGTCCGAGATCCTCCGCGGCGGGATCAAGCCCGGCCAGCGTATCCCGGCGACACGCGACCTTGCTCGTCAATACGCTCTGTCGAGAGGAACAGTTCTCGCCGCGATCGAAGATCTCCGCGCCGAGGGCTACGTCTACGGTGTAAGAGGATCCGGAACCTTCCTCAGCCAGGCCCTGCCGGAGCGATTTCTACCCCGCAGAAAGCAGAACAGCGGTGCATCTCTCCCGCCGGCAAACAAACCCCCGCGGCTCTCGGACTTCGGCCGTCGCCTGAAACGCTTCGAGCACTTCTACGGTCACACCAGCTCCGCATTTCGAACAAACCTGCCCGCTTTGGAACTCTTCCCAACCGCACTCTGGGCGCAGGTAGCCTCGCGACGCCTTCGTCAGGTCACCAGCCGGCAGCTCCTTGGTTGCGACTCAGCAGGCTTCGAACCGCTGCGCAACGCCGTCACCCAGTACCTCCGCGTCTCGCGAGGCGTGCGCTGTGATCTGAGTCAGGTCATCATTCTCTCGGGCATTCAAGAGGCTCTGGATCTGGTAGCCCGACTGCTGGTGAACGTGGGTGATCGCGTTCTGATCGAAGACCCCGGTTACCAGGTCGCGTACCGAGTGTTTGAGGCCGCCGGCGCAAAGCTAGTGCCCATGCCGATCGACAGCCAGGGAGCCGCCCCACGCGAGAAGGATCTCCGCGACGCTCGTCTCATGTACGTCACACCCGGGCACCAATTTCCTACCGGCGTGACCATGCCCTTTACCCGGCGCGTCGATCTCCTCCACCACGCCCATGTCGAAGGCGCCTACATCTTTGAGGATGACCACGACAGCGAATACAGATACTCCGGCAGCCCTCTCCCCGCCATGCAGGGCCTCGATCGGCACGGCGTCGTCCTCTTCGCCGGCAGCTTCAACAAGGTGCTCTTTCCCTCGTTCCGAATGGGCTACCTCGTCCTCCCTCCTCAGCTCGTCGAAGTCTTTACCCGCGCAAAGACGCTGGTGACGCGACACCACTCCGTCATCGATCAGGCGGTCCTCTGCGACTTCATGGAGCTCGGCCACTTCGGCCGCCATCTCCGTAGAACCAGGAAGATCTACGCAGAACGCCTCAGTGCCCTCTCGTACTTCGCGCAGAAACATCTCTCTGACTTCGTCGAGCTCTCAGAGATCGAAGCCGGCCTGCAGACCGTAGGCTGGCTGCGTCCAGGTCTATCCGCCGAGGCTGTCACCCTCGAGGCCGCGCGCCGGGACATCGACGTCGTCCCGTTGAGCCGGTATCTCCATCGCCTGACCGTAAGAGAAGGCTTGCAGATAGGATTCGCAGCCGTCGATGAAGCCGCGATCGAACTCGGAACCAAACGTCTGGCCGACGCCGCGCGAGCCGTTATGTGCAAAAAGCCGCATAAACACAGCCTTGATAATCGCCAGCAACAGGCGACTCCGCAAAATCATCGGTCCTGACGTCGCGACCACCCGGCACACCCGGCGTTCGCAGCGGAAGCCTGTCCGCTCATCTCAAAGATCCTGCCTCTCGACACGGACTCCAGTTCGTCACATCGACCCGCCCCGCTTCTATGAACTCTCGTAGCCACTCGCGCACAGTACGCCCCCATCCCCTCCTACGTGGAAGCTCTCTGTAACACCACGTGTTATGTTCGTCCCTCTTTCTCCGCGCTTCAAACCAGCCCGTGCGAGCAGCCGCTCGTTGGCACGCATCGTGCACTGCTCTTGCAGCGATGCTGCTCTTCGAACGCCATCGGTCTCCGCGGAACGTCGGACATCGCCTCTACACACCTCCTCACAGCAGCCTTTCCCTGAGATCTCCAGACATGACTCGCACCCGCTGCCTCCTTCTCCTTTGCATCGCCGCGCTCGCACTCGCAACCAATTCGCTCTCCGCCCAGACCGGAAGCATCACCGGCCTGATCCTCGATCCCGCTGCAGCGGCCGTTGCCAACGCAACCGTCACCGCCAGCTCCGAGTCGACCGGCTTTACGACCACCGCCTCCTCCACCTCGGCCGGCGTCTACAGCTTCGCCGCGCTTCCTCCCGCCGTCTACACCATCAGGGTCTCGGCGCCGGGCTTCCAGGACTCCTTGCGTAAGGGCGTAGTCCTCAACATCGCCGCGACCCTGCCTCTGAACTTCAAGCTCGCGGTCGCCGGCGCCACCACGTGCGTCGAAGTCTCCGACGTCGCGCTCGCACCCGTCGAGACCAGCAGCTATCAGATCTCCACCGTCATCGACGCCAGGCAGATCAACGACCTCCCGCTCATTCTGCGCGACCCCTACCAGCTCGTCCTGCTCTCACCCGGCGTCGTCACAGCCGCCAACAACATGGGCGGATTTTCCGTCAACGGCCAGCGGGACCGCAACAACAACTTCATGCTCGATGGAGCGGATAACAACGACACCTCGGTTCCCGGCGGCCAGTCCGGCATCTCCTCGGCCAATCCCGACTCCGCGCAGGAGTTCCGCGTCATCACCAACAACTTCGACGCCGAATTCGGCCGCAACACCGGCACCGTCATCGACGTCGTCACTCGCGGCGGCAGCAACCAGTACCATGGCGACCTCTATGAGTTCGGCCGCTACAACGCCCTCGGTGCGCGCGACTACTTCAACACAAAGTCGAACGGCAAACAGGACCCCTACGTACGCAACGACTTCGGCGCCTCCGTCGGCGGTCCCCTCTGGAAGGACCACACCTTCTTCTTCCTCAACGGCGAGGTGCAGCGCTTCAGGACCACGCGCACCGCCACCCAGACAGTTCCGACAGCCGCCTACAAGTCCGGCAAGTTCACTTACATCGACCCCGTCGATGGCAGCCAGACCCTCGTCATCGATCCCAGCTTGAAGATGCCCACCAGCGAGACCTACAACATCGGAGTCCAGCACCAGTTCGGCAAGGTCACCGCCGAAGTCAACTACGTCGGAGGCCACGGAACCCATATCCTCCGTGAGATCGACGGAGCTCCGCCGCAGCCGGCGCTCGTGACCGCCCTCCTCGCCTCCGGGGTCAGACCCTCGTCACTCCAGCGCAACGCGCTCTACACCACCTACCCCGCCACCTACAACACCGCCTTCCTTCATGAGCTCTTCCAGACGTCCTCCGGCGGCTCGAACTACAACGGCCTGCAGCTGAAAGCCACGGGCCAGCTCGGAGGCCTGCGGCTCACCGGCAGCTACACCTACTCGCACTCGCTCGACGACTCGAACGACGCCCTCGCTCCCGGCGCCGGAAACAGCGGCCTACCTCGCAACTCGTTCGATCTGCGCTCCGAGTACGGCAGCTCGCCCTTCGACGTGCGCCATCGCGGCACCGCCGCCGCCAGCTACCAGCTGCCTGTTGGCCGCGGAGGGCTCCTGCTGCAGCACGGCATCTTCGGGCGCGCGTTCGAAGGCATCGAGATCTCCGGCATCCAGCAGGTGCAGAGCGGTCTTCCCTTCGACCTGCGCGGCACCGTGGACAACCTGCACACCGGTCTCAACAACCGTCCCGCGCTCGTCGGCGCAGCCTATCCCTCGGGCAGAGGGACGAAGACCGCGCAGGGCGTCGTCACCGGTCCCGCAAGGTCCGCCTTCGCCAACGCTGCCTTCGGCCAGAACACGGCGATCCGTCGTGATAAGTTCTACGGCCCCAGCTTCGTCAATACCGATGTCGTCTTCCAGAAGACCCAGACAGTCTTCGAGCAATTCAAGGTCGTTCTGCGCGCCGAGAGCTACAACGTTCTCAACCACCCGAACTTCACCGGGCCGGCCTCCGACACGATCAGCTCCTCGGTCTTCGGTATCTCCACCAGCCAAGTTGGCCAGAACGACGGCAACACCGGAGCACGTCAGATCCAGGGTGCCGTGAAGCTGGTCTTTTAGCAGCACCGTAACAACTCGTGAAAAGAAGAAAGGCAGTACCAGTTGAACCCTTTGGAGGCAGTGAACGGAGGATGAGAGGATCCGCGTTGTGGTCCTCTCCTCCTCCGTCCAGGCTCTTTCTTCCGGGCGGGATGAAGCATGCGCGGAATGGTACGCAATAGCCTTCGTTGTCACCTTCAGCTACGCCCGAATCGACTCGACCCGGGTCATTGCGGAGTCCAATGCCTTCCCTAGAAGCGTGTTCCAGCTCGGCGCCGATGGCAGAACGGACCCTGGCGCCCTACGCCATCCGTCTGCACGCAACCATTCCCGCCGAAGTCACGCGCGTCTTCTACGCACTCGTGCTCGACGAATACGTGGAGATGTGGGCAGGAACCAGCGATGCCCCGGTACGCTGTACCGTCGAGCCCCGCTGTGGCGGCCGCCTGCACCTCGAGTGCTTTGGCACCGATGGCCGTCCCATCGTTCTCACGGAACCATCACCCGCTTCGAAACCGGTAGCATGGCTACCTGCATGGTCTCCGAAGAGCAATCGCCCGACACGCCTCAGTGCCTCGTACTTACCGTCCACCCACACGACGGCGGCACACGTATCGAACTGCTGCAGATGGGTCTCGGCGACCCCAGCCACGCGCGCCATATCGAATGTCTCTGGCAACTCGCCTTTGAAGACTCTCCTCTTTCTTCACCAACGTGGCTGTCCCGAGCCGCTCATTCTGAGCGCATCACTACGTCTCCCGACCCGTTCGTAGAACCTCCGCAGATCCCGAAATGTGGAGACTCCGGTGTCTGCGGCAGCGAGCCGTCCCGCCATTCAGCCCCGTTCCCTGTCGCCCCAGCCCCGAACTTCGGCCAGTCAACCTCACCTCCCGCGGTTGATAGACCGCAAGCCGCCAATCTTCCAATTGCCACAGGAATCTGAAGGCATCGCACGTACGCAAGGCCTGCGCCAATCCGCGCATGTACGCCCAACCCTCTCCTGTGTCGGATCGAACCATGCCGCCCCTCCCGACGCGCGTGTGGTCCAGCGAGTGCTTCCTTTCCAGGCATGACCGAGATCATCTTCTCTTCGTTGCATGCGGAAGCCGAGTTGCGCGCCGCCAGTGTCCATCCCCTCACCTTCTCCCTGCGCGAAGGTCAAGATCGGAAGAAGACCGTGAAGCGCCTTGCCGCGCTCCTCTCTCTCTTGCTGGCCATGCTCGCAGCGAGTCCCCGGAACCTCCCCGCCCAGGCCGTCTCCGTCAACGGCGGATCGATCCAGGGAACCATCACAGACGAGACCAACGCGGCCATACCCAAGGCCTCCATCTCCGTGACCGATCCGGACAACGGCTTCTCGAAGACCCTGCAGACCGACGTCAGCGGGTTCTACAGCATCGGTCCCCTGAACCCCGGCAACTACTCTATCCACGTCACCTCCGCCGGCTTCGAATCCCTCAGCGTCAAGACCGTCGTCAGAACCGGAACCGTCACCAGCGGAACCTTTAAGCTCGCTCTCGGCAGGTCCACCGAAACCGTCGAGGTCACCGCCAGCGCGGTGCAGGTCAACACCGAGCAGCCCGGCGTCTCCGACGTCATCACCAAGCAGCAGGTCGACAGCCTGCCGGTCAACGGCCGCAACTTCCTGGACCTCGCGCAGATCGAGCCCGGCGTCATCCTGCAGAGCGGCGAGTCCTTCGACCCGACTAAGGCCGGCTACTCCGCCGTCTCCATCGGCGGCGTCGCCGGCCGCACCACCCGCATTCTCCTAGACGGCCAGGACATCACCGACGAAAACGTGGGAACCACCATCTTCAACGTCTCCCAGGGCGCAATCAACGAGTTCCAGCTCAACCGCTCCACCCAGGACGTCTCCGGCGACGTCACCTCCACCGGCCAGGTGCTCGTCTCCACCAACTCCGGCACCAACGCCTACCACGGGCAGCTCTTCTACTACTTCCAGGACAACCGTGCCCTCTTCGCCCGTACCGCCGGCGGCATTGACGTCCCCTTCCAGCGCAATCAGTTCGGCGGCAGCGTCGGCGGCCGCATCATCAAGGACAAGCTCTTCTTCTTCGTCAACTCCGAACGCATCAAGCAGGACTCCTCAAACTCACTCACGCTCGGCCCCCTCTTCACCGCCATTCAGGCCAAATACTCGAAGCTGCCCTCGCCGTATCGCGAGACGTACTCCACCGCGCGCCTCGACTACAACGGCCTCTTCGGCGGCCACTACTTCGCCCGCATCAACTACAACGTCAACTCCTCGGTCTCGAACTTCGGCTCCGGCTACGAGCTCTACGCCAACCGCGACAACACACCCGGCATCGCCGGCGGCGCAGACTTCAGCAGCGGCCACTTCACCCACTCCTTTCGCGGTAGCTACGAGAAGTTCCACAACCTCCTGAGCGACAACACCGCCGAAAACCCCAGCGTCTACAACGGCATCCCCGGCTTCAACTTCCGCTACCGCGCGCAGAACCTCTACTCGGGACCCAACGTCAACGCTCCTCAAACCACCCTGCAGTCCGACAAGCAGATCCGCTACGACGGATCGTGGACCCGCGGCTCGCACAACATTCCCTACGGCTTCAGCCTCAATCGCATTCTGAGCGGCGGCCTCGCCAACTTCTTCCTCTATGCGCCGCGCGCCACCATCGTGGCCTCCAATCTGCTGCCCGGAGCCGACCCCACCGACCCCGTCAACAGCTATCGGCCATCGCAGATCCGCTTCGGCAACGGCCTCGGGTTCAATACCGAGCTCCCCGGCTTCGGCCTCGCCGGCGGCGGCCTCACCAGCTGGCGCGAAGGCGCCTACGTCTCAGACAACTGGAAGGTCACCCCATCCTTCACCCTCACCACCGGCCTCCGGTGGAGCGTCGACACCGGCCGCGCCAACCAGGACATCCCCGTCATCCCCTGCTCCGACGCCGTCGCTGGCGTAGGCTCTGCCGCTCCCTGCACCGGCTCCGCTCCGCTTCTCGATCAGTTCCAGGCAGGACTCGGAGCCAGGGTGCACCAGCCCTACGCAAACTTCGGACCGCAGGCCGGCATCGCCTTCAGCCCCGGCGCCCACAACACCGTGGTCCGCGCGGGCATCGGCATCTTCTACGAGAGCGACGTCTTCAACAACACTCTCAACGCCCGCGCCAGCCTGCTGCAGAAAGGCCTCTTCAACGACTCGTCGCATCTGCTGTGCCAAGGCACCACGACCTTCCTCCTCCCCAACGGAACGCAGCTCACCTCCGTTGACGGCATCGACTTCGGCACTCTCTGCAGCGAGTCCATCGCCCAGAGTGCACCGCACTTCATCCATCTCCAGCAGCAATACCAGGCCGCAACCCTCGCCGCCGGCAGCTCGGTCATACGTCGATCCGGTGACGCCGTAAAAGAGGCTAAGCCCGTAGATCATGATGGCAGTAGCGGCACTGCCATAGATAAAGAACTTCAGCGCGGCCTCATTCGACCGTCGCTCTTGCTTGGTTATGCCCACAAGAATCAGACTGCCAATAGTGAGCAGATAGAAGAACAGAACGACGAGCGAAATCTCCAGGCTTCCTGCGAGCATGGATCCCGCGAGGGCAGTGACGATGAGGACCGCAGGCAAATCGGAGCGGTACTTGCTCTCACGAAAATAATCGAAGCAGGCGATCAGCATCAGAGTGGTCGCTGCAATGGCATAGAACTTGAGAAAATGCGCAAGCGGATCCAGGCGGTACGTTCCCTTGAAGACGGATTGATCTGACCAGGGAAGCATTCGCACGGTATAGAAAGTCGCGGCGGCCAGCAACAGAAATGCGGAGACGTAGACCCATCCCGATTTGCGACCCTCAAGGAACGGTGCCATAAGGAGCAGCACAAGGAATCCTGAAGCCAGAATGAGTTCTGGGACGATCGCCCAAAGCTGCATAGTCATCTGGAGAGCACCTGCTGGTGGAAGGCCTGTTCGACGCTGCGGATGAGAAGACTCGGGACAAGGCCGAGCAGGAAGACCAGCACTAACATGGGTGCTAGGCTCCAGAGCTCAACGCGACTCAAGTCCTTCGCCTCAGAGATGGAATCGGCAGGTTTTCCGAAGAGCACGCGCTGCAGTGCGTAGAGATAGAGACCGGTCGAAACGGCGACTCCGAACGCGAGCACAAAGGCGGCCCAGCCGGAGACTGAGAGTGTGGCGACAAAAATCTGAAACTCGGCAACGAACCCAGACATGGAGGGGAGCCCAAACGAGCCGAAGGCAAAGGCGGTCACGAACGCCGCATACACTGGCAATCGAACCCATGCTCCGCCAAGCAGGTCGAGGTCGCGGGTACCGGCCCGGTCCTGCAACATTCCGACAAGAAGGAACATGCCACCAGTCAGTAGCCCATGGCTAACCATCTGCAGAACCGCCCCCTCGATAGCAGCATCGCGATTTTGAACGGAGATCGCAAGCGATGCCAAGGTGACGCCAAGCAGGACAAAGCCCATGTGATTAATGCTGGTGAAAGCGACCAGGCGCTTGAAGTCCGTTTGGGCCAGCGCGACTACGGCCCCGTAGATCACTCCTACCAGAGCGATAGTGGCGAGTACGTGCCAGTATTTCGCCATGGCGGGTCCAACAGTGGGGAGCATGATGCGGAGCAGTCCATACCCACCCATCTTCAACATGACACCCGCGAGGATCACGCTGCCTGCCGTGGGGGCTTCGACGTGGGCATCGGGGAGCCAACTGTGGAGGGGAACAATTGGAAGCTTTACGCCGAAGCCGATGGTAAAACCAGCCAGCACCCAGATCGCCAGCCTGCTTGTCCCGGCGGACTGGCCAGCTTGACGGATTGCCTCCATGCTGAAGCTGTGCGGCTGAGTGTGAGTGTAGAGGGCCAAAATGGCGAGCAGCAAGCCGAGACTTCCGGCCCGGGTGTACAGGAAGAACTTGAATGCTGCCCTCCTGCGGTTCTCGTGTCCCCAGATTCCAATGATGAAGTAGAGCGGTACCAGCGCCACCTCCCAGAACACATAGAAGAGGAGCAGGTCCGCAGCGAGGAAGACGCCCAGCAGGCCTGTCTCCATCAGGAGGAAGAAGATCGTATATTCCTTCAGCGATGTTCGGAGGTCGAGTTTTCGCCATACAGGGAATAAAGCAAAGCGATCGAGGTCAGGAACGTGGTCAGCAATACGAGCGGCATGCTGATGCCATCGAGTCGCAACGAATATTCAGCACCAATCGCCGCAATCCACGGGAATACCTGAGCATAGCCTTGGCCACCGCGAAAGATAGGGAGCGACACCCAGATTGCGATGGCAAGTGCCGCCAGGCTTCCGGCGAAGGATACCGCCCGAATGAGCGCTGGACGGCGCGGTAGCACTACGACCAGCGCTGCGACAGCAATCGGCAGAAAGATCAATATGCTTAGCATTTACTTAACCCGATACCACAATGAGATGAGCGCGATGAGGATGACCCAGGCGAAAGCGGCGGCCAGATAGTGGTACACCTTGCCCGTTTGAATCTGACGCACCTTTCCGCCCAGAGTACCCAGACCTTCTGCCCCAGACATAACTGAGCGGTTGATCGCCTGCGGATCCAGCCAGGCGCCTACTGATGCGATCGAAAGAACCGTTCCGACGACGCCATTGGCGGCTCGGTTGAAAATGCTCTCTTCAATCCACTCGAGCATGCGTGCGAAAGCTAAGAAGCCGTGCGCCACGGCGGAAGGCAGGTAATCCGTTCCGAATCCGCTCCGCAAAAGAGTTCGCCACCACGCCGTAGGGGCCCATTCGGCATGATCTCTATAGAGGGCGAGCGCCCTGATGCATCCCACGGCGGCTAGAGCAGGCTCATAGAGCGATTCGATTCCAAGACGAATGGGTTGCGGCTTGCCCAAGAAATTGCCGAGCCACCCATCCAGCCACGGGCTCTGCAGAAAGCCCGCGATTAGGGTGAAGACCAAAAGCGTGTAGACGCCCATGCGCATCACCCACGGTGTCTGTTCTTTGCTGTCGGGTTGCGGGGCGAAAGCAAGCAAGAATGCTCGCGCAATATAAAAGCCTGACACCAGCGAGAGCAGAAGCAGAATAGTAGAGATCCACCCATGGGCATCGCGTGAAATCGCTCCGCGGCTCCAGAAGCCCGCGAGGGGTGGAAATCCTGAAAGTGAAAGAGCTCCTGCTAGAAAGCCGATATAAGCCGTTCTGGAGCGTGCGTTCAGCTTCGAGAGATCATTCGTGCCCGCAGCTTTGACCACAATGCCGGCTGCGACGAACAGAAGTGCTTTGAACGTAGCCTGAGCAATCAGATGAAAGGTGCCCGGCAGAGTGCCTCCAATCGCAAGAGCGATGAACATCTCTCCGATCTGGCTCATTGTTGAGTACGCCAACAATCGCTTGAGGTCCGTTTGCACGCAGGCGCAGACAGCGGCTGCGACGGCGGTAATAACGCCAAGCGAGAGCATGAGCAGGTGGGCGATGGGAGCAGCTTCAAGCAGCGGCAGACTGCGGGCCAACAGATAGACTCCCGCCGCAACCATCGTGGCCGAGTGCAGTAATGCTGAGACCGGGGTAGGGCCGGCCATAGCATCCGGCAACCACCAATGGAGCGGAAACTGAGCCGATTTACCTGCTGCTCCCATCAATAAAAGTACGGCGATAGCCACCCAGGAAGCGTCACCCGGACTGCCGGACACGGAAGAAAGCACGTGTTTGAAATCCAGCGCAGCGACATGGACAAGGATGAGACCGATTGCGGTCAGCAGGCCCAGATCGCCGATCCGCGTGATCAAGAATGCTTTGAACGCCGCCCTTTTGCTCTTCCCTTCCTTAGTATTGTGCCCAATCAGCAGATACGAGCAGAAGCCGACGACCTCCCATGAGAAATACAGCAGAAGGTAATCGCCTGCCAGGACCAGCGAAAGCATGGCCGCAGTGAAGAGTGCCAACGTCGCGAAGAACCGCCTATGCGCCTCCTCGTCCCGCATGTATCCGATGCTGTAGAGAAGGATGGGAGTGGCGATCCACGACACCACAAGCGCCATGATTGAACCGAGGGGATCGCGCACATATCCCGTCTGTATATAGCGCCCGGCTAGCGACACATGCAACAGATCGCTTCGGAGGGCACCGCTATTGCTTGCCAGAAGATTGATCAGAGCAAGAACAGCGCTTCCCAGAGTGCCGAAGAATGCGATGTAGCCAAAAGCGGCGCGGCGGATTGGGAGCACCAGGATTAAACAGGCGGCGGTGAGCGGTAGGAGCGGTATCAGCCAGAGCGGGAACGTATTCATCCGTGTAGCTCCGTTAGCTTGTCCACCATCTGCATCTTGCGCTTTCGGAAGATCATCAACATGACTGCAAGACCGACCGCCATCTCAACCGCCGAGATGGTGAGGATGATGAGCGCGAACACCTGCCCGGCGAAATCGGTGGGCGCACGATACCTCCAGAACGCCACGGTGTTGAGCATCGCCGCATTCAGGATCACTTCGGTACTCATCAGGATCATCACGGCTCCGCGCTGCGAAAGCACGCCGAAAACCCCGATCCCAAACAGGACCGCTCCCACTGCTAGATAGGCAACCAGGGGAATGTTCATTCTTGGCTCCCGAAGATCACAGCGCCAACCACGCCCAGGAGGATCAGCAGACCGCCAGCCTCAAAGCCGATCATGTAGCGACCCAGAAGTTCTTTACCGACCGCAAGGGCTGCATTGGTGCCGTCTGTTGGCATGGCAGCCGGCCAGCGCACGGAAAAGATGAGGACTAAAAGAACGACGCTGGAAAGAATCCCTGCAATGGCGGCAGGCTTAATAAAATCATTGGTCATCGACATGTCCATCTGAGACATGTCCATCTGAGTCATCTCACCGCCCTGCTTGCTCTCCTCACCCATGTGGCCGGGCTGGCCCCCTCCTTCTGCACCTCCCGCCATGCCCGGCATATCGCCGTGGCTTGCGGCGGGCTGCAATTGCATGCCGCACGTAGAGCACTTGCCTTCGGACTTGGAGCGAATATCCGGGTGCATGGGGCAGATATACTCCGTCGGCGCACTCTGCTGTTCCGACGACTGTTCCGGTGGAGCGATACCCATCATCGCGCCACCGGGATCCATCGACATCTTGACCATAAAGAGAATCATGACAAGCATTCCGCCGATGTACATCATCAGTTGCATCGAGGCGAGCAGATCGGCCGAAAGCAGCAGGAACAGACCTGCCAACGCGGAAAACGCGACCATGAGAAAAATGCCCGAGCGCACCATGCTCATGGTGCGGGTCATGCGATATGCGCCTCCTATCGCGATAGCCGACAAGGCGGAAAACACGGTCCATTCGAGCGCTGGCGAGAGGCCGTTCAAGGCTTCACCATCATCAGAATCACCCCCACAACGATCACATTTACGATGGAGGCAGGGATCATGATGAGCCATGCGCCTCGAACAACCTGGGGCATACTGAGGCGCTTGAATTTCGTTCCCAGCCATGCCATCAGGAACAGGACAACCACAGCTTTCAAGCTGAACCAGACAATTCCCGGGAGCAGTGGACCTTGAAACCCGCCGAGAAAAAGCACGACTGCCATCGAAGCGGCGGCAAACCAGATCCCGTGCAGCGCCAGTTTGAGCATGGCTCCTGCTGCGCCCTCGTACTCCACGAGAGCATCGGATTCTGACCGCAGCGGCAGGTCGGCTGGGCATCGGTAGGTTTGCGCCATCGCAGAGATGATGTAGATGCAGAAGCCGAGCGGTTGCCATACGACATACCAGAGGTGGCCCTGGGCGTTCATTACGCCGGCCGAGGTCAGCGTCTGCGCCGCCATCACCACTCCGGTCACGGAAAATCCAAGCGGCACGACATAACTGATCAGTTGCGCGACGCTCATCAACGCTGCCTGCGTGCCACTCTCCTGATTGGCCCCCCATCCCGCCATAAAAAGCGACACCGCAAGATAGTCAAGGACGACCAGATAGAAAAAGATGCCGACATTCCATTGTGGTCCGGGCAGAGATGAGACGACACGGGAACAAGGGATGACAAGCAAAGAAACAACCACAGCGGACATCGCCAAAGCTGGTGCGGACAAAAAGAGCACGCGGTCGATGCGCTCATGGCCTACATCAGACTTCGCCAGAGCCCTCAGGAGAGCTGCGAACGGCTGCACTGACACTCGCCGCGAACGCACGAGTTGCTCAATGGCCATGCTGGCTAAAGTGCCAACCAGGAGCAAGAGCAAGGCATATGCAGCATTGGTGGCGGCAATCATAGGCGGAAAGCTCCGCGTTTGGCAGCGTAGGTAAGGGCCACGCCAAGGATCGCCGCGAAGACGAACATGTCCCATAAGGCGGTCATCCCGACCTCCTGGAAGGCAACGGCCCAGGGAAACATGAAGATCATCTCCATATCAAAAGCTAAAAAGATCAATGCGGGGAGAGCGTACGGTATGTCGAATTGAACCCAGGCCGTCTCATGTCGTCCGCCGTGGCGCTGCGTTCGCGCTTTGGATTTGCCACGCAAGACGAACAGCCACACGAGCACGAATGCAAATACGACGGCGGCAGCTAAGAAGGCCGGGATGTAATCCGCAACGAGAGCCTGATCCATGTTGACTTATGACCTATGTTAGTAACGTTGTGCTGCTTTACTGGCAACCTTAGGCCATACATATCGCAGCTAAAGCAACTTCTGCTTTAGCAAAGCGGTGTTGATAGCGAATGCAGCCTGCGCGCCCTCAGAAGCCGCCACAATAAGGGACTGTACTCCGCGAGAGGCATCGCCAGCCACATAGAGTCCCGGCACGGTTGTCGCTTCGTAGTCACCCGTTTTCACGGTTCCGTGCTCGTTGAACTCGCACCCAAGCTTCGCAGGCAGATAGGATCTCTGGCGCTCACCCGTGTTGAAGAAAAGTGCGCCTATCTGAAGACGTTCGTTATTCGCAAGCACCAATGCGTTGAGCTGCCCATCGGCCCCCTCCAAGTCCACGATGTAGTCCTCACGGACCTGGATCTGGTTCCGGGCGAGTCGTTCACGCTCTTCGGCCGTTAGCAGCGAAGGTCCGTTGCTGCACAGCGTGAGATCTCGCGTCCATGCAGTAAGCTCCAATGCCAGACCATAGCCTTTTTTGCCCTTGCCGTACACAGCCACCGGTTTGCCCCGCCACTCCCATCCGTCGCAATACGGGCAATGGTGTACGGACTTTCCGTAGTAATGCTGGATGTTGGGTAGCTCAGGTAAATCGTCAACCACGCCGGTGGCCAGCAGCAGTTTTCGGCAGACCTCGGTGGTGCCATCCGGAAAGAGCACGCGAAATTCCTCTGCCGAGGGGTCCACATCGCGGACCTCCATATTTTTGTACGCCACTGTGTCGTATTTCTGAAGATCAGAACGGGCAGCTTCAAGAAAGGATCCCGGCGTAATGCCATCGCGCGTCAAGAAACCGTGGGTCTCCCGAGCATGTGCATTACGATACTGACCCGAGTCGCAGATCAACACACGACGGCAGCAGCGGCCCAACATTAGCGCAGCGCTGAGCCCAGCTGCCCCACCTCCCACGATAATCACGTCAAACACGGCTCACCTCCGGCTCGAATGCGAGATCAAGAACCAATGACCGGTCGGATGTCGCCTCAGCTTTCTCGTGATCGATCAAGGCCGCGGCTAATGCACTTCGGGAACGCTGACGATACAATTCCGAGAGTTGACGACAATGTGCGAGAACACCGCCAGATATCCCCGTCTTCGCTTCGAATCGCCGTCCCGTTGCGTAATCGTCCGCTTCCTCCTCATGCTCCATCGCCGCCCGGGCGTATCTCGTCGCCTCTTTCTCCCATAAAGTAGCCAAGCGTTCGAAGTCCTCTTTCGTCTGAGCATGGGCTTCGAGATCCTTGATGGCTCGCGGTTTGTGGATTCGGGCCTGCTTCTTCCTTGCGATCCCGTCGATTTCATCCGGCCGCAATTCCGCCTCGTCTACCTGTTGACGATTAGCAACGGTCTTGGTGACCCTTTCACGAACACTCTGACCTCGAGGCTCTTGTAAAAACACCGTTTCCAAATCAGCGAGGCGTTCTCTCAAGCTTTGGATCTGCAATCGCAATGTCCCAAGCTGGGATGCAGAGTCGCCCGCCCTCACAGAGTTGGATTGCGCACCCGCCAACGAGTAATTGAAAAGACAACCTTGTGAGAGCAACACTGCTGCAGTAAAGGTCAGTTTACCCACCGTAGTGCCTCCACACCCATCTTGAATCACTACTAGCTTTCATGTAGCGCTGGCATGAGACTGTTGCAAACGCCAACCAGAGAATCAGAGAGTATCTCTACCTCCTAGCTCTCGGCTGCGTCTTTCCCGATTGGACCCCGCAGACAAATGCGACGCCGACTCAGCAACAGAAGCAAGATCCCGGCACAGCACCCACCGGAACCTCTGTTCCCTGCTGTCCTCCGGCCCAGTCCAGCGGGAGGAACAGCAGAGGCAGAAGACGCTTGGATTGGAAGAAACGTTCCCCTACTAGATCGGTCAGGTGCTGTTTGCCTGTGAAGCCTAAAGGTATTTTGCTACGGCTGAGGTTCAGGCTTTGGCTGACCTTGCTGACTTCCCATCATCCCGCCCTTTCCGCGCATGTTCTGCATCATGCCCATGCATTTATTCATGTGTTCATTCATGGGCTTCAGCACCTTCTCCGCCTCGTCAAGTGCAGCGCGCATCTTCTCGGGATCATTCGAAAGCTTTGCCGCTTGTATGTCCTTTACGGTTTGACTATCCGCGCCCATCATGGATTGCATCTCTTTGTGGCATCCCTGCATCTTGCCAGTACCGGACATCTTGCCGCCGGGCTGCATCTGTCCGCCAAGCATCTGCATGCCTTGGTTCGGTTGATCGGTGTCGGTGGTCGGCTGTTGGGCGAAGGCGGTAATGGCCAGAGTGACTCCGGCCGCTATTGTCAGTGCTGCGTTTCTAAGCTGTTTCATGGTGTTCCCTCTCTTTTACGACGGTTGATGCTGCGTTATCGTTTACGGGTTTCGTCGTCCGATGTTTGGTCGTGACGACGAGGCTCGCTTTCATC
>JAABUV010004632.1_pt1 | contig 16282 bp, 11 predicted proteins | sample 5559971 | NCBI WGS metagenome assembly JAABUV01 (sample SAMN10711881, study PRJNA513362) | rock metagenome | isolation source: Antarctica rocks | place: Antarctica: Victoria Land, Knobhead nord | collected 2015-12-19
CGACTCACGACTCACGACTCACGACTCACGACTCACGACTCACGACTCACGACTCACGACTCACGACTCACGACTCACGACTCACGACTCACGACTAGCCTGGAGGCAACATGATACCAGCAGAGTTCGACTACTACGCGCCGACAAGTGTCGGGGAGGCGATAAGCCTTTTGCAGGAGCATGGCGACGAGGCCAAGGTACTGGCGGGGGGACACAGCCTGATCCCCATGCTCAAGCTACGGTTGTCCAGTCCGCCCGTGCTCGTGGACATCGGCCGCATCCCCGAGTTGCGCGGCATCGCGCGCACGGACGGCCACATGACGATCGGGGCCATGACGACCCATGCCCAGGTCGAGAGTTCCGAGGAACTGCGCGCCGTGTTCCCGATGATGGGGCAGGCCGCCTCGGTTATTGGCGACCCCATGGTGCGCAACCGCGGCACCTTCGGCGGGGCGCTTGCTCACGCCGACCCCGCGGCCGACTGGCCGGCCGTCGCGTTGGCCTTGAACGCGCGGATGCGCGTGATGGGGCCGGGCGGAGAGCGCACCGTCTCCGTCGACGACTTCTTCGTCGACATGCTGACCTCGGCGTTGGAGCCGGGTGAGGTCCTGACACGCATCGACATCCCCGTACCCAGTACGTCGGGGACCAAGACCGGCATGTCGTATCAGAAGTTCCAGCACCCCGCCTCGGGCTACGCCGTCGTCGGCGTCGCCGCCGTGGTCACGTTGGGCGCCGACGGGGCATGCCAGGACTGCCGCGTGGCCGTCACCGGCGCGGGACCGAAGGCGACGCGCCAGACGGCGGTGGAGGACGTGCTCAAGGGCCAGCAGCTCACGCCCGAACTGATCGCCCAGGCGTCCGCGCAGGCCGGCGAAGGGATGGACTTCCTGGGCGACATCTACGCCTCGGAGTCGTACCGCGCGCACCTCGTCAAGGTCTACACCAAGCGCGCGCTCATGGCCGCACTAGAGGCCGCCCGCTAGCCGCGAACCAGGCAGGGCGCGTGAATTATTGGACGGAGACTCCGTCCAATAATTCACGCGCCCTGGCGCGTGCTGTGAGATACGAGTGGAAAGGGCGTGATGCGATACTGGCGGCAGTGCATGAGACTGACGGCAAGGGATGATCATCATGATCACACCCTTGGGGAGTGACAGCGAAAGGGGTGACGGTGGCTGACAAGATAGAGGAAACCGGGGTCATCGACCCGGTGGAGCAGCGCCTGGTTCCGTTCGGCCTGGCTGGCGACGACGAGGTGTTGGCGGCGCGCCGAGGACACGACGATCTACATGCCGGTGCGTCCGCTCTGTACGGCGCTCGGGCTTGGGTGGTCCCCCCAATTGCGCAAGATCAGGGCTGATGATGTCCTCGCGGAGAGCACTCGCAACCTGCGGCTCCAGACGCGCGGCGGCCCCCAGGTCATGCTGTGTATGGATTTGGAAGCAATCCCGCTCTGGCTGGCCGGTATTGAACCGAGTCGCGTACGCGCCGATTTACGCGAGCGCCTCAAGGCGTACAAGCGGTGGGTGCGCAAGGTGGTCTATGAGGCCTTCGCACGCGAGACTGGGATTGAAACCGCTGTGGGCGGTTCACAGGCGCTTGCGCCACAGAACTCTGATGTATCCGCCCTCGTCCATATCGTACAGATGGCCGAGGCTATCGCGACGATGGGCCGGCAACAGATCGCGTTCGAGCAACATGTGGACACACGCTTCTCGGCGCTTGAGTCGAGCATGATCGAGCAGCAGGGGATTGCCAGCGGACGTCTGGACCAAGCCGCGGCCGTCGTCGGCAGTCTGTTGCAGCGTATGAGCGCTGTCGAGGGCGCGGTCTCGCCCGGGCAGATTATCAGCGACACTCAAGCCGCCGAGATCAGTACCCTCGTCAAGGCGATTGCGACTGAGATGGCGACCCAGAGCGGCGGGGGGGCTAACAAGGGCCGTAACCCCTACCAGGCCGTCTTCGGCGAGCTATACCGCCGCTTCCGCGTGTCCAGCTACCACAACATCCCCGTTCGCCGTTTCGGTGAGGTGATGGCCTGGCTTCGCGAGTATCAGGAGTCTCTGGACGCGCATGGGGCTGGCAGCTCGGTCTAGACGCAAAGTGGCGCTCGGGGCTTGTCCTTTACAGCGCCCATACGCTGCCAACTTGTAAACTACAGGCATGGCTAAAAACAGCAACAAAAAGAAGAAGAATCGTCCCGACCAGGCCGTCGCGCGCGCCATGCCTTACGCGCTTGCCGCCGGGCTGAATGAGGCCGACGATCTCATCGCGCGCCGGCAGTGGGACGGGGCGCGCACGCTGCTGGCCGAACTCGACCGGCGCTATCCGAACCAGCACGATGTTTTGGCGTTGCAGGTCAACCTCGCCTTCGACCAGAAGGACATGCAGTCCTACCAGAACGCCGCCGAGCGCCTGCTCAAGCTGACGCCCAAAGACGCCGACCTCACGCTGGGTCTGGCCGCCGCTTACATGTCCAACCGCCATATGGTCCTGGCGCTGCGCACGTTCCGCCATTTCCTGGAGCGCTGGCCCAACCACGCGCGCGCCGCCGAGATCCGCGCGACGGCCGCCGAGTTGGAGCAGACCCTGCGCTCCGTGTTACCCCAGTATGGCCTGGAGGGCGAGGACGCCTTCGCGCTGGTGGCCCAGCATGAAGAAGTCAAATCTCTGATCGACCAAAACCAGTGGGCGCGGGCGCGCCTGGGCGCCGAGCAGGCGCTGCGGCGCAAGCCCGACTTCGTCCCGGTGCTCAATAACCTTAGCATGGCCTATTTCAACGAAGGACAGAGCGAGCAGGCTATCGCCACGGCGCGCCGTGTACTCGACCTCGACGCAGACAACTACCACGCCCTGGGTAACCTCGTGCGCTACTTGTGTCTGAGCGGACGCCTCGACGAGGCCCACGCCTGGGGCGAGCGCCTCAAGTCCGCCACCGCGCCGGGTCACCTGGACAGCTGGACCAAGAAGGCCGAGTCATTGAGCTTCCTGGGCGACGACCAGGGTGTGCTCGACGCCTTTCACGCGGCCGAGCGGGACGGCAAACCCTACGTGTGGCCTCTGCTCTGCCATCTGGCCGCTGTCGCCGCGCTGCGCCAGGGCCGTGAGGGCGAGGCGCGCCGGCAGTGGCGGCGCGCGTTGGAGCTGGCGCCGTGGCTGCACGTCGCGCGGGACAATCTGGAGGACCTGGGCAAGCCGATTGGCGAGCGCCACGCGCCGTGGCCGTTTGGCCTGGCTGAGTGGCTATCCCACCGCGATCTCGAGGCGTTCGCACGGGAAAGCCTGTCTGCTGCCGCGCGCCACGATCCGCGTATTTTGGCGGAGGCGCAGCAGCGCTTCCTGCGCCAGCATCCCGCGCTCGTGCGATTAATCCCCCTGCTGCTCGACCGCGGCGATCCCAAGGGGCGCGACTTCGCGCTGCACGTCGCGCTGGAGTCGAGGGCGCCCGAGCTGGCGCCGGCGTTGCGCGACTTCGCGCTGAGCCAGCGCGGTCCCGATATAGCGCGCAGCCAGGCCGCCGAGGTAGCGCAACTGGCGGGGTTGTTGCCCGACGGCCCGCTTCGCTTGTGGGCGCAGGGCTCCTGGCGCGACATCGAGGTGATGGGCTTCGCGATCCACGGTGAGCCCAACGACAGACATGGGCCGGAGGTCGAAAAGTTGCAACTCGATGCCACGCGGGCGCTCTACAAGGGTGACACGGCGCGTGGCGAGCGCCTGATCAAGCAGGCCCTGGAGGTGGAGCCGGACGCTCCCGATCTTTGGAACAACCTTGCCGCCGCGTACGCGCAGGATGGGCGCGTGCAAGACGCCGAGGAGATCACGCGCCAGATCCACGCGCGCGACCCCGACTACCTGTTCGGCCGCACCAATCTGGCCCTCCAGCATATACGCGCCGACCGGCTGGACGAAGCCGAAGCCCTGCTGAAGCCGCTGCGTACCCGCAAGCGGATGCACGTCAGCGAGTTCTCGGCCCTGATGGACGCTCAGATCAGGTTGTGTGTAGCCCGCCAGGACCTCGACGCCGCGCGCGGCTGGTTCGACATGTGGGCGCGTACCAAGCCCGATGCCCCCGCGTTCGACCACTGGCGGCGCTGGTTAGCGCCGGGCGCGTCGCCGTTGGCGCGATTGGCCGCCCTGCGCGGCGGCCTCGACTAGCCGTCATGGGAACTTTCCTCACGCGCCTGCTGGAGCGCTTCACGTTCCATGTCAATGTCATACCCGAAGAAACGGGCGGCTTTACACTATGGGTGCGCGAGTTAGAGGTCGGGGCGCACGGCGCGACCCTACAGGACGCGCGGCGTGCGCTGCTAGGGTCGGTACGTTCCTACGTGCGGCATTATTTCATGCGCTGGGAGATGTACCGCCATGTCAGTGAGACCGAGGCGCAACTGCCGTACGTGATGCGACTGAGCCTGGCCGACGACGACAAGGAGTTGGGGCGCATACTCTTTGGAGTAGCGTCGCGTGCGGAGGCTGACAGCAAGGCGGAGTTGGGCTAATGCCACGCCCACGGTGGGGGCAGGTACGCATTTTCTGCCGCAAACAAGGCTACGATGCGATAGTAGCGCTACAGCCCGTAGACCTTGCGCACGGAGGGCCACATGCGGTCACCGAGCGGGAGCAGGATGACGTGGCCGTGCGGCGGCGGCGTGATGGTGAACTCGCCGCCCGCGACGTATTGCACGGCGCGCCCGTTCTCGCGCATCTCCTCGGAGATGGGCGGACCCCAGAAGCGCGGGCCGCCGGTGCGGCGCCAGTAGTCGAGGAAGGCGCCGTGGAGGTTGTGGCCGGTTGTCGTGTCGTAGACGTGCGGCGTGCGCGCGGGCAGTTCGCGGGCGCGCGGCAGCGCGTTCCCGCCCAGCGCCACGACGCCGAGCGGGGCCGTCGTCACGCCCCGCGGGCCGATGCGCAGCGCCAGGTTGTCGAAGTATTGCGTGGGCAGCCCACGGTAGGTGAACGCCTCGGTGACGGGTAGGCCAAGCGTGTCCGCCCCGCCCAGGTTCTGCCAGGGGTTCAGGAACGGCGCCGCGACGTTGTGCCCGCGCTCCACGACGTACCAACCGCTCAGGTCGGGCGCGGGGAGGTCGACGGGCGTGGGCGGCGGCGCGCCCAGCGCTTGGTAATGCAGCGTTTGCACGACTCCCGCGTGTAGCGCCAGCGTGACGGTCGGGCCGGCCGCCGCCAGCGCGCCGGTCGGGCCGGCCGCCGCCAGCGCGCCGGACACCGCGACCGTGGAGGTGATAGGCGACACGGTCGTCGTCGTGATCGTCGTGGCAGTAGTGGGCGTGGTCGTCGTGAGTGGGGCCGTCCTCGAGACGGTGGGCGCCGAGGTCAGGGCGGTCGCGCCGGTCAGCGCGCCGAGCGCGAGGGTGAGCCGGCCGTCGGAGGTCGGCGTGACGCGCAGCAGACCGGGCGTGCTCCAGTCGAGCCACAACACTCCCGCGACGTTAGGTGTGTAGCGCACACGCACGTCGGCGTAGGGCAAGCTGCCGCCGAGCGCCAACGCGTCGCGCGCGGCGAAGACGAAGCCGGCGCCGGTGACGGGATCGGGATGCAGCGCCAGACCACCCGAATAGGGCGTCTGGGCGTTGTAGGCGTCGATGGCGCCGCTGACGAGATAGGTTGGCTTCGGCAGGTTGGAGGTGTCGACCGCGCCAAGATTGTTCTCGTAGCTGTTGTAGCCGGCGGCGTCGTCGCTAAACATCCACTTGAGGTCGCCGCCGCCGCCAAGCGTGCGCAGGTACAGGGCCGCGGCCGTCTCGCGCACGGCCGCGGACTGGCGGCCGTTGAGGTCGTTGGAGACGCCGTACTCTTCGAGCACCAGAGGTGAGGGCGCCAGCGCGTTGATCGCCTCGAAAAGGCGCAGCGCGGCGTGGAAGCCGTCGTAGTTCGCCGGCGGGTAGATGTGGATCGAGCGGAAGTCGAGCGCCGTGTTGGCGGGCAGCGCGGCCCAGAAGCGCGCGTTGTAGCCGACGGTCACGACGTGTGTGGGGTCGGCCGCGCGCACGGCCGCGAGCTGCGCGTTTAGGTAGGCCGCGAGCGTCCCGTTGGCCGCCGTCAGAAAGGGCGTCCAGTAAGGGCTGGCCGGGACGGCTGGGTAGGCGGGGTTCTCGGCCACGAAGCTGTCGTACAGGTGGCGCGCGTTGAGATAGTAGTAGAGCGTCCGCGTGTCCATCGCGTCGAAGGGCGCGTGTGACCACTGGCCGCTAGCCTGCACCGCGCGCACGGTGGACATGCTCACGCGCTCGTGATAGGCGCCGATGAGGGCGGGCGCGAACAGGGGTAGCGCGACCCCGTCGGGGTACCGCGCGGCGGCGATGTCGGGCAGGCCGGGCTCGTTGCGCAGGTCGTAGCCGAAGACAGCGGAATTGCCGGCGAGATGCGCGGCGATGAGCGCGTCGACACGGGTGACGCGGCGCAGGTCGGAATCGCCGTCGTCGTTGAAGGTGATCAGCAGGCGCAGTCCGCGCGCGGCGGCGAGCGCGACGACGGCGTCGAGGCGCGCGTAGTCCCCGGCGAGTATTTCGTCGGGGAGCGGATGCTGCACGAAGACGCGCACGGGGTTGTAGCCAGCGGCGGCGATGAGGTCGAAGTCGTGCGCGATCAGTGTCGGGTTGAAGCGGCCGTCCTCCCACATATGCCAGGGACGATCAGCGGGACCCTCGTAGTTGATGCCGTGCAGATAGGGTAGGGGACGGCCATTCGCCATGAACGCGCCGTGTCGCACCGCGACGAGCGGAGCGCGCGGCGGGGCCGTCTGGGTGCGCCCTGACTGGGCGCGCGCGTGGAGAGCCGCGCCGGGTCCGGTGGCGGCTGAGAGGGCCAACACCACGGCGAGGGTGGCGGCGGCGAGGCGTGAATGCGTCGAGAAACGTCTCGTCGGTCGTACAAACATGACAGGGCGTAGTGTGACACATGCGCCCCGGTCGTGTCAAACAAGAAGGTCCTAATGAATTGTGGCGCCACTTGACGGGTGCTCGCTACGACGCCTAGCATGAAGATGTACCCCACGATCACAGGGTACCGCGCCTACCCCATACGAGGAGGGATGTGATGGGATTCGATCACAACCATTCCCAAAGGCGGGACATGCCCGTCGCGAGTTCGCCCGACAACAAAGCCATCGCCCGCCGCTGGTTCGAGGTCTTCAATACCGGCAGCTACACCATCGCCGAGGAGATCGTGGCCCCGGCCCACGTCCGCCACGATCCGGTGTTCCCGGAGCTCGACGCCGGCGTTGATGGCGTCAAGAGCATCATCGCGGCGAGCCGCGCCAACGTCCCCGACCTCCAGTTCGTGATCGAGGATCAGATCGCCGAAGGGGACAAGGTCGTGACGCGCTGGACGGCGCGCGGCAGTGACATCGGGACGGACCCGCACGGAACGGTCGCGGCGGTCATGGGCGTCGATATCGCGCGTATCGCCGATGGACGCATCGTGGAGACCTGGGCCGACTGGGACGCGCTGGACCTGCGGCGTCGGCACGAGCATCGTGTCGCGCCCCATCTCGCCGGCGTCCCGCTCTAATCGGAAAGCACGTAGGAAAGGGCGATGGACGATCAGGGGATGGCCCCGTTTGCCCTGCGGCGGCTTGGCCTCATCATGGCGCCCGACGACGCGGACCCGGATGAACGCGGGGGCGTCCTCAATCCAGGCGCCGCGCGCGGACCGGACGGCGCGCTCTATCTCTTCCCGCGTGTCGTCGCCGCGGGCGACTACTCGCGCGTCGGCGTGGCGCGGGTGCGCTTCAACGGGCGCGGCGATCCGCGGGGCGTGGAACGCCTGGGGTACGCGCTGGAGCCGGAGGCGGCGTACGAAGTGAACCGGGAGACGGGGGTCGGCGGCTGCGAAGATCCGCGCGTCACCTTTGTCGAGCCGCTCGGGCTGTACGTCATGGCCTACGTCGCGGGCGGCCGCATGACGCATGGCGAGCGCGTCGCCCTCGCCGTGTCGGACAACGCGCGGTCGTGGCGCCGCCTGGGGCCGGTCGTGTACGAGCCGGCGCCCGATCCGACCTACGGCGTGGACTTTAATACCTTCGGCGACAAAGACGCGTCGCTGTTCCCGCGCCCGGTCATCGGCCCCGACGGGCGCGAGTCGCTGGCGTTGCTGCACCGGCCGCTCTACGACGAGGCGCACAAGCCGCGCGGCGTCCCCGACGCGCGCCACCGCATCTGGATCTCGTACTGCGCGCTCGACGACGCGCGGCGCGACCCGCGTAATCTGACGCGTCTGGGCCAGCACCATGTGTTGATCGGACCCGAGTATGCGTGGGAGAGCGCCTGGATCGGCGGCGGCGCGCCGCCCGTGCTCACGCCGCTGGGCTGGCTCATCATCTACCACGGGGTCGAAGGACGCGCGCCTAGGTATCAGGGTGAGCGCAAGCCGGTCACTTATCGCGCCGGCGCGCTCGTCGTCGACGCGCGCGACCCGCGCCGCGTGCTGTATCGGTCTCCGACGCCAATTCTGTCCCCGGAAACCGCGAATGAGCTGAATGGCGTCGAGGACGACGCCGTGTTCCCGACCGGGACGGACGCGCGCGGCGACGGACGCATCGACGTTTACTATGGCATGGCCGACACGCGCATCGGCGCCGCCACTTTGCATGTCCCGGATGCGTTGCCCTTGTAGCCATTGACCTATGTCGGGCTTTTAAGGCCAGGCCCAGTTGTTAAATCAACCATGCCGCCAACAGCGTCGGGTCGATGTTGCCGCCACTGACGACGGCGACGACGCGCCGGCCCTCGACGCCGGTCTTGTCGTGCATGAGCGCGGCGACGGCTACGGCCCCCGACGGCTCGACGACGAGCTTGGCCCCCTGGGTCAGCGCCAGGACCGCCGCGCGTATCTCTTCTTCGGTTACCGTCACGATGTCGTCGACGAGGCGCGCGATGAGGGCGAAGGGCAGGTCGCCCAGGTGTGTCGCGCGCAGGCCGTCCGCGACCGTATCGGGGCGCTCCCAGGTCGCGATACGTCCGGCGCGCAGCGACTCCTGCCCGTCGGCCGCGCCGACCGGCTCGACGCCGATCACGCGCACCTCGGGGCGCTGGCTCTTGATCGCCAGCGCGATGCCGGCGAGCATACCGCCGCCGCCCAGCGGGACCACCACGGCTTCCACGTCGGGCCGGTCCTCCAGGATCTCCAGGCCGATCGTGCCCTGGCCGGCCACAATCATGGGGTCGTCGTAGGCCGGGACCAGCGCGCGGCCGGTCTCGCCCGCCAGCGCCACGCCGTACTCCATGCGCTCTTGCGAGGTCGTGCCCACCTGTATGACCTCGGCGCCGAGCCTCTTGGTGGCCTCAAGCTTGGCCGTCACGGCGTCCGTGGGCATGATGATCGTCGCAGGCGCGCCGAGCAGGCGCGCGGCGTAGGCCACGCCCTGCGCATGGTTGCCCGAGGAGAAAGCCACGACGCCGCGCGCGCGTTCCGCGTCGGGCAAGCTGGCCAGCTTGTTGTAGGCCCCACGCGGCTTGAACGAGCCGGTGACCTGTAGACTCTCGGGCTTGAGGATGACCGCGCCGGCCAGCGGAAAGCCGGGCGTGATGGGGTACAGCAAGGGCGTGTGCGCCACCACGCCGCGCAGCCGTTTCGCCGCCACGCGCACGTCGTCGAGCGCCGGCTCGCGCGTTGTGGGGACCTGGGATGTCGTCGTCATCGTCGCCTCCTGTTATCGTATGGGTGTACGTTATAGTGTTAGCATAGCGCGCAAGGCTCGTGAATTATTGATGGATGAGCCTGGGAGCGCGGGCGTCTCGCCCGTCCCCGGCGATCGCGAGGCGGACGCCGGGGACGGGCGAGACGCCCGCGCTCCCAGATAATGCGTGAACCTTGCGTGTGGGGAGTCCGAGGGAGTGGCGAGACGTACATGGAGATTGCCGTTGGCGGCGGGGCTGATCGCGCTGCTGGGCGTGAGCGGGCTGGCCGTCACCCGGTCCGCCGGTCCCGACCCTGTCGTGCGCACGATCCCCATTGGGCCGCGCATCACAAGCGTGGCCGTCGACGAGCAGGCGGGGCGCGTCTTCGTCGGCGCGTCCGACGACGCCGACAACGGGGGCCGCCTCAGTGTCCTTGACACAGCGACCGGCGCCCTGATCCAGGCCGACCGCCTGCCCGATGGCCCCGGCGACATCGTCGTCGACGCGCGCGGCGGCCACGTCTTCGTGTCCGCGGCCTCCAGCGGTGCGATCAGCATGCTCGACGCACGGAGCGGAAAAGTCGTACGCACGTTTTCCGTGGGTCAGTACCCGTCCGCCATGGCGCTCGATCGGCGCGCCGGCCGGCTCTACGTCTCGACCCCCGACTTCAGCGCCTGCCCCCGCTACGCTATCAGCGCGCCGTGTAACAAGGTTGCCGTGTTCGACACGTCGAGCGGACGCCGGTCGCGCGCGTTCAACATACAGGGGCGCGTGGGGGCCATGGCCGTCGATGGACAGGCCAACCGGCTTATCGTCGCCGGCGATGACGGCCTGCATCAAGGGATGGCGAGCGTCTTCGACGCCACGAGCGGCCGCCTCCTGTCCAGCGTCCGTATCGGTCTACAGCTGGTGTTCCCGCCGGGGCATACGGTAGCCGTCGACGAAACGGCGGGGCGCGCGTTCGTGCTCAGCAGCAACTTCCCCACCTACGCGTCGGGGAACCTCTATGTCCTCGATAGCCACAACGGCGCCCTGTTGAGCACGCGCGCGCTAACTACCCTCCCGACCGGCGTGGCCGTCGATAGCGGCGCGGGGCGCGCGTTCGTCACCACGTTGGGTCCCGTGAAGCGCGCCAGTGGCGGGGGCGGCCTTGTCCCCGCCGGCGCGGGCAGCGTGAGTATCGTGGACGCGCGGCGCGGCGTTGTCGTGCGCGCCATCGCCGCCGGCGTGGCCTCTTTCGCCGTAGCCTCCGACGCCCACAGCGGCCATGTGCTGGTGGCGAACGTGGGCACGCTGGACGGCGCTGGGTCGGGGACGTTCGACGGCGCGGGCAGCGTAACTATCCTGGACGGGCGTACCGGAACGGTGCTGCACACCGTGTCCAGCGGCGTCTTCCCCGCCCAGATCGTCGTCGACGCACGACGGGGCCGCGCGTTCGTCGTCAACAATGGAGGGCCGGTGCGCGCGCATGACGCCTGGGCGTGGGTCCCGCCCTGGCTGCGCCGCGCCCTGCCGTTCCTGCCGCGCGCGTCGAGCGCCACGCGCACCGTCCCCAGCAGCATCACCGTGCTGGACACCACGCGCTAATCCCTTGACGCCAACGCCAGTAGATCGGTGAAATCGTGTGGTTGCAGGTTGGCGAAGGCCTTCTGTCCCACCTTGAGGTAGCGCCACGTCACGCCGGTGAGGGTGGTGGCGTTTTCGCACCACAGGATCGCCGCCGCGTCTTTCCTGGCGACGTCGACGTTTTCCTGCCCTTTCGTCTCCAGGAGCCAGTGCTCGCCGCTCTCCAGCCGGGCCACGAAGTCGGGGTAGTACAGGCGTAGGTTGGCCGCGGCGTCGGTGTACTCGATGCAGAAGTTGAACGGGTCGGGCAGCTTGGCGAAGGCGGCGACCTCCGGGGTATCCTGCAAGAAGTGGGCGAACGCGCGCTCGAACTCGTTTTCGCAGGGCGCTAAATTGTAGATACACTTGCCGGCCTCGAACGCCGTCGGACGCGAGAAGGGGAACGGCGCCGTGGCCGAGAGCGGGCGCGCGGGTCCTTGCAGCACAGGTTGCAGCCCCTCCACCAACTTGGGCCGCAGCGCCTTGCCGAACTCCTCCGTCACCACGTAGCGCGCGGCGTTGCGGTTCATCGCCGCGATGACGACCGGGTCGGAGAGATCGACCGGCGCGCCGAAAGCCTTGCCGGCGAAGAAGTCGCGCACCTTGGGCGCCAGTGCGGCGAACTGCGCCGGCAGTTTGAGGCTCTCGGCGATGCGCCGCGCGTAGTAGCCAATCAACTCCTCGGCCGTGCGCGGCGCGGGCACGGCGTACGTGTTCTCGAACAGCTTCTCCAATGATATGAGGTCGTAGCCCTCGTAGCGGAACGTCTTCTCGGCCGCGTCACCCGGCTTGAGCGGCAGCGGCGGCGCGGCGAAGGCCATCACGTCGATCTCGGCGATCTCGTCGGCCAGTGAGCGCTTGCGCTGCAACAGCGGGCTCAACACCGGCATGGCGATGTCGTAGGCCGCCTTCTGGGGTTGGGGCGCGATGGTGAGGATGCGCAGCTTCTCCTTGCCCACCTCGAAGGTGTCGAGCTTGAGATCCTCGATGCGCTCCAAATCCTCCACGAAGGAGATAAAGTTCTTGTTGCCGATCACGTCCACGCGCTCGACGTAGCTCGTGCCCGCGCCGCGGAACATCAGGCGCAGGCCGCGGCCGATGGCCTGCTCCGGCAGGATGTTGGCCTTGGCGTTGTAGGGGCGCAGCCCCACCACCACGGTCACGTTTTGTACGTCCCAGCCCTCGCGCAGCATCAGCACCGACGCGATGGCGTTGACCGGCGAACCGCCCTCGTCGACCTCGCGCGCCACGCGCCGCGCCGCGTCCAAGTCTTTCTTGGAGACCTCGCCCGAGGTGTCGGTATGGATGACCAGCGTCCGCTCGCCGCCCAGTAGGTCGGGGTACTTAGTGCGCAGGTAGTCGGCCACGTCGTCGGCCTCGGCCGTGCTGTTCATCATCACGAACAGCAGCGGCCGTTTGCGCAGGGGCTCCAGCGCGTCGCGGTACTCGCGCCAGCGCGCCACGGCGGCGGTGAGGAAGCCTTCGTAGCGTACGCTGGCGATGTCGGAGTTGACCTCGGGGATCGAGGCCACGCCCTTGACCGGGCGTTTGACCACGCCGTCGACGATGGCCTGCTTGAGCGGGTAGTCGCTAATCGTCCAGGCGAAGAGGCTGCCCTTTTGGTAGCGCGGCGTGGCCGAGAAGTCGAGCTGCGCCGCCAACGGTGTGCTCTCGTGCAACGTGCGGATCACGTTGTTCCACTCGCTGCCTTCATCGTGCGTGTGGTGCGCCTCGTCGTCGATGACCAGCAGACGTCCGTCGCGCGCCGCGATGCGCGCGATGAAGCCGGGCGGCTCGGCCAGACTCGCCGGCGGCTTGGCGCCGAGGACGGCGGTCATGGCGTCGGGCTCGTCGGACGGCTTTGTTTTGGCCGGCTCATAGAGTTGCTGCACGTTGGTCAGGTACAGCGCGCCCTCGGTCGCGGCGCGCTCGCCCTCGCCGCGCATCACGCAATCGACATCTCAGAAGACCTGCAGGCCCTTGGGGATGACTGGGTCGGCTTTGAAGATGCGGCCGCCGGCGAAGTCGGTCTTGAGGCGCTCGAAGACGATCACGTTGGGCGCGATGACCAGGAAGGTGCGCGCGTAGTCCTCCAGCTCCTCGCGCACGGCGTTGAAGTACTGCCAGGCGATGGCCAGCGACATCACCTTGGTCTTGCCGGAGCCCGTCGCCATTTTGGTGCAGTAGCGCGCGAAGCGGTCGTAGGCGGGCAGGCGCAGGTCGCTGCCCGCCGCGGCGAAGCGCTCCAGCAGGTCGGTGCGCGCGCGTACCTTGGCGACCTCGTAGACATAGATCAGCGTCTCGATGGCCTCGCGCTGCGAGTCATGGTAGGCGAAGCGCGCGCCGTTGGGCAGGCGGTGGTCGGCGCGGAACCAGTGGTTGAGCAGCAGGCGCGTCGTTTCGGTGGCGCCGGGGTAGCCGTTCTCGCGCCACGCGCCGACCTCCTGTCGCAGCGCGGGCACGCACGGCGCGGTGCGCAGGCCGCCGCTAACGTCGAAAAGCGGTTCCATCAATGCCGTCGCCGAGGACGATGACGTGCGTGCCATGAGGTACTCCTAACTAAGATTGCACTTTGGGCGGCGAGCGCCGGCCCCGTCGTGTCCACTGGGACCGCCGGCTTCCAGCCGGCACACATCCGCAGCAGGTACGCGTGCTGCTGGCAGACGCTCGCAGGGCGACCGGGGCCGGCTGGAAGCCGGCGCTCCCAGTGGGTACGCCGCGCCACGGCATCGGTCGTGAATAATGCAGGCTGCCCCTCCGAGCCGCGGCTATATACGTTCATTACCTGCACTAATGTTTTCTTCATCGGTAAGTTCTCCGTGCCGCAGGGCGCGGGCGGCGCTCCCGAAAGGCCATTCCACTTGCGCGGCGCACAAGCCCGCACGCAAGGGATTTTCCTCGATGTACCGCACCGCTGCGGCGAAGTGGCGGTCGTCACGGATGTAGCGGTCGAAGTAATCGCGATGCCAGAAATCGCCCTGTCGCCGGAGCAGGCGATTGGCCTTGTTGGCCGTGTACGACTTCCACGAGTGGACGATACCGGACAAGTCGATTGATCGCCATTAGTCGCGCGCACGTTCACTTCTTCTGCCATTAGCGTCGCTCAACCCCGCTTAACGTTCAACGCCGCTTATCAGCCCGGCATACCAGTGGGCTCCGGCATATTAGTGGGGACGACGGGGGCCGACTGGACGGTCAGCGGACCGACGCCTGCGGTCCCAGTGGGTTACGTCACCTCCACCGTGACCCCCTTGGTCGTATCATTACCCAGGATGTCGATCACCTTGACCATGACCGTATACGCGCCGGGCTCATCGTAGGTGTGCGTCACGGCGCACTGTAGCGTGGGGTCTTTGCGGGTGCGGTAGCTCTGCCACTGGTTGTGGAAGGTGTCATCGCGGAAGTCCCAATCGACGGCCCAGTAGTCGATCCACTGGCTCCAGTGCGTGATGGCCGCCTGCACGTCGGCGGGTACATCGTCGGGCGGCAGCATGAAGTCGCGCAGGGACACCGTGACGGCGCGGCCGTTGGCGGCGAGGTCGAGCGAGAGCGCGGCCAGCTCGAAGAAACGGATGTCGCCCTGCTCGACGGCTTTCTTCTCCAGCACCTCGCGCGGGATGCGCTTGAACGAGAGGCGCACATTGGCGTCGGCGGCGATAGCCTTGGCCGTCTCGTTGACCTCAAAGGCGAAGTCCCAGCCCAACACATCGGCCGCGTTCGTGGCCTCGTACCCCCTGGGAGCGCCGGCGCCCGCTGCCGCTGCTTGCCGGCCCTCGTCGTCGTCACTGGGACCGCCGGCATCTTGCCGGCCCTCGTCGTCGTCACTGGGACCGCCGGCATCTTGCCGGCCCGTGCCCCGCGCGCCGCGTCCCGCTTTCCAGCACTCGCGGGCGATGGCGTACACGTCCTCGGCCGTCACCGGCGCGTCGACCGAGCCGACATGCACGTAGCGGCCGTTTTTCAGGCCATGCAGCCAGGCATAGCCGCCAATGGGGTCGGCGTGGTAGAGATCGAGAATAAAGCGACGATATGCAATCTGACGCGCGGTATCCTGCGCGGCCGACTGGAACTCAGCCGCTTGCCACGCCTGCCGCTCGTACTTGCCGAGGTTCTGCACCGCGAACGGCCGCACATGCTCGATGCTCAGCAGGCGCTTGCGCGTCGTCTGGATGGCGAAGCGCCCCAGGTCGCAGGTGATCCAGCGCCGCCCCAGTTTCTCGGCCACTGCTGCGGTCGTGCCGGAGCCGCAGAAGCAATCGAGCACGAGATCGCCCTCGTTGGAGGATGCGGTGATAATGCGTTCGAGCAATGCCTCGGGTTTTTGAGTGGGATAGTTTACCTGCTCATTTGCTGCCGTTCGAGTACCAAATCCGGGTATATCCGTCCAGATACAATCAATGGTTGATACCGCTTCATCAAGGTAGTATTTTTTATACTTAATTCCTGTGCTGGAAGTGTGAATTAATCCTTCTAATTCGAAACGAGCAATGCTCGCATCAGAATAGTCGCCTAGTTGCACTGCCTTGTACAGGCGTCCGTCAGCATCCGTATATCGGTATGCTTTCTTTTGCTCGTCATTGAGAGAGACATGTTGCTGTTTAAACGTCCAAGCATTCTCAGATTTGGAGTAAACAAGAATGGTATCCATATTTCGTGGCCACTGACGCGATATTCTCTTAGCTCCCTTACCGGCAACATCACGTTTCCAGGCTATTGAATTGCGGAAGCTTCCTGAACCGAAAACTTCATCCATGACACATCTCGCAACCTGGTCCAGTCGCCAATCCAGATGTACATAGATGCTTCCCGTTTCGGATAACAATTCATGTAGAATGGCTACTGTTTCATAGAACCACTGTAGATAACCATCAAGGCCACGTCCCCAAGTATCGCGATATGCTTTTTGCTCAATGATCTTAGTACTACAACGTTAGGTTTTTGGGGTTGGGGTAGACTGGGGGGAGGAGGATTGCTCATGATTGCCGCCTACGCCCCCTTGGTCGCGCCGCCCTCGGCGCAACCGCCCACGCCCAACCTGG
>JAABUV010004634.1_pt1 | contig 16279 bp, 18 predicted proteins | sample 5559971 | NCBI WGS metagenome assembly JAABUV01 (sample SAMN10711881, study PRJNA513362) | rock metagenome | isolation source: Antarctica rocks | place: Antarctica: Victoria Land, Knobhead nord | collected 2015-12-19
GCGGACGCGCGCCGTGGTTGGTCTGGTCAACCGCCGCCTCGACCGCCAACAGCGGTACCGGGCGGCCTAATCGGAACGATGGGGAGGGGGCCATGCGTCTCAACTCCTATTGCAAAGATGAACTATTATTCGTGAGGCAACATCTCCCTGAAAGTAAGATCTACCGTGATGCAATGCGTGCACCGGCAATTCTAGTTGACGTTAAACACAGGAGCCCCCGTCGTACTAAAATAGCCCCATGATCTGAGGCCCGTCGGAGGGTCAGGAGCGCCACGCCGAGAGGGTGCTGTGGTGTTCCCACGAGGGCTAGTGATGGCTGTCCAGACGGGGCCGCACGACGCGCAGGACGGCGAGGATGAGCAGGACGGCGAGGGCCACATACGCGCCGACGAGGACGGCGGCGAGGACGGCGGCCACGACGTGGAGGGCGAGCGATGAGTCATGGGCGAGTGGGGCGAGGACGGCGGCGACGGGGCCGGTGAGGGCGCAGAGCACGAGGGCGGCGAGGCAGAGCGCCCAGACGTGGGCGCGGGCCTGGGTGTCGGTCATGCGTCGCCTCCCGCGGCTCGCCTGTCCCATGGGCGATGCCGCTCGTTTATGGCGTGTGCCCTGGCCCCTTCTGTCACCGTAGGTAACCCGTGCCCTGTGTCGTTACCTTTGCCCCGGATGATTACGCCGCCCAGAAAGCGCCTCCCACCTGTCATTGTCGCACCCATGCGAGAAATGCCCTACCAGCGGCCCAGGGTCTCCCGCAGCTTGCGATCTACTCGTTCCACGATTCGTTCTTGTTCATGGCCGCCTGCACGGTCGATCGCAACTCGGGATCCGCCAGGGACTGAAGGAGGAAGCTCGTGCGGAGTGTATGACGTTATGATACCTGTAGTGACGGCAGCCCCGTAAACAGGCGGGCGGCGGATGAGGCACGTCTGGTGACCAAGCTCGGAAGGACAAGGACATGCGCGCGATACGCTACGCCCGCTACGGCGACATCGATCAACTCTATGTGACCGACGTGCCCGACCCGGAGGCCGCGCCCAGCCGCGTGGTGGTGCGGGTCCGGTCGACCTCCCTCAACCCCGGCGAGCTGGTGGTGCTCAGCGGCGCGTACGATAAAATGTTCCCCCAAGTGTTCCCCACTACATTCCCCTCGGGCGAGGGCAGCGACCTGGCCGGCGAGGTGGTCGCCGTGGGCGAGGGCGCGCAGGGCGTCACGGTCGGCGATCCGGTGCTCGGCTGGTCCGACGAGCGCTCCGCCCACGCCCAACTGGTCGCCGTGCCGGCCGCGCAGCTCCTCCCCAAGCCGGAGGGGGTGTCGTGGGACGTGGCCGGCTCCCTCTACGTGGCTCCGCTGGCCGGCTTGGCCAGCGTGAAGACCGTGGAGCCCACGGCGGGCGAGGTCGTCGTGGTGTCGGGCGCGGCCGGCGGCGTCGGCTTCGTCGCCGCCCAGCTGGCCAGGCACGCCGGCGCGACGGTGATCGGGCTGGCCGGTCCCGACAATCAGGGGTGGCTGAGGGACCACGGCATCATCCCCGTGGTCTACGGCGACGGCCAGGAGGGGCGCATCCGCGAGGCCGCGGGCGGCACGCCCATCGCTGCCTTCATCGACACGTTCGGCTCCGGCTACGTCGACCTCGCGCTCGCGCTGGGCGTGCGCAAGGAGCGCATCAACACGGTGATCGACTTCCAGGCCGCGCAGGAGAAAGGCGTGAAGGCCATAGGCACGGGCCAGGCCGGCGGCGCGCCGGCCTTGCAGGAGCTGGCCGACCTCGCCGCCTCCGGCGTGCTGGACATCCCCATCGCCTCCGTGTACCCGCTCGACCGGGTGCAAGAGGCCTATCGCAGGCTCGCCGCGCGCCACACGCGCGGGAAGATCGTGCTGCACCCGCAAGAGTAGATGTGCCTCGCCAGGTCAGGAGGCACCGGCGGAGGGCGTCGTTGTCGAGGACGTCCCCGTCCGCATGCGCGGGAAGGAGTATACGGCGCGCGACTTGCGACCCTATTGCCGCTATTGAGAGGCCGTGCGCCCGTACACAGCCCCTATCCTTCCTGCGCCATTTCGCTGATACATCAGATACCCCTCAGCCCGTACGGAGCCCTCGTCTCGTTCGCTCGTCGCGCCGCCTTGTCCTCGGACCCTTGGGGCGGCGTTACCGCGGCAGGTAGTCGAAGACATCGGGGTTCGCCCCCGTGCGCCCCGCCTCGCCGCGATCGAGCCCGTCAATCGCCGCCATCTGCGCCGCGTCGAGCGTGAAATCGAAGATCTCGACATTCTCCCGCATGCGCTCCTCGCGGGTCGACTTGGGGAAGACCACATCGCCACGCTGGATGTGCCAGCGCAGCGTGACCTGCGCTGTCGTCTTGCCCACCGCCGCGGCGATGCGCGTAAGCTCAGGATTGTCGAGCACCTTCCCCTGCGCGATGGGCGACCACGCCTCGGTCACGATGCCGTGCTCCTGGCCGTACGCCCGGACCGCGTTGTTGGCAAAGTACGGATGGACCTCGATCTGGTTGACAGCCGGGACCACGTCCGTGTCGGCCGCCAGGCGCTCCAGGTGGGGAATCTGGAAATTGGAGACGCCGATGGAATGGGCACGCCCGTCCTTGTGGAACTCGATTAGCGTCTTCCAGGTCGCCACGTAGTCGCCGTTGTAGAGCGTGGGCAGCGGCCAGTGGATCAAGAAGAGGTCGATGTAGTCAACACCGAGCGTGTGGAGTGTCTCGGCGAACGCGGCGCGCGCTTTCTCCGGCTCGTGGGCGGCGTTGCTCAGCTTGCTGGTGATGAAAATGTCGGCGCGGTTGAGGCCCGAGGTGCGGACCGCCGCGCCGACTTCGGCCTCGTTCTGATACATCTCGGCCGTGTCGATGTGGCGATAGCCGACCTGGAGCGCCGTGCGAGTGGCCTGTGTCGTCTCCTCGGGCTTGATCTGAAACACGCCAAAGCCCAACTGTGGGATCGTTCGGCCGTCGTTCAAGGTGATCGTGGGCACTGTCATTGGGTCTCATCTATCCTTTCTTGCGCGCCACGGCATCCTCTCGGCGTAGCGTCACCGAGGGCCTGGCCTCTGTATCATACGGCTCGACCTGACAAAACTCATTCTTCTCGGAATCCCTGCCTAGTGAAGGTAGGGAGGAGGGTTCCGTTGGGTCCTGCTGAGATGGCACATTTTAGCCGAAAGATCATCGGATGTGCCGGTCACTTCGGCCCGATCAAGCCCTCGGTGCGGCACGGAACCCGTCGATCAGCCTCATTATGGGGGGTGTCCTAGCTACCGTACTCATCCGCGCGACGGAGCACAATATTCCGTCGCGCGGATGAGTACGGTAGCCAGGACACCCGTCCCGTCGCCTGCGACCGGACGACCGGGATGTCCTGCGCCGGCGCGACATTGTAGCGCGGGTCGAGCGTCACGTCTTTTTCCAGACCAAACCGCAATCGAAGCTGCCCCGGCTGCGTCAGCGTAAAGCGACCGCACATCGTCTCCCCCCTTCCCTCACTGGTCACACGTTCCACCCTTTTATTATAGAACGAACGTACTATTAATGGACGCCGGGCTCGACAGTGGACCCGACACAGCCGCGCCTGCGGCCCGAGAAAGAGCATGTGGTCTGACATCACCGCTGGGACGGTCACCGGACGGGCGGCGCGACGGGACAGCCTGGTGTTACGGACGTCCGGCGCGCACGTCGGTGATTGCCTTGTCGATGCGTCGCTGTCGCGTCTCAGGTGACTTGGCCTCCTCGATCGAGAGCACAATGCGCCGCTTGTTGCTGTACGACAACCCCGCGAAGAATCGCTCGGCGTCCGCGTCCTGTGCGAGCGCCTCCGCGACATCTGACGGGACGGCCACCTCACGCGGCGCGGTGTCGAGGTCCATCTCGACGTCCACCTCATCACCGGCGGCGATACCCGCGCCTGCGCGGACCTCAGCGCTGACCGGGAGCATGAACATGCCGCCCATCATGGCGACGGTGCTGCGGTAGGGATACCCGTTGAGTGTGACGCGGACCGCTGGCCGTTTGCTCGCTCCAAGGCTGGCCACGACCTCATCCGGCACCTGGATACCCGTCGCCGTCTTACCACCGCGCTGGAGGATGGCCCGAAATTTCATCACGTCTGCGTCCCCCAAAGGGCATAAAAAAAGGCCACTGCGACCATGGTCACAACGACATTCAATACAACTATTATACCATCTCTTAGCACCGCTTGTCAAATTGTGGAGCGTGTGTGTTCGCGCTCGCCCAGGGAGGGAAGATGTAGTTGCCCCTTAGGTGTCGTCCACGGTGATGGAGGTGACCGGCACGCCGATAAACGCGCCATAGCGTTCGGCAGCCGCGGCAACGTTGTCATCGGGCGCCGTGAGTGGGGCGAAGGGGTGAAGCGTGAGGCTGAGGCCCGTCCGCGTGTGTATGCGTGTCCACGTCCCAACGACCTGGCCGTCGACGACAAGGGCCGGCATGAAGATGCCGTTGTTCCCCGGCACAATCTTGGAGGCATGGTCCGGGGCAAGCACATCGCCACGATCCTTGTAACCCAACACGTACTCATCGAAGCCCGGAATGAGATGGACGCGCGACACCTCATTGGCCGCCGAGCTGGCAGTCGCGCTCAGCCAGTACTCAGCGCCGCCTCGTTTATCCATGACGAGTCGTGACGTCACCCCATCGAGACCGGCCCGTGCCTCCGTGAGCGTGAGCCCTGTCCACCAGGCAAAGTCGTGGACCGTCGCGGGCCCATGGCTGGTAAAGTAGCGCGCTGCCAGTTCCTCCACCGCGTCCGCGCGGGGGAGGTCATGCGCCGCGGGCACCCACTCGTCCAGCAGCACGAAGGTTTGCTGCCTGCCCTCCAGCGGACCGAGGCAGATGACACCGGCCTGGGCGGTCTGCCAGAGGATGTGATAGCCACGTTGGCCCGTGGGGGTGATGCCGGCGTCGGCCAGGAGCGTCATCATCGCCGGGCGCGTGAGCCGCTTGCCGCCCCCAAGCGCGTCACGAAAGAGCGCCGCGCAGCGGTCAATGATCGCCTCGTCGAGCTCGAGCTGCGCCATTCGACCCCTGGCGGCCCGCAGCGTGCGCGGCGCCGATACCGTCAGCATCCAGCGCGCGTCCTGCGCTGGGATGACATGGAGCGTGCCCCGCAGCGGCCAGGTCAGGACAATGCGGCGCTCGGCGATGGCGCGCTCGACATCCGCTAGCGAGGCGGCCTGTGTGCGCAGCCCGATGGCCCACAGCGCCTGGCCGTACGCCTGCGCCTGGAGCGCGCCCATCCAGCGCACTACGTCCTCTGGCGTCGCGCACGGCGTCCCACCAAGACGGTGGGTGACGAGGCGGCGTATCCCGATCGTGTTGACGTCCATGGTGTCCTCTCCGTAGGGTGGGAACGCCGCAGGGTGCGATAGCCCGCGTGCGCGCCTGGTGAGCCCCGTGACTGTTTTCACGTTCTCGTCAACTGTCATCGTGACGAGAGTTGACGAGAGCCGGTGCCGAACGCACGGGTAGCAGGCGTCTCCAGCTCACCGATCCCACCGGCAACGGCCGGTTTATGCCAACGAGGCCCCGCCGCGAGAGCAGAGAGCGGATCTTATCGGGCGACAGCGCGCGGTGATAGGAGCCTTCACGCACGACGTAACGCCCCTCGACGCCGTAGACCTGGCCCAGGCCCTCGGGCACCATCACCGCGATGACCGTGGCGCCGTCCACATCGATGTGCTCTGGCACGGGGAGGGGCAGCTTGGGCATGCACAACTCCGCCGTGTAGAGGTGATCGGTGGCGATCTTGACGTCAGGCACGCCCTCGATGACGTGGGCCTTGCCCCCGTCGTCGGTGCGCTCGGCCACGCCGAGGATTAGCGTGCCACCGTCGGCATTGGCGAAGGCAGCCAGCGACGTCGTGAGGGAGCCAGGGCGCTCCTCGGCCGACTTACACTCGAGATAGTGGCCCTCGTCGTCCTCGGCGACGAGCCGCCGCGCCTCACCCGCGTCGATAGATGGCCTCCAGCGCCGTCAGGGCGCGAGAAAGGAGAGTGTCGTGCCTAACCTGCCTCTCCCTTCACTATAGGACACAGGCGCAATTAGCAGCGTATACGCTACGCGATTCCCGTTATCGACGCCGCCGCTTTGGTCCGCGTGCGGCAGTTGAGGCTGGCGCCGTAGCGCCGCCAGCTCCTCGCCTCAGGCGGGATAGAGGCCGCCGTCGACGGTGATGACCTTATTGGTGAGGTAGCCGTTCGCCAGCATCGCCAACGCCATCGCCGCGATGTCGTCGACCGTGCCGAGGCGGCCGACGGGGATCGGCGCTGGCAGGGCGTCGGGATGTGCGGGGTCCGTGGGCAACATGCGGGTCCCGGCGATCAGGGCCGGGGCAATGGTGTTGACCGTCACACCCTGGCCGGCAACGCGGCCAGCGAGGTGGTGCATCAGACCGTGCAGCCCCGCTTTACTCGCGGCGTAGTGCGGCCCGACGAGGCCGCCGGTGAGGGCCGCCACGGAGGAGACGTAGAGCACGCGGCCGAAGCCACGCGCGATCATGCCAGGTAGGGCTGCTTTGGTCATTAACCACGGCGCGCGCAAGTTGACCGCCATAGCGGCGTCCCAGGCATCGAGATCGACCGCGTCCCACGACAGCTTGCGACCGAGGCCGGCATTGGCGACCAGGATATCGCATGCACCTAGTTCCTCGATGGTCCGCGCGACCAGCCGGGCCGGGATGGCCGGGTCGGCCAGGTCGCCCTCAAGCAGCTCGACGCGGCGGCCCAAGGCCCGGATGCGCTCCGCCACCGCCTCGGCGTCCGCCCGATGGTTCGCGTAGGTGAGGACCAGGTCGGCGCCCTGCCGCGCCAGCAGGGTCGCGATGGCGCCGCCGATGCCGCCGGACGCTCCGGTGACGAGGGCGGTCCGCCCGCTAAAGGTCGTTGTCTGGGTCTTCTCACTCATGATGCGCGTCCCTCGCGGGGCCGTTCCCCTCTGCGTGCTGCAGCTCGACGTCGGCGCCAACCCGGCGAATGTCCGTGGCATGGTGCTCCAGCTCATGGGCCAGATCGTGCGCGATGTCGGAGAGGCGCACCTCGCCGGCCTCGGCGTGCAGGCCCGTTCGCGCCCAGCTCCCAGGCGCCAGGCCCCGGATCTCGGCGGTACACGCGCTGACCGTCTGACGCAGCGCGATGAGGGAGTCGTCCGCCGGGCGCTCATCGAAGCGCCCCACGCGAGCAGTCTGATCCTGGTCGTAGGATGCGAGCGGGGGCCAGTTGTGCGCGATGATGGTCTGGATGCGTCCGGCGATGACCGCTGCCGCCTCCGCGAGGTGCGCCACGTACGCGTTCACGGACCACACGGCGGGGGCTGGCCGGTACCCGCGCAGCTCCACCGGCACGGTGGCGACCGCCTCCCGCACCGCGTCCAGCTCCCGATCGGCGCGCGCGGCCACCGCCAGCGGCGAGAGCGCATACGGGAAGCCGCACTCCCGGCACCGCAGCGTTCCCGTGTCGTCCCGCACCACCTGTTGCGTGTCCATCGTGCCTCCTTTCTCTGGGTAACCCACTGCCTACCGTCGTCCCTGACAGACAGCCCGCAGGTTAGGGCCCGGCCACCCGCCCGGTGGAGACCGTCTCCCGTCGTCTCCGCGTCATGTGGTCGCTGATGTGTCCACGCCTGACGTCTCGTCGCGCCCGTCGCCCGCCTCTCGCTCCCGCAACCAGCCGGCGAACTCCGTGGCCACGAGACGCTCGCCGGTCACGCCGTCGGACGCGGACGAGCACAGGTAGAGGATTGGCTCGGCCATCACGTCGGGGGAGAGCAGCCGGGCGCGCCTGTCCTGGGGCACGTCGTCGGGAATCATGCCGGTCGCCGTCGCCCCGCCCGGTAAGAGCATGTTCACCGTCACCCCGTACGGCCGCAGGTCCTCGGCCATAATGAGCGAGAGGGACTCGGCCCCGGCCCGCGACGGCCCGTAGGGGATGAAGCCGCGCCGCCGCATCGTCTCGTGGTTCATGCTGATGTTGACGATCTTGCCGCCGCCGTCACGCAGGAAGAGCGGGACGGCGGCGGCGGCGACGCGGAAGTAGCCGGTCAGGTTGGTGTCGATGACGACCGTGAACCCATCCTCGGGAACCCGCCAGAAGGGCTGTGGGTCGCTCAGGAAGGCAGGGTGACGGTGCGCATGCCGAGGCCCGCGTTGTTGACCAGGACGTCCAGGCCGCCCCAGGCGTCGTCGAGCGCCGTGACCGCCCGCGTGATCGACGCGGTGTCGCGCACGTCGATCTGGACGGGCCGCACCTCACCGACATAGGTGTCTATCGTCTCGATCGCCTGCGCCAGCCGGTCGTCGTCCCGGCCGCCCAGCGCGACACGCGCCCCTGCACGCGCCAGTGCCTGGGCCATGGCTAGCCCCTAGCCCCAGGCCGCTGGACGCCCCCGTCACCAGGACACGGCGGCCACTGACATCCCATGTGGCTATCATCGCGGTTCACCGCCGCCCGTTCTCACGCCGGCGGTGCCCACAGACGCGACGTGGACTACCATGGAACCTCCGAGCCATCGTAGCGCAGGAACCGGCCGGCGTCCTCAGGCGTGAGCCCGTCGATGACGGCGAGCAGCCCCCGCGCCGACTCCTCCGGTTCGAGGGTGGCGCCCGCTCCGCCCATATCCGTCTTGACCCAGCCGGGGTCAATCATAACCGCCGTGATGCCCTGATCGCGCACGGTCCAGGCGTACGTCCGCGTCATCATGTTCAGGGCGGCCTTGCTCGCGGCGTAGCTGTAGCCGTCGCCACCGTCGGTTGCATAGGTGAGCGAGCCGGAGCCCGACGAGATGTTGACGACGCGAGGCGCCGTGCCGTGCGTGAGCAGTGTCATGAATGTCTGCGCCACGCGCACGGGCGCGACGACGTTGATGTTAAACACCTCCAGGGTGCTGGTATCGTCGAGCAGGCGCTGTCCGTCCGGTCCCTCGATGGTGGCGTCGCCGGGATTGATGGCCGCGTTGTTGATCAGGATGTCCAGCCCCTCGACCTCGCGGTGCACCTGCTGGACGGCCGCCGCGAGGGACCTGGCGTCGGTCACCTCCAGGGGAAGGACGCTCACCTGATCGTGGTGCCGGTCGATGAGGGCGCGCAGATCGGGCGCGCGCTTGATGTCACGGCAGCCCGCCAGGACACGATCGCCGCGCGCGGCGTACTGCCGCGCCAATTCCAGCCCGATTCCCCGTCCCGCTCCCGTAATCAAGACGCGCTGCATCGTCACTCCTTGTGCTTGCTAACTCTCTCGGTATGCACGCTGTGTACTGCAACGATCATGCCGTCGCTGTTGCCGCCGACGGGTCCTCTATCCATACAATATCCAAGCACATGAGATGCGGGCGACGTGCGGCCGATCGGGGAGCCAGATGAGAGGCGCAGGACACGAGGCGACGTTCGACATGCGCGCCAGCAAGGTCCCCCCACGCTCCGCCGTCGATACGCGACACGCGCGCATCCGACGTGAGAAAGAAGGGCTGGATGCTCACACCCAATGCGGGCTAGTACTACAACGTTACTTCGCTAGAATCACCCGTAGCGACCGTAAGACAAGGGGCAATCTGGCTGCCAAACTGAGCGGTCGCGAGCCTGCTTCCAAGTCGCTAGCACAGCCGCAGGGGACAAGTAACGTTGTAGTACTAGGATGCGGGATCTTCTCGCCGGTCGAGAGAACGGCCAGGTCTTTCAAGCCCACGTCCACCCCAACCGCAGGGCCGGTGTGGACAGCGATAGCTAGCTCCCGCTCACATTGGACCGAGGCGTAGTAGGCGCCTGTGGCTGTCTTGCTCACCGTCACGTTCTTGGGTGTTCCGACCATCTCCCGATGGAAGATCGCGCGCACCCATCCCACTTTAGGGAGATAGATGCGGTTGTCCTTAAAGCGGTACCGCTGGGGGTAGCGAATACTCTGGCGGTCCTTCTTGGTCTTGAAGCAGGGAAAGCCTGTTCGATGCTCAAAGAAGCCCTTGTAGGCTTTCTCCAGATCTTCCACCTTGGCCTGCAAGACCTGGCTATCCGCTTCTTTGAGCCAGAGGTGATCGGGTTCGGACTTGAGCGCCGTCACGGCGCGCTTGAGATCGTAGAAGGAGAGGATTTCGCCAGTCTCCTGATAGTGTGCTTGACGACGGGCAAGCGCCCAATTGTAGGTATGCCGCGCATGTCCGAATTGCACCGCCAACTGATGGCGTTGTTCACCTGTCGGATATAAGCGGTAGCGATATGCCTGGCGCACCAACATGAACTATCTCCCTCTTTCTCAGTCGATCAACTCGCGGTATCTCCATCGGGATCGGTACGCACCAACCGCTCGTGCGGGCTAAAGCTGCTGAAGCGGGTAAAGTACTTATATCCCAGCCCTAAAGGTGCTGCGGTTTACGCCCTACCTCACTAACGCTTGTAGCTGGCGGTTCATTAATGGCCCTGGATACGCTCTCTCACCGCCCTGTACGCCAGAGTCCACCGATCCGTATGCGGACATCCGGGTTATCAAAGCGCGGGTGCTCGGACGATTGATGATTCCTCCCGGCGGGCCAGTCCCTGGAGAGGGGCGCGGCTGGAATAGCGCAGGAATGCCGCATACCGCATCGCCACGCCTACCTGTCATCGACGATGTACGGCAGGAGCGACTCCATGATCGCCGCCGTCATCACCGCAGGGTGGACATCCCCCCGCGTGTCGGGGCGCCCCGGCACGGACACGCGCACGGCGAGGTAGGGATGTTCGTCCGCAGGGCCCTCGATCGTGAGGATGGCGCCGTCGTCGTTCCGCCACCAGGTTGAGCCGATGGCGAGGGGCCGCCGACCGTGTCGAGTGGGGCCAACGCTCGACGCGGTCGGCGACCCACCGGAAGCAGCGAAGCTCAGCTTATCCGGTCCATCAGCCACAGCCGACGAAAGCGTGCCGTCGATCGCGGCGTCCGCATCCGTCCGCATCGGCCGGGGTACTCCTGATAGGAGTATCTGGACGAACGCAGGCGCCAACGCGCCCATGCGCGCGCACCCCCCACGCAGCCGGATCAGCCCCGTGAGTACCGGCTGGTCTTTGATCCTGGCAGCCAGATGTTGTATCGGCATCATCGATCTACCCTCCCGTTGTACGGTCTTCTCGCCGCATAGCCACGGCTGCGGCCCCCTTGTCCTGCGTCAACTACCCCCTCATCCCCTCAAGCGGTCCTGCGGTCACTCCGCAGCACGCTCTTGCGCACACTGTCGAGCACGACGTTCATGATGGTATCGCCGTTGTTGAGCGCGGCGGAGACGCGGGCGTGGCCGTGCAACACGGTGGAGTGGTCGCGCCCCAGCTCGATGCCCACCTGCGTCGCGGTCAGGCCGGCGTCCTCACGCAAGAGGTACATGGCGACCTGACGCGCCTGCGCCACGGTCATCTCGCGGCTCTTGCCGAGCAGGATGTTCTGGGGGATGCCGTAGTAGTCGCAGACGGCGGCGAGGATACCCTCGACTCCGCCACGCCCGCGCGGCTGCCGCGCCGAGCGGTTGAACTCGGCCGCCACCTGCGTCGCCAGCGGCGCCGTCGCCAGCGTCCCGCGTGCCGCCGCCTCGGCGGAGAGGCGCGTTAGCGTCGTCTCCAGGTCGCGCACGGAGCCACGGATGCGGTTGGCGAGCACGACCAGCGCCTCCTCGGCGATCAGGCCGCCCTCACCCTGTCCGCCTATCACGTCGGATACGCTCGGACCCATCGCGAGCAGGCCCAGGTCGGACGCCTCGCGGCGCAGGATACCCGCGCGCGTGGCCTCGTCCGGCGCGCCGATGGTGGCGACCAGGCTGGCCCCCAGGCGCGAACGCAGCCGCTCAGGCAAGCCGCGCATCGTGTTGGGGCGCTGCTCGTCGGCGATGACGATCTGCCGGTTGGCCTCGCGCAGCGCATCGAACGTGTGCACCAGTTCCTCGGCGGCGGCCTCGCGGCCGGTCATGAGGGCGATCCCGTCGATGAGGAGGGCGCCGGCGCGGCGGTAGCGCCGCCGGAAGGACAGCATACGCTGGTGCCGCAGGTGGGTCACGAAGTCCTGCGAGAACTGATCGGCGCTGACCATGATGACCTCGGCGCCGTCGAGGCGCGGGCGCAGGTAGGCGGCGATGGCATGCAACAGGTGCGTCTTGCCGAGCCCGGATGGGCCGCTAAGGTAGAGCGGACTATACATCGTGCCGGGGGTCCGCGCGACGGTGAGGGCGGCGTTGTAGGCCAGGGCGTTTTGGGGGCCGGTGACGAACGTGCGGAAGGTTCGCGGGATGGTCTCGATCGACGGGGCGACGTGGAAACCATCGGCGGTATGGATGGTATGGTCGATGGGAGAATGGTGAAGCATGGTCATGGTAAGCCTCCTATCGTCTCGGACAAAAGGGGGGGGGCGGCGGGCGCGCGGGCGCGCCCGCCGTTTCATGGTGATCGGCGGCGGGGACGGGAGTCGGTGGAGGGCGTCGATTTGCCGGGGCGGGGACGCCAACGTCCCCGCCCCGATGGTCAAGCGCACCCCTAGATCGAGACCGGGTCGAGGGCGCCACATGATGGCGCGGGTGGCCCGGCCGAGAGTAGCGGAGGAACGGCCACGCGCCACCTCTGGAAGGGGTGGAGGACGACCGTCGATAGGGCCGGAGCCGCGACGAGCAGGGGGGACAGGCACGCGTGCGGATACCGTACGGCGAGCCAGCCCCTCCGTCCCCGCTCGAGGCACGCGGAATCGGGACGCTCGTCAACCCGAGAGTTGCAACTCCCGCATAGGGGACTGGTCGGAAGAACAGACCAACGGGGAAAGGTGCGACGCGAGCACGGCGGCCTACGACGCCGGAGGGGGATACGCGCGGAGCGCGAAGAGGGAGCCGATAGCGGTTGTTACCCCCGCGACCTCGTTCGTGCTGTTCACGTCGTCCCTTCGACGCCTGCGGGCCCAGGGTCCCGCGGGTACCGGGGGCACATTGCTTCTCCAGGGCCGTGGGGCTGTGGACGTGCGCGGGGATCGGAACGCGGGAGAAGGTGGGGGAGATTAGGATCCTCCGACATCCGTATGCGCGTCTGTCGGGCGCGCGCATGTCTCGGGACGGCGGCACTGTGGCGGCCCGGAGATAACAGTCCCCCGCCCGCCGACATCGCGCCAGACCACGGTGAGAGCGCCGTCGGCGAATGCGACAACTTGCACCGTTGCGACGCATTCAATGCACACGCCCGTGTGTCTGTGCATCACCCCCCGATCTTGCCCGACATACCAGGTGATCCGCGCATGTCCGGCGCACGCGCCGATCTTATCGACAGCGGCGCGTGCCAGCAGCACGGCAGTGAGCGACGCGTCGCCGACCTCCAGCGGCGCGTCGTCATCCGAGGGGGCGTCGACATGCAGTGGCCCCTTTCGTGTGGCGAGGTGTGCCAACGGTGCGTTCGGATTTCTCATATCACGGTTCCATTCAGGGTGCGGCGAGTTCGGTATGCCCCCCATTCGCGGCAACCGGAGCGGTGATCAGGGCGCATTCGTCGCATGGGCACGCGCTCGCGATCGTCCGAACCACCGGGATGGTGTCGGTCTCAGCCTGCACGAGCGTCACCAGCGAGAAGACGGCCGCGGCGGCGCTCCACCCGTCCTGCGCGGTGATGGTGACAACGCCGTCGTTGCGCGTGACATAGGCGACGGCGGCGGGCTGCTCGCCGACGGCGATGGATTGGTCGAACGACCACGCCCTGGATGCGACGTCGACGAGCAGGGCACGCCGAAGCCACGCGACATGTCCCTGCCCGTCCGGGGTGGACGCGACGACAACGGATAGCTGTGGCGCGGGCCGCTTGTCGAGGTCGGCCTGGCCGTCCGCCCGACCATCCACGCCATCCGGCGACTCGCCCGACGAGTTGTCGGCGCCGGCGACCATCCTGCACGCCCAATCATCGAAGGCCGCGAGCTCATCCTCGCTCGTTGGGATAGCCTCGGGCGCGGCCTCGGGAGCCGCAACGTCGATAGCCATGTCGTCGTCGTCGGCCGTTGCGTCGTCCGCGTCGATAATGTCGCCCATACAGGGTGAGGGGTCGCGGCGCGTCCCACCGGCGACCGTGGCGTCGCACGGCGGGACCGCGTGCGGACCGGTCGCGAACGGTTCGGGGTCGCCCGGTCGGCGATAGACGATATGCACCGCCGCGACCCGATCGCCGGCGGGACAGACGATCTCCCACACATGGACCTCGCGACCGATCGCGTCGTGCGAGATCGAGAGCGTCAGGTCGTCGTGCGTGACGCGGTGGCCGGCGTCGACCATCATTTCCAGATATGGGTCGAGGATCTCACGGGCGTGGGGCAGGCGCTGCGTGGCGAGGCGGCGACGGTCCATCTTCTCGGCGAGGGCGCGGCTCTCGGCGCGGCGGAGCAGGATGCGCTTGCGGGCCCACACGATGGCGAAAGGTATCCAGATAAGGAACGCGAGGATGACATTAGGGTCCATGATTCTGCCTCCGGGATATTTCAGTTTAATTTTTGTTGGACTGGGACAGCGTCTCCCCGCACCTCCTACATCGCGGGACATGACGTGATTGCGCGGCGTTATCCCCCCTTCCCCTCCAGTCACTTCATTGAGCGGGCGGGAACATAAAAAAGGCGCGGACGTCCGGGTGCGCGCACTCGACACGTCTTTCGACCCGTCAAGGGCGCGGGCCATCGGACATCCACACCCTGTCCGATCGCCACGACGCTCGTCCGAGCGCCGCCAGCGATCGGGGCCGCACGATCACGCGGGTCGCGCCCATGGGCGCCCCCACTCGGACACCGACAGGGCACGCGTGCCCCGGTGATCGTGGGCCGACCAAACCTCTCGGCCTGGCACAGCTGTCTGGCGCGGGACGGACGCGACGGAAGCGGTGGCGGGGCGCGTCTGGCGCACCTCGCGTTCGATCCCGTCGCGGCTATCCCCCTCATCTTCTGCGACGCTCCGTCGCAGTATGGTCTGTTCCCCTCGGAGACTGGGAGCAGAGCTCTAACCAGACCCGATAGCCTCGGGGACACGTGAGGCTATCGCGCGCATACGCGCGATCGTCGTGCTCCGGCCCTGATGGGTCGGACGCTAGCAACCTCTTCGTCTCTCGACCGGTGGTGTCGATAGACGAAGAGGTCCGCGCGGCTGACGCCGGCGACGCGATCGGAAAGGCCACGGGGATGCGCATCCCGCCAGGGAGCCGGGGCGACGCGCTCTCGCACGTCGCAGGGTGGCTACCTGCTTGGCTAGGTCTTTACACCCTTATCGTACACCCGGTACCGTGCCCGTACCGTGCGCTTTCTGGCCGGTCGCGCGCCAGTGAAAGGCCGGGTCTCGCCGGTACCGTGCCCGTACCGTGCGCATTTTGGGTGAAGGCGCGTTGTGAGTGGGCGCCGCGCGCTGCCATCATGCCGTTACCATGCGCTTTTCGGCATTTTACGCTCGTGAGCGCCGAGGTATGCGGCACCGGGGCAGTAGAACGACCGGGCGCTACGTCATAGTTATCTTAAAGCGAGCGATTGAGACAAGGTATCGATCGGTGATACCGCGCGTATAGGCGGGGCGGATGTCGACCCAACAAGAGCGGCGGCCGGACCGATCGGTCGAGCGGGATCGCGCGTCGAGACGGCATCTTGACGCGCCGTTCGTCGGAGCCCCACGCCATACAATCGACGCAACGCCGTTACCCACTATACGCCTAAACGTATTGCCTACAAGTTAATACTACAACGTTAGGTGGTCAGGATGAATCGAGGAGGCGACGGAGGATACGCTTGCGATGGGAGCGGTAGGCGTTGTGGTTCTGGCGCTGGGTGGCGCGCAGCAGGGCGAGCGCCCGCTGCGGGGTCAGCGTGGGCCGGGGCAGCACGACCTGGAGCAGGGCGCGCACCTGGGGCACGGTCAGGGCGGGGCTTTTTTTCCCCCAGGCGCAGGCGGGCCTGGACCAGGAAATGGTGCGCCAGGAAACTCAAGGTAACGTGGTGATGCCAGCCGATCCAGCCCCGCACTTCATAGTGGTCGAGACCGACCTCGCCTTTGCCCTCCTCGATGCCACGCTCCACCGGCCAGCGCGCCGCGCTGCGCTGGGCCAGCGTCTCCTCCGCCACAGGGAGGTCGGCCGGGGCGTTGGAGAGGAAGGCTTTGAGTTCCGCGTCGGGGCCGAGGCCACGGCGCAGGACCACCCAGACGTCGGGGCCGGGCAGGCGGTCACGCACGGCCACCGCGCGCACGCAGGCCACCTCGGCCACCTGCGGCCCCTTGGCCCCCTCGTTCAGGAGGTGGCGCCGCCAGGCCGTCGGCGGCAGGGCGGCGG
>JAABUV010004635.1_pt1 | contig 16276 bp, 26 predicted proteins | sample 5559971 | NCBI WGS metagenome assembly JAABUV01 (sample SAMN10711881, study PRJNA513362) | rock metagenome | isolation source: Antarctica rocks | place: Antarctica: Victoria Land, Knobhead nord | collected 2015-12-19
CTGTTCGGCGAGGACAAGCGCCGGCCGCTGGAGTATAACGGCGGGCGGGACGCTGAGTCCATGGCTGCGTTCCTGCTCGCGAAGTGGGCCGCGCTGCAGCCGCCGCCCGAGGCGCGCCGCGGCCCCAACGGCCCGTCTTGACGTCAGCCATGTGTGTCATCCCGCAGGCTCGGCCTGTGCTGCGCCCGAGTCTTTGCTTGTCATCGCGTGGGTGCTGTGCTACTCAGAGAAGATGCCCCCATGGGCGGGTGCCTGTCTCAGCAAGGTTCAGGGTAGGGTCATTGTGGGTGCAGGACCCACCCTAACCCTCTCTGGGAGGCTGCGCGGCGGCAGGTGCGGGAGCTGACCGGCCAGGACGTCCTGGAGGATGAGTGCCTGGGCCATGGGGCGCGGCCCGCCAAGAAGCTCTGGTGTGGGCCTGGCTGAGGCCCGCCAGCGCTCCCGCTGCCCGCTCGGACAGAGCCGCCGGTGGTCAGAGCAACAACGGCTCGGCAGGTGTGATGGGTGCCGGAGCAGGACTGCGCAGACTCTGGCAGACTGAGGCTCTGCGCATCACAAGCGGGCTGGAGGTAGCCGCCAGCATGGGACTCGCACGCGGCCCAACAGACAGGGCCTGACCGCGCTCCTGCCGCGCAGCCCGGGCGCCGGCGCGGCCAAGCGGCTGCGCCGCCCGGCCGCAGCCACGCGCATGATACATTGGCAGATAGTACCTCTATGGTATTCCAATAAGTTCTGTGGGATTCTAATGTCGGTCAAGTGCATTAGCCCGAGTCCAAATCCCCCATCCCTGCCACAGAGGGGGCTGACACAGAGAGGGGGGGACGCGCAGCCTGGTCGCCTTCCTGCCGCACATCCTGGACGCGGGCGCGGCCGGGCGGCAGCGGCACCTGGGCGCGCTGCGCGACCTGGCCGCGCGCCTGCGCGAGCGGCCCTTCGGCTTCCTGTGGGCGCAGGGCGGCGCGCAGCCCGGCCTGGAGCGCAACTTTGAGGTCGGCGGGTGCGCGCGCGCCGCTGCCTCGGGCGGGCCCTGCCCGGCTGCGCCGACCCTTGCAGGGCACGACGACGATGACGCCGCGATGTGGTGCCTGTGGTGTTGCTCCTGCGTCCTCGTGCAAGGCCTGTGATGGCGCGGCTCGAGCTCTCCTGCGGGCTCTGGGGGTGACATGCTAAGGAGTTGAATGCATGAGTGGTACCCACTGATGCCTGAGGCCGGGCAGCAGCAAACAGGACAGACTGCAGAGGCATGCATGCATGCTGCGGCGCGCAAGCTGCGGTGTGCGGGTCCATGACTGGGCGCCCCCGGCGCGCGCGCAGGTACGGGTACCCAGCCCTCATCGCGCTGACGCCCGACACGGCCAAGTTCGCCACGCTGCGCAGCGCGTTTGAGCCGCAGCCGCTGGCAGAGTTCATAGAGAGCCTGCGGCAGGCGCGCCCGTCCCCCACGCCTGCCCAGTGCGGAAGCCAGCGCTGTCAGCGCAATCTCCTGCGTGCCTAATTGTGGCGTGCTGAGTGCATGGGGGTCTGTGATTTTGACACGTGATGCGGAACGCCAAATGGTGTCTGTGCTTTTGACATGTAATGTGGAGCGCCACATGACAGTCTGTGCTTTTCAGACATGCATGCGCGCCACCTGCGTCGACGGGCGCGCGGCCGTGCGCAGGGGTTTGCGAGGGTCGCGCCGGTGGTGGGAGAGCTCGCCGCGGTGCAGTCGACTGAGGCCTGGGACGGCCGCGACGGCGTGGCTGTGCAAGAGGATGAATTCAGCCTGGCGGACATTATGGCAGATGAGCTGTGAGGGAGTCGTTTGTATGTGTGCCTCTGCCGCCGCCCAGGCGGCCCGGCGCTAGTTAACACACTATTTAATTCGAGCGCTGTTTTCCTAGGTCGTTGGATCCCGAAGTGCACTTCATGGCGTCTGGTCTCGACTGATGCTTTGCACCACAAAGGACTTTTAAGCACATAACGCCATAAATACAGTAAATTCCCTCTTGCAGGAAAGTAAAAAGGCCTGCCTTTGGGGCCCAAGGGCTTGGCCAGGTTCAGAGCAATCAGAACAAGTACAAATGCCATACTGCCCGAGGATCTCTCAGAGCGAACAACAGGACTCTTTGAGGAGACCAGCAGTCCGCACCAAGCGCTAGAGCGCAGGGCAGGCCGGCGCCAGGAGCAGAGCCTGATGCGTTGATGCGGCGCCCGGGCTGAGCGCGTGAGGGCAGGCGGGCGCCGCGAGGACTCACCGGTGGTGGCCCTGAGGCTGCGCACCTGACCCTGGCCACGGGCCTCCCAGGGCGCGCCCGCGCGGGCGCCGCGACTCGGCAACATGAATCTCTTCCGGCTGGCCGGCGATATGACGCACCTGATTTCCATCATGGTGCTGCTGCTGAAGATACACACCATCAGATCTTGCAGAGGTACGCCGCCGCGCTCGCTGCGCTGCGATCGCTGGTCTGTTCTCACCCGTTTGTGCGCTGATGACCGCCTGTGCGGGCTTGCTGGCGCACTGAGTGGGTCTCCGCTCGGCAGGCATATCACTTAAGACCCAGGAGCTGTATGCGCTGGTGTTCATCTGCCGGTACCTGGACCTCTTCACGCGCTATGTGTCGCTGTGCGCCCCTCATGCCGCGGTCTACGCACCGAGCGTGGTCAAAACAATGCCGGAAGGCAGTCTGCATGAACCACAGAGCTTACCAAGCAGCCTTGCTCGCTACACTCCTCCACGGGCTTCTGTGGCGAGGTCCCTATTGTGCAGAACTCGGCTGCCCCCACCAGCGGCCCTCCTCTGCACCGCTGCGCAGCCCACCAGTCCGCTGCGAGTTTGAGGGCCTTCCCGCGCATAGGCGCCCTTCCATCATGCCCCCCCCCCGCGCGCCCGCCACGCCCCCGACACGACGCGCGGGGCCGCGCAGGTACAACACGGTGATGAAGCTGGTCTTCCTGGTGTCGTCGGCGACAATCGTGTACTACATGCGCTTCCACCGCGTGGTGCGCAACACGTACGACAGGGAGGTGGACACGTTCCGCGTCGTGTTCCTGGTCGCGCCCTGCGCGCTGGCCGCGCTGGTGATCAACCAGGAGTTCACGCCGCTGGAGGTGCCGCCCCGAGCGCCCGCGGGAGTTTTGCCTGCCCTGCGCCGGCGTCTGTTTTGGACAGGGTGACGCCGACGGCGCCGCCCTCGGGAGGGCCCGCGTCTTGCTCGGGTGCCCGCTGGAGCAGAGCAGAGCAGGGGTCAGGGTGTGCACAGCGCTGTTGCATCTGCGAGCGTGCTCGCATGCGTCAGATTCCCGCGACACGTCTGAGTTACAGCGCCGGCGCCGGTCAACCCATCGGCAGGCGCATCTGCAAGCTCGGGAAGACCGCCTGTGTCCAGCCACCCACACTGTTCGGGTCGCCAGGCCGCGCTGTGGGGCGTGGCAGGTGCTGTGGACGTTCTCCATCTACCTGGAGGCCGTGGCCATCATCCCGCAGCTGGTCCTGCTGCAGCGCACGCAGAACATCGACAACCTGACCGGCAACTATGTCTTCCTGCTCGGGCGCGCCGGCCCTGCTGCGGCTGCCTCACGATAGGGTGTATGGTTAGGATTAAGTTCAAGAGAGGGAACTCTAGCCTGCATCTGTAAGGCGGAGCACGGCTAGCCGGCTCTTCTTTGCAGATGCAGCCATGCAGCATGTGCCGTTTGTGCTAGCCATATGGGAGCACCTGCCAGGCGGTCGATCCTGCGCCAGGCAGGCGGACGCATCTGTCAGGCAGTCAGTCCTGCTGCGCACCCTGCGTCAAGCAGGGCAAGGACGCGCTTCATTTGAACCAGACTCGCTGCTGATGACCATCAGGCAGTCAATTTTGATGCACCACCTGCGCCAAGCAGGGCAAGAACACGCTTCACTGCACTGGACTCGCTGCTAATAGGTGGAGGACGCGGCGGCAGGTTGTATCGCGCGCTGTACATCCTGAACTGGATCTACCGGTTCTTCACCGAGCCCAACTACCGGCAGTGGATCGGTGCGCGCCGCGCCCGGGCCCGGGGCCGGCCTCGCGCGCAAAACACCGCGCCCGTGTCTGCTGCGCAGATTTCTGAGCTGGCACCAGCGCTGAGTGAGCTTTGAGCTGGTTTCAGCGCTGAGTGACCTTCTTCGAGCTGGTACCAGCGTTGAGCAAACAACCCTCGAAATGGCTGGTCCCTCCAAGTGCTGCATGCAGTGTCCACATCAGACACCAGGTCGCACGCCATGGGTTGGTCCCCGTGCTGACAGGCCCCGCCGGCGCGCAGTCTGGACGAGCGGCCTGGTGCAGACGGCGCTGTACCTGGACTTCTTCTACTACTACATCCTGGCGTGGAAGAATAACAAGAAGCTGTCGCTGCCGTCCTAGGCGGCCGCGCGGCCGCGCCGCCCGCCCCCGCGCTCGCGCAGGCCGCCGCGCGGCGCCTGCTGCGGCTCTGCAGGGCCGGGCTCGGCCGTGCTAGCCAGGCTGGCAACTGCTGGGCCTGCTGCCGCGCTGGCGCGCCTGAGCAGGCTCGGCCGCATGCCCGCATTGCTGCCGTATGTCCGCTGTGCAGGCGGTGACCCGCGCAGTGCAGCATGCATGCCATGCGCGGCTGGGGCTGCATGCGTGCCGAGCTGCGGGTACTGTTTGGTTCGGGCGGCGGGGAGACATCGGAGGGCTGCCACACGGGGCTACGTGAGCGGGCGGCCATGCAGTGCCAGCGGGTTGCGGCTGCGCCTGCCTGGGTCGTGCGCTGACCTGTCCAGGAGCGCGGCGCACTTGAGGGGGGTGGTCTGCCAACCATGACTGGCAAGGGTGTCGCGAGCGTGGTCACCGCACGTGCGCGGCGGCGGGTCGTGGGTGAGGACACGCCGCCATGCATGCAGCGCCGCGCCTGCCTCCCGTGCTCTGCTTGTGGCAAAAGCGCGCGCATGGTGCCAGAGGGGAGGCGTGAGGGTCCGCGAGGGGCTGCAGCTGTGGAGAGCTGTGGACCTGCGCCATAGCTACCTGCTCCGCGGCAGAGCGTGCGCTCTTCCTTGCCTTGGGGCATAGTGCCTCCACGGTAAGCCACTAGCATAACAAAGTTACAGCAAGATAGTAGTAACATCACAGACCTACATGTCCTACATTACCACAAAGATATACTTCGAACAACTCAACAGCTGTGGTGGTTGCAACTTCTGCACAACGGTAAGAACTCACTTGCCAACTAAGGCAGAAGTGCATGGTTCGACACAAACTCGTGCTGCTACAATGACTCACCTAGCAATGAAATAGCAATGCAGAATCTAGCAGCATTGCTGGGCCACTGATTGTCACCGTGACAGTGTCACGACCCATAAAGAAGGCCAGCACTGTGCGCTGCATTCTTGGTGCACATCCGCATGTCAGCATCAATGTGCCCGCCTCAGAGCATGCCGTTGAGCTTGGCTCCGATCCTGCGCGTGCACATGCTTCAGCAGGGCAGGAGCTGCGGCGCGCATGCCATCTGCTGCAGCACCAGGCTCGGCAGACCGCGCAGCGCACGCCTGGCCGCACACCGCATCCCAGCAGGCGCGGATGCACGACAGGGAGCGGACACGCCAGGCGACGCCTGCATGCACTGCTGCATGGCGCACGCATCGCTCCGCGCAGAAAGGGCCGGCTGCGCCTCTGCACGGAACAGGCGCCGAGAAGTGCGGTGCGCGACAGGGGGCGGGCCGGGGGGTCGGGCGCGCGCGCACAGCTTGCGCAGCATGGAGGCCGGGATGGGGAAGCCGGTGAGCTTGCTGGCCATGGCGGCCATCTGGTCGTACTGGTCGTGGCCGCCCTGGAAGCTGCTGCCGGTGCTCTGCTGGAAGTGGCCCATCAGCTTGGAGAGCTGCGCCCGCGCGCGCGCGCCGCGCGCCTCAGGGCCATGCCCGCAGGCGCGCGCCCACGCATGCGAGCTCACAGAGCGACCCGAAAAAAAAAAAAAAAAATAAAAAAAAAAACGGCCGAGCGCCGGGGGCGCACGATGTTGGGGTTGGCGTCCGACGGCGGCGGCGGCCCGCCGTCCCTGCATGGCAGCCGCTCAGTCTTGCCCCGTGTCCGCGGTCAGCACGGGAGCGCGCGTCCCGTGCTCGCACAGGCAGCTCTGGTTGGTGCCAAGCGAGAGGCCTGCAGCCCGCTGAGGCGCTGCCGGCCAACACGCCAAGCATACTTGATAAAGTCGGGCGGCGCTCAGGTCCATCACGCGGCTGCCCCTCGGGCGGGCGCTCACCCGGGCACCGGCTGCCCCTCGTAGTGCTGCGCCAGGCGGCCCAGGTGCGACCAGTCCTGTGCCCGCGGCCAGCACGCCCCGGTCAGGTCACAGCCGGCTCCCGCCGCCGCTGCTTGCGAGGGCCGACTCCTTCACCAGCAGCGCACCAGGCGCACAGGCGCGAGCAGAGCCAAGCGCAATCAAATCGAGTGCCGTCCTTTGCATTGCAGTGCGCGGAGCGTGAGCGCACAGCAGCCAGGCACCGCACGCGACGCAGCGCACCATGCCCTCGTGGCCGCCGCCGTAGCCGCCCTGACCGCCGTAGCCGCCCTGACCGCCGTAGCCGCCCTGACCGCCGTAGCCCGGGCCGCCCATGCCGCCGCCCATGCCGCCGCCCATGCCGCCGCCCATCATGCCGCCGCCCGTGCCGCCGCCCATGCCGCCGCCCATCATGCCGCCGCCCATGCCGCCCTGGCCTCGCGCGCAGACGCTTTCAATGGACGGCGCAGTGGACCAGGCGGACACGCTTCATCCGCGTGAGGATGCGCTGGCAGTGCCAAGTGCTGAAGCACGTGCAGAGCTGCAGGGCGCTGCGCATGCGCGCCCAGCACCGCAGGAATCTGGCAATGCATCCAGGTTTGGTGCCATATGGTGACCTGGCTGCTCACTGGCTGCACCTCGGGCGCTAGCATCCCGGGCGACACACTGTGAGCCAGAACAGACTAAACCAAACCTGCTCAGCTTGCACAGCTGTGTGGGAAGCACGCCATGCCCCTGGGCAGCTCGCCGCACGTGCACAGCTCCGGCGGCCGGCACGGCGGCAGGCGCCAGGTGCGCGGCTGGCGTGCGGCGCACCTCCATGGGCATGCCGCCATAGCCCTGCATCCGTGGCTCGCCGTAGCCCTGCTGGCCCATGCCCTGCTGGCCCATGTAGTCCTGCCGCGCAGGGCGCGCTGCGTTCAACGCCGCTCCAAGCGGGCCCCGCCTCTGGCGCTGGGGAGTGCTGAGCGCAACGTGCAGCTGCGCATGCATGCATGAACGCTTGGAGCATGACGCCGCTCCAGCGTCCTGTGTGCTTGCAGCGCGCCTGCTGGGGCCCGCCGCCGTAGCCCTGCATGCGCTGCTCGCCGTAGCCCTGCTGGCCCATGAAACCCTGCGCGCAGACCGCAGTCATGCGCCCACAGCACTACGGGGCTCGTTGCATGATGGGGACCTCGCAGTGACGCAGAAGGGCGCCGCACCTGCTGCGGCGGCCCGCCGTACCCGCCACCGCCGTATCCGGGCTGGCCTCCGTAGCCCTGCAGCTGCTGACATCAACACCCGTGCACATACAACGGGTGCCAGAGCAACTGCCAAGGCAAAGCTGGGGTTCTGCTGCTTCCCGGCGTGACAGGCACTGCGGAAGCTGTACACTGCGGGAACCGCACCTCCTGCGGGCGAGGGTAGCCGGCCGGCGCCCCGCCGCCCTGGCCCTGGCCCTGGCCCTGGCCCATGGCCTTCTCGGCCATCTTCTCTATGAACTGCCGCCCAAGAGGCGCAAAAGTCTGTCAGCACAAGCGCTCTCGCATGTCCCCGCTCCTCTGCAGTGCACGCCATATTGGCGTTCATCGACTTGACCACTCCACCCAGGAGCTGGTAAGCATTTGCATGGGCTGCAGTACAACTTCGCGCACTACTCAGTCTCCGTGACTGACGCACATCTTGCACACTGCGATCAATCTCCTAGCCCGTGCTCTGCCCCGCGGGCTTGCATTGCGGACGCTGTGGGCGCACATCCATTTTGGAGAGTAGCTGCGGCTCTGGATGTCAGCTGCTCGATGGATTGTAAGCGCAAGCTTCACCTGCACCGCAGCACACCATCACGTGAAGCAGTGCAACACCGCGTGAGATCAATCTGTATCAAAGTCGCCTGAGCAAGTCAGCACTGGTCTGCTGCAGGCAAACCACCGCAGTCTTTCAGGCGTGCCTGATGCTTTGCGATATCAGTCTGAACGGGCTCCGGAAGGTGACTCCTGCTCAAACAAACTTGTCTTTGGCTTGGGCAGTGCCGTGCATGGCGCGCGCCCGGATATGCCAACCTCGGTCTGCTTGTGTGATTGCTGCCCATCATTTCTTCCTTATGGAGAAAGGTTGGCAACTTGGCAATGCTGCCGAGCACTCATGACAGGGCCAGACTGCTGCAGCCAGCACGCGACGGCGCAGCGGCGCCTCGGCAAGCTCACCGCGCAGCTGAGCAGCAGCGCCAGTGCAGAGCCGCTGCCCAGCGGCTTTTCCACGTCTCCCTGCTCAGCACAAGGCGCTGCCAGCACCAGCTATGAGTCTGCAACTGCAGAGCCCTCCTCCTATGCCAGGCACGTCCTGGACGCCCCACTTCATTTTGCACTGCACTGACTCAGAGGCAGCCGTGCGGGCGGCCGACCATGTGCCCCGTCCCGCAGGATACACGGGGAGGTGTCGCGCGAGCCAGTGCGGTGGCGGCGGGTGGCCGCTGTGCAGCAGCAGGAGCTCCAGGACGTGCTCTATGACAAGGCGGTCGGGGAGGGCATCGTAAAAGTGGGTGCTTGACACAAGCGCTGCCTAGCTGCACCTCCAACACCTGTCAGCACCTGTCAGCCCACTGACCAGGACAGGGGTGCTGCCAAGCAGATAACCATAAATCGGCCGGAGAGGCGGAACGCCTTCACGCCGCAGACCGTGACCGAGCTCATGCGCTGCTTTGACGACGCGCGCAACGACCCCGCCGTAGGCGTCGTGGTCCTTACAGGTGCGCGCTAGGCGCGGCGCACGTCTCAGCTCCTGCGTGGACGGGCCGTCGACAGACGGGCTGCTGCTTCATACCCTGTTAGCCGCAGCAGGATGAGCGGCCTCATGTCCCTGAGCGCGCCTGCGCGGCGCCAGGCAGCGGGCCGCTGGCGTTCTGCAGCGGCGGCGACCAGGCGGTGCGGGGCGAGGGCGGCTACGTCGGCGAGGACCACATACCGCGCCTGAACGTGCTTGACCTGCAGGCGGGCCCCACGTCCTTGCCCCTGTGCCAAGCGGGCGTGCCTCTTAGTTGCATAAGTTCTTGAACCGGCTGTGCATGCTGTGCAGTGCGCTTCTGTCCGCATGCATGCATGGGCTGTGTGCATGTAGGTGATCTGAGCATTTGTGGGCGCGCATGCGGAGTCCTTTCCGTCATGGATGCGTGCCCGCGCCCAGCTTTACGTCATGAGTGCGTGTGCAATGGCATGCATGCAGGTGGCCATCAGACGATTGCCCAAGCCCGTCATTGCAGCAGTGGCGGGCTATGCGGTGGGCGGCGGAAACATCCTGCACATGATGTGCGACATCACGGTGCCAGCCCCTGCGTACTGAGCTCAGTGGGTCAGTGGGTCAGTATGGTTACATGGGCGCGCCTCAGGCTGCGGTGGGCAGCACTGACGGGACGCTGATTGCGGGAACGCCGCCGCTTGACTGTCCCCGTTTGCGTGAGATGTGCTGGGCAGTGCCAAGCGTGTGGGTCGGTCTGCATGACACTTCCTGGTGTCGTGGGGTCATGGGCCATTATGCAGAGCTGCCGACTGCCATATGTTGGTAGCTCTTGCTGGCGCGCCAGTGTTGCACGCACTGCACTGGACAGGATGCTTTAAAGTTGAACGAATGGGGCGCGCTGGTCATGACGTGCGTAGTAAGCGTCGCCTGTGGCGCGCGCCAGATCGCGGCCGACAATGCGGTGTTCGGCCAGACGGGCCCCAAGGTGGGCAGCTTTGACGCGGGCTACGGCTCCACGCACCTGGCGCGCCTGGTGGGCCAGAAGAAGGCGCGCGAGGTCTGGTTCCTGGCGCGCATGTACAACGCGCAGCAGGCGCGCGCTCGGTCCCCGCGCCCTTGCCTGCTCTCTGTGCAGCGGGGCGCGCCTGCGGCTAGGGGGGCTCCAGCACACACCGGCTGACCTGCCTTCCAGGAGCTGCTAAGATGTGTGCGCGTGCCAGACTGTGCCGCCCTGCAGAAGCACGCATGTATGTCAGGACAGGGAGAACTGATGGCGATGCGGTGGGCACGCTGAGAGGCGCGCTGACCTGGCGCGGTCACAGCGGCCGGATGTCTGCCGGCAGAGCGCAGCGGCTGACTGGCAGGCCCTGCCGGCGCGGTGGCGCCTGCCTGGAAGGTGCACAGCTGGGCAGGAGCGCCGAGCACTGCTGCCGCACAGGCGCTGGCGATGGGTCTGGTCAATGCGGTGGTGCCGTTGGCGGCGCTGGAGCAGGAGGCGACGGCGTGGTGCCGCGAGGTGCTGCGCAACAGCCCTACCGCGCTGCGCGTGCTCAAGGCCGCGCTCAACGCGGCCGAGGACGGCCAGGCTGGCCTGCAGGCGCGCGCGCGTCTGCCCCGACCCTGACAGATGCATGCACGGCTGGCAGCGCCGTGGCTCTAGCCGCTCATGGGAACGACCTGTTGGTCAATCGGCGCGCTGTCCCCGCACGCATGCAGTGTGGCATCAGATGCCTGCGATGCGCGGCAGGAGCTGGGCGGCAACGCCACCCTGCTCTTCTACCAGACGCCGGAGGGCGACGAGGGCCGGCGCGCGTACCTGGAGAAGCGGCCGCCGGACTTCTCAAAGTTTCCGCGCTACCCGTAGCAGCGACCTCTCTGTTCTTTTGCACTCACTCTGATCCTGGGCACCAGACGGCATGCTTGTGCCCTTGCCTGGGCTCTGGTATGCGTGACGAACCCAGATGCACCCAGTACAGGAGGTTTCATGCGGCACACGGTGGAGATTTGACCTAGCAGCAATGGCCAATGACTCCTGCAAAATGCGCGTCCCTGCTGCACACTAGCAAACACGCATGTGCAGGTTAAGAGCCACTCCCAAGCATAAGCTGGCACCTAGCACCACATTAAGACGCCCCTGAAAGCCTCCCTCCCTGATCTCTGCAGCACCATGTGCTACGGTCGAGCTATGCTGGCACCTTGTCCTTTGGCTTGCGGCCAGGCTTGCGCCCTGGCGCCTTGCCCTTGCCTGCCGGCCGCGTCCTCAGGCAAGGGTCTGCTGCCGCATGCGGCACCGCCGCAGGCAACGCCTCAGCCGGCACAGGCTCCAGGAGCACCCAGGCATCCTGCGCGCACCGCATGATGCCCATGGCATGCACCCGCTTGTTCATGTCCTTCTGCAGACTTGCCTGATGTGTGCCTGGGGCTGGTAGAACCCTTGGACCCGCCACACAAGCAACGCATGCGCCAGGTTTGTGTAGGGCGGGAACGGCGGGTAAGGGAGGTCCCTGGAGCACCTGCAGTGCGGAGGCGTCAAGGCTCAGCAGCGCCGCAGGCGTGGAGACCCGCAGACGGTCGTGCAGGTCCAGCTTGAGGTCCATGCGCGCACGCTGCGTCGCAGGCTTGCAACACGTTTAAGCAAGCCTTGGATGTACAGGCATAGTGCGCTTGTGATGCGGTGATAATTGCCATGTATTGTCCAGCTAACTTGACACAGGGCCACAGCTATGTGCCGATAGGCGTCCACACGGGGTCAGGCAGCTACATGCTCGCCGCCACGAGTGAGTCCCTGACATGGCCATCGCACTATCATTCTCACATCACTGCTGACATAGGTGGGGCAGTGAGCATACATGCCGCCTCTGCTATCTTTGCCAGGGCGCCTCGGACAGCAACCCCACAGCCCTCAAACTCAAGTCTGCACGCACACGGAGTATGCCAGCACCATGCCAGGAGCTGCAGGTTGCGCACATGCACGGGCGTGGACGCGCAGCGGGGCTCCGCAGGGCAGCGGACAAAGGCATGTACATGCGGATGCGCGCAGCCAGGTGGGCAGATGTCGGGGGGATGTTCGGCACCGATGACCTCAACCACGCTGCCCCGCGGGGCGCTCTTGTGAGGCTGCATGTACACACGGTGTGCTAGCTAGCAAAGTTATGTGTTGCGTTCGAACGAGTGCGCTCTTCAAGTGCATTTGGGAGAAATGCATGTATGCACGAGGCAAGCTCACGAGAACATGCGCACATGCCATATTGTCGAATGGTGTGATGACATGTGTGAGCATGATGCCTCCAGTCATGTGCACATGTGCATGCTTTGCCTGCGATGAGGCCACCTGCAGGCACACGTGCCATGCGCCGCACCGGCCTGTGTGTAGCCCCGCGCGGACGACACAGCCGCTGCTGTGTGCGTCTGCCGGAGCCTCGATGTCGTCCAGCACAGCAAAGGCCACTCGGCGGCCGACCAGCGCGGCGGGTTGCTCGACCTGCCTCGAGTCCGGCGCCGCGGCGGCCACGCCGGTGAAGGCGGCGCTCATGGCTGCCACCTGCTGCGTGAGCCACGCCGGCGCGTCTGGGTGGATGGGGTTGGCATCAACATCGGCTGCGATTTGTGCTGGTCCAGGCGCTGGCGTAGCGACCCCCGAGGGGCTGCATGTGCTGCCAGGCTGTGGCGCGGGGTCACATGGCTCCGGCTGCGCGCGCTTGCGTGTTGGCGGCAGCCCCTGGCTTGCTTGGTCCGCAAGACCGCCGCAGGCAGGGCTGGCTTCCTGGGCGTGGCTGCCTGCACGGGGGCTGCCTCTGCTGCAGGTTGGCTGCTCCAGCTCCAGGGGCTGCGCCACAGGCTGCACCAAAGATGCAGGTCCTGCCACTGGGGCTGCGCACGCGTCCAGGACCCCTGGCACTGCAGCTTCAGGTCCGGGGGTGGTGTGGTTGACCCGCTCGTGAACGGCGCACTGCAGGCCTGCTGGCTTGAGGCGCAGGGGTGCAGCGAGCGCGGCAGAGGCGGCTGACGCATGGCTCGGCCTGACCCAACCCAGGGCAACCAGGTCGGATGCGTTGATGCACAGGTCATGTCCAGCGTCTGAAGCAGGCCAGGCGTCTGCAGCAGCCTGCATGTTCATGGAAAGCATACTGAGAGGCAGCTGTACGGGGACACCAACAGCATGCATGGCTTCTCATATGCATTGTATGTCACCTCGGCGTCCGGCAGAGCAGAAGCGGCGTCAAAGGCTGGCACGAAGAGCGGCAAGCCAATCATCTTCTCCAATACATCCTGCTTGGTCCTGCTACCTGCATGCAGGCCATGCAGCAGGAGCACCTGCAGGTGCTCACAACTGTTTGCAGGCGGCAACATGTGCAGCCGCTGTGTAGTTCGCAAGGAAGGAGGCGTCATGCTGACCAAAGTCGCGCATGCCTGCTTGAGGTCTGAAGCCTTGTACAGGCTCCTCTCCAGGAGTGACATCGGCTGCACAGAAGCTTTCCCCTTGGTGAGCAGCCCGTGCAGCTCCGCATATGCCTCGAGCGAGAGAGACAGAGCAGCGCCAGGACAGCAGCCGGTGTTGCAAGGAGGCGCTGAGCTGTCCTCGTGAGGCACCGCGGGGGCAGCCTGCGGCGGCACTGGTCACCACCTTGCGTGTGAAGGCACGGCACAAGCGACCACAGAGGGATGACCAACCATTGCAGGCAGGGGCGGACAAGTTTCCTCCCACAGCAGGTCGGCGGCGCTGGTCGCTGCTGTGGTGTGCCGTGCCAGAGGCAGGGCTCGCGGCAGCACCCCGTGCCGCATGGTTACACCGCTGGTAGAGCCAGAAAGGAGTAGCGATGTTGCATGCGCATGCAAAAGCGTTTTGTCTGCTACAAAGCACTGTGTTACACAGCCTGTGACCCTAAACTGTCAAATGTGTAGTTCTCACCATGAAAAGAAATACAGGTCAAGCAATCCAGCGCTCTCAGGAGCACTCACAAAGGCAGAGATGGCATACTTCAGCAGCTGCAGCAGTGGCAAGGGAGGGAGTGCACAGTGTGGCTGTGCAACCAAGGGGACAGCACACCAAGCCCGTGGCCGTCCCACCTGTGCTGCACGCAGTGCCTGCGTCCCAGCTCAGCGGGGACAGGCTGCAGCTGTAGCTGCTCAAGTCAAATAATGGAAAAAAATGCTACGCTGTGCCGCCTGCAGGCCTGGCGCTAAGTTGGCACAAACATACGAAGGCGATGGCTGCATGTGCCCACACAAGCCCTCCATCCAAACAAAAGAATTGCCTCCATGAGGACGGCAGTGCAAAAGGAACCCAGTCTGCTCACACACCCAGGTACCAGTTGCCGACGCATGCGACCCGCAGGAAGATGGGGCGGCATTTGCCCCTCAGGCACTGCAGACTTGTGTACAAGCGACAGGATGCCACCTCACCGTGAGCTTCTCAGCGAGGCCACCTGCCAGGCATGTCCGCCACAAGCACTTCAGACCCAAAACAAGTTCCCTGCTCCATATGGCGTGTGGCAGAATTCCCACAGGTTAGCGCAGTTCATTGCTCAAAACCACGGTCCAAGCTGCGCGGTGCGGCACATCAGTCCGGCCTCCCATAAGTGAGGCTGACTAACACGCACCAGCGACATCATCTCCTGCCTACGCCTCAACAGAAGGCGTAGCATCGCTCCAAACCCGCAACCCCTACTCCCTGTGTGACCGCGCACACAGTGCGCGCCGCCAGCACGACCGCCCCTGTCCCCATACACTTGCAGCACGACCGCCGCTCCGCCCATGCATTGCAGCCCGTGAGCCCAGTGCCTCGTGCCACGGCTATGCTCCTGCAGACTGCCCATCTCAGCCACTGCGTACAGGCTCCACCTCATACAGCGCAAAGCGGCAGCCCCTCTGTACAGCTTCCATGGAAAGCAGTCGGCGCAACCCTCCGGTGGGTGCTCTCTGCCGCAAGCGTGGCATGATGCGCGCTGCTACTGGCCAGACCTGTGGGTGAGGGCTCTCTGCCGCAAGCGTGGCATGACGCGCGCTGCTGCTGGCCACACCCGTGGGTGGCTGCTCTATGCCGCAAGCGTAGCATGGCACGCGCTGCGTCTGCGCACCGACTGCGGCACACCGCACATCCTTACACCCACGACGGGGACAGGGTAGGTGTATCATATACCCAATACCATATAGCCTATCAAGTGCGGGCCTCCAGCTCGCGCACGCGCGCGCGCAGCGCCGCCAGCTGCGCCTCCAGCTGCACCTCGCGCTTGTCGCGCGCCGTGTGCGTCTTGGCCAGCCGCGCCATGGCCTCGGCCAGCCGCGCGTCGCGTTCTGCCAGCGCGCCCTCGGCCGCCGCGGCGCGCGCGGCCAGCTCCGCAACGCGCTCTTCGCCGCACCCGCAGGCCTGCCCCTCGCAGCCCGAGGCGCTCCCGTGCGCGGCCGCAAGCTGAGCCTCCAGCCCCGCCACGCGCTCGCGCAGGGCGCGCGCGCCCGCCGCGTCGTCGGGCGGGGCGCGCGCGTCGCCGCGCGCGCAGAGGGCGGCCTCGGCGGCCGCGAGGCGCGCGTCGCGCGCGGCCGACGCGCTCTGCGCCTGCGCCTGCGCCTGCGCGGCGCGCGGCGGCGTGAGCGCCGCGCAGCGCCAGCATGTGGGTCTGCGCACTGCAGCCTTGACAGCCCGTGACCAGGCGATGGTACCAGCAGTGACAAATCCGTGGCGACTCTACCCTGTCTGCATCGCCATCTGTCAGGGCGGCTCAGCAGAGCCGGCCTGCAGCAGGTCAGCAAAACCACTGCCAGAAGGAAGCCCCTGACAGGGTCAAGCTCACCTTGGCGTGCTGCTCGCGCAGGGCGCCGGCGTCCGCCGCGCCGCGCTCCGCGGCCGCCAGGCGCGCGTCGCGCTTTGCCAGCTCCGCCGCCGCACTGGCCAGCTGGCCGGTCAGCTCGGACACCTGCGCAGGCCATCCTGGCGCCTCACACAGACCGCGCGCGCGGCCTCTACGCAACTCCAAGCCTCAACGCGCCCCTGTCAAGACTCGCTTTGCAGGGCAGCATCTGCACCCCTGGACCCCCTGCACCTTGCCCACTTGTGCAGCCTGTATGTACACCTGTGCCATACCAGCACTCCCTCTATATAGTAGAGACATGCTTGTGCAAGCGCCGGAGGTCAGGTGCTGCACACCTAGCACTTGGCACGCTCCAGGCCGCCAAACATGGCGCGCCAGGCCCGTACCCGCGTGCGCTCGGCCATCGCCCCGTTGGCCTGCGCAAGCAGCAGCTGCAGCGCGCGCGATGTCGCGTCGCCGCCGCCGCCGCCGCCGCCGCCGCCGTCCTCGCCCTCACATGCAGCCCTGCTCGCCGCGGC
>JAABUV010004636.1_pt1 | contig 16272 bp, 12 predicted proteins | sample 5559971 | NCBI WGS metagenome assembly JAABUV01 (sample SAMN10711881, study PRJNA513362) | rock metagenome | isolation source: Antarctica rocks | place: Antarctica: Victoria Land, Knobhead nord | collected 2015-12-19
GCAAACTCAGAACAGCTTGAACATAAGACATCGACACAAACAAAAACGCCCCCTTCGCGGGAGCGTTCCTGTACTTCACCACAGCTTAGTTCCGTAACAGCCTCGGACAGGCGCGCCAGTATAGGTAACGGTGCTGAATTGTGCGCAGTAAATCCGGTGCCCACATTTGGAGCCACCAGCGTGACATGAAAGATCCTTCGCTGTTGCATTCCTGTGTATTGTCCCTGCCGCCTCCCGAAGCTCAGAGTTTTCGTCGCGTCATCCCATTGCAGCGTAATCGCGGCGTGCTCTCCCTTCTCGTAGCGGTAGCCATCACCCTCATCGTCATAGAGCGTGAAGCTGCCATTGGCTCCGGGGTAGATGCGAAGTTCTATCGGCTCGCCGGGATGCTGATCGACGTATTCGTTCGCCGGCCCAAGCGGAAGGATGGCGCCGGCAGGCACGTAGATCGGGATAAGACCAAGCGGCGCTTTGGCAAGGATCTGCTGATCTCCCGTTGTCTTTTCGCCTGTCCAGAAGTCATACCAAGCGGGAGCTGAGGGCAGGTAAAGCAGGCGCTGCGTTGCGCCGGCAATGGTGACCGGGTTAATGAGGAGCGACGGCCCGAACATGAACTGATCGTCGATGTGCCGCACCTTTTCTTCCTTGCGCCAATCCATCACCAGAGGCCGCATGAGGGTGTAGTCGTCCTGCGTTACGCGCCAGGCAAGCGAATAAGTGTACGGCAGCAGCCTGGAACGCAGCTTATCGTAGTCGATCAGCGTGGGCGTTTGCGGGCCATAGGAAAAGAGTTCGTTTGCGGTGCGATGCCCGTGGGTGTGCAGGATCGGGCAGAAGGTGCCGAACTCGAACCAGCGCGTGTAAAGCTCCCGGTACTGCGATTGTTGGGCGCATCTGAAAAGGGCGAAGTATATCCCGCAATATCGGTTGTCCAATAGGGCATGCCCGAGAGAGCGAAGTTGAGTCCTGCGGCGATCTGCCGCTTGAAGACGGGAAACGTGCCGAAGATGTCGCCCGACCACTCCACTGTGGCATTCCTCTGCTGGCCGGCGAATGCTGAACGGGTAAGGATGAATGCGCGTTTTTCGTTCGTCGCCTTTCGCCAGTGGTCATAGATATTGCCGGAGTGCATTAACGGAAAGATGTTGAGATAGCGGGCGCCTGAGGCGAGCAAGAGTTGCTTGTCTTCGAGAATCGCATCATTCTCTCTACCCCAGGTCTCAGGCTCGGAGCTGTCGAGCCAGAAACCATCCCAGCCCTGCGCAAAAAGCTGGCCGATGAGGTGGTCCCAGTAGAAGTCGCGCGCGCCCGTAGAAGTCGCGCGCGCCCTGGGATTGGTGGGATCATAGTCCGGCGTTCCGGGAATGAGGAGGTGCTATTCCGCCATCGCGCGATAGTTCTCGGATTTCGGATCAAGGACCGCCCATGCAGAGATGATGGCATGAACATGCTCCTCATGCAGGGTGCGCAGAGCGCCGGGCACGTCGGGGTGGGGCTTCAGATACTCGTCCGTAAACACGGGATCGCCTTGCCGCTTCCACCAGAACCAGTCCTGCACGATAACGTCCAGCGGCACATGCTGGGAGCGATATTCCCCAGCGATGTCGAGGAGCTGCTGGGCAGACGTATAGCGATCCTTCGACTGCACGAAACGATAGGCCCATTTGCCGAAAAGTGGTGCATGGCCCGTCAGGTCGCGATAGTGATGAATGATGGTGTCCATCTCCGGGCCGTAGAAAACGTAATAGTCCACTCCGTCCGCCGCCTCCGCGGTCAGCTTGAGCTCACGCGAGAAGCGGTCGTCAAGAAAACCATTGTTTTCGAACGAGATAACGATACCATTGCTCGCATGGGTTTCTTCTATCGTGGATTGCTCGTAACCGCTCTGGCCTTTATTCGCTAGGACAGGTGCAGGCTCAGAATGGAACGGTGCTGTTTTCAGAACTCGGATTTCCAGCGGTCGATTCCAGCCCAATTGCCGAAGAAGCGCTTCAGCACGGATTTCGAGATGCGGCACAGGTGAGTGCAGACCGATTGAGTGATGCGCTCTCTGCGCGGGAGACGAAGCTGCTCGTGTTCCTTGCGGTTCGGCCTATCCCGAAGCTGCGTGGCCCGCGATTCTGCGTTTTCTGGACCGTGGAGGCGATCTCATCGTGCTTGGAGGCAAGCCGTTCACGCGGGCGGCCTTTCGGGATGGCAACACATGGCGGCTCCGTCAGCCGAGCGTAGCGGCTTCGCTTGAGCTTTTCATTGACGACTACCAGACCACTCCAGGCTCGCAATCGTTACACATCGAGCCGAACGCGGACATTCATCCATAGCTTCCGGCCTTTGGATGGAAGCAGTCCTTCAGCCCGGTGATCCGCCTCTCCGTTACCCCTATGTCCCCGAAGGAGATGGGAACCACTGGCAACGACGACGCCTTCTGTCTACGCTTGCCTGGGGTACGGAGGGTGCGCATCGGCTTTCCGCGCCGGCCCTGCTGATATCACTCCGGAAAGGGTCAAGCCCTCCACCGATCGGCCGTTCAAGTCGATCCGCATACTGTGAGCCCACCCGGGTTGCCGAAGTGTCAGCTTGTGCCCTCTGGAGGCGTGCTTCACCGTCAGCTGCACCGTTCCGTTCTGTGCAAGGCTTGACGTCGCTTCGACCCGCAGATCCGCCTGGTCGAAGGTGCCGTCTACAGGGAGGTCATAAAACAGTTCCTGCCGAACTAAGCGGAAGGCACTGCGGTGGACATCTGCAAAGGCACGTAATCCGTGCAAGGTGCAGCACCACCAAGCGCGCACCGACACCATGATCGGAATGCCTGATGGATCCAGGGTTGCGTGGCCGAAGTCTCCGGTAGCGAACTGGTTCATAGCAAACTCGTTGAATAGCGTATGCTCTGCCATCTCGAGATACTTCGTAGTTCCAGTAGCCCGCCATAGCGACAGATTCAGCCGAAGCCAGTCGCACTCTGCGCAACCTTCCGTCCGCAACCTCTTGGGCGACCACGCCTCCGGAACTCCACCCGTCACAAGGACGTCGCCGGAATTCATGACATCCTGCCAGGCCGTCTCAACCCGGCGCAGGTGGGCACCGTTTCCGGTGGCGTGATAAAGGTCCAACGTTCCGCGTAGGCTGCAGAGATACCCGTGAACGTGGTCGGCTGGCCGCCGCTCTATTCGTCCGGAGATGGCTGTGCAGAGATCCTTGTAGAGATCATCCTGGGTCACCGCATACAGTGCAGCCAGGCCTTCCGTCTGTTGCGTCCAGCAGATGTAACTCTAAGCGAAATGCGCCGCACCGAAGTCGTCGGCCATCTTCTTCGCATTGAACTGAGGCCCGATTCGCACGAGGAAGTCGCCCAACCTCCTGGCTGAAGCAAGCACGATCGGGTCTCTATTGAGCGAGTAGTACTCGATCAGCCCAACCAGCAAACGTCCGTTCCCCAAAGCAACGCGAGGTCATGATCGCCAGGCTGGTCGAAGTGGAATGCGGCGCCAAAATAGCCTTCAGGATGCTGACCCGCGATGATGCGGCGAACTACCTCATCGAGCACCGGGAAACGCATCCCGTACTCAGCCGAGATGGCGGCCAGCGCACCAACCCAACGTCCAGAAACGTCGCCCGAGAACTCTGTAAAGCGCCGCCCCGGTCTTGCATAGATGTCTTCGAGCAGAAAGTCTGGAGTATAAGCCGGGCTGGAGCCATACAGCACCCGATCGAGAGTGAGCTGGCATCGATTTAGTACCGGAGCCGTCACCCTACTCCTGTCAGCAGCAGAAGGAATATCCCCCGCTGAATCAGCTTTATCCTGCGGCCCTCGGCGTAAGCAAAGGAGGGAGCCAGTGGGATGGTTGCTAGCTTCCCGACAAAGCTTCTACGGTTCATCCATCCGCCCTCAGAGGAGACACACTCCATCGCTACGCACGGCTGAAGCCGCATCTCATGGTATCGGAACGGAGCTTGTATGGCAGCTCGCTGAGAAGCAATGCACGGAGAAGATTCCTTAGGGGTGCCGTTAAGAAAAGAGTGTTCGCCGCCACAGGCTCCATCCGCCCACGGCCAGGCTCAACACGAGTATGACGCCCAGCGCCCCGACCCAACGGAGATTCATTGCCAGCGGAGGGATGATCGCATGCAAACCCAGCCACACAAATACACCCGTGGCCGCGAGCGCGATCGCGTAGTCCCACCACCGACGCCGATCAGACTTTCCGTCGAATTCGTCACCGGTCATTGACGCCATGGTCCGGTTGTAGTCCAGACCATAGCGGGTGCACTCTCGCAGCAACGCTTGGTGGGTAGAGTTCTGCTCCTTCTGCCCCGCCACGGCTGTACTGATCGCGAACGCTCCAACGATCATCAGCGCCGACCCGGCGATCACCAGCAGCTTGTGAGACCCGTTCGCCATAGCCAACTCTCCAAAGACCATCGCTCCCCATGCAAGACCCCAGAGTTGGTTCGTGTTGGAGAGGGGGATGCCGCGCCCAATACCCAAGTATTTCGCCGCAAACTGCTGAAACAGGTCTCCGATGACCCACATGAATCCGCCCAAAAACAACCAGAACAGCACACCATGAGCCGCTGCGACCTCGGCCAGCACCGCATGCGCTCCGCCCCCCAGCATCGCTCCCAAAGCAAACACGGTCAGAATCTCGCCTACGGTAAACGCCGTCACAAACGAAAGCGGATTCATGCCGCTGATGTAAGCCTTACGATACGGCACATACATTGTGCCCCACATCAGGCTGGCTCCCAAGGCGGCGAGAACTCCTTTGAAAGCATGCTGTCTGGTTACGTCCCCGCCATGGAGTGTGGTGAAGCCCAGCATCACGGCCGCGGCCACGATGGCCATCCCACCCGCCACGACTTTCGCAACCGTTCTCCCGTCGGCACCCTCCAACTCGCGAAACAGCACACGGCCCCACAGCAAACCGATCAGAGAGTTTGCGTTCCACAGCGGAAACGCGACTGTCAGGCCCACATCGCGGATTGCAAACACCGTCAAAGTATTCGCGACCGCCCATAATGCCCCGGCCAGCAACGCCCAGACGATCAGGTGCTTCTTCTCCATCAGATCGGCGAAGACGTAACTCGTACCCTTCAGCAAGGTCGGAAAGGTCCATCGCGCTGTGAAGACACCGGCCACCATGCACAGCGATACCGCGAATGGCGAAAGGCCGATATTCACCAGCTTCGTTGGAGCCTCCGCCGCTCCCAACCAGACGCCTGCGGTGAGCCCGCAGATGACGCCCAGAGCGTGCAGCGATATGCCTCGTTTTCCAGCGCCCCGCTCAACAGCTCTCATCCAGTTTCCTAACGCCTCGTCTTTCACTCTCAAGCCGGGAATCTTAGTGAAGGGCCACGAGAAGAGCGATTCCTGCGAGCAGGACACCGAAGGGCACAAGGAAGTGGCTATCCGACACGATCGTCTTAAGGCTGCGGCCAAAACTCATGCACAAGCTCTTTCTTTAACCTGCTGCTTTTTGGCATTTGGTGGGTCGTGATGACGTTGGCCTTAGAACCTATAGATGGGCACTCACCGTGTCAAGACGAACCGGCCGACCACCACTTCCATTGCGTGGAGCGATCACAAATCCTAAGCTGAGGCATCGAACGTTGCTGCGGATTCCCCTCCTGTCGTGTATTTCGCAATGCGATCGGAGGCCAGTGTCGCTTATCATGGGAGCTGTTTGTTTGTTGGGCTTGCTCATCAGAAGTGATCGCGGCTTCCTGATCCTCAAGGTGCTCCACCCTTCTTCATGAACAAGGAAGCAAGCGGGTGAGTGGCGCAGGCAAGCCATTTACGCAGCCACACAGATATCACCAACATCGTCGGCCTGAGCTGCAGTTTCCTGATAGAACGGAACGAATGACTGTGCGCAACATATTCTTCTCAGCGATTCTCTTGGCTGCGACGTTGGTCGGGCGCTCCCAGCCAGTCCCCGACTCTACTTCCCGAGACCAGGCCCTTCACCGAGTCGAACTCGGCGTTCAGGCGTTGCAGCGCTGGTATGTTCCCGGCACAGGTCTTTACCGCACGACAGGTTGGTGGAACTCTGCAAATGCGATCACTGCCATCATCGATTCCATGCGCGCCAGCGGTTCCAGGCAGTACCTCGCCACGCTTGCCAACACCTACATCCAAGCCCAAATCAGCGTACCGAACGCGCAGGAGGTCGACTCGACGAAGCCGATGACCGGCTTCCCAGGCTTTCTGAACAACTACTACGATGACGAAGGCTGGTGGGCCCTCGCCTGGATTGATGCGTACGATCTCACGCGCGACACCCGCTACCTCGCAAGCGCCAGATCCATCTTTGACGACATGGCCGGGGGCTGGGACGGCACCTGCCGCGGTGGTATCTGGTGGAGCAAGGACCGCACCTACAAGAACGCTATCGCGAACGAGCTATTTTTCTCAGTCGCGGCGCATCTGGCAATGCGCTCAGCCACGGGCCGTCAACAATACGCAGACTGGGCAGCAAAGGAGTGGATCTGGTTTCGGGGCTCCGGAATGATCAACGACGGTCATCTCGTCAACGACGGACTTGTCGTCGACAAGAACTCCGGAAAGTGCCGCAACAATGGGAAAACCGTCTGGACCTACAACCAGGGTGTTCTGATAGGCGCGCTCGCGGAGTGGTCGAGATCGCCCGGGAACTCTGCCGATCTCGAAGAGGCAAGGAAGATCGTTGACGCCTCGTTGCGATCGCTTACGGACAAGGATGGCATCTTGCATGAGGCCTGTGAACCTGACTGTGGTGCCGATGGTGTCCAGTTTAAGGGCATTTTCATGCGCAACCTCCGTGAGCTCGACGCAGTAGCTCCCGACCTGCGGTACCGCACAATGTTCGCCAAGAATGCTGATTCCATTTGGAGGAAGGACCAAGCGCCAGGGAACATGTTTGGCACCGTCTGGTCGGGCCCGCCACTTTCACCCGACGCAGGCTCACAAAGCTCCGCCGTTGAGGCTCTCGTGGCTGCCATTGAGGAGAGGAAGTAACGTTTGCCGACCAATGCCCGATAGCGAGACGGGCGCTGTGCCAGCGGTGGGGGGCTATGTCGGACAGCGTGACATAGTTCACCTCTCCTTTTCTTTCGCCTCTTCAGGAAGGACGAGGCACTTGTAGTCTCGTAGGGAACACGGAGCAGTTGTGCGTGACCACCGCGGAAAGATCCCATATGGTCCAAGCCGTAAGCGGCGTCGGCCAAGTTGGGTATCACCGAGCCATCGGCTGAGGTGAGACAGCGGCTCTAAATCCACCCACCATCCACGACATAGCTTTGGTTTGTGATGGCCGAGCTGTCGTCAGCGGCAAGAAACAGGACAAGCCGCGCGACCTCTTCCGGAAGTAAGAGTCGCTTCAAAGCTTGATTTGAGAGCACTTCAGCCTCGTATGCATCGCTTAGCCATAAGCGACGCTGGCGTTCTGTGAGAATTGCTCCTGGCATGACGGCATTGACGCGTATATTGTCCGGGCCTAGTTCATGAGCAAGAGCCCGCGTCATGCCGACGATTGCCGCTTTGGCGGTAACGTAGACGGGAACTCGGGTGGAAGGAATCACCCATCCGATAGAACTCATATTGATAATGGAGCCCCGACGTTTGGCTTTCATAAGTGGAATCACGGCCTGTGACATGAAGAAGTGGTGCTTTAGATTTGTGGCGATCGTCTGATCCCAAAACTCCGACGTGACCTCTTCCACGGTGTGGCGTGTATCATCCCCCGCGTTGTTGATCAGAACGTCCACTCCACCCATATGGTTCACGATGGCCCCCGCCGTCCTCTGGAGTGCCGCGGTGTCTGTCAAGTCACATGCATAAAAGGCCGGAGTCGGAAGACCGGATGCGGCAATCCGAGAGATGAGTGCATTCGCCGCATCACGCTGAATGTCAAGGAAGACAACCCGCGCCTGCTGAGCGGCGAAGGCTTCAACAAGAGCTTCTCCTATGCCACTTGCTCCTCCGGTAATCAAGACAAGGCGATCTCGGAGGCTGGGGTAACGCGCGAATCGATTTGGATCTTCCATAGGACCTTTCGGATGATTCGAATCCTCTCGCTGTGCGAGGGTCGAGGAGAAACCCTGGTGAGCCAATCCGATCTGCAGTCTGACGTGAGCAGGTGCTAGGGTTCATCCCATCAACGCCATCTCTTCTCCGAGCCTGAATAGGTGCGCCGTGGGCCTCGGTGGGGGTGACAATCGCCTCGCCGTTTTGGATAGAGGGCGACCCAGAGCGAACCGTTTGCCTCAGTGAAACGGTGTAGCGCCCACAACAGCTTCTTCCTCTTGAAGCGCGATAGAGATTCGTGAGACTAACGTCCCTCTCTGTCGGAACTTACTGGCAACGCCGCGCGGCTTTCCAGCCTCATACGATAAGCGACATTTCACAACGAGGTTTCTTATGGGCTTTATCACTCCGAACGATTACGACGATCTCCGGTCTCTCTATAGCGGTCAACTTCAGTACTTGCTCAGTACCGAGACTCAAATTGTCGCGGGACTCGAGAGCATGATCACACATACTCAGGACACCCAACTTAAACAGGCATTCCAATCGCACCAGCAGGAGACTCGGGTGCAGGCTGAGAGGCTGGAAAGTATCCTTCAGGAACTGATTGGTAGCAAAGATGATAAGAAAGACCCGATCATCACGGCGCTAATCGGATCCGGAGCCAACATTATCCGCGAATCGAGTGAAGGTCCCGTGCGCGACGCAGGATTGCTGGCGACGGCGCAGAAGATCGAGCACTACGAGATCGCATCCTACGGGGCCGCTCGCGATTGGGCCAAGACCTTGGGACTTACGCAGCAGGCTGATCTTCTACAGAAGTCACTCGATGAAGAGAAACATGCCAACTCGCTGCTGAACACCATCTCCCAAAGGGAGAACGCTGCCGCTTCTGCGGCCCAGTAGGGGAATCTGAGAGACTTGCGATGCTCAAGTTCATTCTCCTGAGCGCGGGGCGGAGTTCATCGCCGGCCCGCGCTCATTCCTGGCCCGTTTATAGGTTTGTGGAACCAAATTCCAGGCCAAGTCCTGGGTATCTCCTTGGGCGCGGCTAACTGCCTCGCCTCAGCAGGTGCCGTGGCACGGATGTTCGAGATGACTGAGATCTTTAGCGCCAGGCTAATCCTGAGTTCATGTCAGTTCTGATTCAGAGCCCGATCCGCCGACTGCTTGATCAAAGTATGTGCTTCATCGGCTCCCCCTATTTCAAGTAGCTTGTAGTTCGAGCCACTCGAAATTCGGGGATAACTCGCGAAAAACTCCTGCATCTCTTTGACCAGTTGTTCTGGAAGGTCATCCAGCTTACGCACATCTTCAAAGGTATGGCTCACCTCTGCAAGTGTTATAAGGCGGTCGTTTCGCCGCGTTTTGCCCTCATCGAGCTCGTCTTCGCCCCGGATCACCCCGATAACACGCACCTCCAGAACGCAACCGGGGAGGGCAGGGGCATCCATGAGCACCAGAGCATCGATCGGATCCCCGTCCTCTGCCTGGGTGGAAGGAACAAAGCCAAAGTCGTAGGGAAACATCATGCCTGCCGGAAGAACCTTCCGTAGCGCAAGGACGCGCCGATCAGAATCAAATGCGTACTTATTCCGGCTATTCTTTGGCGTTTCTATTACGACCTGAAGCACGCCCTCCTTGCTATGTGGATTTAAGGAACTTGGATCCGAAAGGTAGGTTCTGTTTTGCTCTTTCACGCATGCTCCTGACTTTCTGAAATCAAATGGGGATGGGAGATCGGCCGAGGCTCCCCAAAGCATTGTGATGCATGGAAGACCTGATCAGTAACGCCATCCGCGGCCCGAATTCTGCAAGCTTATGGATTCGCGACGGATTGGTGTTTGATACATCAGACCGCACGAACTACCATGGTGTGGTGTCGAAGCGAAGCAGGCGCAGGCCGTTCGCTCTTATGTCATCTCCGTTTTGGGTCAAAGCTGTGGTACTGAGTATTTTTGCTGGAAAGCCGCGCGTCCCACATGGGGCGGGCAGTTACTGGAGATGACATGGGCCGTGTAAGTCCTGAAGCAAAGCAGCACCTGACCGCTATTTCGCTTGGACTCATGAGGTTCCCGATTTCCTTTAGGTCGTCGACATTGCCCCGAGCGATGCTCCTCGCCATTGCAAGCATCTGCATGATCTTGGGCTTAGCTGGTTGTGGACCGGGTGCTACCGCCACCACCCAAGTTACACCCGCGGACTTCACCATCGCAGAATCGCCGGCCGCACTGACGTTGACACCGGGCGGCGCTGCCGGACAAATATTCGTTGCTGTTAGCGGAACGAATGGCTTTGCCTCCCCTGTAGCCGTTGCCGTCACGGGCCTGCCGGCCGGGGTCACCGCTTCCCCGGCTCCGTTCAGCATCAGCCCCGGAGCGGCGCAAGCTCTCAGCGTCACTGCTGCCGCCGGAGTAGCCGCGGGGACGACTACGGCCACGCTTACCGGAATCTCTGGCTCTCTCACCCACAGCGCAACCATCGCCGTCAGCATCGCAGCAACGCCGCCACCGGACTTCACCTTAGCCCTCGCCCCCGCTGCCCTCACCCTCACAACGGCCGCCGCGGGGAAGCAGATCTCCGTCTCCGTTAGCGCTCTCAATGGCTTTACCGCACCTGTGAATGTGGCGATCTCAGCACTTCCTCCTGGCATGGCGGCGGTTCCATCGACGCTCACCCTCACACCCGGTGCCCCGCAGAGCTTTACTCTCAGCGCCGCGGCCAGCGCTGCAACAGGATCGACCGACGTTACCTTCCACGGCATCTCCGGCGCACTGCAGCATTCGGCGAAACTAGCCCTCAGTGTCCTAGCCCCAAGGGGGCTCGACGTAACGACCTACCACTTCGATAATGCGCGCTCCGGCCTCAATTCCAACGAAACCATTCTCACTCCAGCGAACGTAAGCTCTTCAACGTTTGGCAAGCTGAACATGTTCGCCACCGACGGAAAGGTTGATGCCGAGCCGCTCTATCTCTCCGCGGTGACGATCAACGCGGCGGCTCACAATGTTGTGTACGTCGCGAGCGAACACGACAGCGTCTACGCCTTCGATGCGGATACCGGAAACCAACTCTGGAAGGTGTCGGCACTCGGGGCCGGCGAAACGGCCAGTGACCCCCACAGTTGCGGCCAGATTGCACCGGAGATCGGTATCACCTCCACGCCGGTGATCGACCGGCAGCACGGAGATCACGGCGCCATCTTCGTTGTCGCCATGTCCAAAGACAGCGGCGGCATCTACCATCAGCGCCTCCATGCCCTCGACATCACCACCGGTGCCGAGATGCCCGGGAGTCCTACCGAAATTGCCGGCAGCTACCCCGGCAGTGGCGACAACAGCACCAATGGTGTTATCACCTTTGCCCCCGGGCAGTACGCCGAGCGTGTCGGCCTTCTGCTCCTCAACCAAAAGCTTTACCTGGGGTGGACCTCGCACTGTGACCAGCGGCCCTACACGGGCTGGGTTATGGGATACAGCGAAACGACGCTTCAGCAGACGCAGATCCTAAACCTCACACCGAACGGGAGCGAAGGTTCCATCTGGATGAGCGGCGCAGGCCTTGCCGGAGATGGTTCCGGAAACATCTACCTGCTCGATGCCAACGGCACCCTCGACACCTCGCTTGATGCAAATGGATTTCCCGCGAACGGCAACTTCGGCAACGCCATCCTCAAGCTTTCAACGGCCGGCGCGAAGCTCTCGGTAGCGGATTACTTCGAGCCCTTCAACACCGTCGCCGAATCCAACGCGGACCTCGACCTCGGCTCTGGCGGAGTTCTTCTGCTGCCTGATCAGACTGATGCAACTGGTGCTGTACACCACCTGCTCGTGGGAGCTGGCAAGGACAGGAATATCTACGTCGCCGATCGCGATCACATGGGCGGCTTCAATTCCACTGACAACAGCAAGCTCTATCAGGAGATCCCGAACGCGCTTACAAACGGAGCATTTTCAGCGCCCGCATACTTCAACAACACGGTCTATTACGGCGGTGTCAACGACGTTTTGCGTGCCTTTTCCGTCAGCAACGCAAAGCTTTCCACTGCTCCCACCAGTACCTCCAGCACCAGCTTCGGATATCCCGGGGCGACGCCGGGCGTCAGCTCAAATGGCACTGCGAACGGCATCGTCTGGGCTCTTGTAAGCGACCCGGGTTCGGTTGCGGTGCTGCACGCGTACGATGCCACTAACCTTGCCAAAGAGCTGTACAACAGCCAGCAGGCTCCGAACGGACGTGACAGCTTCGGTAAAGGCAACAAGTTCATCACGCCTCTGATCGTCAGCGGCAAGGTTTATGTGGGGACACCCAGCGGTGTCGCCGTCTTCGGCTTGCTGCCCTGATGGTGGAACCGTACGCTCCTTAGAACACCTGAACCCAGGTTCAGCGTAGACGCCTGTTTCCACATTCGAGGCCACGTGAAAGAAATCAGCATTGCTGCTTCAAAATTGAAAGTTCGAACGTTGTATTGGCTCAGGAATTGGCTTCGAAGCGGCCTAACGGCTCTGCCACCCCTGCTCTTACTCCTGCTTTGCAGTGGATTACCCGCTCAGAACACTCCTCTCCCAAGTTGGCGTGGTGTGCTGCGCAACACCGGACGAGCGCCTATAGCGAGCGCAACGGTCTTTCTCAAAGGCAGAGACAGGGCCATCGAAGCGAGGACGGGGGACGATGGGCGCTTCCAGGTGAAAGATGTCGCGCCGGGTTCTTACGGTCTCTCGGTGGAGGTGAACCATCGCCTGGTTGTAAGTGCTGAGCAAGTCAGCATCGCCGCGGCCGCTCCACCGGTCGTGATAACTCTCTCCGACCAAGGCGTTCTCTCACTCGCGTTGCTGGCGGAGCAGCGCTCAAAAGCCGGCAGCGAGGAGTTATCCAGCCAGACAGTAAGCGAACTCCCTCTGAACAAGCGGGATTTTAGCCAATTGTTGCTTCTGGCCGCCGGAACAATGACCGACGCGAACGGGGCCACGAACTTCACGCAGCAGTTCGCGATCAACGGCCAACGCGGCGTCGAAGCGGTCTTTGCGATGGACGGGGCGGACATCAGCGATCCCGAGATGGGTGGGTCAACGTTCTCGAATTTCAATGTAGACGCGGTCGAAGAGATCCGGTCGAGTTCCGGATGGATGCCGGCGGAGATCGGCCGCGGCGCAGCTGGGTTCACAAACATCATCACCAGGTCGGGGAGCAGCGGCTTCCACGGATCAGTCTTTGAATTTGTGCGAAACTCCGCGTTCGATGCTCGCAACTACTTCGACCATGCATCGGCTACGCATCCGGAGAGGATTCCGCCGTTTCGTCGCAACGAGTTTGGGTTCACCAACGGCGGGCCGGTACGAATACCGCGCGTGTATGACGGACGTGGCAAGACCTTCTACTTCGGCCAGTATCAGGGATTTCGGCAGGTTCTTGGGACTACCCAGGTCTTCCCCGTCCCGACTGCGGACGAGCGCAAGGGTGTGGACACGACGGCCTTTCCTGGCGACACGTTGCTTGTCCCCGTCGATGCTGGGATCGCGAAGATCCTTGCACGATATCCCTTGCCCAACCTGAGCACCGGTCCCTATGGTGTGCATACCTACGCCACATCGTCCAAGGTTGTCACTGATGCAGACCAGTTTTCCATCCGCCTGGACCACAACTCTTCGAAGAAGAACCATGTGTTTGTTCGCTTCAATCTTAACAACCTGAACGGACCAACGACTAACCCGGACCAGACTGCGATCGATCCCTCATTTGAAGTACGATATCTCGATCGGCAGAGGAATGTAGTCGCGAACTTCACGCGGACCGCCTCGCCACATTTCTCCATGGAATCGTCGGTCAGCATCACACGCAGCACGCCTTCCTTTCCGACTCCGAACCGGACAGACCCTGCTCTAAAGTTCAACGACGGGTCCTTTGAGGCATTCAACTCCCCTGCGGGATCGGTCATGACGGCCTTCGGCAACTTGTTCCAGGCGCAGCAGAACTTCTCGGTCACAACCGGACGACACGCATGGAAATTCGGTGGGGAGGTCCGCCTGAACCGCGATACAACCTACTTTGGAATCAGCCCCAACGGCGAGTACGACTTCGGCGGTGGCACAGCGTATGCAAGAGCGGATATACGATCAGGAAGCGGGACTCATAACATCCGTGCCGGCGATCCCTTGCCCGACACCCTGACGGGGTTGCTCTCCGGAAGCCCATTCGTCTATACGGTGGCCATCGCTCCCACCTACTTCTCTAACGGCGAACATATAGGTCCAGCTGCGATCAATCGCAACGCAGCCGCGATCTATGTGCAGGATACCTGGAAGATCTCCGACCGTTTCGTGGCGGACTATGGCGTGCGCTGGGAGGTCTACACACCGATCTCAGAGCGTGCGAGGCGCACCTCTGGTTTTGTGAATACGTCCGGAGATCAGCAGTTTGTGGTGAACCCCCAGCCTGGGTACAAGCAGAATCTAAACGGCTGGGGACCGCGGGTACAACTCACCTGGCGAGCATCGGACCAGCTGCAGTTTCACGCGGGAGGCGCAGTCACCGTGATTCCGCCAAACATCTGGCAGGACAATTTTCTAACCGGGTCGACACCTTTTGTGATCTATCCCAGGTTGGCGGCCGCGAAGGGTACGCCGGTCCCATTCGGCTTCGCGATTACGCCGGCGGAGCTGCCGCGCGCGTACACGCCAACGGGTGTCGATATCTTTGCGAGCGGTGATACCAAAACCGTGAAGCCGAATACAGTACTGGACGTCGATCGTTACGAGAAGGACGTTGCTGCGCTTACGCCGAGCCATGTGGTAAGCCCGCTCAACTTGAGCGGCATCGATCCCTCCTTTGGGAATGGCTCCCTTTACACCTGGACCTCTGGGCTGGAGAGGCGCTTCGGGACGCTCACTGCCGATGTGAACTACGTCGGGACAGCCGGTGTAAAGCTGCCGCGAACGAGTTTTCCCAACGGGTATCCTGGCGCTGACCCGGCCTTTGCACCCTATACTCGTTTCGGTTCCCAAGGTGCCGTCATCGGGGGCTTCGGTGTAGAGAACGTGATAACGGCCACCTCCCACTCCTCTTACCACGCGTTGCAGGCGTCGATATCGGGAAATGTTGGCCGCGGCGGGCCTGGACTTCAAGCAAGCTATACCTTCAGCAAGTCCCTCGACGATACAAGCTCGGTCTCGGGCGGGTCCGGATCCACAGGGGCCGTGGCTCAGGCCTTCCCGCAGAATCCCTTCGATACCCATTCTGAAAAGGGGCCGTCCACCTTCGATGTTGCCCACGCATTCACGTTGAGCCTGGCCCAGGATCTTCCGCTCGCAGACCTCAGGCTCCTTGAAAGAGTTCCACGGCAGATCACCACCGGTTGGCAGATGCTGAGTATTTCGACGATCACGAGCGGCTCGCCTTTTACGGTGTACTCCGGTGTGCAGCAGACAGGCGCTGGCTCGAATGGTGTGGATCGGCCTGACCAGATTGCGAAACCAAAGCTCTCCACATCGAGAAGACCTCGAGAGGATTACTTCGGAAGAGGCGAGAATAATGCTTCGTTCTTCTCGATCCCGATTAACCTGCCGGGGGGGACAGGTCCGAATAAGGGACGCTTCGGGACGCTCGGCCGGAACACGTCTCGCGGGCCCGCGTTCTATAACTTCGACCTCGCCGTGATCAAGACCACACCGCTCGGAAAGCGAGGAAGCGGGGCTGAACTAGCTGACTTACAATTTCGCTCAGAGTTCTTCAACATCTTCAATATCGTGACGATGGGGCTGCCCGCCAATACCGTTCAAGGCGCTGGTTTCGGAATCATCAGCAAGACCGCTGGGACTTCGCGGCAGATTCAATTCTCGCTAAAACTCATTTACTGACGGTGGCACGCCCATGAGGCGTTGCATCGAGGTGTGCCTCAGTCGCCCATTCCTTTCGGATTCCAGTTGCGATCAGACCGGCGGCGAGGAAGCCGAACGAGGTCAGCATCAGGCCGAAGCCGATTCCGCGGCTCTGTGCCAGGTGACCGACCAGAAAGGGTGCGAAGGCGCTGACGATGCGACCAAGGTTATAGGCGAAGCCCATCGCCCGGCCGCGGAGAGCGGTGGGGAACGCCTCGCTGGCGATGACGCTGAAGCCCGAGAAGTAGCCGGACCCCCAGAAGCCGACGAGCGGTCCGAGCATAAGAAGGGTGAGCGGAGTTCTGGCGATCGCGTACACAGGAACGAGAGCGGCGGCTACGAGGAGGAAGGTGATGTAGACCTGCTTGCGGCCGAAGCGGTCTGCGAGCACGCCGA
>JAABUV010004639.1_pt1 | contig 16258 bp, 16 predicted proteins | sample 5559971 | NCBI WGS metagenome assembly JAABUV01 (sample SAMN10711881, study PRJNA513362) | rock metagenome | isolation source: Antarctica rocks | place: Antarctica: Victoria Land, Knobhead nord | collected 2015-12-19
GCGTGCGACTCATCTGTTTCGCGTTATCTGTAGAGATCTTTCTCGTGCAGATCGATCGTGTCTTGCAGAGATGTTCATATGCTACACTTCTAATCAGGCAGCGTAGTTCGATCATTCTCTACTAACTCGCTTGTGTTTCTCTTCTCTTAACGAAGTCTTCTCGCCAGCGTATCGCTCACGTATAGAATGCCTGTGTCTGAACGTCTGTTAAACGATATTAACGAGACTCTCGAGTTTGCTCGTGTCGAACTTAACGAGTCTTGTGAGTTGCTCGTGTCGTAGTAACAGGCACGCAGTCTTAACAAGATCTATACGTAGTTAGCACGTAGATCTAAAGAATGTTCGTGATTCGAGTTCTTTCTGCTAATCATTCTCAACAGATCAAACGCGAGAATGTTCTGTCTCAGTTCTTGTCGTCGCGACGACGAGATACTGAATCGAATGATTTTCATAAGCGATTTCCCTCGTAGTTCTGCGTTCTATTTGACTTTCTCATCTGCGTGCAGATTGCTTGTAGCATGCGCATTGAGATTATCAAAGTCTGCGCGATCGCGAAAACTCTGCACGCGATCAACGCACAGCGCTTCATCATCACGCAGCGTCTCGATGTCATTCAAACTTTTGATAATCTCTAGACTCTACTGTAGCTAAACAGTAGATTCGTAGCCAGCATTGCATACAGATGAGTTTCATCGCTGATCTGCAAAGACAAGATATCAACGTTTTTCTTGAAGAAAACATTTAAAAACTCAAAATATCTGAATGATAAAATTGTGACTGAATCAACGTTCTTACTTTGTTGATAAACTTTAAGATTTTCTTGTGTCATAAATGCAGTCAAATGAAATTTCTTTTTTATTTAATGAAGATTCAGACAATGATTCTTATTATACATACTGTCTTGAGAACAAGATAAAAACTGAGCAAAAGTTGAACTGTTCTTTGAATGAATAATCAAAGTCGTATGATGCAGTTTTGACTCATCAGAGTCTGAACTAGAAAATGAGATTGATTCAAGATTCAAAAAAACATCAATTTTCTTTAAAATAATGCTAAACACTTTAATGTTTTTGACATGAGCAGCATGATCAAAGCTTCAAACTTTTAACTTAATTATATCAAGTTGTATAAAAGATCAATTGAATTGATCTATTTGAAAAACAACAGAAGTTCTAAAGAAGAAAGAATTTCAACACTTGATTTTTGATGAGTATTCTTTTTAAATGACTTAAAAAATATAATTAAAAGCTTCTTGTTTCAGACAAAAGATAAAACTGAATGAAGTTTGTTTCTTGTGAATGAACTGAGTATTAGTTAACTTTTCATGAGTGAACGAAAGATTATATTGCTTCTTGTGAACAGACAAGAAACTGAGTTGCTTCTTTCAAGTAAATGAGAAACTAAATTACTTCTTGCAAATGAACTGAATGCTGAATTGCTTCTTGTGAGTAATTTGTAGATTAAATTGCTTCTTGTGAGTAATTCATGAACTGAATTACTTCTTGTAAATGATTCGTGAACTGAGTTGCTTCTTGTGAGCGAACTGAAAACTGAGTTGCTTCTTTCAAGTGAATTGAGAGTGAGATTGAAGAAAAGTTACTTTGTTAACTTCAAGCGAGAAATTTTCTTCTTGTTGATTAAAATCATAGATCTTGACGAAAAATTAATAACAATGATTAAGATAAAAGAAGAAAGATAAAATGAGAATATTGTGTTTAAAATTGATATCAATAACATGATGATGAAGTCATGATAAACTCATGATGATGAGATACTGACTTAATTCAATAACATAAAAGAATAGTTTTTTGATATGTTCATTAAGAATCATTGTGATTTTAACAACATGAATAATGTCATTAATTAAAATGACTTGATTATTAAATTCTTGAAGTCTGCAAGAGTGAATTAATTGATGCAAGAAAAAATGATGTTGTTGCGTGAAAAATTTATTCATAAAGACATAAACAGAGATTTCATTATCAATCAGAGTGAGAGTGAGAACTTTAGATTGAGCTTGACGTAGAATATAAAATACTATCATGTGATTATTTTTGAATGTCAAATTGAATTCAAAGAGTTTCAAGATAAATTTAGCGAAAAACTTTTTATATAATTGAAGTGAGAGTGAAAAGATTGAAACTAGTAAACAAGATAATATATATACAAATTTCTGAGCATGACTTAGCTCAGAAACTAAACTTTTCTCATAGACAGCGAGACTTCTTCATTTATACTGATAACATCATTGTTATAAATGTTCATGATATGCAGAATGAAGAATTTCTTGTTTGAACATTCTTTAATAATTTTGCTTAAATGTTGCAGCTTGCAGTAGTAACACAGCTTTCACTTGTTACAAATTTTCTTAATCTTAAAAATGATCAGAATCTTATCTTGAATGATGACAATGATGAAATTCAGATTCATTAACTCATTGAAAAATGAGAAAGAAAGAGATGAAGATACTGTTGAAACAACAGTTACAAAAATGACAATCTTTGAATTCAAAAAATTACTAGTTAATGCAGAAATGTTCTTGACTTTGATGAATAAAACAATGACAAAGATGAAGCAAGATTGATGATGCTTAAGCTGCTGAAACTCTTCATTGATGTCAAAGAATGCTTAAACTCATTAATAAAAGATAAATGATCAAGTTTCATCAAGATTTCATTAAAAGAAAACAACAACTTAAGTGAAATAATTGACATTGTGCTTTAAACAATCAATCAATGAAAAATCTTTCATTAAAGAATGTTCTTTCTTTTGATAGAAGAAATTGTAGTAGTTAACAAAGTTATTCATGTCTTGCTTCAGAATTTCGCGAAAATATAAACAAGCATTTTCTGTCTTGAAAAAGTTGTTGCAGTAATGATGCAACTTATGTCATCAATCTGCAAAGATGAAAATGATACAAAGATTATTGACTTAATATTGACTCATTAAATTGTGAATCTTCTTATTTATGATGAATCATGACTCGACATAAATGATCTTGACTCAATGAAAGAAATAATGATCATCATTCATGTTCATGCACTGTATCAGACTTCGCTTTTATGCATTCAATCAATCTTTGTTTCTTTCATACTCAGATATGTTGAAAAGCTTCTTAAATTTAAAAGTGATAAAGACAGCAACAGAATTTGCAGAGAAATAAATGATGAAGAGAGATTGATTATTCAAGATTTATGCAATGATTTGAGATATTATCACAAGAAACTGAGAATTCAATTTTATATAAATTGAAGAACTGAAAATGATGAATGAAGATGAAATAATAACATCATGTTGTCAAACTTGATTTTGAAGCTTTTGCATTGCACGAAAGATTTTGACTGAATTTTCGATTATACTTTGAGTGAACTGTTCAACAGCACGTTCATCGTTGATCAAGAAATTGTAAGATGACTTTATTTAAGCAAAAGAATAACTAGACGAGATTTCAATGTATGAAAATGTTGCAGAAAGTATAAATCTTTTGTAATGTCAAAGACTAGACTGAATTAAAGATTTTATCAATATAAAGAATTGATTATTATATTACTTAAACTAAATACAGAATAATACATCAGATAATGTACAAGATGAAAGATAAAAAGCAAAAGAAAAGAATGAAAACTTAACTTCTATATATTTAAATAGACTGATCGCGTCAAGTTGAGTACTTGAGTTTGAGTTGAGTACTCGACTTGAAAAGTGTTAAGTTGAGTTGAAATTTTTTTGAAAAAGTGTTGAGTTGAATTGAGAAGTTGAATTCGAGAACTCGAATCGAGTTGAGAAGCTTGACTCAACAACTCAACTTAACTCGACAAGATATTAGATAAATGTAAATAGCTTGATCAAACAATCTTCATCATGAAGACTTTATGATTTTCATTATGACTTTCTATGATTCTATTGAACACTCTTCATGATAATGCAAAAAGATAATACACTATGAATTTATAAGATTATAAATTATGATTAGAACTTAAAAAGTAAGGTAAGCGCTGTTTGCTAGTTGAACAGCTTTATTATTTTCTTTTCACTTTCATTATTCTCTTTCTTCTCACTACTGATAATCTTATATTCATCATGTTGTAGTTTCTTCTCATTCTTCTTTGCTTCATAATGCATCTCTACGTCATCGTTTTCTACTATGATGAGATCATTCAAATTATATTTATTGCATGTATTGAATTCTGAATTTCTCGTTCTTTGACAGTTGAGAAAGTGACGAATTCTGTTGCAAAATTCTGAAAAGCTGTCATAGAATTAGTATCATCAGTCTGCTTTAACTTCTTCAGATCATCATGATGAAGAATTCTTTGTTGAATTAAGTGAACTATAAAGATTATAAATTTTGATATTTCTTCGCTCACGTTCAACTCATCTGTTGTCTTCTAAAATTGATATTAATTTCTACAACTGAGAAATAATGCATATAGATAATGCATATTTTCGTTACTTTTGAAGCAATTTTCTCTGCAATAGTATTCACATTTTGTGTCGCAGTAGTATTTGTATCTTGAGTTGCAGCAGTTATATTGAAAAGCTTTATCATCTCAATAACAATCTCAGCATTCGCTTTGCATCTGATTTTCGATTCAAAGCATTCAACTATAAACAGATCAGCGCTTTATTTAGTATTGCATTACTGAGATGCATTATCATGAATATCTTTGTTCTTTTGCTCTTGTTCTATCTCGTCTCTTACATTGTCTTTCATCACTGCTTTGTTGATCTCATTCACTTCTTTTCAAACATTGAATTGTCTTAGTTTATGTAGTCGTTTGAATATGATTACACGATCATTGTTCTGTCGCTTGTAGTGTTCTTTGATCTCATCGAATCAATTTTCACCATGATTTCAACTTGTGATAAACTTTGAGTTTATGAATAAAGTGAACATTATCTGTTAGAGTCAGCATTGTTCTCTTGATAATGCATTTGAGTAATGCAACAGTATCGATGAAATTTGAGTAGTTTGATAGAATATGAACTTGTAGAGAATTTGAGAAAGTAAGAAGTATAACATTAAGTGAGATGAATTAATTTTCATAAAGAATTATTTCTGAACTGTTGAATAGAGTGAAAAATATCTGTTAAAGTCAGCATTGTTCTCTTGATGATGCATTTGAATAATGCAATAGTATCAATGAAATTTGAGTAGTTCAATAGAATATGAACAGGTAGAGAATTTTGAAAAGTAAGGGAAAAACTCATCAAGTGAGATGAATTTGAGTGTAACGAGAAAAATTTAATTATTATTCTTAACACTTATTTCTTAACACTTATTCAATATTTTCTTCAATTTCTTTTCTGATTTTTCAATCACTTCTTCTATCATATTTTCTTGAATTGTTTTAGTAATCAACGCTTCAATAAATAATACTTTCAAAGATAATATTTTCAAAAATCAAGTTTACATAAATCAAATCAATCATTCTTGATAAACAATGACATGCAGCAAGCATGTTATCGATAATGCATACTGATAATGCAATATAACTTGTTTATTGCTGACAAGTTCATTTTTAGCATGTGCATCAGCACGTAAGACGTCTAAGAGTTCGATGCATTCAACTAATCATTATGCTATCAAAGAAACTTCAGTCTTTAAATTTACTACTACTACTAAAAAGATAATGCACATGAGTAATGCATTATCTACTGACATACTAATGCTTTGCAACAGAAAAGACGCTACAAATCAGACACTGTTGCGTTGCGCAAAATTCGAAAATATCAGAAGATTGCAGAAAATCTCATTCTCAAAATGATCTTCGAAAGACTGATTAGAAAGATTATGCATGATTATGCTTAAGCGAACATGCTACAATATGATTTTCGCATTTAGCGCTCTGTCTTGAATGCTCTTCAAGAAGTCACTGAAGACTTTATGATTTTCTTTATGAAAAGTAAGTGCATTACTCTTTTGCATTATCACTCTTGTTGTAGAATTTTCATTGACATTTTGCTCTATGCAGACATCAACTTGATGACAATTCATGTCAAACGCGTTATCATTTAAGATAGAAATATAAGATTTATGAAGAATCTTATAATGAATCTTGATGTCATGTTTTTCAAGACAGACTAGAAAATGTCTGTCTTCATTAGTTAAATAAACAGTGTAATTCTTGAAATCACATTCACATTATTCTTGTGCATTATTCTTGTACATTGACTCGATTGTACTTCTAATAAGTACTTGCTCTAAATGCAAGACTTTTAATAAATGAAGCAATATTGCAGATTTATGAATAAATCTGCATCAGAACAGTCTTCAAAGATACTTGAAATGAATCAGCAGACTCGTTGATCTCTTGATCATCATTTTTCTCTCTGTGATAAATATTTCAGAACTCAGTAATAGTCTCGTCTGAATTTAAATTCATAGTTCAATTGTAATACTTCATTAACATTATTTGTTTCATCGTTTTCGAACTCATCTGTGATTGATTTCATTGATATACTCTTCTAGCAAGACTGAAATTTCGCTCAATATTTATCAAGAATATTGAGCATGAAAGAACATCTTTAGTCATTTGCATCAATCTAGAAAAATTCAAAGCATTGTCTTTTCAAAATTGTCATGTTGAACATTTCTTATTTATAACATCAGTGCAAAGATATTGATCATCTTCATCTTGAAAAGAATGAGCATGCTGAGATTGTTGAAGCAATGATCTTCTAACAGTTGCAACAGGCTACAAAATCATTAGTAAATGATTAAATGCATTATTATAATGCATTATCTCATCAGCATCACTTCTTGTTCTTTGTGCTTCTGCTTTCAAATCGACAGCTGAATCTTTGTAGTAACGATGAAAATACTCTTTGAACTCTGTCTTATACTTGATCTCATAGTGAACAGACTCTTCATCATGATCTGTATCTTCATCGTCTTTGTCGTTTCAAGTCTTGTAAAGATCTAACTTCATTGTAGAATTCAGAATATTTGCAAGATTATATATTGTTTCATCGCTGTCTTCAATCTTGATATAATACTTCGCAAGTTTGATTGAAACTTTTTCGCAAGTCTTTACTATAACAGCACTTAACAAGCAAGTACTTCTTCTTATATTCTTTTCAATCTGCTCAAGATGATTGAAAAGTGCATCAAATATTCGAAATTTCAAGTGAATATCTGCATTAATTGTTCGTGATACTACTAAAGTGCATTCGTAAAAGAAATTTAATAGATTGTTAACAAGCAAAATCATGAATCACTCGCTTTCATCAAGTTTGATCTTTGCGATCTTGAAATCTTCGCAGTATTTTTCTGTTCAAAGATCAACAAATTCGCGTAGTTGATATGCTTGACGAAGCATCAAGTACGTAAAGTTTCAACGAATGCAAATATCTTGTATCAGTTTTCTAAATCTTTTGTCATTCTGCTCTTGAAAAGCTCTGAAGTGAATCAATCGCTGAGAAGAGTCATTGACAGCTATCGTCAGAGCACAAATCTAATTTCATGATTAATAAATGCATTACTTTTTTGCATTATCATTCGAAGCAATATCTTTTTGATCACAACAGATAATTCTCTGCTTGTCTCAATATCTTGCACTTGCTCATTCTTTAATTGAGCAATAACATTATCAGCTATTGTCTTTAATTCAAGAGCTTGAATAAAATCTTAAATCATAAGATTTATGATGTAAGTCAAGCAATTAATGAAATTCTATGTTCTGTTTCATCGAAACTCGTAATAACTTATGATCTTTTCAAGTTTCTCTTTCAAGATACTATTATTGCTTGCATTATTAATAACAATCTTGAAAAGCTTGTTCTTAATAGCGTAGTTCTTCAGAATTTTCATTAGCTTCATCATCAATTGATGATTAATATGCTCAATATCAAGAGGCGTAAATTCAATAAGATATTCATGAAACTGAAATTCAACATCGATTCAGTATATTAACACTTTCAAGTACGTTACTCTTTGAGAACTAGATCATGCATTCAAAGCAATAGAGACACGTCATGACTCTGTAAGATTCAATCTGATCTTATCACAAATCTTCTTATAGTGTGAGAGAATCATGATTGTCATCTTTGTGCAATGCACAATCTGCAGATCTGAACGAAGCATTTGTAGCAGCTTTCGAAATTGCTCGTTATTAATGATTTGAAAGAATAGATTCAAGTCAACAAAGATCTTGCATAATTGATCTTCTCAATTCTCTTGATTGAAGACAGAGACTAACTCAATATAACTTTTCTTCTAATAATTTGTCAATTTTGCATTATCAATTTGCATTATCAGATATGACTTACTCGTTCGAAAGTCAGTTCAACTTGTGATTGCAAGTGTTCATGTTTTCGTTCTGTCGCTGTGCAAAAGTCTGATTCAAGATGCTTTTTCATAAAAAATGTGCTGAAGCTATCAAAAGCTGTAGAATGATTCATAATCTTATTGCAGATTTTGCATGAGATTTTAGACAATTCTTCAACAATCGAAGTCAACTGTATAAAGTGATTTCATATATCAGATTACTTATTGCCTGTAGTCTTTTTGAATCAAAGCAAATTATCTATCTTTTTTTTAGTCTTGTTTTGAATACTCTTGACAACAGAGATTTGAGATCATCATTGTAGAAAAGAGCTATCTGTATTTAAAGTTCATTGAACGTACTCGCTATTTTCTCTTAGCTTGAGCTGTGAAAAATTCTGCTGAATTTTGTCAATTGCTTCTTGTCTAGTCTTCATCTTTTCAGAATGATGTAAAGAATTCATAAATCATTGAACTTGACTTGACTTGCAAAGTCTTTAGAATGAAGACTATCTGAAGATGAACTATGCGAAACACTTTCGTCAGACAGATTAAAAGTTGTCAACGAACTAAACATTTTATAGAATAGTTTGTATTAACAACAATAGTTGCTAATAGCTTGAAGATAGTATATAAATGATGTAATGAGTAATGTGAAAAGCTAATGCAATATATAGACGATGCAATGAGTAATGTGAAAAGATAATGCAAAGAACAAGCGAACATGTTGTTCTAAATTTCTATATTTAGTTTTCTTGACATCAAGCTTGAGTTCTTGATGAGTTGAGTCGAGTTGACTCAATTTCTAGTCGAATCAAGTCGAGTCAAGTTGAAAATATACTCAATTCAACTCAAGTTGAGTTGAAAATGTGAGCAACTCAACTTTGAATCGAGTTGAATTCAAAATGTCAACTCAAAACTTGACTTGATGATCAGTCTATATTTGAATCGAGCAGAATCAAGACTAGACAGTAATTTTATTGACTTAAGATTGCAGAAGTTTGCACATATGACTGAAATGATTGAAACAGAATTGTTGAGACTAAATTAAGATAATGATGATTAAATTAATGACTTGATTTATTGAACTGCAAAACAAATTCAATGAATCAAGATTATTTAAGATATTGATGATTTATGTTCTAAATTGAATTGATGATTTGACATCATAACATTGAAGAATTGTATGAATTGATAGAAGTTCATCAAATGATGAATTGCAAGAATGTTTCATTTGCTTGCATTAAAATCATTCTTTTTCATCATGTATAATAAATCTTAGCTATCAATCTTATTGAAAGATGAATGAATGAACAAAGAATGATCATATGAGAAGAAAGTATCAAGAACAATAAAATAATTCATGATAAAATTACGTTTGACGTTGTATCATTTGATGCAATCAATGAAAACTGAAATCAATGAGCTTGTTGAAAGCGCATGAATTTCATCAATAACATGATGTATTGCAAAGTTTATGATGATCAAGATTGAAAGAGTTAAATCTAAGAAATAATTCAAAAGACTAAGATTATTAAATAGAAAAATAATCAAGTTTCTTTGATGCATCATTAAGTAAAAGAAATGAATTGAAAAAATGTTTATTATTATCAATAACAACAATTGCTTGAAAGATCATTTAACTCAATGATAAAGCATTATTTGTATTCAAGTAAAAGATTGCAAGTTCAAGTTTAACTATGATTTATAGTGAGATCTTTCACTTTCAGATTTCTGAGAGAAAAAAATCTTTCTTTTTTGTCAATATTTTTTAAAGCATTGAATTCAACTAATTCAAAGCTACAATCATGCTTTTCAAAGTATAATGAGTGATTAATGTGCATATGTTGATTTGAGCAGAATAAGAAGTACTATTAAATGAGTAATTACTCAGCATAATAAATTTCTTTAATCTCATTTGCTAAATTAAATCTTGAGCTTTCTCAGTTATTTTTGAAGCATTGAATTCAACTCATTCAAAGATACATTTATGTTTTTCAAAGTATGTTAAATAGTCAATGTGCATATGTTGATTTTATATGAAATAGAGTTACTATTAAGTGAGCAATAACTCAGTGCATTGAATCTCTTCAATCTTAATTACTAGATTAAATCTCAATATTTTTCAATTATTTTGAAAGCATTGAATTCAGCTAAGTCAAAGTTACAATTATGTTTTTCAAAGTATGTTGAATAGTTGATGCATATATATTAATTTAAATGAGAAAAGAGTGACTAGATTCTTGATATTTCAGTAGAAGAAATGATTCAAAAAAGTGTATATATTCATCAATAATGATGAATTTCTAAAAGATTATTTAACTTAATGATAAAGTCTGTAATTTCATATAAAAATAATAGATTGCAAATTCAAATTCTGCAATAATCAGTCATTAAAGAAACATTGATATTTTTCAAAGTATCAATGTTCTTTCTTTTTACTTTTATTAATTATTTTTAAAGCATTGAATTCAGCTAATTCAGAGTTACAATTATGTCTTTCAAAGTATGTTGAATAGTTAATGTGTATATGTTGATTCAAGCGAGAAAGTGACTCATATGAAATGAAAGTCGCTCATGATTATGCAGAAACTTCAACTCAAAAAAGTGACTATTGAGTGATCATCAAACGAGAAACCAATCAATCAACGCAGTGAATCTTCTTAATCTCGATTATCGAGTTGAATCTCAATATAATTCAATTATTTTGAAAGCATTGAATTCAGCTGATTCAAAGCTACAATTATATCTCTCAAAGTATATTAAGTAATCAATGCGCATATGTTGATTCAAGTGAGAAAAGGTGATGACAGACGAGAAATCGATCAACCAACGCAGTGAATCTTCTCAAACTCATTTACTGAGTTAAATCTCAATATTTTTTAATTATTTTGAAAGCATTGAATTCAGCTAATTCAGAACTACAATTAAGTCTTTCAAAGTATGTCGAGTAGTCAATGCGCATATGTTGATTCAAGTGAGGGAAATTGATGGTTTTGATGTTCAAAGTGATTCGCGCTAGCAAAAGCCTCTAAAATCTCAATGTTGCACAATTTTCTAAAAATGCAGATTGATGTCGTTGAGTTCGATATTGCAATCGGGGATACAACTGACTGAAACGAATAAGACCTGAAATTTTGAAGAAAATCGGTCAAGGAAGTTAAATGATAGTCTGCCTTCGAAAACAATGGTAGTCAGCCTCCTGTTCCCAAGTTCTCGCTTAATTTCCTCTTCAAAAACAAAGGTAGTCAGGGCTGCCTACCATTACCCATATGGGATAGATTCTCCCAGAAGATCATCTGCAGAACCCTGCTAACAGCTCAAAGAGTGTGTAGCACAATCCTGCGGGAAGCCTTTGCTGCCAATTACATGTGGTAAGTGCAAGACATATTTCCTTTCCAGCTACGCTGACCCAAGAAAAGGGGATCTTGGGTTGACCCCCAGAGACGTGGAGAGCAAATTAGAATCAAACTTTCGATTGGCAGAAGCATGGGATTGCGTCTTACTATTGGACGAGGCAGACATATTCCTGGCACAGAGGAACAACACCGACCTTGAGAGGAACGCATTAGTATCCGGTATGTATACGTTGGCCTAACCCTTGTAGAACAGCTCGGCTGATGTTTCGCTACAAAAGTGTTCTTAAGGGTACTAGAATACTACGAAGGCATTCTCTTTCTCACAACAAACCGAGTCGGGACAATCGATGAAGCTTTCAAGTCACGCATCCACATGCCGCTCTACTACCCTCTGTTGAACTACGATCAAAATCTAAAGATCTGGAGGTCCCAGTTGCGGCGCATCAAGGAAGGCGCAGAGAAACATATTGAATTCGATGAAATTGCGCTACTAGACTACGCTAAAAGGCTTTTCGAAACCCAGGCCAACAGCACTGGTAGTCCCGGCGAAGGTCCGCGCTGGAACGGACGACAGATTAGGAATGCGTTTCAAAGTGCCATTGCAATTGCTGTTTACAGAACAGAAGATAGCGAGGTCGCTAAACTAAATGTTGAGCATTTCTGGAAAGTCGCAAAAGCTTCCAACGATTTCAATGACTACCTTCGTAAAGCCAAGAGAGGACTTAGCGACGGGGATATCGCAGGAAGCAACATGACAAGAACAGACAAGTACGGCCTCCAAACAAGCCAGTCAATGATGTTGCAGCCGCAAGGTTATTCCCAATATAACGGCAGTCCCCAGCCGGTTGCGAGGGCCAGGCCAACAACATCAGTGACACAACATGTATTCGGTGGGACCTACCCGGGCCATGAACCCTTCTTCGACCCAATACTCCCAACCAGGGGGATATCAGCCACCGCCAACGAATTTGCAATCATACAATGCATCCGAAAACCATGCAAGCGTTTACGGCACAAGCTCAACGCTGCAACAGTGGCCCTCCCAAGCGGCTTTAACATCGCAAAATTCTGTTCCGCGACAACCAGGGTTTCAACCGGGCGGCGAGATGCACCCAGCGCAATCAGGTGCAACTGACCAGCAGCTGATGAATGCGCACCAATCACCTCATTCCATGCAGGGTCACCCGATGCAGAATGCTCAGCCACGGGCTCCCGAACGGCCAACTTTTGGAGGAGGTGATAGTGTCTACTGATGTGATTGACAATCTTTTGAAATTCGGGATTTTTCCAATTGCTGGTCTACCGCAAGTGATACGCAAGCTTGGAAACCCATGAAACGGATTTACCAATATCACCATGCTAGCACTCACAGGTGCGTCAATTGGATCATCAATTCGTCACAATTCCCTTATCGCTTACCATTTTGACAGAACCCCTCTGTATCACGATCTCTTTCTCTCTTCCTCTCCTGATACGCTTTCTGTCCGCATGTAAGGAAGAGGGGATGGGTAATCGATTATAAAACGGCGCGAGAGGAAACCATGATCGAACTGTGAGCCTCCATCGAGCCTTATTCTATATCATTTTCCTTCCTCGAGTAGAATTCACTACCTGCGTGTCTTCTTACATCCACGGTCATCACCCCTCTGGCTCTTAGATGATGGGGTAAGAATTTTCAATAGTAGTACTCGTCGGAGAGACTGAAAATAAACAGAGGCGTTCATAGACCCGTTGTGTATTACCTCCTCTAACAGAAAAATGCTTCTAAGCCTCGTTCCGGTTTTTGTCTTTAAAAACATTTGACTCCATTTTCTCTGCGAAGAATGTGTGAGAGAGGAGTCTCCCTATACCAGCATCCGAGGTAAGCATAGAGACTGACTGATGATTTATAATCTATCTCGTAGTGATATCGCTCCCTCTTCTAGAAACCACTCTCATTTCTTTTGCTTTCGCTAAATAGATACATCTCTGCCTTCCTCGGGAAAAACATGGCAAAAACTCTTTCCGACCATTTCCAAATGAGACGTTACGAAATTAACCGGAATGATCCACATGGTCTTGCCGGCACATCGATTTCCCTTGCCTGAAATTCTTCTAATCAATATTTATTGTTATTTCCCTTCTATTTCCAGTTTCTCTTCCATTAAGAAATTACGAAGTGAGCCTTTCCATACACTCATTCCAATCCTCCCAAGCACAAACGCAAAGCACCAAACCTGAAACATCCTCCTCAAATCACCCCAAGTTCCATCCCTAAACCATCCATTCATCCGCACCTCACTTCATCCAGCAAACAACACCCCCAAACACGCAAAACAATGCACTCCTACCAGATCATAACCCGCACTCATCTCCTCATCCATCCATCCCTTCCCACCTCGTCTCAAGAGCGCTTCCAGAGCAGCCTACCAAGAGTCAAGTTGCTGGAATACATAGCAGGGACTGATATGCGGGGGTAGAAATAATAGTTCGCCACTCACCACCTCCTCAGCTCAAAAGACCATTCAGTAGATCCGTTGAGTTGGAAGGAGAGCTAGCTAATCCACTCGCACTCACCCACCTACCATCAAATCCCACCCATTGACCGGTGAGAGTTTAGATTCTCCTCTCACACCCGCCCTTCACGAACGCTCCACCTCCTGCTTCCTGGAGATCAAAGTTGTAGTTTTCGAGTGATATGCTGTGTTTTTAGCTGTAGGAGTGTCTGTCTCCTCCTTGCTGTGAGATGAGATGGACGACGTGTATTTTGATTTCTTGAAGTATATTCTCCATGCTCATGCTAGAGCCGTATTTTCTCACCTGGTGCTCCAGACGTCATGCCCTGTCCCAAGTCCCAATCCACCCAAGCCAGCCACGCCGCCCAGCCTCTTTTCCCCTCCCCCACCAACTCTACCCCTGCACAACCCTCACATTCCGGGCGCACGCCGCCGAGCCTCCGAGTCCATTCGGATACTTCTGCACCGACTCACTAACCGTAGCGGTGGTCTTCGTCCCAGAAAGACAAGGTGACTTGATCACGATGAGACAAGTCCCCGGCTAGGTAATCCAAGCCACACACGCGCTCTGCAGATCCTCAAAGCAATTCTGGCAGCAGTCGGGCGCGTTATCGATGCCAGGACGGTAAATGGGGCCTAAGAAGTCGTGGGCGCCGATGTAGGGGGTGCTGGTATATGAGGGTCAGAAGGAGTATGTGCATGCGCATATATCGGTTGAAATGCGGAGGGAGGAAGGAGGTGAAAACTCTGACTCCCGCGCCCTATAGGGCTAAGCGAGATTGCCAACCACACAGGGTAACAGTACTGTTCCCTGTTTCCAACAGGGGGTCGCGGTCGCGCAGACGCCGGTCTCGGTGTAGGTGAGGGTCTGGCTTGGGTAGGTGTGCTGGAGGTGGGGGCGTTAGTGAGGATGTGGTACGGTGGAGGAGATACTGACCATGGTTTTGTCGGTGGCGGTGACAGTTGCTGTAGGGATGGAGACGGAGAGGCAGGAACAGGCACTAGATATCCGGCTAGCGGGGTAGGTGGAGACAAAGGAGGGTGGGGGGATGGGTTCGACGTGGTTGCGGTTGGGGTAGACTCTGTAGAGGTATTGGTTGGTGAAGGTGGAGGTTCTTGAGGATCAGTCTATGATTGGAGGTCCGGATGGTAGCATGGAGCTTACGTGAGGGGTGTGATGCCTGCGATCGAGACGGTGGTAGTAGGGGTAGGAAGGCGGTTGTAGGTGATACAGAGACTTGAGACAGCAGAGCTATGGGCTTTGAGGGTCCAAAGGACGTTGTCTTGGTTGCAGCCTCGTTTTTGTAGGTCCAAGCCTTGGTCGATCTTCTCAGGGCTAGCATTCTCAAAGACAGGCATTACTCTTATTTGGACAAGCAAGGGAGATAAAAGAAGTGAGAGGCGCATCTTGGAATAGTATTATTATAATCAGAGAAAGAGCAGAAGAATGAGAAGGAAAGCTTTGTGTGATAGTCTCTCCAACTAAAATGCAGTCGTTGGAACGCTGAAACTTCCACGAGAGCGGGACACAGTTCCAGGCATCGCAAACAGAAAAGAAGGAACTTCAATAAGATTTATAAAAACATGAGAATCTAGGCACTGACAAGAGCTGCTCTCCAGTCAGCGATAAGAGCCGATAAACACGAGTTGTGAAGTCAAAACATGCAGGACAGCTGATGGTGTTGGTCCAAAAGCGATTGTGTGTAGCGAGCGCGCAATGGGGGACTGCTAGGATTGACTATCTAGTAGGTAGGAACTATGGAGGAAGGAAGAAGTGGGCGAAGGGTAAATACCCATTTCACTAGCGCCGGATCAATGCGGAGATTACTAATCACAGGGGTAACTGTACTGTTCCCTGTTTCCAACAAAAAACACAAAAACAACTACCCGCCGGAGAATGTCTTGAATTCTTGGGGCAAAGAGGATAGACGCTTGTTCACTCAACGTATTGCCGCCTTTTACCAGTGCGCTTAAGCTCTCGAGCGTGAGACATTGGCGAAACACAGATATACCCGCGGTTGTGTGGATGCTTTTGTACTTAAAGCTATATTTCGTTCGAAGAACGGGTGACAAGACCTCCCCGTATCTTTTTAGTCAGAGATATGTAATACATACATACCTTCCGAATCTACCTCTAT
>JAABUV010004644.1_pt1 | contig 16251 bp, 15 predicted proteins | sample 5559971 | NCBI WGS metagenome assembly JAABUV01 (sample SAMN10711881, study PRJNA513362) | rock metagenome | isolation source: Antarctica rocks | place: Antarctica: Victoria Land, Knobhead nord | collected 2015-12-19
GGGGGCAGCCCTGATGCTTTCCGCAGGGCGGCTGCGCCCCAGCTGCCGCGCCTGCTGTTGGACGCGCGCCTCCAGCCGCAGCCATGCCTGCGCGCAGCTGCCGTCGCGCATCCCGCCCAGGCGCCGCCCCGCGGCGCCCGGGCGTGCGCAGCGCGTGGAGCCAGTCCGCGGGACACTGGCGACTGCGAGCGCTCGCGCGCGTGCGACGCCGGGCGTCCGGCGATGCTATGTCGTGGCTGCGCGCTCCGCCGCGGCGGCAGATTGTGAGTGTGAGCGAGCGGGGTTTGGAGCAGGCCAAAGGTGTCCGCGTGTTTTGTGGGGAGCTGAGCGAGGCGTGATGAGTGAGGTCGAGAGGGGAGCGGAGGCAAGCAGGCTGAGGCTGAGACAACGATGCAGGCGTTGAAGGATTTTGGTGAGCCGGGCTCTGCCGCCTGGTGCTGAATAAGGGCTCTGGAAGCCACGTGGAGGCAGTGCGTTTGAAGCTTGGGCGCCCCCTGCTGCGCCTATCATAGAACCATGCTGTTCTCTCTTGGAACACTGTAGGTTGGGCGGGGTTGGCCTCTTAATTTGGCCGGGCGCGCATGCAGCAGACCGTGCCTCATTGTGCTGCGTCTGTGCTCTGCGGAGCACACAGCAAGCTGTGAGCGTCAGGTCTGCAGCCGCGTGCCAGCCGCGACGCTGTGGCGAGCGCCAGCGTCGGCTGCAAAGCCGCGCCGCCAATTTTGGGTCAATGTCAGGGGCTTGTCGGCCCTTGTGGATGCCCCGGGGCGCCACGAACTCGCCGCGTATGTGCATGCCTCTGCTGTGCGTGTTGAATCCAGTGTGCCTGCAAGCGTTACTTATGTTATCGAGTGGCTTTCACAGGCAGGACGCCGCGCTGCGCACTAGCACGACGTGTAGCCAGCATGTCACGTGGCATGTGGCCCTGCTACAAAATGTCTGCTACAGTGTGTCCGAGAGCATAAACGTCAGGTCTGGTATGCAAATGCTGCCCGCCTCAACCATGGCCACGCTGCTGGCTGGCGCAGCCGCGACCTGCGCGGGCGGGCCTGCATACATTGCCACAGACTGCAAAGGCGCATGGCCGTTGGCGAGGCCAGACGGCACCCCATTGGTATGCAGCCAGGCATCGTAATCCTCAGACCCACTGCCTTCATGCCTAGGAGTGGACGGCACGTCCGCTAGGGCGTGGCAGTCTGCAGCCTGCCAGGCGCCCGCGGCCGACCCAGCGCCGCTGAAGGCGGGGGAGACTGCGCCGCCAAAGCTGCCCCAGCTGGACGCCCGGTCGCTCGCGGCCAGCGGCCCCGCCGCGCCCAAGCCGCCGCCCGGGGCAGGCAGCAGCGGGGGCAGCTCGCCGGGGGCCGCGAGGGCACGAGCACCGCCGGGGGCCGCGGGGTCGCGAGCAGGGTCCGGGTCGCCCTCCCGCGGCAGGCCCAGCGGCTCGTCAGCGGCCGCTGTGGCAAGCGCTGCCGCCCCTGCATGGTCCGCTGGCAGCCCAGGTGGCCCAGCGCCCACACTGCTGCCCTCGGCCGGCCGCGCCAGGCCTGAGGTGCCGCCACCAGCAGCCGCAGCTTGCCCGCTGCCGCGGTCAGCCTGGCCAGCCAGCTCCACGGCCGTGCTGCTCTCGGCCGGCTGCCCCAGGGCGGGCCCGACGCCGGCAGCCTCCGCTGGCAGGGCGCCTGGGTTGCCTGCGGCGGCTGGCTCCGTTGCCACGCCCTCCACGTTCAGCAGCAGCCCAGAGGTTGGGAAGAGGGCTGCCAATGGGTCGGCGCCGAGAGCAAGATCCGTGCCGGCATGATTGGCAGGCGGCGCGGCCGGCATACGCGCAGCCGCTGCTGCCTGCCCCGGCCGCGCCTCACCAGAGGCGCCTTCGCCCGCTTCCATGGCAGGCCACGCCGCCAAAGCGGCCCCTGCAGGTGCGGGTGCACACGCAACGGCCGCCGTTGCATCCGCGGGCGGCCGCTCAGTGACAACCCCAGCGTCTGCCTCAAACCCAGGCCACAGCGCAGCAGCGGTCGCATCCTCATGCAGCTGCTCCACAGCCACCCCAGCGCCTGGCTCAAACGCCGGCCACGCCGGCGCAGCTGTCGCGTCCCCAGGCAGCTCCGCACTTGCCCCAGCGCCTCCATCGAATGCCGGCCACGTGGCCGCAGCTGTTGCACCCCCGGGGAGCCGCTCCGTAGCAGCCCCAGCGCCTGGCTCAAACACAGGCCATGCCGTTGCACTCGCTGCGTCCCCATCCTCTCGCTCCGCACTCGCCTCAGCGCCTGGCTCACATGCGGGCCATGCCGCTGCAGTCGCAGAGTTCCCATCCGCCCGCTCCGCACTCGCCCCAGCGCCTGGCTCAAGCGCACGCCACGCCGCCGCAGCCGTTGCATCCCCGGGCGGCCGCTCCGCAGCAGCCCCAGCGCCTGGCTCAAACGCAGGCCATGCAGCTGCACTCGCTGCGTCCCCATCCGCCCGCTCCGCACTCGCCCCAGCGCCTGCCTCAAACGCAGGCCACGCCGCCTCAGCTGCTGCGCACCCACCTTCCCGCTCCATGCTTGCCCCGGCGCCTGGGTCACCTGCCGGCAACGCCGCAACAGCGTCCGTCGGTGCGTCCTCCGGCGCGGCCGCTGTTGCGGCGCCCTCAGGGCGGGGGCTGGCGCCCGACTCAGCCGCCGCGAGCGCGCCGGGGGCGGGCCATGCAGCCGCAGCGCCCTCCGCCGCTGGCGCCGTCGCCGCACCCCCCTGCTCAGCCGCCAGGCCAGCGCCCGCCAGCGCAGGCCGCGCGGCAGCCGCGCCGACCGCCGCAGCGCCGCGCTCCGGCCGCCGCTCACCGGCATTGTCGGTGCCGGCGCCGGAGGCCGGCACCTCCGCCGCGGCGCACGCTGGCGCGCCGGCCGGGGCCGCGCCCCCGAGCTGCCGCTCCGCAGCCGCCCCAGCACTTGCGGCGGCGGCGACGGGCGGCGGCGCCGCCCAGGCCGCTTCCTGGCTCGCGGGCGCTGCACCCCTGGCCTGCTCATGCTGCCTCACAGCCTCGGCGCCCTCAGCGCGAGCGCCCGCCCGAGCGCCGCCCGCTGTCCCACCCCGCTCGCTGGGGTCGGCGGGGCGGGCCGGCTGCAGCCCTGTCGGCTCTGCCCGGCCGGACTTGCCGCCCGGGCCAGGCGTTGGCGGGGCGGCGGGCGGCAGGGGCGCCGCAAGCGTTGGCGCGCGCAGCGGCTGGAGCGTGTTTGAAGCGGCGGCCGCGCGGCTACGGCCTGCGCCGCATGCATGCCCGCTCAGGGGCGCATCGAGCGCAGCCCTCAGCAGAAACTCCATGTTGCTGGCCAGTAAGCTGTGCAATTGCAGGTCATCTCGCAGTGGTTCCCGACTCAGGTCTGCTCAGCCGCAGCGACGCCCGGCAGCAGCACATGTCCGCACCCGCGCACGCCTGCCGCCATGCACAGCGCACATCCTGCAGCCTGATTCTGCAACGAGCCTGGCCCCGCGCGTGGGACATCACGGCCGGCGCATCCAGAGCAGGGCACCTGCGGGTGGGGCGTGCTGCGGCCAGGCCCGCATGCAGAGACGGGACGCGCGCGTGCGCGGGGTGGGGGGGGGCGCGGCGCGCCTGCCCTACGGAGCTGGCTGCCGCAGGTGACTCCGCAGGCGCCGCGCACGGCTGCAGCCAAGCGCCGCTCTGCGCCTGCCTGCGGCGCCGGACAGCCACGGGGGCGGCGGTTTCCAACCAGTCTGGAAGCATACTAACCTTGAAGGTGAGCAACGCTTGGTAGCCAGCCAGACGCTGATCCCCTGCACTGAGCAGATCCGGGAGCCCTGACTGGCAGCTGCGACTCTGCATGTTCACGTACCCAGGCCAGGATGGGAAGCACGGGGGGCGGCAGCGCCCGCTGCTGCCCGAACGCCACCCGAAGCGCTCACGCTAGGAAGCCGGCGCAGCAAAACAATGCAGTGATCGCCGGTGTGCTCATGTGCAGCGCCGCGCCAGGCAAAAGGGGGGCGGGGCACTGCCGCCAGAACCAGAGCCACACCTAGGACAGCGCGCCCCTCACCGGGCTGCCGCTGGCGTCGGCGGCCGGCCGCGCGCGCGCGTCGGCCGCCCAGCGCTCCTCGAGCGTGGCAGGAGGCGCCTCAGCAACGGCGCGCGGCCTCGCGCGCACGCCACCACCCAGCGGCCGCATGAGCTCAGTCACCTGTTCGCGAGGGGCGCGCCGCGTCTGCTGGTATATCAGAGCGGCGCACCGCTCCAGCGCAGGCAGGCCTGCGAGGCTGCAGGCCTGCATGTCGGCAGTACCCTGCTCGCTGCGCTGCAGAACTGGCGGCGCGCCTCATGACAGCTGACAGCCCAGCGCTGCTGACGCGGTGGCTTGAAGCCTGTTCCCAGGTTGGCTGGACACGCGGCGCCTGGGCGTGGCAGGCGTGCGGGCCCGTGAGAGGGGCTGGGGCAGCGCCGCACCGCGGCGAGGAAGCCCGCTTCGTCCAGCGCCATCAGGTCGGCGCTCGCAGGCGCCGCCGCCGCTGCCGCGCCGCCGCCGGCGCCGCCGGGCGCGGCGCGGGCGTCGGGCAGGCCGGCGTCCGTCGCCGGGCTGGGGTCCGCGCCAGGGTCGGCGTCCGTGCGCCCGGCCGCGGGAGCAGCAGCGGGGTGCTGAGGGCTCTGTTCGCCGCCGGCGGCCGCTGGCGCGTCCTCAGCATCCTCGAAGTCTGCGAAGCCGTCGTCGTCACCGTCTGCGTCACCGGGCCACTCGTCTCCCGCGCCCGCCTCCTCAGGCGGCGCGGCAGCGGCCAGCACGCCGCCGCCGCTGCCGCTGCCGGCGCCGCCGCCGCCGCCGCCAGAGGCGTCGGAGCCGTGCGCGGCGCTGCCGCGCTCTGCTGCAGCGGCCACATCTCCATCCGGCCTCGCCGCCGCGCCGGGCTGGGACTCTGCGGGCGCTTCGTGCGGCGCCGCGCCTGCGCCAGCCCGCTCGGGCGGCGCAGCCAGCTCGCTGCCTCCGGGGTTGCCACAGGCGCCGATTCCGCTCGCCATGCCCTCACCCGCCACTGGATCAACCTCGCTGCCAGACAGGCCCGCCGCTGGGCTGGCCTTGGACCCGGGTGGCGCGGCGACGCTGGCGCTGCCCAGGCTATTCTGCATCGGCGGCGCAGGACAAGCGGGCGCAGCCTCATGCTCGACCGTGCGGGCAGGAGCCAGCGCGGCCTCCTTGGGCCCCTCCTGTTCGGCGGCAGCGGGCGGCTGCGCCTGCTCAGGCTGCCCCGCGCTCGCGCCCTCAGCCGCGCCAGCGTCTTCGTCCAGCTCAGCGGACTGGGCGCCCCGGACGGCCTGTCCCGGCTGCTGGGCGCTGGCCTCCGCGGTCGCCCGCCCTCGCTCCTGCGCAGCGGCCGGCGCGGCCGCCTCCTCCCCTGCAAGCCGCTCCGCGCCGGGGCCCGTGGCCTCCTCCGCAGGCTGCCCGTGGATGCACCCTGCGGCGCGGCCGGGGCCTGCATCAGGTTGCTCCGCGCCTGCGCCTGCGCTGGCGCTGGAGCCGGGGACGGCGCCGCACGGTCCCGCGAAACTTCCCGCCGCCGCAGAGCTGCTCGCCGCGCGCAGGTGCTCTGCATGCCCGCCGCTGTCAGGCTCGCGCGGCTCCGCCGGGCCCACAGCCGCCCCAGCCGCCGCGCGCTCGCCCGCAGCTGCTTCCATGCCGCCCCCGTTTAAGCTGGGAACAGGCGCGGCACGCGCGGCCTCGGGCTGGCCTGCCACGTCGCTCGCCGCCGCTGCGGTGACAGGCTCGCGCGCGCGCCCAGACAGCTCCGGCCCGTCGGGGGACTGCCCCCCGCCCGCGGCCGCGCTGTTGCCGGCAGCCGGCGCCGGCCCAGGCACAGGCGCCTGCACGGGAGCAGCCGCCGCGCACGCGTGCGCGCCAGGACCGTCTGCGCCAGGGTCACGCGGCAGGACCGAGCGCTTAGCGCCCGCTTCGCCTCCCGGCTCCTCCCACAGCGCTGCGCTGGCCGGCGGCGCGGCGGCGGCAGGCGCCGCAGGAGGCGCAGCCGCCGCGCTGTCCCCCGACCCGGGCGCACGCCCGGGGCCAGCTGCGTGCACGCTCTCGGGCGAGCGGGGCGCTGCTTCAGCCCCGGCGCTGTCTGAGGCCTCCTTGCCGCGGGGCTCAGCCAGCGGTGCAGCGGCGACGGGCGCCCCAGAGGCCGCGGCGGCTGCGGCGCCAGGCTGGTATGCAGGCTCGGCGCTGGCTGAGCGCAGCCGGACGCGCATCCACTCCGGGCGGGCATCCTCCTGGCTGTCCTGGGAGACCCGCGGGCTCACCCTCGGCGGCCTCGCGCCGACGGCATGCCCTGCTGCAGGCGCGGGCGCGCTCTGGGGCGGCTTTGCGTGATGTCCGGGGCTGTCGAGGGTCGCTGCCGCGACAGACGGCCGCCGGAAGCCCCGCGGCTGGTCAGCGCTGCTGTCCAGTTGCCGGAAGAAGGCGCGCGCCGCTTGCGCCTGCCGCGGCTCGGCCGCACCGTCCGCCATGTGGCGCGCTCTCGCCGCGGAAGGTTAAGGCCTGCATGGTATGTCACATGGTCAGACGAGGGAGCGGAGGGAGCAGGGGAGTAGGGATGCACCCAACACCTGCACATGACCCTCTATCTGTGCCATTCAAATCGAGCGTCCAACCGCCGCGATCCGTGGTGCCTTTGGGGCTTGGCTTGCGGAGGCACAAGGCCCCACTAAGCTTGCAAATGTTTGTAACCGGTTCTGCATTTGCAGGACGAACCTGCTGGGCAGGACTTGTTAGTGTTGCTTGTGGATGCGGCGCATGGCGCACGCACTGCTGCGCAACTCAGCGCTCTGGCGCTTATACATAGCAGTGGCTGCTTGGCTACACGAATGGGGTGTTATTCACAGAGCACTACTGGTGTCTGGCTGCCAGACTTCTGGCAGTACCAAGTGCTGTGCAGGGGAATGCCTTCGAAGGCACCCAAGCCTCCACCCTCCACATAGCAGAACTTCTGCAGAAGGGGAGGCATGTAATGAAGCAATGCATCATTCGCAATGTGCAGAACACACGCAGACCACACCATGTGTGCAGCCCCAGACCCGTCTGTGCGGGTGCGCGCAGCGGTGGCACGTGACCAGGGCGCCCCGCGCGGCGAGTACCTGTTTCTGCCTCCCCTGGTCTTCCAACACCAACTCTCCAGCCTTCTCAACGACTCGCGGGATGCACCCATTGCATACTTGCTTTTCAATCTGATTGCCACCGCCACGCCTGCTGCTGTGGCACTGTTCCTGCTGCCGCCCTCGCACTGGCTCGGCGCAGCCTACTTTCTTGCGCTGTACGCGCTCTTCCTGCCGCGCTTCCTGGTTGCGCTTCTGCATGTCACGCAGCACCGGCGCCTCTTCAAGCCTGGTGCGCCTAACTCGTGCAAGTGAAGGTCTCTGTCTTTTGTTTTAGCGTGTCTTTGTATGAACGAGGCCCCAGCTGCGTGCAGGCTATGAGCTGCTGGACTGCATCGCGCCCTACCTGATCGCCCCGCTGTTTGGCGTACCGAGCGGCCTGTACGGCTTGCACCACGTCGTCATGCACCACGCGGCAAGCATCCTGCGGCGAGCCTGTGCTTCCTTTCCGGCATTACTGTTGCGGTGCTCAGTGAATGCGCGAAACTGGTGTGCTGAGCGCTCCAGGAGGACAACCACGCGCCGGGTGACCTGTCCTCGACAGAGCGCTACCAGCGCGACAGCCCGCCGCACTTTTTGCTGTGCGCCCTGACTGCTTGTCAGCAGCATCTTGATATGTTCAGCACGCGCCGTTGTTGCCCCTGCTTACACATGCTTCCTCCTTTTCTGCTTTTGCTTTTCTCGCGTTCCACCTGCTCGCTCCGCTTGCAACCAGAGTATCGGTACTCCAGTGCCAAGGCCCCTGCAGGTTGGGGAAACACATGGCAGCAACGCGAGCGCGCAGGTACTGGCTGCGGCACGCGGCGGGCGGCCTGCTGGAGGTGCCGCTCTATGCACTGCGCAAGCGCCGGTGGGCCCTGGCAGCGCGGTGTGTGGCATCAGAGTGTGCGTACCTGGGGACCGCGCTTGCGCTCTGGCGCGCGCGCCCCACGGCCACACTGTGGGCGCTCCTGGTGCCCTACATAGCTACGTCGTTGGCGCTCATGTTTGGCAACTGGTGCGCCTTTGCATGCTGGGCACCTGCGCATCAAACCGTTACGGCTGTATGAAGGAATTCGCGAACTGAGCAGTGTTCGAATTCGGCCTGTCGCCTGCATCCTGCCATCATGCAAGAGCTCTTACAGCGGTGCAGCTGCTTGTGACGCAGGTGCCAGCATATCTTCGTCCGCGCTGGCTGCCGCGGGGGCACCAGCCTGGCGTACACGTGCGTTGGCGACGCCGGGAATGCGCTCACATGCAACGATGGCTACCACGTGCGCAGCAGCAGCGTCTTGCCCAGCTCATTGTTGCGCCCGTTGCAGCGCTGGGTGCATGCAGGCTGGTCCCCTGGAAAGCAGGGATGCGCTTGCAGCGCAGTCAGACTTGCACGGCCCGACAGAGGCTCTTGACGCCGATCGCACACCAGCTGTGCGCCTCCTGGGGGCTGTGCCCCTGAGTCGCACAAGCTGCCGCATGGTCAGTGCCGCCCGGCAAATACTCCATTTAGCATTGGAAAAGACCATATACCAGATATATAAGAGCATGGGGCGTCATGCAGGTGACCCACCACGAGAACTCCCGCACGCACTGGAGCGAGCTGCCGGCGCGCTTCCTGGAGGCGCTGCCGGCGCATGACCGAGCGCATGGTACGCACCCGCCTGCTCCCATGCCGCCTGCACTGCCTGTGGCATACAGCTGAGCTGCAGCGCAGCGCCTTTTCTCCGGCGCTCACATGCGCACGCGCTCTGCTGCGGCGTCCCCTGCCGCCGCCGCTGGGCGCGCCAAGCCGCGCGCCCCGCCCGCGCAGCGCTCATTTTCGATGGCATCGGCGTGTTCGATGTGGGCGTCGCCTGCTTCCTGGGCCGCCTGGACGCCCTGGCGCGGCGCTGGGTGCCGGCCGGGCCCGCCACCGCGGCGCTGACGCACGCCGACAAGGTGGCGGCGCTGCGACGGTGGCTGGCGCCGCTCCCGGCGCGCTGCAGGCGCGTCGCCCGCCGCCCTGCCAGACGGCTTGGCTGCAAGCAGTGCAGTGCCTCAGCACGGGCACGCTGTGGGGTGCACTTACAGCGCCAGTGGCTTTGCACAGGAGGCGGGAGCAGCGAAGAGGCGCTGCAACGGAGCAACTGGCTCATCCGCAAGCAAATTAGTATGAAAGCTCGAGCGATTACCATGTTTGTAAAACATTTTGCAAAGGGCCTGAGCAGATGAGCATTAGCATGCTGGAGCATTAACATCAGCTGCCCTATGGCTGAAATTGTTTGCATGCTCACCGCGACAAGATTAGAAGGCTCTATGCCACAAACCTTGTAGTAAAGTGTCACAACTTCAAAGGTGCAGTTCAGACCATATGTTTCACCCTGGTGCATGCGACACGCAGCACAGGTCAACCCGCAATCAGCTGGGCGGCAAGATGCGCGTCGAGCGTAGGTAGTCTTTCTCAAGCGCCACGCTGGCCTGCTCCAGAGACGCCTCTCGCACGGCAAACCCGGCGGCGCGCAGCGCATCCGCCGTGCGCTCGAGCACGTGCTCCCGAGCGGGCACATAGTCGCACAAGCGGCACACAAACTCCAGGTGGTCGCGGCCCTGCGACACGAGCAGCGCCGCGTCAGCCTGCGATTGCAACGAGCGCAGGTGCGCGCACGCAGACGTGTGCATGCATAAGCACGGCACCGACAGCTTATAGATGCGGGGTGTGGGTGAGTCTTGAGTGGCCTCTGGACCAGGGCAGCAGCTACTGCGTCTAGCATACAGCCTCCAGTCACCAGCCTGGCGCAGCTCGGGCTTGCAGTGCACTGGATGCGCGCGTGCAGGGTCGGTGCAAGAGCGGTAGCTGGAGGCGCCTGCTGGGCGGGCGGCGCACCGCGCGGTACTCTGGCGCCTTGGAGGGGTGCTTCAGCAGGCGCATGCGCACGTCGCTAAAGTCCCATAGCAGCGAGGTGTGGTGCAGCCAGCGCGCCTTGGTGATCGCCTGTGCGTTGCCGCCAAACTTGCGCTCTCCGAAGGCATAGTCTGCACCCCAGCGAGGCTACCGTTCAGTGTCCGCGCTCCGCCCGGCCCAGCACATTGCGGAGACATGCAGCAGAGCGGCAGACCGTGCTCCCGCAGGCTGAAGTCTCCGTATGGCGCAAATACCGGCTGGTAAAAGCGCTCGCTCCATCGCATAATCGGCCGCGGGTAGCATTCCACGTCAGGCAGCGCTGAGGCGTTCAGTATGAGGGTCGCGAACAGCGTGTCGGCGTCCACCACGACGGTGCCGCCGCCGCTGAAGCGCTTGATGAGCGGGACGCCCGCCGCCGCCGCCGCGGCCTCGTGCACCAGCTCGCCGGGCTTCCTGCACGGCAACGCTCGCGTGACTCGGGTGTACAGCGGCAGCAGTGTTCGGAGGGTACGGTAGCCGCCTGGGCCCCGCGCACACCCGGAGATGCCCAGCACCACGGCTGGCGTGGCGCTGCCATCGTTCAGAATGCACCAGTTGCCGGCATCTGCCCGCAGCAGCGCCTCCTCCAGGCGCAGCTGCTGCAGGATTGGCAGGCCCCGCAGCCGCAGCAGGCGGACTAGCGGCGCCATGCGGCCGGCAGCGCCGTAGCGGGCACCACCATGAGGGCAAGCGGCAGGAGTTGCAAGTTGTCAAAGCTCGCCCTGTGTTTATACGAGGTAGCTGCGTTACGTTGCAGCCCACACAAGCCCATGAAGCTGCTCAGGCTTCCACAGTCAACATGGGGACCGGCACTGTGCAAGCGCCAGCACGACAGCGGCAATCGGCTGCAAATGCAACGCAAGTAAGGACGCCGCTAGCGTGTCCAGGTGCGGAGTTTCATCCTCCTCCAAGCTTGGGAGCTCTGCACTTGCTCTGCAAACCCTGCAGGGCCGCAGTCACAGGCGGCCTCGCCTAGCAGTCTGCCTCTTTTTAACACCAGCACCACAGCACAGGGCTGAGTGAGCAGCACACGGTGAAGCGTCAGCTTCACCCCTTTATACCAGAAAAGGGACTCCCTCTTTGAGGGATACCACCAAAAAAAGGGCAGCATCTCACGCAACAAAAGCCTCCGGGCACCAAAAAAACCGTTGCAGACGCACGTCTGACTGCCCCACGAGCACCTCCGATGGCCGCCGCAGTCGCTACGCCGCCCACCGCCCCGAGCCTGGACGGCTCCGCCGGTCAGCCCGCTCCGACGCACAACAGCTCGCTGTACGTGGGTGACCTGGACCGCGAGGTCACGGAGGCGCAGCTGTTCGAGATCTTCTCGCAGGTGCGGGCCTGTCCCAGGGCAGCCGTTGCCCTTGCCAGATGTGGATTGCGCCTGATGCGGCGCGGCGCGCGCGCAGATTGGCCCCGTGGCCTCCATCCGCGTGTGCCGCGACGCCGTGACGCGGCGCTCGCTGGGCTATGCATACGTCAACTACAATAGCGTCCTGGACCCCCTGGCAGGTGCGCGCTGTCCCCGAGCAGCCCAGTGTGCTGCCGCGCCTGCGGCAGCGCTTGCTGCTCGTGCGGTGGCGGCGGCGCGCGTGGCAGCCGGCGTCTGTGAGTGCGTGTCTGGTCGCGGTGCTGTGGTGGCGGCCACCGCCGGCTGGGAGCAGGCGCAGCCGTTGAGGCTGAGTGCCAGCGCGTGCCGGACGCGGCGCGTAAAGGCAGCCAGCACTGGCGGCGGGGGCCAGCCTGCTGCTTGGCGGCTGCCACCCGGCTCCACCTTGGCAACAGATTAGCCAGCGTGTTGGGGTAGCAACAGCCGGCAGCTGCACAGAGCGCCAAGTGCGTCGTGCTGGCGGCGACGGCGTCAGCGCCCCTCGCTTTGATTTTGCAGCGTCACCGCTGGTCTGCGCAGCGTTGGTACACAGCGTGGCACTTTGCGCTTGCACGGGCACGGGAGGTACACGTATGGCCGAGGCTGACTGCAGCTGGCGGCCAATGTATAGCACTTGCCTATCGGTGCACTGCTGCGCACGGCGCTTGTGACGCAGATGGACCGGCCCTCACCGTAAGGCGTCAGTGCAGTTGGATACATGGGCGTGGCTTGTGGCGGTTCTTTGCAGTTGAGAGCGTCGGCCAGAGTGGCCAGAGTGCAGGGGTGCTGCAACCGGGCCTCGCAGCGGTCGCCGCGCAAGTATGGGTGGAGTTCTTTGCCAGGCTGCCCCAGGGACGTGGCCGCTGGCGCTAGGGGACTGCGCAGCACCGCGCACGGGCGGAGGGCTCAGCACCACTCAGGCCGCAGCTTGCGCCTGGAATGGAGCTGAACAGAGAGCAGAAGCGCGCCGCGGGCCACCTCCCGCGCGCTGTGGAGCCCTCCTCCCGGCGCTCGCCCAGGCGCCGAGCGGCGCAGCGCGGCGGTGCGCGAGGAGCTGCAGGCCCGGGGCTGACGCGGGCGCGCGCGGGCGCGCGCGCAGCGGAGCGCGCGATTGAGGGCCTCAACTTCCAGCCGCTCGGCGGCAAGCCGATGCGCATCATGTGGAGCCACCGCGACCCGGCGTTCCGCAAGTCGGGCGTGGGCAACATCTTCATCAAGAACCTGGACCGCACGATCGACAACAAGGCGCTGCACGACACGTTCTCCGCGTTCGGCAACATTCTGTCGTGCAAGGTGGCCGCCGACGTCAAGGGCGAGTCCAAGGGCTACGGCTTCGTGCACTACGAGACCGCCGAGGCCGCGCAGCTCGCCATCGACAAGGCGCGCTGCCCCGCCGGCCGCGCGCGGCGGCCGAGCGCCCTCCAGCGCGTCACCGCCTGCGCTCGGGCCGGCCGGCTGCACTGCCCATTCTGACAATGCCGCTGTGCACACTGCCTGTCAGCTTTCACCCATGGTGCTAGTGATGTCATACTGCATCGGCCGGTGGCGCGCGAGGAAAGTGCCCCGGCTGTGGAGCTCCCCCGCGGCAGCGCGCGCCGCCCCGCCCCCGCAGCAGAGCCCGACGCGGCGGCGCGCGCGCGCGCGCAGGTCAACGGCATGCTGCTGGAGGGCAAGAAGGTGTTTGTGGGCCCCTTCCAGAAGCGCGCTGAGCGGCCCGCGGACAAGGACCTGCACTTCACCAACATCTTTGTGAAGAACCTGGCCGAAGCGGTGACCGAGGAGCAGCTGGAGAAGCTGTTCGGCGAGCATGGCACGGCGCGCGCCCACTCTTACCCCCAGTAGGGATTCACTATTTGGGGAAGATGCACTGAGTCGTGAGCCAGCGTGGTTGGCGGCACGCGGCACATGTGTGCGCGCAGGGAGTACCTCCAGGCGGTTGCTTGCCTGGTGGGGAGCACGCTGTGCTTAGCGGAGTCTACGCCGCACAGTAGACTCTTTGCCAAAGGGCCTCAGTGGGCTCGGCACCAGCTCCATTGTGCGTCCGCGTGCGTGCGTCAAACGCTGTGTCTGCGCAGGTGCCTGGGCGTGGGCGCGCTGCGCAGCCGGCCTGACACGGCGCCCGGCGCGCAGGTGACGAGCGTGGTGGTGATGCGCGACGAGGAGGGCACCTCCAAGGGCTTTGGCTTCGTCAACTTTGACGACGCGGAGGGCGCGCACAAGGCGGTGGAGGCGCTCAACGGCACCGACGTGGAGGGCAAGGAGCTGTATGCCGGGCGCGCGCAGAAGAAGGGCGAGCGCGAGGCCGAGCTCAAGGCCAAGTGCGCGGCCGCGGCCCCCGCTGGCCCGTCTGTTAGGCGTCACTGGTCGTATGCCGGCCCAGCGGAATACTCCAGCGACACTTCAACGCCGCGCCCGAGTGCGAGGCTGCCGGCTTACACTTGTATGGTATAAGCAAGGCTGGCACACCAGCGATGACCTGATTGCAGAGACAGCCGGGTCGTTTACTCAGCATCCAGCACATTTCTACACTTTTCCGCTTTGCACGTCCACCCCATCAGCGGGCGCGCACAGGACGTATTTGTGCCATGGGGCGCCGTGCAGATACTGTGCTGCCGAAAGTATCGGTCGGGAAGCAGGCGGAGGGCGCGGGGGCGTAACAGCGGGCCGCGCGGGGGGCCAGGTTTGACGAGGTGCGCTCGGAGCGCATCGCCAAGTACCAGGGCATGAACCTATACATCAAGAACCTGGTGGACGAGGTGGGCGACGAGCAGCTGCGCGCCGAGTTTGCGCCGCACGGCACGATCACCAGCGCCAAGGTCATGCGCGACGGCGCCGGCAAGTCCAAGGGCTTCGGCTTCGTGTGCTACACCAGCCCCGAGGAGGCCACGCGCGCGGTGACCGAGATGAACGGCCGCATGCTCATGGGCAAGCCCATGTGCGCGCCCCGGCTGCGCTGGCGTGCCGGCAGCGTGCTCGTGCTGTCGTCCCGCCATGCACCATGCCTGCACGTGTCCCCTGTGTCCTGCTGTCGGTCTGGCGGCCAGCGGTGCTGCAAGGGCCTGCTGGCGTTGCTGGGCGCCGTTGTCACAAATGAGTACTGTACGGCTGACACCATTGGCTTACGATGCACGAAGTGCTCGTCGGGCGAGCGACGCGGCTGACGGCGCCGCGTGGCCGCGCAGGTACGTAGCGCTCGCGCAGCGGCGCGAGGTGCGCCGCGCACAGCTGGAGCAGCAGTACACCACGCGCCTGCCGGCGCTGGCAGGCGGCCCGCGCGGTGCGCCGGGGCCCATGCCTGGCATGTTTCCGCCCGGCCCTGCGCCCTACGCGGCCGGCCCCGGCTTCTACCCCGGCCCCGGCGGGCCGGGCATGGGCGCCGCGCGCGCGGGCCCCGGCGCCGGGCCCATGGGCGGCATGTACCCCCAGATGATGGGCCCCGGTGGCCGCGGCGGCTTCGGCCCCGCGCGCGGCCCGCGCGGCGCCGGCGGCTTCGGCCCGGGCCCCGCCGCCGGGCCCATGGGCGGCTACGGCGGCCCGGGCCCCGCGGGCGCCGCGTACGGCCCGTACGGCGGCCTCAACGGCGCCGGGCGCGGCCCGCGCGGCCCGCGCGGCGGCCGCGGCGGCCGCCTGGGCGGCTTCGAGCGCGAGATGATGCTGGGCGGCCCGCCTGACGGCTACGGCGCGGGGCCGCCGCCGGGCGCGATGTACGGCGCCGGGCCGGGCGTGGGCGGGCCGGGCGGGGCGATGCGGGGGGCGCCCGCTCCCGGGCGCGGCATGCGCGGGCCGGCCGGGCGCGTCGGCGGGCGCGGGCCGCCGCCGCCGCCGCCGCCGGCCGCGCCCATGGGCGGCGCTGGCGCGCCGGGCGGCGCGCCACCGCCGGCGCCGCCGGTCGCGCCGGCGCCCTCGGCGGTCGTGCCGGGCCAGGAGGGCGGCAACCTGACGACCGCCATGCTGGCCGCCGCGCCGCCGGAGCAGCAGAAGCAGATGCTGGGCGAGCGCCTGTTTCCGCTCGTGCAGCGCCTGCAGCCCGAGCTGGCCGGCAAGATCACGGGCATGCTGCTGGAGATGGACAACTCCGAGCTGCTGCTGCTGCTGGAATCGCCCGACGCGCTGGGCGCCAAGGTGGACGAGGCCATTGCCGTGCTCAAGCAGCACAATGCGCTGCCGGAGGGCGTGGTGCTGCCAGAGGGCGTGTCTGCGGCCTAGGCTGGCCGGCGTGAAGCACGAATGGTCGCCGTGCGTCGGGGCGGGCCGCCGCGCTGCTGCGCTGTTGGCGCACCTGGTTTGGGGGGAGCCAGGGCGGTGGGGCGCAGCGATCGCCGCCCTGGACAGCGCGCCGCGCTGCGGCGGGGCGCGGCGCGACGGCGCTGCAGCGGGTGGGCGGGCGGGGTGCGGGACGTGTGCTGGCGCGCGCGGGGGGTCTGGCACCTGCGCAGGCATGGGCGGCAGGCGCGTGGCGCCAGGGGTGGGGCGCGGGCTCGAACGGGGGGCTCGGGGCGGTGTGGCGGGGGCTACAGCTGCACATGGGGCGCGATGCCTGTGCTCAGCACACGGGCCTGGTGCGGTTTTGTGTCAAGTTCGTGGGTGCTTGCAAGCTCGTGAGCCTGCCGGCCACGAGCGAGTCTGTAGGTTGTGAGTGCGCTTCGGGATGGGTGCATAGGCGCGGGTGGGAGGGAACAGGGCTCCGGAAGCACTGGGTGTCGTGTCGCTGTTGCGGGGGGGGACAGGTAGGAGTGGGAGGGCAGAGGGCGCGTCAGGCGCCTAGCCAGGGACTGGTCAGTTGTGCAGCGACCCAGGCTGGACAGGACGCGAGGGTTTTGCAGGCACTTGGGGACAGGTCCGCACATTCTATGCCGC
>JAABUV010004645.1_pt1 | contig 16248 bp, 13 predicted proteins | sample 5559971 | NCBI WGS metagenome assembly JAABUV01 (sample SAMN10711881, study PRJNA513362) | rock metagenome | isolation source: Antarctica rocks | place: Antarctica: Victoria Land, Knobhead nord | collected 2015-12-19
ACGGTCATCGTGAAGACCCCGACGCACGCAAAGCCCTAGCGGCGCACGCGGGGGCCACACCGCTGATTGCGACGACCGGCTCATATCCGTCCCTCCCGTCTCCATTACGAGGCACACGCTGCGGCGTTGGTCGAGGCACACGCCGCCGGATCGACGACGTACTCGACGTGCGCTACGCGCTCCGTACGCAGGGCGGCGTCGTTGATCGTGTGCAACGCGCCGGCCACTTTGCCGCGCAGCTTCTGCTCTAGCCAGGTCTTGTTGAAGGCGGCGGGGACCGCCACGCGCAGCACCTCCCCCTCCTGGTCGAGGGCGCGCGTCGAGGCCAGCCAGGCGTTGAAGTTCTCGCTGGTCAGGACCTGGGCCAGGTCGTCGAGGACCGCGCGCCACACCGGATGCTCCTCGACGATGGGCAGGAGCGCGGGGCTGTCGGACCACGCGGCGTAGGAGCGGGTGGGCTCGCCGCGGCCACCGTCGCGCCGGCGTCGTTGCCGATCGGGCGGGTCAACGTGCCGGTGATCCGGAGCTGAGCCGACGTCGCGCGTCCGGGGCGGCATCGGGTGTAAGACGTCCTGCAGAACGGCGAACAGGTAGGGCATGCCGTTAGGAGCCTGGTCGTCACGCCGGCGCTTGACGATGCTGGCCCGGCGGTCGCGGGTCCGAGCGGCCGCCTCGTCGAGTAACCGGAGGAAGTGCGCGTGGGACACGCCAGCGTCGCGGCACAGGTTGCGAGCACGGCCGAGACTTGAGCGCGGCGCGGCGTCCCCCAGTTCGCCACTCAGGGCGGCGATCTCGGCGACAAGGGCCTGGTCGTCCGGGTCCGCGCTAGCCGGTGGTCGGGTCTCGGCGGTGCCCGTCGTCTGTGTCGCATAAGTGGGGGTAGATCGAAGTTTTCTATTTCGATTGGGTTTACTTGGGGTGAAGGATTCTTCACCCTCCCCCCGCGCGATCCTTCACCCTCCCCCGTGGTCGGGGTACCGGCGTCCTTAGGCCGGTTTTCTGTTCCAACACTCGTCGCCTCTGCACATAGTGACTCCCATTCCGCCGTCCCTCTGTGCCCTGTTGTTATCGTCACATGGCCCAAAATTGCACGACTGGTTGTCGGGGGTCGCCGGCGTTAGGGGGGCCGCGTCGTCGGCGGGGAGCAGGCCGTCCAGCCGCGCGAGCCCTTCGACGGCCGCGAAGAACGGGCGCACGTCGTAGGCGTTGGTGGACTGCCGACCGCGTGACCATCCTATCTATCAGGCACGGCACCCTGATGGATGGCGACGGGAGGCAGCACAGGGCGCGCTGGACGCGGCCGCCGCAGTGTGAGCGGGCGGGCGAACGGAGGGGGCACGCACCGGCTGTCGGGCCGCCATCATGGTACTGCACATAGACCTTTCGCACCCCAACACAACATCCCACACAGATCAACGACACTGTTCCCCCATTGCTCCCCCCAGGCGGTCCCCAGCATGTCCGGACGAGGCAGCCCTAATCGCCCGGAAACGGGCGCAAGTCGGGCGCCGTATCTGGGCACCGACCTGACAGCACCGGCGTCCGCCCGGCGTCCGACGCTGCGCTATACTGAGAGGCATGACCGACGCAGACAGGGACGAGACGCGAGACGACGCTCCGGTGGGGCCCGTCACGCTGACCACGGGGCGGATCGCGGAGGACGCCGTCGGCGCGCTCGCTGAGGCCCTGGAGACAGCTGGCGTCGCGATCACGCGACGCGCGTTCCTGCCCACGCGCGACGACGAGACATCTCCGTGGGGTGTGCTGTTACTGGCCGTGGCCGGTCCGCCGCTCCCGCTGGCTCGGCTCGTCGCCCCCGCAACCGCCCCCCCAGGCGTCGTCCCCGCGCTCACCGTCGCGCTGGGGATCGGGCCGGACACAGACCCGGCCCCGACGACAGACCAGCATAACGACCCAGCAACAGGCCCCGCCACCCTCCAACTCAAGGCGGCGGGGGTGTTCGTCGTCATGCGCGTGCGGGATCACGGCGACCTCACGCGCGTGCTCGACGGCCTCCCGGCCCAGGTCGCGCGCCTGGTGGTGCGGGGCGCGGAACGCCGCCTCGTGTACGAGGCGAGCGCCTGGCATATCGACCCGTGACGGGCGACACGCAGATGCAGACGGAACTGCGCCGGACGCGGGAGGAGGCGCTGGCACGGGTGACGGACCAGGTGGCGCTGCTGCAGCACTCGCCCGGCTGGGGGCGCACCGTCTACCGTACGCCGAGTCATGCACGCGTACTAGGCGGTGATAGCGACGAGGATAGAGGATAGAGGATAATAGTAGCAACGGCGGAAGCGATTGCGGCGATTGCGGCAATCAGCGCAGAGGTGTCTGGGCTCACAATGGCCGTATAGGTCATGTCATCGTCACCACCATTCTGATAGAGGCCTCTATCGCCTGAAGCCATGGCTGATCCGGGATTCCTCACGCGCGGGCTCAGTGTTCCCGCGGCGTTGCACGGAGCCAGTCGGCGGCGCGGACGCAAGCAGGCGATCACGTCTATCGCGAAGGCTGACCGTGACCTGTGCTGGTCATTTAGGACATCCGGCCTGTCAAAGCACAGCGTCTGAGTGTGTTCGGACCAGTGAGGATGGGGTATGCTACCGTTGTCACGCGTCGGTCACCCGTCAACGGCGACGGCGGAGGCATAGTAGGGGTAACGGGAGGGCACGAGGCGATGATCGATCATTTGTTCACGCGCATCACACGAGACATCGGCATCCATCTCGACGCGCTCAACCGGCGCTTCATTCGTTGGACCACGCTCTCGACGGGCCGACTCGCCCTCGCGGCCTCGGCCGATCTGACGCGGAGTAAGCCAGCCCTCGTCACTGAGAATGCATTCCTGCGGCAGCAACTCATCGTCCTCAACCGCCACGTTGCCCGCCCACGGCTGACACCGCTTGACCGCTTCCTCCTCGTCGTCCTCGCCAGCAGGGCGCGCTTCTGGCGCTCGGCCCTGCTGATCGTCCAGCCCGACACCGTGTTGCGCTGGCATCGTCAGGGGTTCCGCCTCTGCTGGGCGGCGCGGTCGCGCACCGCATCGCGGAAGCCACGCGTGCCGGCAGAGACGGTCGCCCTGATCGTGGAGATGGCCAGGGACAACTGCCTGTGGGGGGCCGAGCGCATCCGGGGTGAGCTGCTGAAGCTTGGCATCCGCGTGAGCAAGGGCACCATCCGGAAACACATGCGCCGGGGGCGACCACCTCGGCGAAGCGGCCAGACCTGGGCCACCTTCTTGCGCAACCACGCCGCCGACGTATGGGCGTGCGACTTCCTGCAGGTCACCGACGTGTGCTTCCGCGCGCTCTTCGCGTTCGTCATCGTCGAGCACGCCTCGCGTCGCGTCGTCCACGTCGGTGTCACGCGGCACCCGACCGATGCCTGGGTCGCCCAGCAGTTACGCGAGGCGACATCCTTTGGCACGGGGCCGCGCTTCTTGATCCGCGACAATGACTACAAGTACGGGGCGCAGTTCGCCCGCGTCGCGGCAGGGAGTCGCATCGAGGTGCTGCAGACGCCTGTGCGGGCACCGCGCGTGAATGCTCTGTGCGAACGGTTCATCGGGAGCGTGCGCCGCGCGTGCCTCGACCACCTGCTCATCCTCCACGAACGGCACCTGGGACGGGTCCTACGAGAATATGCCGCCTACGTCAATACGGACCGGCCGCACCAAGGAATTGGGCAGGCGGTACCGGAGCGCGTCGCACATGGTCAGGAGGTACCCTACGCTCCCGGCAACGTGGCGGCGACTCCTATCCTGGGTGGCCTGCATCACTCCTATCGCTACGCTGCCTAATCCCCATCGTGCGCCCCGTCTGGAGCGGATGAGTGAAATGACCAGGACAGGTAGCCAAACCGTTTGATTGGACCGCGTATGACCCGTGTATCTCAGGCGCCTCGCCCACACTAAAGCAGGCGCGGGGACGGACACGACCATGTGGGTCTGCGTGGATCGTTGTCGTTCAGCAGTTCCACGCGATACGACATGACAGACAGATCGCTCCCCAGCCCTACCTATCGATGATGAGGTGATGCGTCCATATGGACCCAGCAGGGCAATTGGTCACGGAGACGATGACGCCCGCCTGATCACTCATCGGTCATCATGCTCCTTGGTGCGGCCCCCAGCCCTCTAGCGGAGTCGTTGTCTCCAGATTCCCACAGGCGCCGCGACTCTGGTCGGTTATGCCACGGCGCTCGACCGCCTACCTGCCCGCCATGTGGTCTCTCCATCGCCGCACCAGGGCGTCGCGCACCGGTCGTCATGCCCTGGTTCTGGGGGCGCGTGGACGATCATGCTAGCCCATCCCGGTTGGTACCCATGCGGGTACTGGCGCGTCCCTTGGATGAGCGTGATACTATGCGGACACGGACAGGAAGGTAACGACACCATGACCGATGCCCAGCCCGACCCCGAGAGGCCCGCCGACGCCTCGCTCCGCCATCTGCTCACGCGCGCGGAGCAGGGCGCGGCCGCCGCCGCCGCGCCCTGCTCCTCGACCAGGTGCGCCAGCTACTCGCGACGCGGGGGGTCGACGCCTTGCCGGTCCTCGGTGGCCCCATCGCGTCCGATCTGCGCGCCCTCACCGCGTTGGCGCCGCGCCTGATCCATCAACGCTCCGGCCAGGAGGGCGTGGCGACCGCGCGTGCGCTGGGCGACCTCGCCTATGACCAGGGCCTGTCCCTGCCCGAGGTCCTGGTCGCCGCAGCGCGTCTGCACGACCACTTCCTCCAGGAGGTCACCGTGGAGTGGCGCGCGAGTGACCGTCTAGCCGTCATGGCGCTGCTCCACGTCAGCAGCATCCTCCACGACCTACGCCACGAGGCGACGCTGGCGTACGTCGAGCGCCTAACGGCGACGCTGACGGCGCAAGCACACAGCGACAGCCTGACCGGGGTGGCCAACCGCCGCGCCTTCGACGAGCGCCTGGCCGAGGAATGTGCGCGTGGCGCGCGCCTCCAACATACGTTCGTGCTGGTGCTGCTTGACCTCGATGACTTGAAAGGACTCAACGACACGCAGGGCCACGCAGCGGGTGACCGCGCGCTGAGGGCGTTGGCGGAGATCCTGCACGGCCAGGCGCGGGGGATCGACCTGGTCGCGCGTATCGGGGGGGACGAGTTTGCCCTGGTCCTGCCCGAGGTGGACCGCGACGGGGCAGACACCATGGTGCGCCGGCTCACGGAGATCGTCAGCCGTGCGACGGTCGACGGCCACACCCTCTCCTTTAGCGCCGGCCTGGCCGTCTACCCCGGTGACGGTGGTGATGCCGCCACATTGCTGCGCCACGCCGACGACGCGCTGTACCGCCACAAGCGTCGTCCGTAGGATCGCTCCTCCACTGACCATAAGCGACACGCTGTGCAGGGATGGCTGTCCTGGCCTGGTTCACTCGTACGCCCTCCACCCCCCCACCGTAAGCGCGCGTGATAACGGGCAATGTTTACCCCGACTTTAGTGAGCGACCAACGCATCCCTCCCGCCAGGTGTCGCCAATCACTGATGGGGAACGGGCTACATGCGCGATCAGTAGCCGACCACTGCACCGTGGACCACCTACATCTTATGCCATTTTCTACAAGTTGAGGTCAGGGGCAATGTGTCAAGGGGTGGGTGTTGGTCATACTGCCGTATTATAAAGGTATGAGCAACACCATCCCCCCTCTCAAAATCCCGACCCGTGCGCCGAAGAAGACCAGTACGGTGCGCCACCCACGGGCGATCGCGCGCGATCGGAGCAAGCGGACGCCCGGCGCACCACCCGCCGCCGCGGTCGAGGCGCGCCTGACCGCCCTGATCCACCCGCTCACGCTGGGGCAGGTGGCGCACGACCACGACCTGGGGCTGCGCCAACAGGTGTTGAGCCTGCCCGTCATGCAACCCTCACCGCACACCGCTGCCCGTGTCACCAAAAGACCTCCCCCAACCTCTGGCACAGTATGCTGCCTACCTATCCGATTCCGCTCAGTCCCTCTACACGGCGATGGAGGAGCGGCCGAGCGGCCCGAGCAGCTCGTTCTCCTCATAGGCGAGGTGCGAGAGGAGCGCCTCGCCCAGTTCGGTCGCCAGCCGCCGCACCTCCACTATGCCGGAGGGAGTGGTCATCATGGCCACCAGCGTGCGGTCGAACCGCTCGAGCACCGCGGCAATGATCTCATGCTCCTCTCCCAGGCGCGTCAGTACCGCCGCGAGCGCCTCGTCTTCCTGGCGCAAGGCCGGGAACAGGTGATGATCCTCGATGGTGTGGTGGATGCTCACGACGCGGCAGTACCGGGCGCAGAACAGGCCGAGCGTCCAGTCGTTCTGGCGTAGCGTCAGACGGCTGATGAGTGAGCGCGCAGCCGCGGGATCGAGCCGCCCCGCCGCGACCTCAGCCACGGCCTGCTGGATCTCAACCAATTCCTGGCGCAGGTGGTCATGGACCTGCAGGAGGGTCTGCTGACTGGCGTGTCCGGCCGGCGTCACCGGGCTTGCCGGACGCACGGCCACATGCGGCCGTGCGTCTTCCTGCCATAGCGTCGACGAGGGAATAGTGGTCACAGGATTGTCAGAACCTCCGCCTCATCGAGGCGCGGTAGATGGGGAAACCACGCCTCCGGTCCCGGTAGCCCGATGTTGATCACGAGGAGAGAGCGCAGCGGGGAGTCCGCGAAGAACGCGCGGTCGCCCCCCGCAGCATCGAAGCCGGCCATTGGTTCTGCCGCGAGCCCAGCCGCGCGCACCGCGAGGATGCCATAGCCGATTTGGAGGGTGGCGTTGAAGCGCGCGAACGGCTCCCGGACGGTCATATCGGCGAACGCGTCTTTGAGTTCGGGCCTGAAGGGCAACAGGTGGGGGATCTGCTCATGGAAGGCGGTATCGGTCGCGGCGATGAGGACCGCGGGCGCTGTGGCGGTCTTGGCCCGATTGCCGTCCGACATCAAGGGGAGGAGGCGCGCCTTGGCGTCGGGGGAGCGCAGGACCAGGAGGCGCAAGGGCTGCGTATTGGCCGAGGTGGGTACCCATTTGACCAACTCGTAGATGGCATGGAGCTGGTCGTCGGTGACCGACTCGTCGGTAAACGTATTCGCCGTGCGCGCCTCGCGAAACAAGAGATCCTGGGCGGTCATCGCGAGGATCAGGCGGTTCTGGGTGGGTGACGGCATCGACACAGACATGGCGCGGGCCTTTCGTGCTAGCTGGGTGACGGCGGTGACGAGCGTGCGGGATGTCCGCCAAGAGAGGTGTCGGGGGAGATGCTCGCCACTTGTTGGATACACAACGACTGTCGGTTACAATGGTACGGGACGCTTGGGTGTGGCGCAACTGGATGCGTCAGGTCGTCAGGTTTCGGAACACACACGAGCTCTGGCGCGGATTAGCGTGTCGTGTCCCCGCGTCAATCGCTGCGACGCGGCTTGCATCACGGTGCACACCTCGCCCCCGCGCTCCTGGAAGATCTGTCGCTGGTCGGCGAGGGAGACCGCCTCATTCATGGGTTGGCGATAGCGGACGTGGTCGCGGAGTTCGTCGTGCGCCGTGCAGAAGCGGGCTGCCGCGTCAAAGGGGCCAAAGCCGCGCATGGGATCGTCGCGTTGTTTGATGCCTCAATCCTGACGCTTCCTCATGCGCCGCCCTATGCGGCGGACCACGCCGCCTCGTGTAGCCAGTGGGCAAGCGCATCCGGCGGCAACGGACGGGAGAGGTGGTAGCCCTGCGCCGTGTCGCAGCCCATGCCCACGAGCAGGTCCCACGTCGCCTGGTCCTCGATGCCCTCAGCCACCACCCGCAGCCCCAGCGCGTGCCCCAGCGCCACCGTCGAGGCCACGATCGCCGCGTCCGTCGCATCCGTGGCCATCGCGCGCACGAAGCCCTTGTCGATCTTGAGCTCGTCCACCTGTAGCGTCTTGAGATAGGCCAGGCTGGAGTAGCCCGACCCGAAGTCGTCCACCGCCAGGCCGACGCCCAGCCCCGAGAGCCGCGCCACCACAGCCATCGCGCGCTCTGGATCGGCCATGAGGGCGCTCTCCGTCAGCTCCAAACGCAGCCAGGCCGGCGCCACGCCGTGGTCCCCGAGCAGCGCGGCCACACGGTCGGGCAGCGTCACGTCGTGCAGGTTCCACATCGAGAGGTTGACCGAGACCGCGAACAGGCGTCCCGTGCGCTGCCACGCCCGGCACTGCCGGATCGCCTCCGCGAGGACCCAGTCGGTCAGGGGCGCGATCAAACCAGTGTGCTCAGCCAGCGGGAGGACCCAGTCGGTCAGGGGCGCGATCAAACCAGTGTGCTCAGCCAGCGGGATGAAGCGATCGGGCGGAATCAGCCCCTGCGCCGGATGGGGCCAGCGCACCAACGCTTCCACCCCCGTGACCTGGCCGGTCCCCAGGTCGACCTGCGGCTGATAGTGCAGCACGAGCGCCCCCTGCTCAATGGCGTCGCGCAGGTCGCCAGCGAGGGCCAAGCGTTCCGGGCCATGCTGATCCTGCGCCGGCTCGTACAGCGCGTAGCCTTGCCGCGTGCGCTTGGCCACGTACATGGACACGTCGGCGTGACGCAGCAACGTGCCACTATCCATCCCGTGGGCGGGCGCGAGCGCGCCGCCGACGCTCACGCCCATACGCAGCACCTGCCCCTCGACCTGCATTGGCGCGTCCAGCGCCGTGCGGATGGCCGCCGCGACCCGTGCCGCCCCCGCCGCGTCGGCCCCTGGCAGGAGCACGGCGAACTCGTCGCCGCCCAGGCGCGCCACGGTGTCGTCCGCGCGGGTCACAGCCTGGAGCCGGTCGGCCACCGTCCGCAGCAGCGCGTCGCCCCGCGCGTGGCCGAATGTGTCATTGACGTCCTTGAAGTGGTCCAGGTCGAGCAGGAGCACCGCGAGCGGTCGGGGGGCGTCGGACACGTCACCCAGTGTCGCGCGGATGCGCTCGTACAGCAGGACGCGGTTCGGCAAGTCGGTCAGGGCGTCGTGCCAGGCCTGGTGCCGGAGCGTTTCCTCGGCCCGCTTGCGCGCGGTCACGTCGCGGCCGTTGAGCACGATGCCCCGGATGGCCGGGACCGCGAGCTGGTTCGTCCCGACCGTGTCAAGAGAGCGCCAGGACCCGTCGCGGTGGCGGCAGCGCGCCTCAATCCGCACAGGAGCGCCGGTCGACAGGGGCGCGTGAGCGAGGGCGGCACGGGCTGGGGCCACGTCAGTGGGGTGGAGCAAGGCGAGGATAGGGGTGCCGGTTACCTCCTCCGGCGTGTAGCCGAGCACCCGCTCAATCGCCGGGCTCGCGTATAAGATGATCCCCTCCGCATCGATGAGGGTGATCATGTCCGAGGCGTGTTCGACGAGCGCATGGAAGTGGTCGTCGGCGATCTGCTGTTCCAACGCCTTGCGGGTTGTGATGTCGTTCTGCACGCCAATGAAGGCGATCAGGTCCCCGTTCGCGTCGTGCACGGGGGAGACGTAGAGTTCATTCCAGAACAGGGCGCCGTCTTTGTGATAATTGCGGAGCACGACCTGGCAGGACGCGCCGGTGCGGACGGCCGCGCGGATCGTCGCGACGGCGTCCTGGTCGCGGTCCGGCCCCTGGAGGAAGCGGCAGTTTCGCCCCACGACCTCGGCGGCGGTGTATCCGCTCATGCGTTCGAAGGCCGGGTTGACGTAGAGGATGGGATTGTCGGGGCCGGTGGCGTCGGTGATACAGATGCCGTTCACACTGGCCGTGATGGCCTGATCAAGGAAGGGCGGTAGGCCCGGCACCTGCGCGGCCCCCACGGAGAGCATCCCCGACGTGGTCTCCGGCGCCACGTCTTCGCGCTGCCGCGGCGCGATGGCATCAAGGAAGAAAGGCGGGAAGGGGATCTTGCGCGTCATCACTCAACCTATTCTGTCGTCCGCCCGAGCAGCGGATCTGTGTCTTCGACCGTCCCGCCATCGCATGCATGCGTCACGCACGCACCGCCCGACAGCGTTCCCTCTAGCATGCTCTCCTTCAGTGCGCGCCGCAATAGCCTGGTTGTCCCAGGTCACACTCCTCTTCCACTTGCGTCGGCCGCGCTACGGGTAAGATTCCGTCGAAAAGCTAGGAGAGGCCAACAGCTCAGAGAGCGCTAAAAAGCCGGGGGTATCGCACCGGGCGCGCTCATGGTGGTTCCAGCGCGGCCCCACGCACAGGCACGGTCCGCCAAGGCGTCAAGAACGTGGACGGTGGATTTTGCATACCCCCGACTTTTTAGTGCTCTCCCTGTGATCGTCAATAGTTCATCTTAGACATGGTTCAGCCCATGCGTGGGGCGACTTGACAGTGTTGCGCCTCGAGCAGGCGCAACACTGTCAAGTCCGGTCGAACCATGTCTTAGCAATAAAGCCTGAGCGGGTATAGTGACAGGAAAAGGGGAGGAGAGAGCCGCGATGATCCTGCGCTATTGCTACCTGTCGCGCCACCCGCGCGTGTTCCTGACCATGACCGGACTGCCGGTGGCCGTGTTCGATGAGGTGGTGCGGGATCTGCTCCCGGCCTACGCCGCATCGGAGCACGCCCTGTGATGGCTACAAACGTCATCCGTCCGCAAAGTTGAGTGTGGAGCACCCGGCATGGCTACGCAGGGTCTCGCCAATGATGGATAATGAGTGCAAAGGCGGGCTTGAGGGAGTAGGGGGCGAACCGGCGATGTGGGCTACGATTATCGCGCGTCTGGAGCGCTGGGGCACCTCATGCACCCACAGCCTCGGTCAACACTTCGTTCGATGGACACGACCGCTGTCGCCCGGTCTCCTGGAGGGCGCGCTGGTCAACGCGACGCGCTCGAAAGCGGACCTGATCGCTGAGAATGCCCTGTTACGGCAGCAACTCATCGTCGTACGCCGTCAGGTGAAGCGACCGCGCGTCACGTCGACGGACCGGCTGCTCCTGGTGGTGTTGGCTCGTTGCGCGCGTGCCTGGAAAGATGCGCTCCTCATCGTCCAACCGGACACGCTCTTGCGCTGGCATCGCGCTGGGTTCCGCCTCGTCTGGCGTGTGAAGTCTACGACGGCCGCACAGACGCTCAAGATCCCCAGCGACACCATCGCGTTGATCCGGGGCATGGCGGCGGACAATCGGCTCTGGGGTGTGGAACGCATCAGGGGGGAACTACTCAAGCTGGGCATCCGCGTGAGCAAGCGCACGGTCCAGAAGTACATGCGGCACGCTCGCCCGCGCCGGACACCCAATCAGACGTGGGCCACCTTCCTGCACAATCACGCCCCGGATGTATGGGCGTGCGATGTCGTGCAGGTGACCGACCTCTGCTTCCGCTCCCTGTTCGCTTTCTTCATCGTTGAGCACGCCTCGCGGCGGGTGATCCACGTCGGCGTGACGCGGCATCCGACCGACGCGTGGATGGCCCAACAGCTGCGTGAAGCGACCCCGTTCGGAGAACATCCGCGCTTCTTGCTGCGCGACAACGACCGTACGTATGGATCCACCTTCGCCCGTGTCGCCGCGATCAGCGGCATCGAGGTGCTCGCGACGCCTTATCGCGCTCCTCGAGCCAATGCCCTCTGCGAGCGCTTTCTAGGCAGCGTCCGGCGCGCGTGTCTCGATCATATGCTGATCCTACATGAGCGGCACCTGTCGCACGTCCTCCGGGCGTACGTCACCTACGTCAACACTGCACGACCGCATCAAGGGATCGGACAACACATTCCCGCTGGGGGCCACCCTGCGCGAGCACGGGCGTTAGACCCAGCGACACGCACGATCGTCCCCGTCCCGATCTTGGGGGGTCTGCACCATGACGACCGCCGTGTCGCGTGATCGTGCCGTGGGCGGCGACAATGAGGAGGGAGACAGATATGGCCGACGCACGCGTGGTCTCAGCGGATACACTAGCCCCCTGGGCGGAAATCGTCCCGCGCCACGGGCGCACCGCCGTTGATGATCTGCTCACGCTGCCGGACGATGGCTGGCGCTACGAAGTAGTGGAGGGGGTGCTCGTCCGTATGGCAGGGAGTTCATTCGACGCGACGACGATCGCGTTCAACCTGGGGGCCAACCTGCGCGCCTTCGCGCGGCCGCGCCGCTTGGGCGTCGTCACCGGGGCCGATGGGGTGTACAAATTCCCCGGCGCGGAGACGGGACTCCTCCCGGATGTGGGTTTTGTCGAGGCGGCCAAGGTCCCCGCGATCGACCGGACGAAGCCGATCCCCTTTGCCCCCGATCTCGCGATCGAGGTCGCGTCACCGTCTCAAAAGCTGGGGAGCGACGAGATGGCCGCGAAAGCGCGACGGTACCTCCAGGGGGGCACGCGTCTGGTGTGGGTCGTCTGGCCGGAGCGGCAGGAGGTCGACGTGTGGCGCGCCGCAAGCGTCGACCGGGTGGGCGCGACTCTCCACGTCGATGACGTGCTCGATGGGGAGGACATCGTGCCTGGCTTCACGTACCGCGTGGCCGATGTCTTTGCAGATCCGCTCGGCTAACTTGCGCGTCAGTCTTGACCGTCACGTCACAGAGTTGGCGAGCACGGATGAGAGTAGTAGCCAGCACAACGGCGCGGTCGAGCGGCGTGAACGTCAATGACGCTCGCGCTCACCGATAGTGCGGGGACAATAAGAGCCTTATCCCGACTCGAACATTTATCCTATAATGACTATAAACCACACTGTAATTCGGGAGTCGATCATCCATGGATATGGACAGAAGGCGCGATACGTCTTCTCGGAACATCACCGTCATCGGCCGACGGTTTGGCATCGTTGACGAGATTGGCAGGGGCAATCAGAGCACCGTCTACAGGGCAAGGGACTTAGAGCGAAGCAACGAGATCGTGGCGGTCAAGGTCTTTAACACGGCCCACCCCGATCACTGGCGCGAAACGTTCTTTAACCATGAGATTGACGCGCTCGGGAGGTTGAGGCATCGCAACATCGTGCACGTCCGGGACTCTGGCCGAGATCCAACGAGGAACCTGTTCTACGTCGCTCTCGACTATATTGATGGGACGCTGGAACGCTACATCAGCGAGAAGAGTGGTCCAGAGTTCGCTACGGAACGGCTCTCGATCATGCGGACGCTGGCCGAGGCCGTGTCGTACGCCCATAGCGAGGGCGTAATACACCGAGATCTCAAGCCAAGCAACATCCTCGTTAGAGGGGCCGCGACGCCGGTCATCACAGACTTCGGGACCAGCCGCATCCGCTACGAGTTCGCGGTAGGCGAGACAGTGGTGCGTTTCCAGTCGCCCGGCTACACCGCGCCGGAACGGGCTACAGGCGACAGGGGGACCCCACAGAGCGACATCTATTCGCTTGGAGCGGTCTATTATCATCTCTTATCGGGGACAGCGCCACCGGGCGAGGGGCTGTCGGCGGCCGACATCGACCAACTGGCCGTCCCCGCGTCGCTCAGGCGCATCCTGAGGAGGATGCTGGCCACGGATCCAAAGGAGCGATACACCGACGCTATCGAGGCCTTCAGGGAACTCTCCGCCATCTCAGACTACGGGGAGTTGCCACGCGTTCTCCTACAGATCATGCCCGAGGCCTGGGACGCCCTGCATCGTTTCGGCGAGATTGCTGACTCCTCATTCGAGGCGGCGAGGGATTGGCTATTCGACCACTGGATCGGCCGCAATATTGGCCCCGTCACGGTCGCTTCTGGCGGCCCGAGTCGTAAGGGCGCGCTCGTCCTACTCGATGATTACCAGGTCGTATGCAGCAGGGCGCAGAGCCTGCCGGCACTGACTATTGAGGTGGTCGAGAAGCCGGACAAGCTTACCCTGGATCGCGGGCGGGACGCAGCCATGCCTTTCCGCGCTCGATGGGATTTGCGCGAGTCTGGCGTGCAGTTCGCACCAGGGGAGAGGACGGTGTTCGAGCGTGGCCTTGAAGACCTTCTCCGTCGGCTCTCGGAGCACGACACCGAACGGCGGGTCGAGAGCGAGCGGCGACACGAGCGCAACGACTACATGGACGGGTGGCAGCATGTGCTCCGCTTCCATCGGCGATTGCTGGAGGCGGAGCCGGGCGCGCGGTACGTTGCCGTTAAGGATGAGGGCGATCATCTCATCTTTACCCTTCAGCAGGCGCTCCCTCGCAGCCTGACCTGGCAGCGTGGGAACCGGCTGGCCATGAAGGAATCGGAGGAGGCGCGGGAAGAAGCGGTCGGCTCGCTCGTCGACTCGTTCGGCAAGACAGTCACGGTCGCTAAAGATGTGCCCGTCCGGAGAGACGGCCCTCGGCGTGAGGGGGCATTGCCGCGGACAGGGCTCTTACTACTCTCACACGGGCAGAAATTGTCAGCCCTGAGTCGCCAGGAGAACGCCGTTTCTCTGTTGAAGCATGGGTCTACCGCCAATCCGCGTCTGGTAGATGTTCTGCGCGACCTTTCTCGCGCGCAGTTTGATGACCCGCGCGACCGTCCGCCCTACCAAGAGTTGAGTGACGACAAGCAAGCGGCGGTGCGCCTGGCGCTCTCGGCCAGAGACATCGCGCTGATCCAAGGGCCGCCTGGCACGGGGAAGACAAGGGCAATTGCCGAGATGATCCTGCAGATCCGAGCCGATGACCCCAATGCGCGCATCCTGGTGTCCTCGCAGTCGAACGTCGCGGTGGATAACGTCCTTGCAGCCATTGATAAGATCGATGAGCGACCCGACATGACGATCGTGCGCATTGGGCGTGAGGGAAAGATCGGCGCGGAGGCGGAGCGTTATAGCGTCGAGCGAGGCCTGACGGATTGGCGAGGCGATGTCTTGCGCCGCTGTGGGGAGTACGTGGCCGAACTGGATGGAGGAGGCGGGGAGTTAGGAACGGCGGCGATGTCTCAGGCCGACATCGATGCCTTCGTCGAGTCGATGTCCGAGGCGGGCAGGCTCGTGCAACTGCTGCGCGACGAAGATGAGGAATTGCCGATGATAGCGGCCGACGAGAACGACGGGGCAGATGAATCAGACTTTCCTGCTCTTGCCGGTGACCTTGAGGGCGGTGACGATGGGCGTGCGGTGGCGCAAGCGGACGAGGGGACGCGACGCGAACTTGACGACTATTGTCGTGCTATGCGGGATGCGCTGCCGCCCCAGGAGCGCGGGGAACCGCGCGAGAACTCCGTCGAGGAGTATGAGCGCCTCGTGCGAACCATGCGGTCGGTTGTCGGCCGTGACGCAAGCGACGACCGACCGTCGCAGATCCGGGCGATGGTGCGAGAGTGGTGCGCTATCTTCGGAAAAACGCCCGAGTTCGAGGGGCCGCTGATTCGGCGAGCCGATGTCGTTGCTGCAACCTGCCTCTATGCGGGCGCTGGACAACTCAGGAACCAATACTTCGAGTGGGCGATCGTGGATGAGGCGGCGCGGGCGACAGCTCCCGAAGCCCTTGTTCCGCTGGCGCGGTCGGAGCGGATCATCCTCGTCGGGGATGAAAAACAGCTCCCACCTCAGCTAGACGATGACCTCACCCAGGAGCGCCTGGCTGCGGAGGATATCCAGGCCAGCGGGCTGGAGGTAAGTTTGTTCGAGGCTCTCGTCACTCAGGCCAAAGCGAAACGGACGCACGCCCTTCGGATGCTGAAGCGCCAACACCGCATGCATCCCGCCATCGGCCGGCTCATTAGCGACGTGTTCTACAAGGGTGACTTGGAGAATGCCACGACAGCGGAAGAGCGCGCCCACGGGCTCCCCGTGGGCGTCGCTCCGCGTCCGGTTGTGTGGTATTCAACGAGCGCTCTGGACGGCCGATATCAGAAACGGCGGGGTAAAAGCTACGCGAACCCGACCGAGGCGACCGTGGTGCGAGAGATCGTCGCACGCATCGAGGAGAGCTATCGCGAGTTGGCTACTACCCCTCGCCCCCAGGTCGTCGTGATCTCACCCTACCTCGAACAGGTGGAAGAATTGAAGAGGCGGCTCAACCCTGGTGACGAGGAGACGTGGCAGGGTATCGCGCTGGAGGTCGCGACTGTCGACTCTATCCAGGGGCGCGACTGCGATGTCGTGGTCTGCTCGTTGGTGCGCACCAATCCCGAAAACATCGGCTTCCTGGCGGATCGCCGTCGCCTGAACGTTGCCCTCTCGCGAGCGAAGAGGCTCCTCTGCGTCGTGGGCGACGCTACGGCACTCGAGAAGGCTTGGACACCCGACGGGGATAACGTCTTCAGAGAAGTGTTAAATCATATGAGTGTGACCAAAATCCGTGGGGAAGGTCACGGACGTTGAAAGCCATCGCGCGATAGGCCATACTGTGGAGCATCACCCACCACAGCAAAGGAGACGCGCGATGACGTCCAACGTAGACCTGAGTG
>JAABUV010004646.1_pt1 | contig 16248 bp, 10 predicted proteins | sample 5559971 | NCBI WGS metagenome assembly JAABUV01 (sample SAMN10711881, study PRJNA513362) | rock metagenome | isolation source: Antarctica rocks | place: Antarctica: Victoria Land, Knobhead nord | collected 2015-12-19
TTCCAGGTCATGTTCTGGATCATCAAGCGCGTGCCGTTGGCGATGAGAATCATATCCAGCAAGCCGTGGCCGATGATTGTGCGGTTTAGGCGTTCAATTACGTGGGGAAGCACGGAGAGACCGCTCGGAGGGCTGGAATCGCTGCCGTTGCCGGCAAAGACGTTGCCAACGGCGCATTCAGCCCAATTGGTCGGAGGGGCGTTGATGGCTTTCTGGACATCGGTCCTGTTGAAGTAGATCTCTGCGCCTTCAGGTAGGTATGGAATTGACCCCGGGAAGCCCAGGACGTCCCAGAGAATGGGGCAGGTGGTGGCGATTTGGTAGATGTCGAAACAGGGGTTTATCTCGAGCGCAGCGTTGAAGACGGCGGTCCAAAGGTCGCAGCCGGGGACGGTGGCGGGCGGGTCGGGTAGAGGACCTTTGGGAGGGTAGACGAGGTAGTCGTTGAGGAAGGAGGTGTAGCCGCAGGAGTCGGCTTTGGAGTGGAGGGTAGCGAGGAAGGAGGCGTTGAAGGAGAAGAGGTTGAGGTTTGCATCGACCATGGCGACGACGGGGACTGCAGTGATTGGGTTAGAACGATTGAGTTGTACCTTTTGCGGGGGAAGAAGGAAAAGGTATAGGGTGGGGGAAGAAACGGGGCGCTTACTCTCTTCTTGCACTTGATTCGTGCTGGTGCTGGGATCGTACATTAGAATTGCTTCAACATCATAGTACTTTGTATCTTTGGTGTTCAGCATAGCATCTGCAATGTACGGGATGTAGTATCCAGCATAGCTCTCTCCGGTGATGAAGATTTTCTTGTGATGCAGATTGAAGGTATCCAGGAAATTCTTGAAGAAACCCAAGAATTGCGAAGCTACATCTGTTTCGCTGGTCGCGGATGGAGTACCTTGAGAAAAGCCAGTGCCGACTGGCTGTTCGACCCAGACCATGTTGGTCAAGTTGACCCAGGTATATGGATTCTTCACCGGCTTGAAGGTTCCGTATTGCCACAGGAATGGTCCATTTTCCTGGAGCAGTCCTTCGAGAGAGGAGCATCCCGGCCCTCCGTTGAGCCAGATGGTTATTTCGTTCTCGGCGGCTTCATTTTCAGATGGGAAGTACCAGAAGTATAGCTCACGGGTCTCATTCTTGTGTGATGATATTGGCAATAGACCAGCATACGATTCACCAACGTCAAAGGACACATCAGGGATTTTTGTGCCATCGACAGCAAATTCTAGAGATTGTTAGGGATTTCACATATAGGGAATTACAGTCGGGAGTACTTTTGGTTTTGGAATTGAGATGTTTCGCGGCACGCTTCACCAATTGATCATCAACCGGAGAATCGAGCTGCCCTCTTGACAAAACTCTGGACGCAACGTTGGGCAGGCTCTTCCCAACGTGCTGTGGACTTCTAGCTGCAACAAAGCAAGCTGTCGCAAGCAGATTGAGAATGGTAAAACCGCGCATGATGCGGGGAGGTAAAGAGAGAAGAAAAATCTGGCGGGAGATGTGAAGCAAAGCAGGCTGAAAGAAACAATGAAGCCGGGGACAGCTTCCTTTAAGAAGTCCATAGCTAGCAGTTCAAGCTCTTGCTGATCTAGACTTCATCATCCGCCATCCACGCCTTCAGGTACTAGCCCTGCGGCGCATCGTATCTCCAGCCCCGGAGTTGGGCTTTCCCTCCTTGCAGGACATCGCTTCAAGTGACGATGCTACGGAGCAGAGGCGGTCATTATAGGACAACGTATTTGGTCAGGCTGTTTAATTGGCCGACGGTCACTCTATCGGGATATGTACATGCAAAAGGATGTACTACTACAGCTTGTCTCGCGTGCTATCGCCGTTAAAGGAAGCTGGATGTTGAAAAAGGACGAAGCGCCGGGATCAAGGGTGAGACCTTTTAGCGGTTTCTGTTTGGCGATAAGGCAAGGTACTGATGTATTTTACACACAGTACCTCCGTACCTCCGTACTATATCTACTCTACACGTCTGCTCAGAAGTCAACATATCTAGCACATGACATTGAACAGTGGACTTCTACACTCATCAGACGTATCACAGCACGAGCTCACTGGACTTTATGGGACCCATAAAGGTTGCGGCATGTTTACCGAGATAAGTAATCCCTGCCATTCTACAGGCCTCGAAAGTGCTGGGTTCGTATCAATCTACATACAAGTACTGGTTGGCCCACGCTATGATCACACCCCGCCACCATGAATACCGTTCACCTGTACCTCTCAGACAGCTTCAGCAGCTCGGGGTAATTTGGTGTGCCGTAGCCTGTCACCGGATCCCATCCCTTCGTTGCATTCCAACTGGCATAAGGGACAAACGGCGTGGGCAGGCCAGAGTAGATGTCTTTGCCGGTGCAGCCTCTAGACCCGCCGTCCACGATGTCTGTCAGCCCTTGGTAACCAACTGAATAGATGAACGGGTTCAAGAATCCTAGGGGCGGCCTGTTCTTGGAGAGACGGGCGCTGTTAAGGAGTGATACAATTCCAGCAAATGTGGGCGACGAGGCACTTGTTCCACCCACACGAATTTCCTTCCCATGATCCACGACTGTGAAGTTGTACGCTTGAGCAGCGACATCGGGGAATCCACGACCGGCTGGGTTGTACAGACCCTTCCACCGCGTTCCCAAGATACCAAGATACTCTGTGACAGCGGCCTCTTGATATGCAGGTCTGGGGAATCTGTCCGAAAACCCTCCTGACGAGAAACCAATGGCCCGCTCCGGAGCAACATGGTAGGTGCCACCAACCGAAGTGACGAATGGGCAGGCAGCTGGGAAGGTGGGAAGGAATCGGGTGGTGTTCTTGCCGTCATTGGTCTGGCAAGCACTGCCAACTCCAGTGTCACCACTCGAGAAGAGGACGGAGACGCCGCGAGCGCCGAGCTGAGCAAACAAACTGCATGTCATGTTCGTATCTAGAATTCCAGTGTCAGGAAGCATCGATCAAAGCCAAGAGAACAAACTTACATGGCTCGGGAACACTCTGTTCATCTTCACCATAGGATGTGGTTAGTGTCGTGGGTAGCATGTGGTCTGGTTGGGCCAGGATGTAATGCAAGAAATCCAAGTATGGCTCGTTCTGGTCCTTGGCTTGAGTTGGTTGATCGAGGTCGGGCACAAGCTCGCCAAGCCCACCAGTGCTGTAGTAGTAACCAGGCGTTGGGTAGGAAAGAGGGTAGGCGTATTGCGCATCAAGATTGGCTTCGACATCGTCATCCACGGTGTCATTCTGGGTTGCCAGTCCGCCATTAATAAGCACGTAGGTGAAATTCTCCGAGGCAGCGTATGGTGCGTATTTGGTGGTGAAAGTTTTAAAGTCGTTAAACTTGGCATACTCCTTTAGATATCCGCAGATACCGATCTTGCCGCCGTTGCGAGTACTTCCTCTGGCGTGTCCTACGTGATAGAGGTCTCGGAGGCATTGCGGTGTGATGGTGGTATTGCAGAATGTCGTGTTCAGGGAGCTTCCTTTATATTGTTCAACCGAGTTCCTCGCAGGACCAACAACGAAGTGTTCGCTGACCGTCGAATGCTCAGGACGCATCTGACCAAAACGAGTGGTAGGCTGAATCATATGAATATACCGATGCAAGTTGCGTGGTACCGAGTAGTGAAGGGTTCGAATACTCTCAATGTCGTTGATCGAATTTGAATAGTAATAGAATCTCGTATCAAGGATTCGTTCAGCTTCCGTGGCTGGAACGAAGAAATTGATCCAATCCCCGTCGTCTTCAATGTCTGCAGGCTTCACCCCTTCAGCAAGCAGCCAGCCCAGGATAGCTTGAGAGGCATCGGCACTTGGACGTAGCATAGCTTTGAGTTCATCGCGATGCATGTGCTCGCCGTATTGAGGGTGGTCGGGCGTGCTGATAGCGATAACATGCTGCTCAAAGGCAAAAGCGTTTTCCTGCTTGACTGCAATGCGGAAGCGGAGTGGTTTTGACGCTGGCGCAGCACGACCTTGGCGCCATCCTTGCGGAATTTGGGCCAAGCTCTCGAGGACGGTGAGCTCGGAATTTGGAGCTGGAGCCGCCTGAACTCCAGTAATAGCTGTAATAACGGTCAATAGGCAGGGTAGATAAGAGAATGACAGCATCATGGCAGTAGAAATTGCTGAAAGTGGAGATCGTTGGTGAAAAGTGAGAGAGTGCACTGAGTTTGATCAAAGTGGATACGTACTCCGAGAACCTCTCAGATCTTTCCAACAGTGAATGAAAAAACCGGTAACTTCCAAGGGGCGTTCCACGTCTTATGTTCCTGCAGTATCTGCCATGCCCCGTCACCAAGGCAAGGTTTCCTCCACACCACCATCACCAGCAAAGACAGTAGATGGTGAGATCATATCCAAAACCGTCTCATTCGCCTACTGTTGCAGAGAGCGATCGCCTGTGTGGGCAATCTATCCATTGTGAGCTTCCTATTGCAATCTCTAGTACTTATTCCTGCCGCACCAGAATATGTCCATTGTAGTTGACGGGAAACCGGAATATGTCTCTGTCAGGTTGTCCCATATTCAACTTCCTATTGCAGTAGGTCAAGGAGGCGGAGATGGCAGGTTAGATACTCAGGACTACAGATCCGGCAGTCTTGGTACTCCGAACATGTTGGTAGATCTTTGGAATGATGCTAACGCGTTATCCATACTTCATATCGCCTTCCCTTGCGTTGTGCACATGAAGCTAATGCAATCGGATAAGCAATTCTTTCCATATAAAATACCCTAGCCTCCTTACCAAACGCCTACCAAGTCTGAGGTATGTATGAACTTCCAGTAAGAATTGGATCTGTTCGTCTCGTACATCCCCAGTATACAATTCTCGTCACTCCTGCATCTGCACAATGGATGAAAGTATCCCTACTTACCGTTAGCAACTATTTGTATCCCAAAGAGGGAACGGTTAGGAGTGATTTGACGGAGCAACCAGATCTTCGATGATGGAGACTCTCATCATCGTAAAAGGGGATCCATAACCAGAGAAGGCTTCAGAAGAGTTTGATAGGTTGCTTCAAGCGCGAGAGCGAAACATGAGATGATTGGACTTCGAGAAGCGCTATCTCGGGTGGATTTGAGTCTGATCTTGGGCATTACATCATCTCCGGTGCCTATGACATCGTTGGATGAAATTCACAATGTAGCTTCATTTGTCAATCCTACCACATTTAACAACTGCTCACTACCTCTTACAAGTGCACCCAAACAGTCACATCCATACGCCCACACACCCCACCAATCATGTCGGCCGAGTACGAAGGCAAGGACCCCCTAGCCCTCGCCCAAGAAGCAGAGCGTGATCTCAATTCCCGTGGAGCCAAGCAAGGTCACAACTCCAGCGATTCCGGTCCGTCAAGCCCCCGGCCTCCTCCAAACTTTCCTCTACTTACCCTTCCCAGCAATCGAATCCGGCGTCGATCAATCCGTAACCGCCAAATTTCCCGGCAGCGAAGTCAAGGTCGGCTCTGCTGCCTCGGGCGCCGGCGACAACCGCGAGATTCCTGTGGATGAGGGTGGAGATCTTGTTTCGAAACCCGGGGAGAAAGGAGGAAGTGGACAGTGAGCTTGCCTTAGGGTCACGGAGATTTTGGGATTGTCCGGATGCTGATACTGAGATAGCCCTACGAAAGCACGAGACTTTGAGGGGCCAGGGGGCCCGGAGACCAAGCAGCAACTGTATGAGGAGGCGAATCCGGGGAATGATGATGTGACGGAGAATATTAGGCAGGGGACTGAGACGAGGAGGCCGGCGGGTGGTTAGAGGACTTGAATGATAGGAGATTTTTTGATGTGGGAGGCAGAAAGTCAGGACGGGAAAGGAAAGGTTTTCTCTTTCTCAAGAGCTATGTAGAGAACATCTAACTTGATAATACAAAGTCTTGCAAATCTACCTTTGAAAGTTTATTCAACCTGTGATCCCAAGTATGACAGAGTGTCGCCCCTTCTTACTCCCATGGATTCACGGTCGCTTTCGCGGTCTACTCACAGTAGGTATTCTTCTGGGGAATAGAAAAATTGCACCTTTGAAGGGATTGCCAGTAATATAAACATGAAGACAAAGGATACACATGGGTGGGAAGAGTGTTATATCTGAGGATTATGAAGGATGATGGAAAGAAGATAGTGGAAGGAGAACGGCACCCATGGATGTGGGGAGCTATCCCATATATCCTCAAACGCTTTTGTTCGCTGCCCAACACCAAGGCAACCTACCTACCTAGCATAGCGCAAGCTGTTTAGACAACGTTCAAGCTTTCCCTCCAAAGCATCTACATATATACACCAGAACACGCCAACTCAGTAAAGAAACTGACCCATGGACAGACCAACAACAACCAGGACAAAGCAGTTGTTTGGGGTTGAGGTGATTGCTTTTTTCCAGTTTTGAATATCGTACGTGTTTTGCGATTGGGAATGGTAGCTGGCTGTTTGCGTGGGTTGTAACCAGGGATTTTTTCGATATATCCAAGTTGTCGAGTGGGATGGTTAGGCTTTGTTAGTTCCTCGCAAAAGATACGGTCTTTCAACTCGGACTATGGGCACTCCTTTAAGTACACGCCCTCCATACAGAAAATCAGATTGGGCGCATGTGATACCAGTAACCAGTCACGTCATGCTTCAAGAAATTTCAGGCAGTTATTACAAATTCCCTCTTTTTTTTTCAAATGTACAGTCTTCCCCTATCCGTTAGTATTAATAAAATCATCGCGTGCAGAGAACCGAAGTATCTAGAATCAAATAAGCAACGACCAAACAAACTCCCCCGAAGCCAATCCTCCACTACATATTCGCTCTCCTTTTATTTTTGGCATGCCGTAGTACTGTGAAACCTACTAGCACCGAGATTGCCGGAAAACTGCGTTAATGTAAAGAGGAAGCGCCCTTAGTTACCACCTCTTGCAAGACCACTGCCCTTCCTTCACCACTACCGTCCTTGGGGTTTGTATCGTTGATAACAACCTTCTTAGCAAAATCTACCAAACCTTGGGCCGCCATCAGGTGAGAGGTACTTTCAGCCATGAGTGGCTTGCTTCCCCAGATTCCGGCATACACTCCCTTGTCTATCCCCAGCTTTGCTACTGCCCTATCTGCTGCCTTGCTGATCGCAAATGTCATGAAAGATGTCTTCCACAGATACTCGTGCATAGCGTTCCCAGTGTTAACGATTCCAGCTTGGTCAGCGATTGAGTCATATCTCGCAATCACTTCGAGTGCACGTTTTCTGGCGTCAGTGACGGCAGGATCGAAGTAATCGCGCATCCAGGAGTCAGTGAGTTCTCGTTTGCTGGCGGGGAATAGATGCTTGAGAAACGCTAGGGTCACAGACTCCGCAAAGGGGTTAAGTGTTTTGGAGTAGGTCTCCATGCTGATGCCGCGTTCATAGGCCTTTGGTAGCGTCATGGTGGAACGAGACGATCCAGGTGTCGAGACAATGGTCGAACTCGAGTCAAGATTAAGCGAACTACCGGGTAAGGCCCTGTCAGTGTGAATAGCCAGATGTTTTTCCTTAGATTTTTTCTTCGCTAGTTCTTTCCTGATCATGTCAAACTCTTGGGCTACCGCCTTCTCACACGCGGCTTTCACTGTCGTATACATCCACTGTAACATATGCGGCGGCCGGCCATAAGCCGAACACTTGTGCTTCTCATCCCCTGGTTCGGCGATCTCCTCCAAGGCATGTACTGTTGCTGTTGCAACACGAACATTCAGGCGCCCCTTGACCCAGCACATCGCCGAATGCTTTTCAGCATGAGGTGGCACATCTTTTAGGAAATTTTCGAAGACCAAATCGGCGATTTTGTTGGCAGTAGCGTCTTTGCAAAGGCAAGGGTATTGGCGCATAAAAGAGTTACAGTATAACGCTCCAGGACGCCTAAAGGTATACGGCGGTAAGTCTTGACTCCCTTCTTGTTTTACCGCACCCTCCCTCTCGTCTATCTCTTTAAATGCTTCGTTGCCCGCATTAATTGCTGCGCGATGGAGGAATGCCGCCGCCCACGGCTGCACATGGCTCGAGAATTCTGTACTGCTGTCGCGCTTATTGTGCATGACCACGCCCGTTTGCTTCTCTAATTCTTTCAGAGCTAGTGTCCGCGCGATGGAAATACGGTATCGTATTAAGTCACTCTTCCAGGGGGCAATCGGCACGTCTTTAGGGCCGCTTGGGCTCTCGGTAATAACATGGTAATAGGGGATAGCTGTGGAAATTGCAGCCTCGAAAATAGAATGGGCGGCAGTAGAGAGACAGTGGCAAGGGTATTGAGGATTCAATTTTGTCGGCCAACGATCATCAGGCTTAGAGATCTTGAGTCGTGGTAGGTCTTGATGACGGAAGGGCTTGGATGACGCGGGTTTCGTTATAAGAGGAGCACGAGTAGAAACCGCCTCCTTCGCCATTCTCGTAGAGTTTAGTAAGGGCGCCATCAGTTTTACAATGTTGGCTTACAATACCATTATGTGCCGTGTTTTTCGGATAGCGATTTGCCAGGGTCGTGTTTCGATATTTTGTTTCGAGGAAGTTTGTGCACGTTGTGGTTTGACGTTGAAGGTAACCACGTGGTTTCCTCGAGGTTGTTTTCGCGAGGTTGTTTTCGAGGTTGTTTTCTCAAGGTTGTTTGTCAGGGAGGGTTCGAGTCTTATATATTAGTGAGTCAGAGCTTACCAGGAATAAAAAATTTCAAATTGCAAGTTTTCTGCTACCTGCAGCAGTGAATTTGGAAAACTGCTGATCAGTTAACGAATCTTTGTTAAGAGTCATGAAACCTAGGATTTATAAGATACTTGCGTGAAATAAGAGATAACGGGGCGAATGAAGCAGCGAATAGCCCGTCGAAGTCCGAGTATCCAGATTCTACCTTCTTCCACTATTCAATAATATTCTGAATGAAAGTGTGAATAGCAACCATGACCATGTGGCAGCAGACTAGAGAACTCTGTGATAGAGGATGCCTGCTGGTGAAGGATGTTTTTGTAGTAGAATCATAAGGATTTTCGCTTTCTCATGTGCCCGAGTTTGACATACCTAATTCACAACTCAGATAAAGTGGCTCATGGTAATCATTCCCGAGTTTGCATTTCTCATAGCGCATTAGATAAAACCTATTTTCGTCCATATGCGTGGTGCTATTTTGTGTTTCGAGAAGAACAGAAAGCAAATCAATAGCTAGCAAAGGGACAATGATGTGAAATAAATCATGAAAAGTACCACGCAAGACAACAGTGGAATTTTATTTCTGAGTAAATATGAGCGAGGCCATTTCTCTATAAGATAAGGTAGCGCTACAGGATTGGATTGGGAACGCCCTTTGTGGAAAATAAATAGTGGGTAAAAGAATGAGCAGTCTGTATACCAGAAATTTGCAGGCAAGAACATCCGTAACATCTAATTCGCCTAGTAGAACGGTCACTTATTGGCCAGCACCGTAAGCCCTCAAAAGACGCTGAAGATCCGGAACCGACGAAGCTGACAACTAAGTAAGAAGTCAGGTCCCATAACAAAACACCTATCCATACCGATTTCCAACGTTCGTGCGACTCAGGCAAAGAGAGCCTCGGACACCGGGCACTCCGCCCGAACACCGTCGGGATCATCTGGCAAGGCTAAATCAAGTTGGAAGCCAGGGCAGTGCTTGGCTCCAAGCGCAAAGATCCCCTGAGAGATGGATGGTAATGTTCACCAAATACAGTCAAAAGATTTTGAACAGGGAGCCAGGCTCTGCATTGACCAGCAACTTTAATATAACCTAGCCAGATGACCACGATGGGCATGATCGGAGAGCCCGGCGGCAAAAGCTAGAAAGTGCATGGGTCACATTAACTCGCATGGCGCTTCAATTCTGGGGTTGGGATCATCAACATTACCAGTGTGCCGCTGTCCTCTCCATCTCAAGAGGCTCTCAGACCCAATTTCTCCATGACTTTCTTGACGTCATCCATACCACTGTCAAGATATACAGCTCCAAGGACTGCCTCAACGGTAGCGGTCATGGTGATCGGCGAAATAGTACGACCCTGCGCCGGGTTTGTATTGATATACATATCAAGCCCGTTCTCTCGACCAACTCTGTCAAGATTTGTGTTGGATCCCACGTAGGAGACCATTTGACCCGCTCTTCCTAAGGCGCACTTTAGTGATTTCCTCTGCCACGCTGCCCGGATCGAGTCTCATTACCCCTGGGCTCTCCACCATTGTACCATTCTTCCACAAGCGCGAGCTTAAGAATGGTATCCCCAACAACGGCAAGGCGCTTGTTACCATCAGGAATGCGTCTGTCGCCAATCAAGAACACTCCAGAGCCGGCGGCTTGCATTGCCTCCCATACGATGGACGAGTCTTTAAATTTGTAGCCGATTGTGCTTTCAACGCCAAGTATTGTGTTTTTCAAGATGACTGAGGCCATAGTATCGGAAGGTCCTGAAAGTTTGTCCTTGACGTTTACAATGTCCAGGAGTTGGAACAGGAGAGAAGTAACCCCTGGACCAAAACCCGCCATGCCCGCTTCGGCCTAGCCAGCCCTGTGCCTTACGCTGGCGGAGAGCTTCCTTTGTGTTTCGAAATGGATAGGGATTTCGAATTTCTCAGGCCCACAACCTTGAGTCAGCTTCAACCGTGCTCCACCAGCTCTACTGTGTAGAAGACACCGTATCTGTATTCTTGAACTTTCTTTTTCTAACATCAGCGAGGTGCTTCCGGGAATTGCAGGAAAAGTAATCACCCGATGTCCGAGCTTCTGAGGCTTTTATCGGTGTCTCGCGCGGCGGGCTGGCCGACCTTCCACCGCCGTTGAGCTACGGTACTTTAGCCAGCTGGTCAGACTGATCCTTTGGAGCTGCACCATCATGTACAAGACTCCATGAAGCAAACTACATGAGTAAAAGACGGTAACGCGATAATGGAGCATCTTGAAATCCATTCGTAAGCTCTTTCTCAGTTCATTGCATATTACATGCCTTGAAGCTGACCTTTACCGCAGAAGGTCATATCTCGTCCGCTGGGTGGAGGTTGAAGCCGAACACACAATCTTCTTCAACATTGAACCACAGAAAAAGTCCATTAACTTTGGTATCTTCAAGCACCCTGGCCATGGCAGCGCGCCGACTCTCAAATTTCCTTCATTAACTTTCGAACCACCACCAACTCCTGCTATACGTCCTGATGACACGCTGAATGAGTCGCATACATCACGAAACGCGTCCTCTACAGCTACCGAGAAGCTGAGGAGCATTGGACTAAGACCTGTGTTCTGGTATGGAATTTGCGATGCCAACAAGGTGTCCAAGGGGAAATATGAAGTACCCAAAGGCGAAGGCGGCATGTACGCACTTGTGTTTGACAATACTTTTGCAAAACAACTCTCAAAGTCGGTGACCGTCGTTCTTCTGACATATCCAACCAACTCTCCTCCACAAACAAACCACCATATGCACCACGTACAAGGATCGTCTGCTGCGACTACTACCACTCGCAGGCATAGGTCCGCATCTAGAGTACTGCAGTATGAATCTTCGGACTCAACAAACCGAAATGACTCAAATACAACGGAGATGTTAGACGGTTGCATGGAATCGCGGCCTCGAAATCCTGGAGCCACTGAAAGTAGTACAACATCGAACTTTTTTACTGGAATGTTACAGAAAAGACGCCGGAAACGCCACCAAGGATACGCTCGAAGGTTCTTCTCTCTTGACTACAACACATCAACGCTCTCATACTACCACAATCGAAACACCTTAGCTTTGAGAGGAGCTGTACCACTGTCTCTGGCCGCTATAGGAGCGAACGCTGCAACCAGGCAGATTTCTATTGATTCGGGGGCGGAAATATGGCATCTACGAGCTATCAATCAAAAGGACTTTGAGGCTTGGAAAAACGCTTTGGAGATTGCAAGGACAAACTTTAACTCTATGTCAGGCGCATTCCGGCCGCAAATAGATGTGCCTGGTTCGCGGCAGTCTTTGATACGTCTTGACGTAGGAGAAGGGCTCGACCTGGCGAAGGTCCAAAGCTTGGCAGATAGGATACAGGGTTCACGAGATGCAGCCCGGAGCATAGCTCAGGAAACAGACCCAAAACATGCTCCGCCGGCTACCCTTAAGCCTACAAACTCCGACCCAGGCTCTATGGCCTCGAGTGCATCCGAAAGTCCCCCAGAGCAGACTCAAAGTGCCGGATACTTCAATGATGGCGAACGGAGACCGTTCTGGAAGCGCAAACCAAGCAGTGAAAGGACCATGCCAGGCATGTTCAGGCGCAGCTTTTCCTCACAACCTTCGACACCTTCGGGTACAAGTAACACACCTCCTCAACCTTGCAAGATGGCCTCTCTAGCTCCAGAAAGCGCCACGCTGCCAAGCCACCAGGAGGAAAGTTTACACGACCACTGCATGGCTTTACTGAGAGACCTTGACTCCATTGTAGCCGACTTTGCAGTGCTCATTGAGGAAAGCAAGCGAAGGCAATCTCCCGTTCAAATATCGGCTGTCTCCCGACACAGCATGGATTCACAAGGGACTCAGGAATTCTTTGATGCTGATGGGGGAAGTGCTTCGCAATTATTGGCAATACATCAGGAAACCGACGACGAAAGCGAACCAAGCGCGAATGGTCTGGTTAGCGACGGAGAGGATTCGGCATCTGCAAGTGATGTGGACGGGCCAGCAAACCTGAATATAACCAACGATACCCCAGAATCGAAAACTTCAGCCTTCCCTTCGAAGCCGAAAACCCTCACACCATTGCCAATATCAAACATAATCCAACGAAGAACCGCTGTACCCTCTCCCACAGTCAGTCCTCCCAGTCTTATCGGCTTCCTTCGCAAAAACGTCGGCAAAGACCTCTCCACCATATCTATGCCGGTATCTGCCAACGAGCCCCTCTCCTTCCTTCAACGCGCCTCTGAACAACTCGAATACTCCACCCTGCTTGACGAAGCCGCAAACCCCTCCAAGACGAGCGTCGAACGTCTGCTATATATTACCGCCTTCGCCATCTCCAACCTTTCCAATTCCCGTGTCAAGGAGCGCGCTATCCGCAAACCCTTCAACCCCATGCTTGGCGAAACCTTTGAGCTCGTCCGCGAAGATCGCGGCTTCCGCTTCATTGCAGAAAAAGTGTCCCATCGCCCGGTCCGCATGGCCTGCCAAGCCGAGTCCAATTCATGGTCGTTTACACAGTCCCCTATGCCTACCCAAAAGTTCTGGGGCAAGTCCGCGGAACTCGTAACCGAAGGCCGTGTAAGCGTCGTCCTCCACACCACAGGCGACCGCTTCAGCTTCGCCCCTCCCACAAGCTTCCTGCGCAACATTATCGCCGGAGAAAAATACATCGAGCCCGTCGGCGCCATGACGATCACTAACGAGAAAACCGGCGAGCACGCTACGGCCACCTTCAAATCCCGCGGCATGTTCTCAGGTCGCAGCGAAGACGTCGTCGTCCAAACCTACTCCCCCGCCGGCGACGAACTTCCCATTGGCCTCGCAGGCAAATGGACTACCTCCCTCTCCATCACCGACCCCGCTAACCCCAAAGCCTCCGAAACCCCGATCTGGCAAGTCTCCCCCCTCGCCCCAGACGTCTCGAAACGCTACGGCCTCACCCCCTTCGCCGCCTCCCTGAATGAAATCACGCTCGTTGAGAAAGACAATTTGTCCCCAACAGACAGCCGGCTCCGGCCCGACCAGCGCGCGCTGGAGGAGAACGATTTCGACAGCGCGGAGGAGCTGAAGACAAAACTCGAAGAGGCGCAGCGGAGTCGGAGGAAGGTGATGGAGGAGGAAGGGAGGGAGTGGGTTCCTAGGTTTTTCACGAGGATCGAGGCGGATGCGGGTGGGGAGGAGATATGGAAAATGAAAAGTGGAAGGGATGGATATTGGGAGGAGAGGGTCAGAGGGACGTGGGAAGGGGTCGAAAGGGTTTTTGAGGTGGAGAGGTGAAAGTGGGGCCGGGAAGGAGTTCTCAATGATAGTATAAGCGGTTGAATATATGGACAATCCACAGCGCAAAATCCAGAGAAATACTCTTGATCATTCACTACCTCCAATTCCCCCCCCGAAATCCCTCCCTTTCATGCATAGATCGTCCCTACTGACGACTCTCTCGAAAGCCCCCACCGGGAACTAGATGCGGTATTGTGTAGAAGCTTGAGCGATGAGACAAGGGATTAAGAGGTGGTTAAGGCGGTTTGACAAAGACAATGTTTACTCACGATAAAACAGGAAGCGAGGGTGAGCCATTCGAATGTAAGTGAGTATTCGAGACCCGGAATATCGAAAATATTGGAAACCCTCCAAAGGAGGACATTCAAGATGAAGCCGATACGTAGGGATAACATGTAAAAGCTCAGCAGCTTGGTATATCCGTATTGTCTTGGAGTGCCTGTGACTTCTTCCGATAGCATGCTATTCATCCAACTTGAACCTCCTATGCCCCCGCCGACAACGAGTGCCCATGATGCTTTGCACACGATGCTTTGCCCACCAGCCGAACAATCACTGCCGGTTGACTCCCATTTCATTGCTACGTTGCAGCATAGCCATCACGCCTATTTTCCTCCCTTCCTCTCATTCACAATCATAATTGGCAGACTCTCAAACACAACCTCATTTCTCTCATAATGCCCCAGAAAACCCCCCTGCAACACCCTCCTCAACGCCTGCAACCGATGCAACTTCCACCACTTGTCAATACGCATGACGCCATCTTGGTGGATGCGCACTACCATCCTCGAGCCATAGGTCTTGCCCTCTTTGCTGACAGCGTTGCGGTAGCGTGGTCCGCGGGCGGGATATTCGACGCTGTTGAGGATGTCGGAGAAGTTGGCGCGGAGGGATTTCTGGTCTTTTTTGGAGAGGCGGTGGGTGCTTTTTGCGGCAAGGGCGGCGAGGGTGGTGAGGAGGGTGTCGGTGCGGCGGTAGGCGGTGTAGATGCGAGCGAGCTTCGGCAGGGTGGTATCCTCGTCAGGATCGGAGACAATGTCGGTGCCGGGGTAGTCGACGAGAGTATCTTCGTCCGTGAGGAGCTTGTAGGATTTCTCGTAGAGGAGGGCGATGTTTTCGCCAGCGGCGATCTGGACTTCAGGGTGAGTGCTGTTAAGCTGCTCAGCGATGGTCTCGACGGCTTCTTCACTGTCCTCGGAGAGGTCGTCGATGAGGGTGGCTAGGAAACCCCATTCTTCAAGGGCGGCGGTGACCGGATCAGGCTCATCGGGAGCGTTGATGAAGTGGCCGTCCGAAGCAATGATTGTGAGAAGATATGCCATATTGTCTAGAATCTCATGGTCTGAGGCGCCGCCGTAGAAGGTGCAGGTACCGAGGGCATGGATTGCCGCTGTTTTGCTGGCAACGGATGAAGATTCGGATATTGTTCGTTCGAGAGGAGTGCAAGCGGCTTCGTAGATCTGGTCAGATGGGGAGGTAATGAATGTCATTGCAAGAGCTTTTTGAAAGACGTTAGCTACAAGCATAGACTTGGTGCTTGCGCCGTGTTTTGCTCGCCTTTTATGGCCAGGACTGTCTCCTTCTCACTAGACTCGGCCTTGATGCTCTTAAAAAATGCCGTTGCAAGCTCAGCCTCCTTCCCACGGATCTCCTCTTCAGCGTAATGTGCAGTCAGAATTCGGACATATGCTGTAAGACATGTCTCGCGGCCCTGGACGCTGCTACGCTTTCGGTCAATAACCTCTTGAATCCGGTCTCCAAGCTCCGTCCTCCACGCCTCTGTCGAAACCTCTGTGTTCTCGGCACTAAGCATTTCATCGATGGAGTTGACGCTAGACACGCGGTCAGCCTTCAATTCTGCAACCACAGCTCGCAAAGCAAGCGTCACGCCTTCCAGATGGGGCAAGGACTGCGCAGCAGGAGTCTTACCTGAATGACGTCTCATCACTGACATCGCCTCCCTCTTCCTCATCGGATCCATGTCTACTGGCGGCCCTGCTGGCGCTGCGCGAGGGCGGGGCAGAGTTGGGTCGCGAATTGGCAGGCGAGGACTGCCCCGATCGGGCCTTCGCCTTGCGCGAAACGGTCTTGTTGCTCTCAAGAGCTTGTCGCCGTAGATCGTGCATAGCGAAGGTCGTACGCGCTGCGTATTACTAAGGTAATTCTAGAAGAAAGATGACTTGAAAGTAGTATCTGTGATTGTGGCACTCGGGTTTGTGGGTTAAGGATCTGGTAATGAAGATCTATACAGTTCTGAAGGTAAGAGGTACAGTCGTAGTTCCATAAGGTGGATATGAGTCACGTTGGAGC
>JAABUV010004647.1_pt1 | contig 16244 bp, 26 predicted proteins | sample 5559971 | NCBI WGS metagenome assembly JAABUV01 (sample SAMN10711881, study PRJNA513362) | rock metagenome | isolation source: Antarctica rocks | place: Antarctica: Victoria Land, Knobhead nord | collected 2015-12-19
GCGCCCTGCAGCACCTCTCCAAGGTGGCAGAGCAAGACCAGTATAGCTAGCGTCCTCGCACTGCACAGCTGGGCTGCTGCTCGGGGTGGCTGCTCGAGCTGCGGGCAGCGCAGTCCCACTTCTAGCCAGTGTGCGGTCGCGGTCTGTGTCTCTGGCAGACTGCCTATGAGAGAGTGCACACTGCTTACACTGGAGGCGCGCTGAGCAGCTGCAGCGGCCGCGCAGCCAGTGTACTGCATGCTTGCCAGTACGCACCGAAGCCCACTTGCAACATGCAGTTATGGACGCATCTCCTCTGCCTACAGCTCGTCATGCACAGACGCTCTGCCTACAGCTCGTCATGCACAGACGCCAGCTCCTGCTCTGCGGCCTCCAGTTCCCTCCATGCATGCGACACATGGTCCGGCGTGCACGCGGCAGGCGTGAACAGCCGCGCCACATACTCGCACCGGTTCGGCTCGCTCACATTCGCCAGCCTCTCCTCCACGCCGCACTGCAGAGCCACCTGAGACCCGCGCGCGCCGCTCACTGCTGGGCCCTGCACAGGCACTCGTTCGGCGCGCGCATGGCGCATGCTGCGCACCCGCATGCTCCGCTGCGGGCCGTTCCAGCAGTGCTGCCCGCCGTCAAATACCGCGGCGGTGTGGTCGTCCTCAAACCCGCGCCAGCTGCCCAGGCTGGTCGAGGCCGCCCCCTCCTTCTGCCGCGCCTCCTGGTAGATGCACACCTCGTACACGTACTTCTCCACGTTGGCCGTGAAGCACCTGCGCGGCTGCAGCTCATGCGCGCGGGGCAGACGCCCGGGGCGGGCGGGCGGCAGGCCGGCGCTGCTGCCGGGCCCGCACCGGTCCAGCAGCGCCGCGAACGCGCCCGCCGGGCCAAAGTCCAGGCCGAGCTTGCGCTCCAGCTCCGCCTTCTTGCCGGTGAGCTCCGTCAGCGCGCTCTGGTGCTTGGCGAACGTGTCCTTCACGTGCTGGCGCTGCTGCGAGGGCAGCGCGGCCCCCTTTGCGAAGCCCAGGCCGCGCGCCAGCCAGCCCTTCGCCGTGCCCCACACACCTGCGCATGCGGGCGCACGGGCGTGCTGGCACACACGTCATGCAGGCCGGAGACCGCGCTTGCAGCGCGCCCTGGGCAGCATGCAGACGGGGGGTGCTGCGCACCCAGCTTGGCGGGCGGCACTGTATCCTCGGCATCCTCTGCGCCTGGCTGAGCCGCCGCGTCCTCTGCGGCGGCCTCCTCCTCTTGCTCCTGCGCCGCCGGCGCCGTGCGCTGACGTCTGGAGCGCGATGTGCACACCGCGGGCTGCAGCAGGGGTTTGCCGGCGCGCCTCGGCGACCTCGCCGATGGCCTCCGGGTCGTGCGTCCACTGCGCGGCTATCCGCTTGCCCCTCTCCTCTGCGCTCTCCTCGTCCAGCTCCTCTGCATGCTCGCCCGGCGGATGCTCGCCGCCCGCGGCCTCCGGCGACGCGTGCTCGCCCGGTTGCTGCTGGCCGCTGGCTGCCACAGCGTCCGCCGGCGTGGAATCCACCTCCTCCACGCTGGCCTCGGGGGGCGCGGTGTCACTCTGTCCCTCAGGCTCCTCGAAGCTTGGCGAGGCGCCAGCGCCTGCCTCCTCGAAAGGGCCGTCTGCATGCGTCGCGCCCTCTGGCACCTGGCCTTCGCTGCCTGCCGGCTCGCCCACCGGCTCGTGCTGCGGAGCCTCGCCCGCCGACGGCGCGGGCGCGGGTGCGGCTGCGCCGCCCGTCAGGTTGCTGGCCGCCGCGAGAGCAGCGGCCGCGACCTCCTGGGCCGCTCGTGCCGCCTGCTCCCGCTCGCGCTCCAGCGCCTCCTCCGCCTCCACAGCCTGCTTCTTGCCTGCACCCCCAGGCCCGTCCAGCCGGCCCGCCGAAAGCCGGACCGCGCGCGCTCAACACCACGCCCGCCCGGCGACGGGTGCCTGGGGAGGGTGCGCACCCTGCCAGTAGCTCACGTGCTTCTGCTTCTGCGCGATGTCGGCCTCGAGCCGCTTCAGCTCGGCCCGCCACTGCGCCTCCTGCACGCTCCACGTCTGGGCGTACGCCTTGCGGGCTTCGCCCCCCTCGGCTGCCGCGGCTGCCCGCTGCTTCAGCTGGGCGCGCGCGGCCGCGCCGGCCTCCACGCATGTGTTGCGGCACAGCCCCGCGCGCTCGTCTGAGCCGTCGCAGCAGTCTGCCGCGAGCCGCAGGCAGCGGGTCTCAGCCTGTGACGCTGCGGCAGGCACACACGAGGACCCACACCAATGGACGGCCCTGATCGCCCGCGCACCGCACAGCTGATCGTCGACCATCGACGCATTCAGCCGCAGCGGCAGGTGCCCGCGGTTTCTGCAGTAGAAGCTGCTGTTGGGGCACGCGGAGGTGCCTGCGGTCAGGCGCCGCTGAGTCGCTTCCATCAGCGAGTGCGTCTGCGCAGCGGGCCGCGCGTGGGCGGCGCCTACCCGGCTCATCGCTGCCGTCGTAGCAGTCGCAGTACTCGTCGTTGAGGTGGTCCTTGGGGATTGTTTTGATACCATCCAGGCACGCAAAGTCCGCCCCGGGCGACTGGTACCTGTGGATCAGCTGCGGGTCGACGCCCCGCAAGCGTGTCTCCGGCACCCCGAGCGCGGTCGCTAGCACTGCCAGAGTGCAGGCCCACCTCAGCTGCCCCATATATTTCACACTCTCACAGCAGCCTGGCGTGCCTGAGCATGCTCAACCAGCCAACTTTGGGCTCTAGAAGGGAAGTCGACTGGTTCAACCGAGGTTTTTAGAGGCTCGAGTCTCAGGGACCTGAGCAGGGAGCTGATCCGCTCGAGCTCCCCGGTCTTTATCCCCAACGCAGTGCGCACATGCATGTGCCTTCAGATTGTGCGTCAACTCGCGTCCCAACCATCGCACACCGCTGCATCAGGGGCACACGCCCAGCATCACATGGTGGACCCGCACGGCCCGCAAGGGAGCCGCCTCGCACGCATGCTCGTCCGTGAGTTCTACGGCGACCTGTGCGGGGTGCGCCAACGTGGCGGCAGGCGCCTGTGAAGCGCGCACGCCGCCCGCTGCCTCTGCCTCGTCCGCAGCCGCTGCAGCCTGCGCCGGCAGGCCGTCTTTGGCGCGGTCCTGCAGCGCGGGCAGCAGCGGCTGGCCGAGGTGGAGAGGACCAGCGGGCTCGCTCTGGACAAGGTGAAGGTGGCGCTGCTGGTCCTCATCCAGCAGAACGCCGTGGACGCATACAGGGTCGCGCCGGAGGCCGGGCCCCGCACGGCGCCGCTGGCGTACTTTGTCTACAGCGCGAACGTCGGCGCTGTGCTGAAGACCATGAGGCGCGCCCGAGCGGTGCCCACTGGCTCGCCAGGGCTGGCCGGCCGCCCCGGCACAGCAGCGGCCTGCTCAGTGTGCACGCGGGGCCTGCAGGAAGCCATATGCTGTGCTGTGCGCGGAGGAGGACGCTGCAGACCAGGACCTGTCCGCCTCGGGCGTCAGCGCGCACGTCGTGCAGGTCCGCGCCTGACCTGCCCTGGGCAGGCAGCGTGCTTCCCGTGCGCCGCGTCCGGCGGCGTCAACGGGTTGAGTGCGCTGCAGGCTCTGGCCGAGCATGGCCGCCTGCGCTGGGACCAGCTGCTGCACCTGGTGGCGGGCCAGCTGCAGCGGGGCGAGGACGAGCTGGCGGCGCAGTTCCGGGAGTGCTTCCGGCGGCTGGTGGGCGCGCGCCTGGTCGAGCGCGCCCCGCCCTGCGACCTGCCGCCGCCGGCGGTCAGGGTGCACCCAGGCGCGCAGGTGCGCCGCGCTCTGCCCCGCGCACAGAGCCGCGCGCCGAGCGAGGAGTGGGGCGAGGGCGCGCGTGCGTGCGCGAGCAGGGCAGGACCAAGAAGGCGCCGCAGGCGGGCTCGCCCGAGGAAGCGCGCATGCTGGCAGACATGGCCGTCACGACGGCGCACACAAAGTATCGCAGCACGCGCTTTGACATGCCGAGCCGCGAGGAGCTGGCGGCGGAGGCCATGCCAGGCATGCGGTCGGCCGTGACCAGAGCTGCGTGGCCCTCGCGCGTGCGGCCGCTCACGGCGCAGGGGGCGTGGCAGGCCAGAAGCGGAAGCGCGGAGACGGCAGCGACTCGGGCCCCTTTTTGTGGCGGCTGAACTATGAGGAGGTCACGCGCCGCAGCAGGTGTGCCCCTTCCAGCGCCCCCGCGCGTGCTGCGACGCACGCCGCACGCCCCTGCGCCCAGCAGGCGCGGCGCGTGCAGGTGCAGCCAGTGCGTTGACCTCGTGAGAGATGCTCACGGCGAGGACGCCGCGCAGCTGGTTGCTGCCGCCCTGCGCGCGGGGCACGGGCGTGTGCATGACGCCGCGGAGGGCGAGTCGCCTGCGGTGTCGGCGCCCGAGATCGCTGCGGCGACCGGCGGCGGCCACGGCTTGCCTGCATGGGACAGCAAGCGCGTGCATGCGGCTCTCAGGCGCGGCGGCACCCCCCGCTGCCTCGTGCCTGCACGCGGCGATGGGGCTGCGCATGATCTGAGTGATGCAGGGCAGGTCGCTGGCGGAGGCCGACCCTGCGCTGATCCGCCGCGAGGAGACGGGCGCCGCGCCAACGAGGTTCTGCGTGGGCATGGCGCATGCCGTCGGCGTCATGCAGAACCAGCTCATAGAGAAGACGGTGCTGGATCGGCACGGCCTGGTCGGTGCGCGCGGCCTGGCCCGGGCGCCGGGGAGGGCACCGCCCTGTCTGTGCCTGGCATGGGCGAGACCGGGGCGCGCGTACGCAGGCCTGCGCATCTTCAGGCTGCTGATGGACAAGAAGCAGCTGGAGCAGAAGCAGATTGCCGACCTGGCCGTGCTGCCGCCAAAGGACGCGCGCGAGGCCCTGTACAGCTTGTTCCAGGACGGCTTTGTGGCGCTGCAGGCGCGCGCGCGCACATGCCACCGCCCTCGTGTGCCCCATGAAGCGGCCACCCGCCAACACAAACCGGCCCAGCCGCAGGATGTCCCCAAGCTGCCAGACCATGCCGCCTCGCGCACGTTCTTCACCTGGTTCGTCAACCGCGCCGCAGTGGCTGCCAGCCTGGTGTGCGACTGGCTGCGCGCTGCCGGCAACATCCGTGCGCGCATCGACACGGTGTTCCAGCAGCATGCCCAGGCGCGCTGCCTGCCGCAGCGGCGCGCAAGTTGCCGCTGTAAACGCTCCGCCCGCTCCTGCTGTGCGCCGGCGCCGCTGCAGCCAATCGGGCGTCGCGCGCAGGTGCTCAACCTGCTTGTGGGCCCCGGCGCGGAGGCCGCCGGCAAGCAGCTCACGCCCGCGCAGCGCGGCGCAGTAGTCAGGTACAGGCGAGCTCGGTTGATTGGGGAAGGGCGCTTTATCGCGCTCGCCCCCGTGTTGGCCTTGTTCATGGACTGATGTCGGCATATTTCCTTTACATGCTGTGATGCCTCACAGCGCCAGCGTGTTGCGCTGATGGGTGGCACTGTGGCAACGCGTCCCAGGCGCCGCAAATGTCACGTTGCCATTCCGCGGCGACTGGCCTGCACAAGGCACGCACGTGCAAACCAGTGCGCGCATTGCAGTACTGCCACATGCTAGTGAGAGCTAATGCGTTGCAAACAACAAGCAAGCATATAAACACGCCATTGCAGACCACTGCAAAGCCCCGCCAGGTTTCAGGGTCCGAAACGCAGCTTTCTTCCCACTGGCCAGCTTTGTGAACTTACTTTACGCCCAGAAATCCCGCAGGAGGTGTGCCTCCCCGCGGTAGCGCATGCCGAAATAATGCGGTGGGGACTGGCGTGATGATGACGCCGACGGACTGGAAGGCTTGGATTGCGCCTGCAGGACCCCGCACCATGCTGCGGCCGACACTCACCATGTGCTGCGGGGAGTCATCTGCGCGGGGATACAGCGTTGACAGGTTGACAGGCCCGCAGCGCAACATCACACCACACCAGCCAGCCCCCGTGTCTTGCGTCAGCAGAGCACTGGTGCACCAGCCACGCTTGCAGCTGATGCAGAGCACCTTGTCCAGCCTCCTGCAGCAAGGATGTGCTCACGCTGGGATGGAGCAGCAGTGGACTGCATTATCTGGTCGCAGGGCCACCTGCGGCAGCTCACAGGCGGCCACCAGCCTGGCAGCTCAGCTTCAATGTTTGGCGTGCAGCATCACTGTCTGCACACGTGCACGCGTCCGCCCTGCAGCGTTTGGATTCAAGGCAAGCATCAGTACATGCGCACGCTTGCCAGGCTCGGCCACGAACGAGCAGGGCCGCATGGCACGGATTGCAGCAGCAATGCGGCGCGTTTGGCGAGCGCTCGACATGCGCTGCACGCCAGGGCGTCCTCGTGCAGCGGCACGGCACTTGTGGAGCGCATGGCCATGCCGGCCATGTCAGGAGCGGCGCACATACGGAATTTCCCATGGACAAGCATGCTGGCAGCGCAGCAGTGGTTGTTGCCGTCAGCAGTGGTTGTGGCCAACATGATGAGGACATCATGCGCGACGGCAACGAACTGCAGCTCACAATACCGACCCTGCATGCGAGAGCACAGGTGTGATAACAACGACCAGGGGCCGCGTGTGAAGATCGCTGAGCATCACATTGGCTTGTCCGTGCTCGCTGGCGCGTCTGGCCCGTGAGAGGCCGGGCTTGAGCAGGGGTCTTAGCTGCTATGTTTGGCAGGCGCAAGCACCGTCCAACTGCTGCCAAGCTCGAGCGTGGAGTCAGACACAGACGGAGAACCAGCAGTGACTTTGTGAGAAAAAGCGCTCTGGTCGCCGTGATTGATCAGCTGCAGGACATTGTTACGGGCTGCGAAGGAAACATCAAGACGGCAGGTGAGCGCCGCATGTAGGACTATGAGTGAACTCTCTGGCATCAGCCATGTAGGTCCCATGATCAACAGTGCCACCTATGTGCTGACGCAGGTGACAAAGTAGATGAGTGCCCCATGACCTACGCCCGCTGGGTGTCCATAAATGTGACGCTGCCGTCTGAGCCCACCCACTCAGCTCTTTCAGCGCCTGCCCTGCCTACACATGGCAGGGGGGCGCGAACTTGCCCATGGCAGCGCTGCAACCAGGACGCGCTTGACGGACGGCCGCCTGCACCGTGACGCTGCTAGGGCGCCCGAAGCGCCCAAAGTCAGCTTCGACAATGTACTGACTGTGCGCATCAGCGTGTGCAGCGAGCGCGTGCTGGCAGTCAGGCTGGCCGACAGCTCGTGGAGCCTGGTGACCGGCTGCGACCCCACAATCGCATGCCCAAGACGTTCGCGTCCAGTGCAACGCCTCTGCACTGTCTTGTCCTGACGGCAGCCTGCATATCCCTGTCACAGACTAATTGTAGGAGCCGGAGGGCATCCCTTGTTTCATGGGAGTGCCCGAGCTGGCTATGACGGGCAAACATCTTGCGGGTTTTCGACACATGGAGCCTTTTCTCAACTAGCGGCGGTTCCGACTTACATGTGCCGCCTGTTCGTGAGCTCGCCTGAACCTCAGGCAGGCCGTGCACGTGCACGCTCCTGTACAGACATGCATGCGGCGTGTGGTGCAGGTTCCAACCATCAAGGAAACCAACAGGTGCTTTGCAGAGTTTCGCACCTGGCACGGCAGTTATGGAGCAGACTGCCATGTTCTGCGCCTCTGAGCACGGTCGTGAGCCGAACATGGTGCGGCGTCATGCCGCGCATGCCATACAGAATAACAGAGGATACAGGATGTATGCAATCGTCTTGTTGAGGATACCGCATTGACCAGTCGAGCTACATACAGTTGAATCGCGTGCAGTGTCTGTGCGGCCTAGTTGGGCCCGACACAGTGCCTTGTACGCTGCTCTGGCCTGTGACATGGTGCTGCAGGTTGCGCATTTGTGTGCATGCGTGCAGTGCACCTGCTGCACACTCTCAGGTTAGTTGGCAGTGTTCTGTTGTGCCCACAGGCTGGGGAGGATGCTGCTTGCGTGCAGATGGAGGTGGTTGCAGAGCAGCAGCTCCGGGGTGCAGAGGGCACAGGGCGGCCTTGCAATCCCTGAGCATGCTAGAGCGCAGCGGACACGGAACAGCCGCCGCGTGCGGCCGAGGTCTCTGGTGCAGTGCGGCACCACCGTGGCAATGTGAACTGTTGGGGTCTGCGCTTCCTGCTCTTGAGGCCCCGCAGGACGTCGCGCAGCACAGCAAGACGGGCGCAAGTCTGCAAGGCAGAAGCCGGCGTCCAGTTCTGCACATGCCCGATAGCCGACGACGGCACTGCCACGGGCGGCGAGCCAGACAGCGCGGCCCAGGGTGTTGCATGGGCGCTGCGAACCTGGGCGCATCATATATTGCCACTACAGTAATGTCATGTTAATGCCAAGTCAGCGTTACATCTCGGCAATAATGCGTGAAGCTGTGCATCAACTCTCTGCTGTCAGTATACACGTGCATGGACGAATGCACAGAACCTAAGCGTCCATTCCAAGGACCAACACAGTCTGCCTCATGCATACGCATCTGTACACTGCACATGGACACGGCCGCAAGCAGTTCAGTGGCCTCGGTGCAGGCGCCCCTCACAGGGCCTGGGTTCCCACAAGCGCCTCCAGCTCGTGCGCATTTGCGGGCACGTCGGCCGACAGCACCTCCGGCACGCTGTCGCAGACCACCACATCATCCTCCACCCTCACCCCAATCCCCGCAAACCTGCCAAAGCGGACGGTGTCCGGCGGCAGGTACAGGCCCGGCTCGACAGTGAGCGCAACGCCCGCCCGCAGCGGGCGGTCGTAGCCGACGGCGGCGGTGTCGTGGGTGTCCATGCCGAGCCAGTGGCCTGCACCGGGCCAGCCGCTTGGCAGCTACACACCCCAGGCTCGCAGCAAAAGTGTGTCATGCGGCGCACCCACAGAGTGCGGGTAGACAGCTTGGTAGGCCCCGCTGGCCAGCGTGTCCTTTGTGAGGCCCGGGAACACGCGCAGCTGGGCCAGGCCGTCGCACAGCAGGCGCACAGAGAGCTGGTGTATGTGGCGCAGCGTGTTTCCCGGCACACACGCCGCGACGCACTGCCTGCGCAGGCGGTCACATAGTAAGGCGACTGACTCTCGCCCAACGCGGTGCACTTGTCGCCGCCAGGCACGGGCCCCACCTATGCGTGTCACGCACAAGCGCGTACACGTCCCCCTGTTGCGCGCTGAACTTGCCGCTCACAGGCCAGGTGCGACTGACGTCGCTGCAGTATCCAAACATCTCGCTGCCGGCGTCCATGAGCACAAGGTCGCCGTCGCGCGCCAGCTGTTGCGCACGCAGCCCGCCCGTCAGCGCATGCGGGTGCAGGGCTGCTATTGGGTGACACATGCGCAGGCCAGCGGCACCTTGTCGTTGCGCGAGTAATGGATGGTGCATGCGTCTGCCCCGGCGCCCACGACCTGAGGGTAGGCCATTTGCTGCGCGCCCCGCATCCTGCACTCGTACTCTGCGCCGCACCGGGCATGTTGGCACGCCAGCACCAACGGCGCATAGGCCCATGTCGCAGCCCACGCGCACCAAAGGTCGCCGCGATGAAGGCCTCTGACACGCCGGGCCGCGTAAGCTGTATACAGCGCGCCATCGCCGCAGCGGACGCCGCAGCAGACTTCCGCATGAGCGCGAGCTCCGCGGGCGACTTGACCCACCTGCGCAGAGCGCTGTGCCCGTCGCACCGCGCATGGCCGTGCAGGCGCAGCGAGAAGCAGGGGAGGCGCGCGCACCGCAGGGGGTGCAGGTAGTGGCGTAGGGGTTGCACGCGGCCCTCCAGCAGCTGGCCGAGGGCCGGCTGCAAGGCCGCGCGCAGCGCAGCGGCTTGCCACGCGGGCGAGCTGCGGTCGGCATCGCTGTCATACACGACACAGGTCCTGCCAGCAAGCAGCGCGCCCAGGCGCGTCTCCAGCTGCGCGCATGCGCGCCCGCGTCGGCCGCGGCCCGTGTGTGCGCTGCGGCGCGGCCCTCAGATGTGCACAGGGGCACCTCTGAGATGGGGTAGGCCTCGTCTGCGCCAAAGACACGCACGGCCGCCTCGCAGTTCAGGCTGGCGCCATCCCAGCGCTCACGCTCGGGGCTGCTGTTGGGCACGAACAGCGTGTACCACGCGTCTGCGGGCGACGCGGGCACGGTGATAACCGCAACGGCCTGCTGGGTGATGCCTGTCAGGTACAAAAAGTCTGCATCCTGCGGCACCCGAGCGTCAGCGGCGGCGCGTTGCGGCAGCAGTGCCGACGCTGGGCGAGAGCGGTATGGCAGGCAGGGGCACCTGGCGATAGGAGTATGGTATGGCGCCCGTGCGGTATGCTTTGGCGGCGCCCGGCACGACGGCCACGCTCCCACGGGGCAGCAGGCGCGCGAGCCGCTGGCGGCGGCCAGCGAACTCCGTGGCGGTCAGCCCTGGCGCGAGCTCTCCCTCCGCAAGCAGCTGCGGACCAGCACCTCAGCGTCACAAGGCTGGGCAAGCGTCCGCCTGCAAGCCCCAGGCCGGAGCGGCCCCGCGCCACAGACGGTAGCAGTGCTGGCGCATGGCGCCCCGCCTCTCACCTCTGGGTGGGTGGACGACGTGGGCTGCCCTGCCACCGCGAGGTGGGCGTGCGCGGTCGGCACGTGTCTGTAGCGCCGCAGAAACACCCCAGCAGCCCTGCTCATCCCCCAGCAGACGTGCTCGCTGGTGCCGCCCTGCAGCCTGCTCCCACCACTTGACCTGTGCAACCACTTGACTGTGTGCAAAGGACATGTCCTTTGCACACAGTGCAAGGACAGCCCTCCGGCAAGCCCTGGTCACCTCAGCTGCTGACTGCCCTGTGCAGCACAAGGACTAGCATGCCCACGTTGTTGTGCGGAGGCCAGCAGGGAGACTGGAGGTGAAGGCGAGCTCGCATGCAGGCCATGGTGCAGTTCCGCTACGACCGGCTTGGTCCATTGGTGCCAGCAGCTACGGACCGCTCCGCCTCGCCACTGGGCTTCCCAGCGACCGCACAGGTGCGCGCCACAGCACAAGACCTGCCCCCAGCGAGCGGACAGAGGCTCAAGTACGCAGACGCGCATGGGCTCAGGATGCGGGCGCGAGCGCGCCGGCCAGCACGACAGACGCCGAGGACTTCATGTCGCTGGGCGCACCTGAGCGCCTTGCGGCTGCCAAGCCGGAGGCGGAGCCCGCGGGGCTCGCCGACGCGCCGTCCACCTCTGGACGGCCGGCGCTGCCTTGGGAGGTCGCCTCGCGGCGGATGCGCAGCCCGTTGCTGCGCCTGCACAATGGCGCGTGCCCGGCGCTGGCCTGTCCTGGGCGCCACGCTGCTGCGCGGCGCTCACGCGGCTTCTGGCCTGCGCAGAGGTCGTGGAGTTTGAGCGCTTCCTGGCGCCCACCGCAGACGAGGCCGCTGCGCGCGCTGCAGCCGTGGCGCGCGTCGCAAGCGTTGTGCAGGCCATCTGGCCCTCCGCATCCGTGCAGGTGTTTGGGTCGTTCGCAACTGGTGGGCGCGCTGCTGCTCTCGCCTGCTCCTGCTGGGGGTGTGTCGGGCTGTCGCCTCAAGAGACAGGCCTGGCGCTGCGGCAGGACTGTACCTGCCCACCAGCGACCTCGACGTAGTAGTGGTGGGCTCTGGCTGTGCTGACGTGCGAAGCGCGCTCAAAGCGATGGCCAACAGCCTCGTGCGGCGGTCCATGGGTAAGAACATCCAGGTGTCGCCGGCCTCCACCCCCTGGACTCTGCTGCAGCTTGTCTGCTGGCAGCTCCGGTGCAGCCTCACAACGTCTTGGCAGCTACGGGATGCTTATAACGGGTATGCTCGCGTGGTGCCAGATCATAGGCAAGGCCAAGGTGCCCATCATCAAGTTCACCGAGGTGGAGAGCAGCTTCAACTTTGACATCAGCCTGGACGTGGCCAACGGCCCGGAGGCAGCGGAGGTTGTGACGAAGCTGATGCGCGCGCTGCCGCCCATGAAGCCGCTGGTCCTGGTCCTGAAGATGTTCCTGCAGCAGCGTCAGCTGAACGAGGTGTGCGCCCAGGGGCCCTGCTTGGGTCGGGCGCTGGCGGCGCGCGCTGCGCTTACGCCTACCTGCTCCCGCGCGGCGCAGGTGTACTCTGGCGGCATCGGCTCCTACGCGCTCCTGGTCATGGTGGCAGCCTTCCTGCTGCTGCACCCCTCGCGCTTCGGCGACGACGTGGCGGCCGACCAGCTGGAGGGCAATCTAGGCATCCTGCTGCTGGACTTTTTCAGGCTTTACGGCCGCACGCTGAACGCCGCGGAGGTGGGCGTGTCGTGCAGGTGAGCGCCTGCCCAGCGGCCACCGCGGGCGGCGCTGCGCACGCGCTGAGCCCGCCTGGTGGGACGCAGGCGCGGCGGGTGCTTCTTCTCCAAGCGCTCACGCGGCATGCTGCAAGCAGAGCGCCCGTACATGATGGCAGTGGAGGATCCAAACGAGCCTACCAATGACCTGGCCAAGGGCAGCTACAACATTCAAAAGGTGTGTCGCGTGTGGGCACCGGCTGCCCGCCGAGCGCATCCCGTGCACGCTTCACAGCGGCTCGCACCGGCGCAGGTGCGGGGCGCATTTGACTTTGCCTACCAGCAGCTCGCAGCGCCGTGTGACGTGGGCGAGTCCCTGTTGGAACGCCTCATCAGGTGCGCCTCATCAGGTGCCGCTGTTGCCTGCCAGCAAAGTTGTGCACTCCCGGGACGCGTCGCTCACAGGCGAGGCTGGCCAGGCTGGACGTCGTGTTGACTGAGCGACCTCGCCCCGCTGAGCTCCCTGCAGATGGAGGGCCCCGTGACGCAGACCTTGCTGCCGGGGACCGGCGCAGCCCTGAGGCGCGGGGCGCCGCGCGAGACAGGAAGGTGCGTGCCTGCTGCGAGCAGACGCCTTGCAGCGGCAGGCTTTGTTTCGAGGTTGTCACTTGCGCATGTTGGTGCTCGTGCAGGATAAGAAGCGGACGCGCGAGCGGGACACAGCTTTTGCCAGTGGCAAGGATGATGAGCACCACAAGCGCACACGTAAGGCGTCGCACGTCCGATTTGACTAGCGGCAGGCGGCCTGCTGGCGGATGCCTGAAGGGCGTGACCTGTGTTGCCTGCCACCAGTGCATGTGCTGCATAGCCTGCACTCATACAAGGGCACAGAGCAATACCAGCCCGCTCTGTGCATGACAGGAGCCACGTGTGCCACGCTTACAAAGCCATTCCATGCCGCAAGCGCCGGCCGGACCCACCGGTCACAGAGCGCCCCTCCTCTTTGTTGGGCCCACACCGGCAGGCAAAGGAGGTGGCCCTGCACTTAATGTTGCCGAAAACAGGCATCAGAGCATGTTGCAACTGCAAGTGCGCTGTCAGCAGCACCTGAGCAGGCTGCATATGTGCGCGGTGGTCACGTGCGAAAACGCTAAGGCTATGCCACCGTCCCTCAATATGACTCCAAACTTCCCTTGCAATTGCGCACCTCCCAGCAAGTGCATACTAATAGGGTTAGCGCGCAAAGCAAATCCGTGCGTGGCGTGCGATTAGTGTGCCTGGATATGTATTTGTCGCTCGGCAGAGGGAGCGGCGGCATGCAGTAGGACAGTACGGATGTCTTGCAAACCCACCACAGCCACAATGGACATGCCTACGGGCGCGCGTGCACATGCCTGCGACACGTGCCCAGACGTCAAGGGGCTTTTCCTCGCTAGCACCCGCTTCCATCCACCAAGCACCCACCAGTGTGCCATTTGATGCGCATGGGACGCGTGACCATCACGCAGCCTCGTGCGCAATGCCGTGCGCCCGTGAGGACAATGGCTGTCTCTGTGGTGGCTTTCATTACACCCTTCCTGTTCCGCTGCATGCAGCGCAGCATGCTGGACCGCGTGGGCAGCCAGCCGTACTGTAAAAGTACACATCTGAAGAGCACCGGCCGACACGGGGCCGCGCAGCCAGCTCTGCTGGCGAGCGGCCCAGACACAGGACGGATAGCTTGACCCACGCCATGGTTGCAGGCCCGTATGTGCGAGGCCAGGTCCACCAGGTTAGTGGCCTCCGCCGCCCACGGCACTTACTAACCTGCCACCTACTTCCACCCACGACGTCTGTGGGTTGACACCCACCCCACGGGGTGCAGCCGGGCTCTGCCCAGTCACGTATGCATTTCTTCCCCCAATAAATGTGCAACAGGCGTGGCCCCCCTCTGTCTCGAGCGCCCAGCCTCTCCAGGAGGCAATGTGTCAGCTCTGACGGAGCTGCATGGGAGCGCCACTGCTGGCTTGAGGTTTTCCACCACTTCGGGCTGCTAGCGTTAGGCTTTCGACTCAAGTTGGGGGGCATATGTGAGCGTGCTAAAGATTGCGGAATCAGTCACGGACTGATGCGCGGACATGGTGCAGGACCACTATGTAAGCATGTGCGATCCAGCACGGCTGGCAGCTGGCCGCATAAGCCGTCTGTGACACGCACGCGAGCAGACCTGCCGGCATGTCTCCAGGCACACGATGCGGGGCAACACGACGGTGCTAGCACTGCAGCTGGGGCGCGCGTGTGTGCTCCCAGCATCATTGGAGCAGTACGTGTCCTCGTTAATTTAGCACTGAAAGCCCCATGCATGCCTGCATCAGTCCCTGGCCCCACGGAAATATGTGGGGGCATGCTTTTTCCTCCCCCACGAGCACGAGATCTGTCCAGCTCGGCTTCGTCTGGGGGTCTCTGAACGCTGTCAGCACGGCCTCTCAATGTCAGACATGGTTGACAGTTCTATGTCACAGGTCACAAGTCGAAATTAGTTTGCCATCTGTACGCTGGGAGGCCCCGCTGCACTTCAGTGGGGCCTGCCAGAGCAGGAGGCTGGAAAGAAGTTGTGCGCGCCCCTCGTGTGTGTCCTTGCAGAGGTGCCTGCTATGCGCTAGCGGCGTATTACAACCCCAGAGGCCCCCAAACGCTTACGCATGCACAATATGGCAGGCGACGAGCACCCCCCACAGGGGGAGAAGCCGGTGTGCATGCATTACAGGCTAGGCTGAACTGGGCTGCTTGACACGGAAAGCCCAGTGTGTCTCCCGTGAACGGACGACTAGCCCTCGAGGGGCGCACTCTGCAATGAGATGACATTCACTCCCTTTGCGCATCGTGACGTGTCAAGGCAGGCGGCAGCACTACGGCAGGGCTCTCAGGCAACGTCGATGATAATGGCCGCAGCAGGATAACATGAGGCTCGGGGTTAGCGGAGCTGCCCGCTTTCCGAATGCCTGGTTGGTGGAAACCACCGCTGGAAGGTTGCAGGTGGTAGGAGCAGGAGTACGTGCGGGTGATAGCAGGTGTGGGTTAAGTGTTGTGTGAACCGAGAGGGCCGACGGCCCAGGCCGCCCAACATTGTTAGTGACAAGGGAGCAGCAGCACATATGTGGAGCAGCAGCATATATGTCGGGACACGCATAAGCCAGTGTAATTGAATAGGGTGTGACAATTGGATGTAAAGAGATTGGCACAGAGCATGTTTACAGACCCATTCACGCTCGACACTGCACGACACGCGCATGCTGAAGGACTGCGCATGCCATGCGTGAGGCGCAGGTTGTTGTCGAAAGGTCAGCCAGACCCCCTTCGCGCAACACTTGGCTGCACTCGTCCCTCACTGTGAACAAGTCGACAGGGTGCAATGCACTCACTTGCTGCCAGCATCCTTTGCTTCTACGTCTGCGCCGTTGGCCGCCCCGTCTGCCTCAGCCTTCCCGATCGCCGCCTTTGCAGCCTTCCCATTGGCTTTACCTGCCTCCTTTTCTTTCCACACCCGCTGCTCCTGCATCGGGGTACTTCATGGGTCAGTTCATCAAGCTTGCCCATTGCATGCTTAACATTGTCTGCATGGACCAGCACGGGTTGCCGCCCACTGATGTACAAGGCGTGCATAGGCGCACTGCCGTGGCACATGCCGGGGCACTTCAGCTCAAGGCGTGGGCTGAGCGCGCACCTTGTTGTCAATGAGGCTATGCAGTGCCAGGACGGAGCGCGTCAGCGCTGCCAGGTAGATCGCCAGCATCATGTCGTTGGACTGCACGGTGAAGGACCGCGACAGCGCCTCCACGCCCAGGTTTGGCAACAGGTTGAACACATCCTGCAAACACACAGCGCTCTGTCATATGACAGCAAGACGGCGCACACGCCCTTGCCAGATGTCATATGACTGTAAGACGGCGCACGCGCCCTTGCCAACGTCATGCTCAGGGGCGGGCTGCGTAGCAGGCGGTCATGCCTGCAGCTGGTATATGATGTCATGGTTCACTGGCAGCTTGCCGGCCAGCACGAGCTCCAGGT
>JAABUV010004648.1_pt1 | contig 16244 bp, 17 predicted proteins | sample 5559971 | NCBI WGS metagenome assembly JAABUV01 (sample SAMN10711881, study PRJNA513362) | rock metagenome | isolation source: Antarctica rocks | place: Antarctica: Victoria Land, Knobhead nord | collected 2015-12-19
ACCAGCTTGTTGAGCTTCCCCAGGCGCTGACAGGCCTGGTTCACCTGCACAACCTGGATCTGGCTCACAATGAGTTTCACACCTTTCCTACTCTGCTCGCTGGGTTGACTAGCCTGAACAGAATCAGCTTCAAGGGGTGTACTCAGATGCAGATACCTGAGCCACTGCAGATGCTTACAAGCTTGAAGAAATTGTCAGCACTGATCTTCACTGATGACCTGTCAAGGCATGCACCCAGATGGAGCGCTGACTCCACATCAAACTTGATCAGTCTTGCTCTAGATTTTGTCGACATCAATGGGCAAGGTGCTAAGGTGCTCCGGCTGTGAGTTTCCCCATAACATGCTGCTGCAACTCAGTCTGATGTAGCAGTCTGCCTGTTTCTGTTTTTCTTTAGGTTTTCAAGTTCTCTTTATGCCCTGCCTTGTTTGAGAGCACTTGCAAGGTCAGCATTGTCTTCTCTCAGCCAGCATTGATCATCTCAGAAATCTCAGAATTTGCTCAAACCTTTACTCAGCTTTGATCATCTCAGAAGTCTCAGAATATGCTCAGACCTTCACTCAGACTGTTTTAGGGGTTTCTCCTTTGATACCAAACATTTGATGCTGTGAACTTGGTCAGTGCTGCATGATGCATTTGGTCATTTTGCCTAGGCACCAAGCTTTATGTTAATGAGCTTGATTGGTTTGAAATTGAGCTGAGCAGTTGTCTTCGAAAGTTCCGCTGTCTTGAAGCTTTGTAGACATGTACTTTATTGAACTGTGTCATTTCGTTACAAAATTGAAGTGTGAATTGCAGCAGTTGATACATAACGGTTACTTGTACATGCCACGGTAAAAATTGTGAGCGGCTCTTTGCTAAGAACACAAAAACAACCTGGACACGTTGGTTGAAATTCTGTGCCAGACAACTGATCGGAGACGTGCCTGTCCTGTCCATGACAGACTACAGTGCAAATCTTTCTAGCTAGACATCATGGCTCATGCATGCACACAATTCAGATTGTCTATCTATATATACCTTAACCTGAGTGCATTCAATCAATCAATTTACTGTCTTTAGGACTTATCAGGGGAGTCGACAGACATAACTAGGAAATCGACATGCACTAAGCACTCAACGTTCAAGGCGTTCCAGAATAGAGCACCAAAGAAAATGCAGTACACTACGTAGCGATGTTGTAATGAGGAGGGTGCTAGTACGGCAACGCCACACGTTTTACATGTACACAAGTCTAGCTCTACAAAGTTCAGAAGCCAGGCTAAGAGTGGACTGGCCAACACAGATTGTCTTTGTGCAAAACATGTCTTGAGGTAACTGCCTAAACCATTGGATTGGTCAGTAGCCAGAAAAGCTGCTACTGAAGATGAAGATGCATTGCTTCTGCCCCTCAGTCAGACCTTGTTGCCAGATTCCCATAGTTCTGCACATCACATCAGCAGCAGCAGCAAGCAAGCTTTAGGATCCGTGGTCTAACACTTGACGCAGTGCATGCACATGCCTTGAGCTCGACTTGGTCGCTATGGCAGCGTTGACTGGACTCCGCCGGCGCGTCCAAGAGGTGGATGCGGAGTACTTCCTGCTTCAAAGGCAAGTTGAGTTGCGACCGCTGTCCAAGTCTCTTCAATGCAGCGCGTGATTGAGATCGGTTTGCGACATACAGAGCTGCTGAAGCAGCGCAGCAGCAAGAGCTGCCCGCAGCTGTTCTCATACAAGCTGTCGTGCGAGGGCATCTGCTGCGCAAACGACTGCTCATCCTTGAGTGAGCCTCCTTCATTCGCACAAGCCTTTGTTCGAGTTGCCGAACTACTCACACAGCTCGGTCTGTATGGCCTTGTTATAGGCAAGCAAGCAAGCTGTAGTGCAGGAGGCGTGCTGTGCGCATTCAGTCTTGCTGGCGAGGCTATGCTGCAAGACAGCAGTTCAAGGCAGAAAAGACAACGGCCAACACGTTGCTGCGTGAGGCAAGAAATACTGCCATATTATAGTAATGAGACTGACCTGCAAGAACACACTGCTACCTGACAGCTGGCATGACAAAAGCCTGAGCAGTGAAGGTTCCAACATGTGTCGCAGGCCTATTTTGATGCCCAAGCAACACACATCCAGCGGTGGTTCCGTGGATTTTGGAGTCGCAAGTATATACATAACTTCTCGCAGCGGAAGGCATATCTGGCGGCAGTGGCAGACTCAAATGCTCGCATGCGGGCTTTGGCTGAGCAAGAGCTTCAAGCCTCAATCTGGTAGACCCTTGACATCTTTGACATGCAGCGTGGGGGATTTTACTGCTGTGTGGTTGCCAAGAGCGCTGTATGCCAAGATGTCACTTCAAGTCAAAGCAGAAAACCCTGCTACAATGCCTGAATCTGATCACAGGATGAGCGCAATCTGCATTACTATGCAAAGGATTACCCCCCCAGTTTAGCCTACACCCCCCTCATGAGTTTTTGAGATTCGGTCAGCACCTGTATGCTCTCAGTTCCCCATAATGCTGTGGTACATGTCACACACCAGTAGGGAGCAGTCAACAACATCAATGATAGCGTCTCTCAGTGGCCAATGCAGTGCATGTTTGCCGCAGCGCTATCAAAGAGCAAGAGGAGCAGGCCGCCATGGTCAGATTTCAGAAGCGGTCTAGCAAGCTGCATCATCTGCTGTCCACCAGCGCTGTTGCAGGCATATATCGCTCCCCCTACCAAGCCCTCACCAATACAGTTCCTGTACTGGACATAACTCCATTGGAAGACCAAATCCGCGCAAGCAGAAAGAGTCTGGTCAGTCTCTGTCGACAACTGTGTGTAGAGCTGGTTGGTCTGCATATTTGTTGCATGAGCATCACAGACCTATGCATAAGACACCAAACACATTGTCACTGTACAACCAACCTTCTTTTGACACCCTCATGCGTCTCACACATCTGGCCTCGTCCACTGTGCGTTTGCCTGATCTGAGCCAACTTCTTCTTGGATTTTGCACGACCCAACTGCTTGATCAGGCTTTGCCTTTGACAGGAATATAAAGACTACTCTCTGGCTGACACTCCATGTTTTCCACAATGGGACATCTGAATCATGCATTGGCCATAGATTCATTGTGCTGGGATCTGTATCATGTCTTGCTAATTTTGACTGTCTGTGACACACCCCTTGGCATCTGCATCATCTTAGCTGCTTGCAATCACAAGTATGTGGGAGCCATCGTTGCTGCATCACCAGCTTGTGCATCGCAGGTGAACAGTCAGTCTGGGGTGCGGCATCTAAGCCCCCTGAAAGCTGAGAGGGAGCTGCGCACAGCAAAGGTATGTTTGCCTGCTGGCCTTTGATGCTGAATAAACTTGTGGGTTGCCCTACCAGATATACGTGACCAGCTATGTCAAGGTGTGTAGCTTGTTGTATACACAATGGCCTGAATCAATGGCCAAGAGAACGACTGGCAGAAGCATCAGCTCTTTCCACATATGCATTGCTGCTAGCTTGATTGCCTGCAAGAGAAGAAGCAAGCTAGCTCTAGCAAGTTGTAATTGACCAGAAGTATGTGCATACCAGTACCAGCATGAGCGTGCCCATGACCCCAGTACCGTGCATGTCCTTCGAGTTTGCTGCTGTGTAAATGGAGGTTTTACAACAAATGCAGGCACCTGGACTCAGCTTGCAGGCTAGTGCTCCCTACAATGCTGTCAGGGAAGCAGCTGATCTGGAGAGAAGGGTGAACAAGGCTTTGCAGATGCGACATGGCCAGCTGTTCACTGCCACAGTCCGTGCCCGGCAGGTAGGCTTAGCCAGATCTTTAGTATGTGCATCTGTTGTCAGGGCCACATGTAATTCTTCGTGTGTAATTTTATTCTCAAGTCAAGTTTGAGTCGTTTTGCTTGTGACAATAACACGTGTTGTAGACATGTCTGTTGAGCAGCCGCATCATGCTGCATCACACTCACCATCATCATGCCAGTGACTTCACGCTGTGTCAGATGCAGCAGTATCATTGTGACAAAATTGAAAGTCTTGATGCATGACTTACACATCATATGTTTAAACTGGATGATACACATGTCCTGACACTGCAGCACTTTGAAGTAGGCTCTAATGGGAGTCAATATGTGAGGGACTTCGCCAAGGCAGGGACGCAGCGATGAGCATCTCGGCACTCTCGGTCTGCACATTATCTCTGTCAAGCGCTGCAGACCATGATTACATGTGCAGCGGTATATATACTGAGCGGGGATTGCATCGTGATGCAGCTTATGTGCGGCTTTCAGCAGCTTTGCAGCCATCGACAGCATGAAACACTAGTCACCAAAGTCCCCACAAACTCAGCCGCTACATTGTTATGCATGCAGAAAACCTGACTTGTGGACACATATGCACTGTGAGGAAGGATAAATTGCCACCAGGCATAATACAACAAGACTACAACGTCACTGATACTTCCAGATGGTGCATTGACAACATGCAACCTGCGTTGCTCAAGACTGTGAACTTGCACTTGAGTCTTGCTTCATGAAAATGCAGCATGGCCTTCCATCTTCAACCGCCTTCGTTATTCCGGGTGATGTAAGGACCGCTTGTAGGAAAGGGGCACTAGCCGGTCAGGATCACCAATTAAAGGCGTAGCCAATGGGCACGTCGATCGGCCCGTCTTCGACTCATGCTGTGAGCTGTGAGTTTGAACATTGGGCTGCTGATCTGAACTGCCTCGGCCAAAGCCCTGTACCCTCGAGCCGATTTCTGCGCCTGAATACGTGCCAACACACGTTTGCGACTTCATTGCTTACTTCTTGATTGATTTGCGTTGTTTCCCGCATTGGTGGCGCTGCATCACGCTCTGTGTGGGACTTGCTGTACAAGCAAGGTAGTGTTGCTACACACCTCGTTCTCGCTGTTCAGTGGGACACCGCGGGGCCCTGTCAGGCAGCGGCTGGATTTATCAGCGACCTTGCAAGCAATCTTTAAGGACGTTGACTTGCCAATTCCGCACTGTCCCGCTTGAGGCTCTGCGACGCATACAGCCTCTTTATCGTAAAAGCCAGGTTTTGTAGATCTTGAAGCACGTCCCGGGGCCCGAGTGGCCAAGAACATGCAGAGAGCAGCCTCTCCGGGCTAGTACTGACATCTGCGTTGCGTTGGGCGAGCTTTCCTGCCTGACGCAGTCCTATTTAGGCTGTGAGCTATACTAGCATTGAGGCTTACTTATCGCCTGGACAAGTAGCAGCAACTTGCCAATGGAGCCTGCCAAGGCAGCAAACGATGAGGAAGATGAAATGCACCCTGTTCCTGCCAAGGTAGATTTGGCACACTTGCTGCTTTGAATTAGGCACTGGTCAGCAAGGCAGCAACTGCTTCCGTCTCCTTACTTAGTGTTACGAGCCATATCTTATAATGCTGTGCACAGCCTGAGCCTTTCACCCGCTGAAAGGCTCTTGGCAGCAGCGTTTGCCCTGTTCCTGAAACCCAAGCTCTGACCAAACAAGACAGATCTGTCCAGCAGGTTGATCAACCCAAGTCTCAGCCAGTCCTCGATGTGACTATTTGTATGCAGACACAAGTTGGCAGCTCTCCAACATACCATGTGGACAAGAGATTAGGCAAGGGAGGTTTTGGCCAAGTATTCCTTGGAAGGCGTGTTGTTGTCAGGCGCAATTCGAGAGATACAAAGCCTCATCAGGTTTGCATTGAAGTGCTATAGACATTCTGGTTGGCTTCTTCTGCTGTTGATCAACAGACAAGGCAAAACTGGTTGTGCAGGTTGCTCTGAAATTTGAGCACAAGACAAGCAAAGGGTGCACATCCTCTGGAACTCCCTATGAATGGGGCATCTATCAGTAAGCGTGCAGGCTGCTCCTCATACTGCAGCTGTCGCTTTACCAGATGCATGCATTCCTGCCTTATGTTTTAGTGTTGATCAAGCTTGGTGCTCTGCTGCAATACAGGAATCTGGGAGAAGTGTATGGCCTTCCAAAGATGCACTACAAGGGCAAGCAAGGGGATTTCTACATCATGGTATGCTGACTCTTGCCTACCCTGTTGACCCTTTTGACCTCTGTCATCACTTCTTTCGCAGACACCCTTCCTTATGCTTTCTACCTAGGAGTTCTATAGAAGTGTTGGCCAATGTCTTTATTTCTACTGGTGATGATGTAGGTGATGGACCTGCTGGGGCCCAGCTTGTGGGATGCTTGGAATTCACAAAGCATTGACATGACTCCACAGTATGTAGCCTGTGTGGCTGTTGAAGCCATTATCATCTTGCAAGCGCTTCACGAGAAGGGGTAAGTCACCTTGCCAAATTGAGTGGTCTGCTCCATCTTCAGCCTACCCATATCACAACGGCTGTGCTGCTAGCTGCTTGTGAGTGCAATATTGGCACCTCACAGGACGTCACTGCAAGCAGAGCAGCCAGCCTCACCACAGCTTGTTCGCATACACTGAGCGCTTTTGAGCAGCGACTTGCACACTGGCTATGCTGATTTCTGTGTATGCAGCTAGCAGTACAAAAGGCACAGACATGGCATAAGCAATCGTGGCTGTCTGAATCTTGTGCTGTGACCTGTATGGCTTACATTTGCAGCTGTGCAGGTATGTTCACGGAGATGTCAAGCCAGAAAATTTCCTCCTAGGGCCCCCTGACTCTCCACGAGCAAACAAGCTGTATGTTGTAGATCTGGGACTAGGTATGCTGCCTAGATTGTCTGTCTCGTGTGCTGGATCCATCTTGTGCGCATGCCTTCACGATATTGCCTGAAACATGTACTTGGGCTTCTGCATGCATAATTGTCGATTTAGACTGTTTTTGCTGGGACTGACCTCTCTGCTTGGCTTTCCCAACAAGCAGGATGAGCCCCTGCCATGAACAGCAACACCTCTATGTGCAAAGCATGATGGGGTGATTGGCAACACAAGATCCCGTTGGTCATGCCTGTTGACAGTTCTGATCGTGCTTGTAGCTACCAAGTGGCGGACAACTGGAGGGCAGCATGTGAAGTATGAGCAGAAGCCAGATGACTTCAGAGGCACCATCCGGTATGCCAGTGTCCATGCACACCTGGGCCGCACAGGCAGCAGGCGAGATGACCTGGAGTCTCTTGCCTACACCCTCATGTTCCTCCTCAAAGGTCGCCTACCATGGCAAGGCTTCCAGGTACTGCTGCACTTTGCACACAGCAAGATGCATGCACTGCCTCCCAATACACACAAGCTTGTTATCAGGTAGCAAAGGTTACATATCGCGGGCATCACACTGTTGCCTTGAGCTGGTGCTTGTACTGTTTGTTGGTGTGCAACAGACAGACACTGTAAGCTTTGGAGGGCCTGAACTGTGCTATATGTCATGTCGGTGCACGTAAGCACTGATTGTTGTCCCTGCGGCCCCATGAGTCAGGCTCATCGTGCAGATATCTGGCCCAGCAGTCATAGACAGACAAGAAAAGTCTATGTTTGTTGGCAACCATAATGGGAGTCCCTGAGGTTTTAGCCTGGAGCCAGCAGTCACAAGGCAACGCATTTGTGTCTGCATGGAAGTGGTGCTGACAGCATTTGTTGGTACACAGGGGGAGGACAAAGGCTTTCAGGTGTGCCGCAAGAAGATGGCCACCTCAGCAGAGGTCCTCTGCAAGTACAACGCCCCAGAGTTTTGTAAGTTCACAGAGGCGGTGTTGGAGATGAAGTTTGATGAGGACCCAAAATATGCTGCGCTCATTGCGTTGTTTGAGCCCATCCTGGCAGGCTGTGTGCACAAGCCCATCTGTGTAGACTCAGCAATCAAGGTATGCTTTGCTCTCGCTGCTGTAGCTGGCCTCTTGTAGCCAATCAAGTGTGCTTCTGCAGCTGGCTCATTGAGAAGAGATTTGATGATAGCGCTGTGTTTGACTGCGTATGCATTGCTGCTGGTGCACTCTCTCTGAAGCCCAATGCTGTCTCCTGTGCTATGCAAATATCTGCAAGCTGAGTTGTCACCAAAGTGCAAAAGACAGCATTCACACAAGATGTGCCAAACAAGATGTCCAGAGCAGAGGAGAAGTGCTTCTTGATGTTCGCAAACCTTGTGTGACTTTGCCCCTGAAGCTGCCTTTGACATGACATAGGTGGGTCAGAAGCGAGGGAGAGCTGAGCTGGAGGAGCTGGACCATGAACAGGATGGAACTCTGAAGAAGAAGACCCGCCTGGGATGGCCAGCCAGCCAATGGATCACCTGCTATAACAAGCACGCTCCCATGAAGCAGAGGTGCAGCCCCAGTCCTGTGCATGCCTCGTCACTGACGTCTTGAATGCTCATAATTGTCTGCCAGTGTTTGCATGGCAATATGTGTTGCAGACTGTGGATGATTGCACCATTTGCAATAAGTGCACTACCTGTCATGCAGCACAGCAGCCTCTTGTGTCAGGCATGCAGTTGACACCGATACCCAAAGTCAGTGAGTGCGCCTTGCGCACAAGGCAGTGCTCACCAAGTTAAGAAGCGTGCGCTGAGTAATCTGTCTGTCTGCCTCTTGTGCCTTGTCGTCAAGCACTGTTGCTCTATCTGGTGCCCCTAGACACGACCTGCTGGTTGTGGGCTCGCAGCACATCAGAAAGGGGATTGACGTCACTCCCTGTTGATGCTGCAGGTATCATTACAATGTGGGCAGCACTAGGCTGGATGTGCATGTCAAGAAGGGCCTTGCAGATGGGCTGTACATTAGCAGCGTGGGCTGTGCCTCAGACCTGTGGGGCATCATTATGGATGCTGGCACCGGCTTTGGCAGCCAGCTGTACCGTGTCGTTCCTGACGCCTTCTTGCCCAAGGAGTGGATTATGGAGAAGTGGGATTTGGGCTTCTATATCACTGCAGTAGCAGGTGTGAACTGAGTCATATGTAGTATTATTTTACCTATGTAGCATGCCAATTTGGCAGTGTGTCTGGGCTACAGTACTCTGATGCTCAACCTCTTATTTTTGTGGCAACTTATATGAATCACTACATGATGAAAGAGTTCCAGTGGATGTCATGACAGGCTGCTTGCGCATTGCAGACGTGCTGTTTGTGACCACTTGCATGCACATGAACTGAGGTCAACTGCAGGCAGCTGCCATGGCAGTTCCTTGGTGGTGATGAGCAAGGGGACCAGGTATACACAGCAGAGCTATAAGGTCAGTGATGCCTTCCCCTTTGAGTGGATCAAGAAGAAGTGGAAGGAGAACTTCTACATCACAAGCATGGCCACGGCAGGTGTGAACCCAAAGTCAGCAATTGCCCCTGGTATCCGGCTGCTGCTGTTAAACACACCAAATTTACTTTTTTTTCCACTCAAAATTGACACAAGGAGATACTCTAGTGCCACATCTGTTTGCTCCTGTCTTGACTGTGCATGTCACCTGAGCAAGCAGCAAGCAAGTGGTGACAATAAGACCCATCTACTGTGATTCAGCATGGCTACTTGAGTTCTGCTTTGTTTTGCTGCAGGCAAGCAGTGGGCAGTGGTGATGAGCAGATGTAATGAGTACAAGGACCAAGTTATCGAGCTAGACTTTCTATACCCATCTGAGGGTATCCACCGTCGTTGGGACGAGGGTGAGTGCTTGCACAAGCATTGGCTCCCAACACTGCCCTGCTCCTCTTGTCGAACAGCGACGGGGACAAAGCTTGGTTGTTGGGGTGCACAACCTTGATGAAGTTTGCGAAGCTTACACAATGCATGTAACAAGCAATAGCAGCGTCTTGAACCAGGCTTTTGAGCTGTCCATCACACCGGCAGCAGAGATGAGGGCTTCACAGCTGTTTGCCTGTTGAGTCTTTCTGATGTCTGATTAGGTCACGTTGCTGCAGGCTATCGGATAACAGCGTGTGCTGCAACAGATGATCAATGTGCCTTTGTCCTGAGTCAACCCAGGAAAATTCTGCCAGATGAAACTCAGGAAACACTGCGCACATCCCAGTTTCCCTCTCAGCATGTCAAGGTAGGGCAGATATCTGAATACTCATGGAGAACCTTGGCATGTATAGCTGTGTTCCATACCATTCCACAAGCAAATTTTGACTGGTTTTGATGCTTCCCTTGCCTGCTTCATTGACTCACCGCATGGGTGTGCTCGCAGGAGAAATGGGAAAAGGAGTTGTACATTGCCTCTGTATGTTATGGAAGAACAGTTAGCTGATGCTATGATCATTGTGACAAAGTGAAGTCCGACAGGAGCTTGATCAGATTGGACTGGTGTTTTAAGCGCCATGATATGCTCAAGCTTCATCTAGAACACCTTAGCTCGATATCACTTGTCCTAGCTATAGTTTAGACAGAAGTAGACCATTGTCCATCTTTTCTCTAGGCACAATAGATTGTCAGATGGGCATAGAAAGCTGTGTCCGTATTTGCTGTGACAGATGATGGCACAGGCTCCGAGTTTCATCTGACAGTGAGACAGTGTTGCTCATGTGAAATATCATTTTTTGCATCTGCAGCTGGCTACTGCCATGGCACGGTGTATGCACTCATCAAGATGAGCGTGCTGTAACTTTCTGGAGACTGTTCTTGGCTGCCTGCACACATCAAGCACAATGCAATGCATGCAATAGCTGTGGTAGCAGGCACCTAGCAACAGTTAGCACACCTGTTATTATTATTGTAAAAAGCTGTGTTGCTGATATGATGGCAACATGGCTTGAGAACACTGGCTCGCCATAATTGGCAGGCACTGCTGCTGAAACTACTTACAACTTCTAGACTACAACAGTACTGAATGTGCATCTTGGAGATGTCTACAGACCATGTGGACACACTAGTGTTTATGGCAAACAAAGCAACGACTCAGATCAACATGAACCATGTACTGATATATAGCCTAGGCCTACCTTCACAGAAACATGCGTATCCTTGGCACATCATTCATTTGACAATTTGATTCATTTGTGCATACTACTTGGCACATGAAAGACCCAAACAGGACAAAAAGCGCTCATGAAAGAATAATAAGATCAGTTCTACAAGCAGAATCAACACACTAGGATGCACTTACTAGACTGTGCACTTCCGTATTCCAAAGCTTGAACAGGCACCCCATACTCAACTCTGCAAATCAAACAATGACTGGCAGTAGGACATCATACAGGGCAGGCCATAGGACACATACATTGCCTGAATTTGAAGGTACACTGCATGAGGCAGCTATGGCATTGCCATAAGCAGCATGCTACAGTAGATGGGCATCTTTGGTGGAGTTTTAGTGACAGCCTGGATTTAGGCACTGCTTGCAATCTATGATTGCCCTCTTCAAATAGCTGACTTTGTGCAGATTTGCAGTGAAGTTCTTGGCCAGCTGACCATGCATGTACATATGAAAGTATGGCAGCTTAGTCACCCCCATGGCAGCAGCCACTGCTCTCATGGTGTCATCAGCAGCATTGACCTGCAGACAATCAAAATAGAATCACCACAAATCTGACAAGCAGTGCAATTTTTATGGCTATGTTGGAGTGCAAAGCAATAGCTGACCTTGATGAAGGTGACATCTGGATTCTGCGCAGCAAGCTGCATCCATTTGGGGTACAGAGCCTTGCATGCCTGGCACCAAGGTGCAAAGAACTTGACAGCAACCAGCTTGCCAGCATTCTTTCCTTGTTGAACAGCATCGGTGAGCATGATTTCTGTTGTTGCCAGAATCAAGTTTTCAGGGCCAGGTGCTTCCCACCTGCACTCAAACATACTTGGACATTTGCACTGTATGACTCGTGCAGCATATGCTGCTGTCAGTGTTCATCGAAATGTGGCCTACCAGCTGTTTGTCTTGGCAGCGACAATGTCAGCCTTTCTGGCCTCTTTCCTGCACCAAAACAGGACAGTCAAACCATATGGCTAAACACTCACAGCACTCGCATATTGCGCGCACGACGTGATACCTGGCCTCAGCATCCTGTCGGCGCTTTATGGCATCTGGATGCATACTGAGATTGCTGTCAGAGGAGGGACTAGTGGCGTCTATTAGACTTGCTGAGGCAGCTATAGTTGCTGTCGCCACCGCAGGACAGCGGACGCTTAGCTCGCGTGCATTCAAAGACCTGTCAGAACGAGGTATGCGCTGCTGACTAGTTGCGACCGATGCTCTCGCAGGCTGCAGACGGGTTTGGTGACAGGTTGTACAGGTAGCATGAAGGCCAGAAAGCATGCTTGCAGGTGCTGAGCCGGTGTAGGACAGAGACTGCAGACTTCGCTCTGCATGCAATGTGACTTCAACGTGTTCCGACGCCCTGTGGTAGTGTCCCACAACAAGGGCCAAAACGGTCAATCAAAATGGCCTGATGCACTGCAGCTGCCCACACCGTTCCTTCGGCAAATGCGGAGTTGCCAATTCAGGTAAGTTGAACTTGCCTAATGGGGCAACGGAGGGCATGTGTTCTCACTTTGGGATCCCAGGATAAACAAGACACTTATGATGAACCTACCATGTACCAAGGCAATGCTTGTACAAGTCGTTTACGGCCTTAGCGCTGTAGTGACGTTCAGTCTGTGTGCGTTTGTGCTCGATGGCTCCCTGTTCGCATGGCATCCGACCTTTATGTCTGTGGGGTTTCTGGGGTTGATGACCCTGGGTATCGTCAGATCGATCACCTTCAGAAAGTTGGACGGAAAAGCAAGAGTTAAAGCAATCCAGATACATGCGTTGATACAGGCCGTTGCAAGCAGTTGCATCTTCGCAGGGCTTGGATGCATCGTCCGGAACAAGGTAGCTAGGCTTTGCTTGTCACCAGGGCCTGCTTGTAGTAGCGTCGTCACTAGTTTGCTCATACTCGCAAAGGTTATGATGACACACGTGTTGCAGGTGCTGCACAACAAACCGCATTTGACAAGCGTTCATGCTAAGGTAAGAGCTTTGCACTTGTCAGCTGAAGTGTACAAGGCCTGCGAGAACCCAGCCTACAAGAACTGCACCCAGAGAAGAGCTCGACAGTGCTGTACAGTGCGGAGCACTGACTTCTTTGATGGCAATCACCGCAGCTATTGGGGGCATGTTAGCGTTCAAGAAGTTGGGGTTCATTCATATGTTCCCTGAGCGGCTACATGGCACACTGAAATGGATACACAGAAATGTAGGTAAACCTTGACAAAGTCAGTGTTCAAGTACAAAACAACATCTGACATTGATTCCAGTGTTGACACTCCTGCAGCTTGGAATACTGACATACATAGCAGCACTCACTACAATAGAGCTGGCGCTCACGCATGCGGCCGTATACAAGGTACATTGTCAGCCCCTTGCAACAATCTTGCCACACATGACATTACAGCCTCACATGTGTTGCCACGTGCAGGCTGTTTGGACCCAGCTCTGGCAAATGATCATTGTTATGCTAGGCATTGCAATGCTGACGCTAGCGTTGCAGCAGGACAGAAGCAAACTGCCTGTACATGTACAAATGCAATCTATGTCCACTTTAAGCCATCCTGGCAAACTGCAGTAGACCACTGTTTTACATGTTGACGTACAAGAGGCACAATGTAATGTAGGCAGCATCATACGAAGTGTGAGCAACCTCGTATGAGACAAGAAGCTTGGTGTGAGCAAATGAAAAGTGCAGCACTAGCATATTTGCACCTAACAATGCTGAATCAGCTTCAGTCACAGCAACATGCTTCATCAGACATGACATCTTGTGTGAATGCTGCTGGGCCTTAGAGCTGGCTAGGACTTTTGGTGCCAAAGTTGCTCACTGATCCTGTGCTGGATCCTGGCTGAAATCTCTCGGATGCATCTGTAAACGACTGGCCATCTGCATCATTTTCGCTGAGTGCACCACTTGCCCCGTATACAAGGCTTTGACTTTCATCATCACTTGCACCAATGATCACATCATGTAACTGACTTGTCACAGATCCAAGTTCATCATACTCGTCTCCCTGCAATATGCAAGTGATCAACGGAAGCCCTTTTGTGTTCAGGTTGTACCAGGGCAGGCCCATGTGAGGGAGACAGTATGCCTGCCTTGCTCCGTGTGATGCGCTTGAATTGCATATAACCTATCTTGCATGTTCCAACATGAACTGCTGCAAAAGCACATGCATCTGCAGTCTGACTAGACTTGACAAACCAGCATTTTTGTCACAAGACAGCATGGCTTGAGAAGGAACAAGGCAAGATGCCAAACCTGATGGCGGTTGCTCCTGTTCTGCTTGAAGCGGCGGCCTAGGCCAGTGCCGCGAAACGCTGTAGACAGCCTTTCCCTTTGCCCATAAGACACTCTGATGCGCCCTATAACACGCCTCACCCCCTTGCTCACAAACTTGAAGCCCTACATCAACCAAAACACAAGTGAGTGTCCTTTTGACTTTGAGCATGGTCCTGCATTTCAACCTGCTGATCAAACAGCTGAGCCAGTGCACGCAGAATATGCAGGCATGCATTGGGCATATACTTGGCTGCCTGTCCCTGAAGATGCAGCAGCTGGCTGTCCCTATCACCGTCAAACCTTGGTGCCATTTGGGCATGCGCAATCTAGCTTGTTTGTCTCTAGACTTGATGCTGAATGCGACAGCCCAGGCCAGTTTGAAGTCTTGTTTGGCCTGTAGTTTGTATGCACTCACCCTGACAGTCTGTCCCTGGATCCAGTGCTCCACACCAGAGCCAGCAGCAGCTCTGGGAAGAATCTTCTCACTGCAGAGGCGGTGCTGCCGGTCCAGGATGTTCAGCACAGCTAAGTAGACCGACCCCACCACAGCAATGCAGGTGGTGGCCGCAATCAGGAACATGATCATGATCTGGTACCGGGCAGCCTGCAGGTGGCTTGCTGTCAAGCAACAGGCGGTGGCATGACACAAGCCAGCTGTTGAATAGCTGTGCTGGAATGGCAGAAGCCATTTGACATTTGAGATGCACGCTGTCAAGTGAAGAGCTGTCCTCACAACACAGAAGCCATGGAGCATGCACACTCTCAGGACATAGGAGCAGCGCTCTGCTGATGAATACGATATGCACATTCAGGCTTGCAGTCAAAGGACAAAGCCCGCGCCAAGAACAACACACCATCCATCTGTGCCATTATGCACCATGTTGTATGCAATCAAAACTCAATAAAGATTGCACTTCTATTGCAGAGATGCGCTCTTGTGACGCACCTGGGAAGGGACGGTGCCACCCAAGATCTGGCCAGTCATCATGCCAGGGATGGAGACAACACCCATGACGCTCATCTGGTTTAAGACAGGCGTGAGGGCCAGCACCAGGCAGCGTTGCATGGTCTCCCTGGTGGCTTCCATGCGTGTGGCTCCCAAGGCTAGCAACAGCTCTATGCGCCCTTTGCCTGCCAACCCGCAAATGTGTAAAGTGTATGATGTGAACATAACAAAGCAGCTGGACATGCAGGGGGTTTGCTGAGCAACATGGTGAAACGAATGCAGTTGTGATGCTGTGATGATGCTGTTCCTGAGATGAGATTTCATGGTTGTTCAAACAGGTATGCAGGCTTGCAACGCTGGACTAGAGTGCTGTTGGCCGCAAGACCAAGTGCCCTAATGCAATTCAACCTTGCCTGTAGCGTACAAAGACTCAGAAAACTTCAGGGAAACAACATGATCTTCATAACAAACATTCTTCATGATCACTGACATTTTTCCTTCATGTCAGCATGTCTCTGCAATCAGCTGACAGACAGCAAGACCTTCTTCACGGTGGATTATGTTGAAGGCCACCTGACTCACCTGTAGTGAGCTCATCCATGACAGATGACAAACCCACGCTGACTCCACTGATGCAGTTTCCCAGTATCATGCCCAGTGTAGGGATGAAGTACTGAGCATGCCACCAGGGCTGCACTCTGATGATGAGCAGCATTGCATAGCATATCACACCCGTGGCTGCTCCTCCCACCACGCCAAAGGTGTGCAGCAACATCCCCTGCATGTCCAAGAGGGGTTGCATGTGACAGGTTGGGAGTTGCAAGAGCCAATAGTGTTGACATTTCTCTGCTTGCGCACAGCTGAAAACTTGGTATGTGGATGTATGTGACGCAGTCTGTTGAGTGAACCTTGACTGTGCTAGCCTGAATGATTTGGAATTGCAAGCTTTACAGCAGGCAGCCACGCATGCAGCAATTCGGGATTGCATGGAACAAAGCAATGCTGCTTTAACTGTAGCAGCAGCACAAAAAGAAAGGTAGCCTGGGATGTCACAGCCAGACAACAGGTGCATGCAAAGAGATTGGTCACAGGATGCCAACAGGGCACTACACAAGGCGACAGCCAAACCTGGTACACAGCTGAAGGGCGAGACACTGCTTCAGCGGCTGCT
>JAABUV010004649.1_pt1 | contig 16243 bp, 17 predicted proteins | sample 5559971 | NCBI WGS metagenome assembly JAABUV01 (sample SAMN10711881, study PRJNA513362) | rock metagenome | isolation source: Antarctica rocks | place: Antarctica: Victoria Land, Knobhead nord | collected 2015-12-19
CGCGCTTTGCCGCCCCCGGCATTGCTGGCCGCCTGGCGCCAGGGCGCCAGCGCACAACGCCGCCCGGGACTGCTGCCTTTCCGCACTGCTGCAAGCGCTGGTCGCGCGCGCGCGCGCCGGCCGCCCCGTGAGGGCCGGCTCGCCACTCAGCATGCGACGCACACAGGCGCCGCCCGGCGGCGCGCCTGGGCCTGCAGCGCATCCTCTGATTGCGCCGCGTCCAGCACGTGCCAGGCGCCGTCGCGCATCGCCATGAATTGCCGCGCCACCTCGCGCTGCAGATCCTCCTGCGCCGCGCGCACCGGCGCCGGTCACGAGCCGAGTAGCAAACACGCGGCGCTGCTGCACGCCGCATGCTGCCAGAATGACGTGCGCGTCTGCGAGCTGCGCTCGCATGCGCCTGCACTCCACTGCACCCCGGCGCAGCCGGCGGCCCCAGAAGCGCAGGCTTCCTCGGCGCGGCCGCCCATGCGTACGACGCCTCGCCCCCGCGCGGTGCCTGCTCAGCAGTCTCAGCCGTCGCCGCCGTGCCCATCTGGTGCACCGCACGCCACACTCGGGCATTCCTTCAGAGAACATCATTCCTCAGCGGACACACAAGTCACCCTGCCCGGGGCCCCGGAGCCGCACCCGCTCATAGCGCTCGGCGCCAAAGCCGCCGCGCGCCATCGCGTCCTCCACCGCCAGCTCCAGGTAGATGACTGCGTCGGGCGCCGGCAGGCCGCGGTCCGGCGCCTGTCGGGTCGGTGCACCGCGGGTTTGGCCGACGGCCAGCCACGGCCGACTGTTGCGTCAGCATGGAGCCCTGGTGCGACAGCAGCATCCAGCGGCAGCCAGCGGCATCCATCTTCACCCGAACATATTCAACTCGGTGGTGCGCTTGGTGGTGCGCTCGACTCATTCACCGCCGAGTGGCAGCTGCATGCTGGGCAGGTTCAGCGCCGGCACCCAGGGTGCCCGGGCGCAGGCCACCCGCCCGCAGCACAGGCACAAATCCTACCACCACAGCCGCGCTTGCACTTAAAGACAATGCAGAGCTGCTGCGCCCGCCTCACACGCAGGCTGGCGAGCACCGCCCTGGGCCCTCCAGGCCTGCCTCCCATGACCTGAACCTCCCCAGTTAGGCACGGGACCAACAGCCTTGATGGCAACGCATGATAATACATGATAGGGGTGAAGCAGGGCAGGCGCCGGAGCTGCACAGCGCGGGCGTGCGCGCGCCTGGCACCAGGCGAGGTCGAGGCCGGGCAGGCGCTTGGCGGCGGTGAACGCCGCGCCTGACAGCGCGTAGCGGTCGACCACCAGCGTGCGCCCCGCCGCGAGCGCCGCCAGCAGCGCCTCCCTGCCGCTCGTCGGCGCAAGGCTGACCGACCTGTGCAGGGTCCACCGACCTGATGGGCAGCACGGCACAAGACCACGAGCGTGCGCCCCGCCGCCGGCGCCGCCAGCAGCGCCGCCCTGCCCGCGCCGGCGCAAGGCTTGGGGCCCTGTGCAAGGGTTGGGGGGCCTAGTGGGCAGCACGGCACTGGACCAGGTTGGGGGCGCCGCGGACTGCGCCACTGCAAGCTGGCCCACACACGTGCGTAAGCGATTCAACACGAGAAGGCTGCACGCCCTCGATCTATTCGCGAAGGAGTGTGCTGCGTGAGCTCATGTAGCACTTCGGTCATGCCAGGTGCAGTGCAGTGCCTCATTGCGTCCAAGCCAAACAAGCTCTGCAGGGTCTCAGCGCGCCCGGGAAGCTTTGCAGTGCGGCCTGAGCGGCTTGCGGGCTGGCGCCCGGCGCGCACCGCTTCTCCCACCGGTTGGCGGAGAAGAGGAGGTGCATGGCAGCATCGTCAGCTTCTGCCTTGCAGGTGAGGTAGGCGTCGATCATCCGCCCTATGGCTGTTGTCCGGTCCGGGAACCTCCAGAGCTCAGCATCCACCTGCGCGCGCGGCCAGTGTGCCTTGTCAGCCTCCCGTGCTTTTGAATCCCACGCTGGCAGGACTCTCCTCCCTGAAGCAGGGGACGAAACGAGGCCGAGGTGCGCGAACGTGCCGTTGACCACTGCACCTTGCCCAGCGCGCTGTTGCGAGCGCAACACGCCAGGCTGTGTTGTGTACAACTGTGCGCGGCGCTGTGGCTGCCTCGGGCGCGCTCAGGATACCCACACCCGCTCGCTTTTGCCCACATCTTCATGATTTCCGCGTTTGCCTACCCTGTCTGCGCGCTGATGTCCGGCCCTGCTCTTGCGCGCTGATGTCTGGTCCTGCTCTTGCAGGCGCGCGCCTCGCCCATGCTTGGCAAGGGCGCGCACGCCTGAAACTGGGCGCTCACCGACGCGTCCGAGAGTCCAGGTCAGCGCAATGTCACAATGCCCATGCCCTGCCATAGCACGCCCACTTACAGCAGGGGCACAAGCCGGGCGCCTGGGGCGCACCCCCAGCGCACGCAGGTGCGCGACCAGGCGCCGCGATTGGGTGGTCTTGCCGCAGCGGTCCACGCCCTCGAACAGGATGAACGCGCCCCTGCGGCCAGCCTGCGCGGCGCCCCCGCTGGCCCCGCCCATGGGCCTACTGCATGCGCTCGGGCCGCTCCGGGCGTGCAGGCGCGTCGCCGCGGCTACCGCTCCAGCCAGCCGCGATGCGCTGCGCAGCATGCCATTGTCACATCATCGGCGTTGGCCAGGACCCCGCTGCTTGCTTGGCAATGCTCCTTCACCCTCCGCGCATCGCCCATTAACCCCTACCAAGCGAGCCAGTTTGGGCCTGCGGCCTGCAAACACGAATCAAGCAGACGCGATCCGACTCGTCACGCGCAGACCAGCGCCCGCTCACGCGCGCAGCCAGGCACGCGCGGTAGTGTTGCGGGCCAGTGGGGGTAGCGGGGCTGGGGTGCGCGCCGGTGCTGGAGGGGGCACAGGGGGCCCGAGCGCGCGGAGCCCCGATGAGCCTGGCGCAGCACGTCGGCCACTTCTCGGCCAGCCTGCGCGGCTTCACCGAGCACGTCAGCGGCGGCGTGGACGAGCTGCGGCGCTGCGCGAATGCGCGCGCCTGCAACGGCCGTGCGCCCCACCCCCCAGGCACATGGGTTGAGGCGCCGGAGTCTGGCAGCAGAGATCCCGCTTGTGCCGGCCGCACATGCGCAACTGCGCGCGCACGCCCTCGCCCTTGCCGCAGCGCGGTCCCCTGAGGCGCCTGTGCCCCGCGCCGCAGCGGCCGTGTTCCGGGAGAGCTGCGAGGAGCTGGCCCAGCAGGCGGCGGCGATCAGCGCGCAGGTGTCGCAGCTGGAAGGGGTCACCCTGGATGCCGTGTCGCTGGAGGCGCGCCCGCGCGCCGGCCTGCGTGGAGGGCGCTGCCCAGCCCACAGAGAGAGCGCAGGGTGGCGCAGCTGCGAGGGTACCTGTTCTGAGGCCAGCAGGGCACTGTCGAGCATTGGCCCGAGGTCGCGACGCGCCATGCAGGTCCCCGGGGTGCCCTGCTTGCCCGGCCTGGTGCTGTGATGTTGCGCGCTGCCTGGCACAGCAGATCTGGGCTCTGTGCTGCCAGGGGGCGCTCGCTGAAGGCCTTGGGTAGCCAGGGCAAAGGGGCTCAGGCCGGCCCATCCCTTTGCGAGCCTGCCGAGGGGCCCTGTTTTGGAAGCCCGCAGACCAGGGGCGTCGCTTCGCTGCCAGGCGCACCTCACACTGATCGCTGTCCACCCCCTGCAAGGGTGTCCGCTGTGAGCTGAAGCTGTCTCGACCCCGGCCTTGCTCGAGCAGCTCGGCTGTGCTCCAGCCCCAGCGCTCTGGCGACTGGCCCCCAGTGTCTGATGGCCATGCCTTGCCACACCTGCTTCGGGTCCCCGCGCAGCCAACAACTGCCGTGCCCAAGGCAGGTTGGCTTCACGTCGGTGCAAGCTCACCGCGCGCGCCTCTGCCGCAGGAGCTGCTGGGGCACTGCACGGCGCTGTTCCAGGAGAACCAGCGCCGGCTCTGCGACCTCGAACGGCACCTGCGCCAGTACGGCTACAGCGCCGAGTTCCCCGCTGCGCACTGCCGCGCGCCGGGGGCGCCCGGCGCGGCGGCGGAGCCCGCCCCGGGCGCCGCGGCCACAGACGCTGGCTGGGCGCGCACGCGCCTGTGTGCAGGGCGTGTGTTGCGTGTCCGTGCCTTTCTATCTCGCTTTCTATCTCACTCTTTCTGTCGTGGGCATGCAGTGGGCCTGGCAGGGCAACATGGTGGGAGTTGAGTCAGAGTGGGCGCGCATACACAGCGCGCAGGTGTACCAAACGCTGTTGACGCAGGCAGCATGTGCTTTCCGGGTCTCCTGAGCAGCTCTGCCTGCTGTCTGACGTGCAACGTGCCGCAACGGGCCGGACACCTGCATCTTTGCGCTACAGCACGAGCTCGCCCTGATACGAGGCTGTGGGCCGCAGTGCGATGTCGAGGCTGGTTCTCAGGCGACCGGCCGCGTGAAGAGCGCTGGCGACGAGGCAGCGCGGGGCCGCTCCCAGACGCCTGGTGCGGGCGTGTGCGACCGCCACAAACAGAGTGACCTTTGAGCATATGGGTTAACCGCAGAAGCTACCTACGCTGTTCTCTCGCAAGGCTACTGGCGTGCGGATCTTGCACAGCTCTGGCCACCACCAGTTGCCTTGCATAGAGGCACGCGCCTGTTCTGTGTTTCATGTCCCGGCAGCGGCGGTCGTGCCCGTGCAGCAGGGTGTGCTGGCGCCGCGGCCTGACGAGCGTGCGCCCCGCGCACCAGACGCGCAGGAGGCGCTGCAGGGCAAGTACGGCCTCGCGGCCGGCGCGCCGGCGCCCGCGCAGCCCGCCGCGGGGTCGCCCGGCTCCGACCGCCGCAGCTCCGTGTCGGCCGCTTCGCTGAGCCCGTCGCTGCGGTGCGCGCGCCGCGCGCTGCGGCTCTAGCCAAGCTTCGACGCACCGAGGTCCAGCTTCCCTGTGTCACTGCCGCCTGCATGCATGCGATGAGGAAGAGTCTGTATCCAGTCCATACAGCCGCACTTGGTGAGCACGGGCAAACACGGGCGCGATCTGCTCTGAGCTGCTCAACTGGACGCCATCACCGCGAGGCGGAGCTCGCGGCACACGCTTGCAATGCGCGTCCTGCAGGGAGCTGCAGCGGAAGTACGCCGGCGGGGCCGAGTCGACGGGCGCGCACTGCGAGCAGCGGGGCGCGGACGCGGCGCGCACGCCCGCGCCGCCGCAGGGCGGCGCCGGCGCCGGCGCCGGCGCGGCGGCCGAGCCTGGCGCGGCGGACAGGCTGGACAGCATCGGTGCGCGGCAGTGCGGATGCCCTGCGCCGCACCGAGCCTGTCGCAGCGCCCAGTGTGTTGGCTGTCTCCACGCCAGCAGCCTCAGTGACGCGCGAGCGGCCTAACAATGCGCGGGGGGGTCAGTCGGCGCTGCGGGACCATACAGGCGGGCCGGCCTGCAGCGCAGGGCCAGCCTGTTCAAGCCTGTCGCGCCTGCCGTCCGCTCATGCGCTTCCAAGCCGTGCTGTAAGGAGCCCCGCAACTCACGGCCGGCCTGCTCACGCCTGTTGCGCCCGCTCTCGGCTCATGTGCTTCAAGCTGTGCTGGCCGTAAAGCCGGCTGTTGGGGGCCGGCAGGGCGGCAGCTGGAGTACCTCGCGCTGGAGGCGCCCGGGCGCTCCGGCGACCTGGGCGGCGCGCCGGACCGCGCAGGTGCGTGGGCGTCCGGCACGGGCAGGGGCCGGTCCGTTACAAGGAAGCCTCTCATGTCAGGCTGCGAGCCTGGATCGCACGACACGGCAACGGGACCTGTGAGCGTGCAAATATAGCAACAGCTCAGGGCCGCGTTATGATAATGAGCACTGCTCAACTCTGTCCAGCTCATCTGTGACCGCCACACTGGAGAGCCATGTTGAGCGCTGTCGCGTCGGCAGATGTTGACTTGTGTTGACGGGTGCCCATGGGCGCGGTCTGCCGCGTGTTGGGCGCTGACGCGCATCGCGCGCCGCCCCGCGCAGGCCGCGAGCTGGACCACCTGGCGCTGGAGCACCCGCGCTTCTCGCCGACCACCCGCGGCGGCGCCGCCGGCGCCGCGCCCGCGTCTGCGCCCGCCTCCGCGCCGCCGCCCGCGCCGCCGCCGCCGCCGCTGGAGCTGCCCCCCGCCTGGGTCGGGACGGGGCTGCCGAGCGCGGGCGCGGGGGGGCAGCCCTACCCTAGCCCTATGGCAACCCCCACCGCGGAAGGCCGCGGCTCGCCGGCGCGCAAGGGCGCGGCGGCGGCGCGCCTGGCGGCCGGCGAGCCGCCCTGGGACATGCTGAGCCTCAAGGCGGCCGTCGTGTCTGCGCGACCCGGCGCGGCCCCGGCCGGCGCCCCCCGGGCTGGCGCACCCCGGCTGGCGCCGCATCGCTGGCGGCGCCCCTGCGCACGTCTGCTGTCAACTTCGTCCTGACAATATGTTCATGCATGGGCGTGGCGTCAGGGCGGCGTAACCACCGCGCGAACCAGCGCATGCCCCTGGCCGGCAGCAGCCGCATGCGCGGCTGCTGCATGCCATTACACGCTGCTGGGCGCCCAGTGCGGACTCTGAACTGGCAGCCCACCAGCCCTGTAGGACCAGCACGTTACCGGGGCTCCTTATGGTTACCACCCTCGGGGCACATGTCTTGCACCCGCCGGCCGAAGCGGGCGCAGCGGCGCGCACGGCCGCAGGCGCGCCGGCCCCCGCCGGCGCCCCCAGCTGATGCGCCCGCGCCCGCACGCAGGCACGGGCGAGGTGGCGCGCGCGGTCGCGGGCGCGTCGTTCCAGCCGCAGGCAGCCGCCTTCACGGCGCTGCTGCACACGTGCGCCAAGGCGCGCGCGTGGCAGGCGGCGCTGGAGGTGTTTGCCGCGATGCGCGCGCACCACCCGGCCGTCGCGCCCAACACCGTGCACTTCTCCTCGCTCATCTCGGCCTGCGCCGCGGCCGGCCGCTGGCAGGAGGCCGTGCAGGCGCGCCACTTGCCCCTCCATGCCCGGCCAGCGTGCAACCAACTGCACAACCCCGCACGTCATCTGCAGGCGCACTGGGTCGCGCCTCGGCCAGGCGCGGCGGCGGCGCGCGCGGCCAGCCCGGCGCACCGGCGCTCCTCGGCCGCGGCCGCGCGCTCCTCCCCGCCCGTCGGCAGGCCGGCCGCGGCGCGGTGCTCAGCGCGCGCGGCCGCGCGCGCAGGTGCTTGGCGAGATGCAGGCGGCCGCGGCGAGCGACCCGGGCTGCGCGCCCAACGTGATCACCTACTCCGCACTCATGACCGCCTGCTGCGCCGGCGGCCGCCCGGACGCCGCGCAGCAGGTGTTCCGCAGCATGCGCGCGGCCGGCGTGCAGCCCGACCACATCACCTACTCCACGCTGCTCGCCGGCGCGGCGCCCCGCCGCCCTGGCCGCCGGTGGCGGCACCGCGCATTGCTTGAAAGGGCGCGGCTGCCGCGGCGGGCGCCGGGCGCCCCGCGTGCGGTCGGCCACCTGACAGCGTGCATCTGCGTGCGTTGCATGCCGCAGCACGTGCGCAGCCTGTGCGAGGCCATGCGCACGGCCCGCCACTCACAAAAGGACCGCTTCGGCTCGCATGCGCAGGGTTTGAGGTGCGCGGGCGTTCCCAGGGCCGTGCGCATCGACAATATAGCGTGATCCCCTCCTCAGCTGAATGCCTTGCGTGGGCGCGCAAAGCGCAGGGTTTGAACGCGCGGGCGACCTGGAGGCCGCGCGCGCGGTGCGCGCGGAGATGCAGGCGGCCGGCATGGGCGTGCGCAAGCCCGCCGGCGCGCCGGCCGCGTACAAGGCGCCCGCGCACCCGGACGCGTACCACCGCCGGCACTGCAAGCAGGCGCGCCGCGCGAGATAGGGTTAATGTACATTTTGAGAGTCTCAGCCCTACACCTGTAGCGGGCGCACGCCGCGTGCCAGGCGCTGTCGTGTGCGCAGCGCCCGGCTGCGTGGGGCGCCATGCAACTCCTGCAGCGCCTGGCCGCAGCTCTCTCACGGGTGCTGGTCACACACCCACCCCGCCTGCGTCGCCCCTTAGCAGCTGTGGCGCCTGCGTGTCGCAGCAAGCGGCCCTCGTGCCTCGCGACCCAGCAATGACCGCCCCATGGGCTGTGCAGCCGCGCATTTCGCTCTCGCGCGCGCCCCTGTCAGCTACAAGCGTGAGCGTGTGAACGTGTGCGGCCGCGCGGGGCGCCAGGGCCCGCCCGGCGGTTGCATGGACACGCCATTTGCGCGCCCGTCGCCGTTCGCGCTGCAGGGCTTGGAGGCCATGCATGGGGTGGACTCACCGGTCGGGTGGGGTTCCCCTGGCGGCGCCTCGCCGCCCGGCTCGCTCGGCTATGAGGGCGGGCCCTGGGGCGGCGGGGGCGGCGGCGGCGGCGGCGGCAGCCTCTACGGCAGCCCGCAGCGCCGCCGCAGCTCGCCCGCGTCCGCGCTCGCGGCCGGCTACGCTGGCGACCACGGCGGCGGCGGCGGCTGGGCGGCCGCGCGCAGCATGAGTGGCGCGCTCGGCGACGAGAGCACGCTGGAGCTGCGGCGCGAGATGCTGCACGCGCGGTGTGGCGCGCGCTTTCGAAGCCCGCCCTGTAAGTGTAGCCCGGCCATGGTACATGGCGCGACGCACGCATATGCGAGATGGATTCCTCGGGCAGCTCTGTGGTCTCTTGGGACGCTCTGTGGCCTCGCATGTCATGCTGCGAGTCCCCTACGGTGCATCTCTCACACATGCTGCACCCAGAGCTCAAGCCTGCTTTATTGTTGAGCCCGCCCGGAACGCTCAAGCAGCTGCTCGAGCCTGTTCAGCAAGGGGGCCGCCGCGGCGGGCAGGCCGCCGGCGCTGCTGGCCAACGCTTTCAGCGCGCCGGTGGACGCGCTTTACCCGCCGCCACTCTACGGCTCGCCGGGCGGCGCCGGCGCCTGCACGCCGCCCTACCCCGGCGTGCACCCCGTGCGGCCGCCCACCACTGCCGAGCTGCTGCGCGCGGCGCACTCCGCCGGCGGCGGCCTTGCGTTGAGCCCCAGCCCTGGCGCTGGCCTGCCGCACGGGCTTGGCGGCGAGGCTGCGCGGCAGGCTCTAGGCCACAGCCCGCAGGGTGCGCCCATGCAAGCCTCCGGGGTGGCTGCCCCCCCCTGGCGCTGCGGCGTCACCCATGCTGACTGCCACCCCCGAAACTGCCAAGCTGCCTGTCCACACAGCGCACTGCATGTCCATGCAAGATGCAGGGTTTTTGCAGACGCAAGCTTCAGTGCTCCCTTGGTATTAGGGCGGCCGGGCTTGGCGCGACTCGTGTCTGCATATCATGCGCCCGTGGACGCGCGGCACACGTGAAGCACATCACATGCCGCGCGTCAAAGGGCCGTTCATCGACCGGGAGACGTGCGGCGGTAGTCCGCATGGGTGTGTGGGCTTGCGTGTGCGCACATACGGGTGCGGCTGCGCCCCGCAGGCGCGCACGCGCGGCACGCGTCCTTTGAGCTGCCCCGCAGCGCCAGCCCCGCTCCGCCGACATCCAGCTTTTCGTTCTTCGCCGCCAGCGGCAGCCGGCCTGCCGAGCCCGGGGGCGCCGCGTCGCCGCCGCTGTGCGGCCAGTATGCCGTCGCGCCGCCGCGGCCGCCGCCGCAGGCGCCGCACCCCAGCCTCGCGCCCCGGCCGCCGCTGCCGTCCGCCTGCATCGCCGTGCCCAGCAGCCCCTTTGCAGTTGCGGCGGCCGGCGCCGCGCCGATGGCCGTGATGCCGCCGGCCAGCGGGGCAGGGAGCCCTGTGTCGGACCCCACCCTGGCCGGCGGCGGCGGCGGCCGGGCACTGCTGGGCGCGCGCTCGGGCGACCCGCGCGCCGCGCCGCCGGGCAACGCGTTTGGCGTGATCGGCGCGCGCGCCAGCTCTGACGCAGCATACATGCACGACCTGCCGCCCGCCTCGGCGCCCGTAACCGCGCCCGCGCACCCCGGCGCCCAGCTCGGCGCCTGGCCGGCGGGCGGCGGCCCGACCGGGACCGGTGGGGAAGCGGGCGCGGGGGGCTTCTGGCACCCAGTGGTCGCTGCGGCGGACGCGGCGGCCGCGGGTCTGGCGCAGGCGGCGGCCGCTCAGCCGCCGGCCGCCGCCCAGGCCCCCGTTCCGGGCCCTGCGCTGCCCGCCGCGCTGGACGCGCCGGCGGCCGGCTTCGCCGCCGGGGAGCCCGCCGCGATAGCCCTGCTCCAGCCTGAGGTGCTCTGCACTTCATGACTTGCACTCAAGTTAATACATGCTACCTCGGACTGTCCCTAACAGACACACTCCAATGCGAAGCCTGTCACTGACATTCCAGTGCATCAGAGTGCGAGGCCCTGCGCTCTCATGCTGTACCCGGAAAAAGACGTGCAAACGTGAGATTGACAACTCTCTGCCCGGCGGCGTGCAGGAGTTTGCGGCCCTGCCGCTGCGGCTGTCGCGGCAGCTGACACTGGACACCGTGAACGCGGCCGCTGTGGCTTTGGGGCGCCTGCTTGGCGCGCGTCGAGCGGCCGGCGGTCCAAACAGCGCGGCGGGCGAGGCTGCCGGTGCTGCCCGCCGGGCCTCCACTGACAGGCCATGCGAGCTTGCGTGCATGAGGCATGTCTGCTGCAGTGTTTGGACGTGTTAACGTCCCTGTGCGTCCAGATCTTTGTGTGTGGTCTTCAAAACCTAGTCCTGGTGCAGAGGCTGCACCAGCGGCACCGTCATGTGCAGTAGGGCAACCTCATGGGCTTGGCAAGCATGCGCACGTCTCCCCCTGGCAGCGGTTGCACATGCCGTAGGTCGGGGGTCCCAACCCTTGCACTCCTTGCTCTCATCTGCGCGCCCAGGCTCGATGCTCAAGTCTGGCGCCGCGCTTGCCCGATTTCTGAAAGTTGCGCAAGCAGGCGTGTCGCAGAAGCGTCGCACATCCCAAAAATACCCATACCCATGCCAAGAATACCCTGTAAACCAGGCGCGCGCGCAGGCGTGACGCAGGAGGACTTGGACGCGCTGGGGCTGGGGCAGGCGCGCACGACCGCGCTGGTGCAGTGCCTGGTACATGCGGGGCGCCTGGCGCTGTGCATGCGCAGCGGCCAGCGCGTTTACCTGCCCGCGCCCTAGGCAGGCATGGGTCCTGGCTTCAGTTGGCAACATGAGGGGAAGAGGAAGGGTGGGGGGAACAGGTTTGGAGGTGGGAGCAGGGTTAGCACGGGGGGTGGGGGGGGACACAGGTAGTCTATGCGAGGCAGACTCTGCATCCAGGTGCGCGTGCTGAGACAGGACGTGGGGTTCAGACTCCCTGCTGATGGGGACGCGGTGGACTGGCAGCGACTTGCAGGAGCATTGCCGTGCATGGCTAGGGGTAGGGTAGGTTATGCGATCTGTCCATACAGGCTCCATAGTCATGCCAGGGCCAGGAGCACACCAGGCCACCCCAGGATGCATGCATGCATGCAACACAGGTACATGTTTATGCGGAGCATGTCATGTGCTGGGCTCAGCCAGAAGCGTTCTTTTAAATTTGGTGGGCTGCGTTTACGCTCTGATGGGGAGCAGCCTGCGCGCGCGCCTGCATGGGCGTATCCCCACTGTGGCTGTGTCATGCGGGTAGGTGACAAAGAGGGCGTGTTTTGTTCAGAACGTCCATGTGCCCATGGGTGCGGGTGAATGGGGGCGTTCGCATAGCACCGAGCAGAGCCGCTGGGCTGAGGCGCGGTCACTCTGGAATGCTTGGCATGCGAGCCAGGTGGCGTGTGTGGCAAGGGCATGGGCATGGCGGCAAGCGCCGGCACTGAAGCCAGACTGGGTGCTGCTGGCCACACAGCAGCAGCCCGCGTCACGTAGACCTCAGCATGGCAGCTATGCGCCTGGGGCCTGCTGCCGGAAGATCCGGAGCGACCCCGGCTATGTGGGCAGTCTGTCCTGGCGCTGTTGGCAGGGGCCGCGCCTGCCAAGAGGTGTGGCCAGGGCTTTGCGCAAGGTAGAGGCCAGAGGGTGTCAAAGCAGGTTGTACCCATTCGCGAGACAGCCTAGGTAGAGAAATGACAGGGGATGTCTAGTTGAGGGTGCAATTTTCTTTTCAATGGCCTTGCTGACAACGCAGGCTCAGGCAACTACGAGCGAGGGCAAGCCTCAAGTACGCCGCTGATAGGGAGAGGTCGTGCGGTCAGCAGACGGGGCGGGCATGCATTTGGCCGTGCCTCTGAACTCTGGAGCAAACCAAGACTCAAGCTCTCCTGTGCACACTGTGGGCCTGAGGCGTGGGTCGAGATAGCACAAGCGCCGGCGCTGCTGCTATGCGTGCCGCTGTGGTGGTTGGGCGGCCTCTGGTGTGGGATCGCAGATGGGCTTGCAGAAATTCAAGACGCCCGGCGATGAGCCTGGTATTCTTTATGGGAGGCCTGGGATGAAGGGTGTCTTGCAGGTGGACAAGCAACCCTGCCAGCTCTTCTGTGTCTGGCCGATACTTGCGCTTTGTATCAAACGCTGTGCCTTCACGGGCGGGTAGAAGTCATCAACAAAGGCTTCGCACTCCTACTACAGCAAGGCACTGCAATTCGCTAGCAGCATGCAAAAGCGGTGCACTAACAGCATACAACATGCAGAGTCCAACATATCACATACATGAAGCCCTCTACACACATGTCGACAGGGAATGCAGTGCGGGCAAAAGCTATACAGAACTTCCCTTCTAATGCACATGTTACATGCAGAGCTCACATGCGCACAACCATTCGGCTGGACAGTATGCTAGCCGCATGAGCACGGCCCCACTGCCAAGGCCGCTCGCCCACACTAGCCTGCACGGCGCGCGCAGACCAGCGCAGCACGGGCGCATGCTCCAGCGCGCAGCATGCGCCCGGGCGGCCACGGGGGCTGCAAAGCACACTCACGGCCACACGATGTCCACGTTGTTGTAGCTGCCGAGCGTTTCAAAGGAGCGCAGCGGCGAAGCGGCCGCGCGCGGCGGCGGCAGCGGCTTGCCGGCCGCGAGCAGGTCCGTCTTGAGCTTGAGCAGCTCGTCGTCCACGGAGGAGCCCTCCAGCAGCGCGAAGCGACCCTCCAACGAGTCGCTGCTGGCCACCTGCGCGCGTCACCACCCCTGTTGACCGCCCGCGCTGCGCTGACCACCCACCCTGTGCTAGTCTGCTCACCTGCGCGCGCGGCGCGGCTAGCCGCTGCCGTGCCTTTTTGGTCCAAATTGCAACAATTGCAACCAAACTTTGCAACAAACTGTGCGTCATTACCCGGGCGCGTGCGGGCGCGCGCACCCCGCCGAGCTGGCTGCTGGCCTCCGCCTCGGCCTCCATGGCCAGCACGCGCTCCTCCATGCGCCCGAACGCCGCCAGCGAGGACCCGCTGGTGGAGCGCAGCCCGCTCACCAGGCCGGCGACCTCCTCGTTCAGCATCTTAGTCGCCTGCCGGGCGCGCGCGGCAGGCATCAGTGTGAGTGCATGGCCGCCATGCATGTGCAAGTAATGACGCTGTTTTTTTGATGATACCTAATAGCTATTGTACAGTGAGGCACCTGGGTGAGGATGTGAAAGTCTCAGTAGATTGCTTATCGTCAGTGACAATGTGAAACAGAGAATACTGCAAGTCCGGAAAGTGTGTCACGCATGTTTCGGAGAGCGCTTCCAGGTGTGCGGTGCGAAAGAGGAATGGCCAGCTCGCTAGCAGAAGCAAGGCGGGCGGCGGCGACGGGGGGCGTCACCTGCCCCGACGCGGCGCGCGCCTTCAGCGTCTCCTTCTTAGACAGCGCCTCGGCTGCCTTGGCCTCCAGCCGCCGGGGGGGCAGGCGGGGGGGTCAGGGTAGGGTAAGGTTGGGCGGCTCACCTGCGCCGACGCCGCGCGCGCCTTGAGCGTCTCCTTCTTGGACAGCGCCTCGGCTACCTTGGCCTCCAGCGCGCGGATGCTGCCGAAGAGCGCCTCAGACGCCTTGGTGTGCGGCTCCAGCTGCTTGCTGAGCGAGTCTGCCGCCGTCTGCCGCCCCCAGCGGCGCAGGCACCATGAATGCTTGCGAGGCGAGCATGCTCAGGCGCTGCAAATGCTGCTAAATGTTTGCAGGTCCCCGCGTCATGTTGCTTCTGCCAGGCATGCCCGCATGTCATGACAGCCCTCAAATGAATGTGAAGGTGCGCCACTGACAAGGACACACTAGCACCCGTCTGCAGCTCGCAGCTGAGCTGCTGCATGCATTTCACGCACTTGCTGCCTTGCAGCCGGGTCTGCTTCCACGTCCTCACAGCTTCAACCAGAATAAGCATGCGCCAAGCACCCTGCCAGACATCAATATTCCAAACACCATCACAAAAGACAATGAGCAGCCGGGGCCCAGAAGCACCTGGTAGCTCTTGCGGCGCGTCAGCGCGGCGCGCGCCAGGTCCTCGTCGCCGGCGCGCAGCGCCAGCTCGGCACGCCGCTGCCACTCGTCCGCCGCGCTGGCCGCGCCGCGCTGGCGATTCTCCATCAGCCGCTGCGTCGCGACGATCTGCGCCCCGGGCCGCATGCAGGCGTCAAGCCCGGAGCGGCACAGCCGGGCGAAGGCAGGCCGCAGGCTGCTGTTTCCATCAGGTGGCATACATGCTGTTGCTTTCCGTCACGCACGCAACAAGAGGGGTGCCTTGTTGAGCTTGGCCTCTCCACGACAAGAGACAACAGGCAGACCTGATAGTAAGGCTGGGCTCTGTGAGCGCGCCTGTGCGGCAGCCTGGCGCATCTTTATGAGGTCGGCCTGCATGTCCGCCACCGCCTGGTCCAGCATCTTGCGCGGGTCCTCAAGCTCGCGCACTACGCAGCGCAGGACACGAGGTTGCGGCTCAGCGTCTGCTTGTACATACTTGAGCAAGAGCAGGTGCCTCAGCATCTGCTTGCACGTTAACTTAGCAACAGCTGGTGGCTGGCCGACATGCGCCTTGCTGAGTCTGCTAGCTCAATAACTGCTTGGCTGCTTGGGCAAGCAGTGACACTCCGTCACTGAGAGCCACGCTGTGGAACATGTGGGTGTCTTCCACGCCGAACAGTCACTGCCTGGCTGCTTGGGCAATCAGTGACACTCTCTCAATGCGTGCCACACTGTGGAACATATGGGTGTCTTTCATGCCGCAGCAAGCACCTGCTGAGTCGCCGTAGAAGAACGTGTACGAGCGCGCGACCCGCGTCAGGCGCCCGAACAGGTTGGCCTGCACAGCGAGCGCGCTCCGGCCGCTGGCGCGCGGCGCGGCAGCGGGTGCGCGCTGGCGCATGGACAGCGGCGTGCCTGCGCCAAGTAGAGGCACTGTTGCGCCGCAGCAGTGACATGGCACCAGGCTCCAGGCACAAGCCAGGCTCCAGGTACAGTGCAATGCACACACTCAAGTGTGTAGCACAACCCAGGCTCCCAAGGCACAGTGCAACGCTCACAACATCTGACAGCACACAGAGCACGCAGTGCAGCTGTTGCCAGGCATACAGTCTTGGATAGCTTTGGCAACGCGCCGGCAAGGTGCGCAGGTGATCCCAGAACCTTCCTCCTGGCCGGCATGCTGCTGGCAGGGCAGCCTGTCACTCCTGGCGCACTGCAGTGCGCTGCATGCTTGGACCTTAGGCCGGCAGCGGCTGGTGCTTGCAGCATAGCGCTCGCCATAACAGCTCACAGGGGACTGCTGCGAAGTCTGAAGATAAGCTTTTGCCTGCTTCTGGGCGCTGCCGTCTTTGCTGGTCTTGTCTCCGGGGAACTGGAAGCTTCAAACGAGGGACAGCGCTCCGCTCATTCTCGGGTGGCAGTTCCATTAGGGTGGCACAGGGTAATGAATGCAGGGTTACTAAGTCAGCCTTGCCCAGGAGATTGACAGCAGTCTTTTTGCTGCGCCCTGTACAAAGACTGCTGTGTGTATATCCAGCTGTCGTACGCGGCCATGCTCTTCCAGACGCATGCCAATGTTGCTCTGATTCTGCACAACGTCGTGACATATTGCCAAGCTTCACAGCGCACGCACTTGATTACTTGCACCGCGCTCAAGCATGCGCAGTTCACCAAGTACCTTTTATGCAAGCCATAAAGCCCGAAGCAGGTGTGCTAGATGTGCCAAAACTTCTGGAGCTGCTCACAGCTCCCCCGCTACCTTAGCCTCGGCCATGCACGTCCTCAGGCTCTTACAGGTCACCGCATACACTGCCTGCCCTTACACCGCGGGTGAACCACACAGCAGCCAGCGGCTCAGGCGATCAGGCGCGTGAGCGGCATGCGCGGCGTGTCGGAGCGCCATACCATGCACTCACAGAACTCGCGATACTCGCGCGCCAGCTCCGGG
>JAABUV010004650.1_pt1 | contig 16242 bp, 17 predicted proteins | sample 5559971 | NCBI WGS metagenome assembly JAABUV01 (sample SAMN10711881, study PRJNA513362) | rock metagenome | isolation source: Antarctica rocks | place: Antarctica: Victoria Land, Knobhead nord | collected 2015-12-19
TTCGGTCGAAACGCGGGCGTAACCAATCTTCATGAATGAGACTCCAACTTCCTTCGCGAAATATATCGCACTCGGAATGCTTTCTGCGAGATACTTTTGCGACACGCGATTGGCGGAGTTTGAGCGTGTGATCTTCAGAGCTAAGTGGCGGCGTTTCTTCAGCGCTATATGACGCCGATCAAGAGTGTGCTTTGGGTCTGCTGGGAGCGTCGTTGACGACATTGTCCGTGATCACGTCAAGATAGTTCACAGGAAATATCCGCTCTACGGCCCTTTTAGAAGTCGCGGGCCTTGATCACAGCGGCGGTAGAGAGTAGCAGGATAGCGGAGATCAAAAGGCAGACGGTGAGACCAAGCCAATGGAATGTTCCCGTGATCAATTGAGTTTTCGTATCTATCGATGATGTAGCGCTCATCACGTCGAACACGTTCCACCCGCGCAGCGTGTGGGACCGGTATCCGAGAAAGATCGCACTGAGTGTGCAAAGCCCAATCACCGGTGAGGTGAACTCTCCCTCGAACACCTCCGAAAGAAGCAACCCAAAGGCTATTACCACGACACCTGCCGCTGTCATGGACGCGCCGAATGCAAGGGCCTGACGGAATGGATAAGACTCGCCAACGAGCACGGAAAATAGGGGGATCAGGATTGCCGACGCTAGTCCCAACGCTATTGCCTCAGCCCAAGCAACTGAAGCACGAATGAGAAAAAGGCGCAGACGCCCGACCGGCAGGCCCAGCGTGAAGAGAATTACCCCGGTCGTCTTTTCTCGTGCGAGACCCCCAAGCGCTACGACGAAGGCACACAGTACCCATAGGCCCTCTAGGGCATAGTGGTGCAGGCCGGTCCAGACGTAGACGGAATACAGCAGCGTCTTGTCAGGGAATCGAGTGTTGTAGCGGTCGAGAAATCCTGGACTGGTGAGCACCGCGTAGGCCACCAAGGATGCCAGCAGCACCAGTGCGCAGAAAAAGCGGCCACGAGATTCACGCCAGGCTTTCCAAAGGACTGAGATCGACCCGGAGGAAAAGACGCGATTTGGATGAGGATAATTAGTAGTCAAGGCGATCTCCATGAGCCACGCTGGCGACGAGCAAGAATGCTGTAAGCGCCCATGTCACGACCAGGGCGATCCACGGCGTGGTAGTCCAACTGATTTGCCACGGGCCGGCCATCGTATGCGCAAAGTCAAGGTTTCCGAACCATGGAGTGCGTCCCAGATAACGCATATGCTGCATATACGTTTGAAGCCACAAATAGGGCGCTCCGAGGAGGACCAGCGTAAGGATGAGGCTGAGATAGTTGCCTGGGAAGAACGTGTAGCAAAGATTTCCGAAGGCGATCATGAAAACGCCCGACGCCACCATGAGAACGGTATGCAGAAGCACCTGCGAGAGCGAGTAGGTTTGATGAATGGCGATTGAGCCGATGACGATCACCAAGACGGCAAACAGACTGAGTCCGATGCTCTCGAACAGTGCAACCGCGAGCCTTGTGAAGAGCCAGCGCCTCCGACTGACAGGTAGACCGAGGCTGAACAGGACTGTTCCGTCGTTTCGCTCGCGAATCAACCCACCGAAGGCAAAGAGGATGGCGAACAAGGCCCAGACCTGCTGCAGGTAGTTATCGTAGAGGTAGTGCCACAGATACCAGCCATATTCATGAACGCCGAGCGGCATCCATTTCATATGGTATCCATGAGGGTTCTGGAGATCTGCTGTCCACATGCTGACCAGCCATGCATGCTGCTCCAGGTAAAAGATACAAACTATGGCTGCAGCAAAGAGCCCAGCAAAAAACCGCACCCTCGTCTCGACCCAAGCTTTGTAGAGGAGCATGTTCATGACCTCGCCTTCACCTTTTCGAGGAAGATCTCCTTTAGTGAGATCGGCAGCACATCGACGCTGCCCGCGTGCAACATGCGGACGTGTTCGACGATGGAATCCACGTTATGGCTGGCTACGAACGACACGGTACGCCCTGTGACACTAACCTTTTCAATGCCCGGAAGCCGGAAGTCACGTTCCTCGACGGGCTCGGGAAAGACTGCCAGAATGTGCCGATATTGTTCTTTGACCCGATCCATTGGTGCGTCTAGAACAAGCTTGCCTCGATCAATCATCAAGACGTGGTCGGCCACCTGTTCCACCTCCGCAATCTGGTGTGAGGAGAAGAAGACGGTGGTTCCCTGCGCAGCGAGCGACACGACGATCTGCAGGACATCCTCGATGGCGACGGGATCAAGCCCTTCTGTCGGCTCATCTAAAACCAGTAGTTCGCAACCGCGCGCGAAGCCCAGAAGCAAGGCCAGTTTGGTTCGCATCCCTTTGGATAACTGTCGAACCTTCCTCTCGGGAGGGAGCTCAAACTGCTCTACGAGACGCTCTTCGAGAGCGTGATCCCATTTGGGAAAGAACGACTTTGTAAAGCGAATGATCTGACTGACGCTCATGTAGTCGTAGAGCCGCTTGTCCTCCGCTACGAATGCCACCTTTTGGCGGATCAGCAGACTGTCGCTTTCCTTGTCGATACGATGACCGAAGATGCTGCCGCTACCGGACGTAGGATGGATCATCCCTAACAACATCTTGATCGTGGAGCTCTTTCCAGCTCCGTTTTGCCCTAGGAAAGCACAGACGGACCCGGCCTGAACGGACAGGTTGAGACCACGTACTGCCTGATGCTTCTTGTAGCTCTTCGCCAGTTCGATCGTTTCAATGACTGTTGCCATGACTACCTCCGTTGGAACTCTCCGGCGATTTCGGCTTCAAAGAGCCGCCGAATCTCACCTTCCTGAAGACCTTGTTTTTTCAGTGTGTCCACAAACTCGCGGACCAGATGCTGCGCGTCCCGCATCTCTTCGGCTCTGGATCGGCTGCGGCGACGAGAACTGACGAAGGCGCCGAGTCCATGGCGTATCTCGAGCACGCCTTCCTGCTCCAACTCGCGATAGACCTTGATGACGGTATTAGGGTTGATGACCAGGGTTTCGGCCAAGCTTCTAATGGCTGGCAGCTGATCACCAGCTGCCAGTCCGCCAGTTTCGATGGCATGGCGGACTTGTTCCTTAAGCTGTACGTAGATAGGAACGCCGGAGGACGGGTTGGGTTTACGAAACACTGTGCTACAGTAATAGCACAGTGGAGACGAGATGGGAAATATCGCTTGGGTAGGATCTTCCGAGCTGGCTGGCGACCCTTCTCTATTGCTATGTGACGCCAATCACGAGGGTGCTTCGCGCGGCGTTGACAACGTCGTCTGTGATCACAGCGAGCTCGTTGACTCGGAGTACCCGCTCGATTTGCAGGAAGAGTCTGCGTAGCAAGCGAAAGTTCCCTCCCGTGATTCTTGCGATGGTGGCAACGGCCTGGGCATCGGTGAAGTCGGCTCCATCCAGTTGCAAGCCGAGTTGCTGCCAATGCCTCGTGAGCACGAACGACAGTTCGTCTCCGTTCAGCGGACGATAGTGGTGCGCGAAGCCCACCCGGCTATACAGCTGCGGGTAGTGCGACATCCGCTTCTCGATACCGGGCATTCCGATCAAGATCAGACCGATATTGTTTCGGTCAAACATGTCACTGAGGTATTCGAGTGCGGCGGTGTTCAGACGCTCCGCCTCGTCGATGATGACCAACTCCACATAATCCCAAGGTCTCGTCCGCTCCGTCATTCCCTTGTGCTGGTCGATGCAGATGTTGATCCGGCTGAGGAGCTGATCCAATTGCTCTCGCATCGAGCCGAAGCTTGATCGGACATCCGGCGTGTAGAAGAGAACGCGTGAGCGGGCAAGGGTTGCGTAGACCTTCTGATCCGAAGGATCGCGAGGCCCCCAGCGACTCAGGAGTGGATCGACGGCATGCCAATGTGCATACCGTTTAGCAGAAAGAGTCTTCCCCACGCCGGCGGCCCCGAAGCACAGGCCTATATAGCGATCTTTGCGAACGGCACTCGCGAACTCCACGAAGCGGCGGTGTTCTTTGGTGACGATGAAAGCCTCACCACGACGGGGTGCTTTGGTTGGTTTCATTCAAGGTCCTCCCTGTAGGTGCGCAGCTTCGTGGCACGACGCGGTGGGACAGGCGAATCAGGGCCCGGGGGCATCGTCCCCTCGCTACGATGGGAAAGAAAATCGGCAACTGGTGTCACCCGTTCCCGTATCTGTCCGCGAAGAGCGCGGCGGTGTGCTGAACGCGCGGCTTGAATATCTTTCAGTGTGATCGTTTGGCCGCAGTGCTCGGGGCTCACAGCACGGCAGAGGAAAAGATTTCGATAGAAGACGCGCACCTCAGCCAAGTCGCGTGGATCGTAGCGGATAGTGACGGCCTCACCGACATAGGCAGCCAAGGTTGGGTCCATGTACCGAATCCCCTGAAAGTGGATTCCGTCACGATGGACCGTCCTGGCTTTCGCGACTGAAATCAGCAAGAGGTCAAGCTCCTCAAGACTCTCCGGCATGCGAGGCAGCCAGCCATTACCCGACCATGCAGCCTGGGGTGCCGTGCGAATCTCCCGATGAGTCCGGGCATTGTAGGTGCCGATCAGGAAGGTGCCGATAGCACGGTCTAATTGGGCCAGAGACAGTTTCGGATCTGTCGCTGTCTTTCCGTGTTTCAGGTAGCCGGGCAGTTCAGGCAACAGCTCAGTGTTCAAGGTTCCAAAGAGACGCTCGACTTTGCCTCGGCCTTGCGGGCGGGCAATCGTCGAGTAAACCAGCTCAAGATGCAGGTCTACAGCGACCTGCTCAAGATGCGCGCTCGTGAAGTCGCTTCCGTGATCGACGTAGAGCACATCAGGAATACCGCATACATGCCAGAGAGGATCGGCTTTGCGCCAGATGGCCTGCCTCAGCGCGAGGGACGTATAGAGAGCTGAGGGCGCTCCTAGAAAGACCAGATATCCAGCGAGAGCGCGGGAGTAATCGTCAATGACAGTGGTCAGCCATGGTCTAACCACGTTACCGCTCGCGTCTCGAATCAGGAGATCAAGTTGTGTGTGATCAGCCTGCCAGATTGCATTCGGGCGCCCAGCTCGATGGCGGTAGACGAGCTCGAATCGGTCGCGAAAACGCGCCGGCCCGTCGTGAGCCAACGTAGTCATGGCCGGGTCGAGTCCAGAGATGATCGCGTATACGCTGCCGTAGGACGGCAGCGGCCACTCGCGCTCTTTAGCAATCGTCAGAATGCGGCGATGAATGGCCGCGGCGGACGGACGGGGTTTCCTCAGAAACAGTCCCTGGATGAGTTCCACTACTTCGGCGGGTACCTTTCGGTGCCCACGATCATGGCGACCCTGGCGGGCGAGGCCAACCAGGCCGGCATCGCGGTACCGGGCAAGCCATCGTTCTGCAGTTCGCAAGCCCACACCTGCCGCTGCTGCTGCCCTCGGCAGCGGAACTTCTTGCTCAAGGTGGGCACGGAGGGTGCGAAACCGTGCCATGGCTTGCTCACGTTGTGCGTCGGTGAGTTCTGCCAAAGCCAGCGATTTGTCGTTTGAGTTCACGGTCGCCACCCCGTTTCAACCCGTTGCTCATGTGTCCGTAAGACGATCCCTCAACGAACACCTTGCAAAGCATCACAGGATCGCCCGAAATCCGGCAATCCTTGTCTCACATACCTGGTACGGTGATATTCTCACATAAGGCCCCTCAAACGTGCCACTTCTTTATGCCTAAAACCCTAATCGGCTATGCACGATGCTCTACCGACAAGCAGGACCTCGCCGCTCAACGGGCAGCGCTCGCAGAGCTGGGAGTCGCTGCCGACCGGATTTACTTCGATCATGGATTGACCGGCACAAACCGAGCCAGGCCCGGCCTCAATCAAGCGCTCGCCGCCGTTCGGCATGGCGATACGCTGATCGTTCCGAAGTTGGACCGGCTCGCCCGCTCCGTTCCAGACGCGCGCTCTATTGCCGATGAGCTCGCCGCTCGGGGCGTCACGCTCGCACTCGGTCAGAGCCGCTACGATCCGGCCGATCCGATGGGCAAGATGTTCTTCAATATCTTGGCGACTTTTGCCGAGTTCGAAGCTGACCTCATCCGCCTTCGTACGCGTGAGGGCATGAAGATCGCTCGCGCAAGGGGCAGACTCCGGGGCAAGCAGCCCAAGCTGTCGGACAAGCAGCAGAAGGAACTCGGCCGAATGCATGGGACAGGCCAGTACACGATCAGCGACTTGGCAGAGCTCTTCTCAATCTCTCGTCCAACTGTCTACCGCACGCTGCTGCGCAACGTCGGCTGATGGCAACTCGAAAGGAAGATGAGGGGCTTGCCTGAACGTCAGAGACGTAGGCTGAAGGTTGCGCGACTTCGCAGATGCCTATAGGAAGCCCATTTGCCGCAGCCAAGTGACGTGAAGTGTTGTAAGGACTAAAGATCTGCAGAAAGAAAGCGTCGGCGATCTCATCAACATCCGAAAGCGGCAATCCGGTGATTTCACGTTGACTATACTGCCGTTATGAGAAAAGCGCTTGTTTGGTTGTTCATACTCGGCGTGACTGGAAGTACACGGTTTGCGATTGCGGCATGCACGCCAACACCAGGCACTGCGGAACTATGGTCCAAACCAGCTTTAACCTGGGTTTGGGTCGGTGAGACGCATGGGTCGAATGAAGCCCCTGCTGCTTTTGGGAATCTTGTCTGCAATGCGTTGGAAAGCGGCAGACGAGTGGCTGTAGCACTGGAACGTCCTTCGACAGAACAGCCTGCGTTACAAGCCATACTCACATCCGCGAAACTGCCTGATGCAGAGAAGGCGCTTCTTGAGCAGCCTGGCTGGCAGAATGCGCCCGATGGACGATCCAGCAATGCAATGCTCCAACTGATGCTCTCTTTGCGGGAGTTCCGCAAGCGCTATCCAACCCTGCAGGTATATGCGGTCGATGGTCCGTCCTATACTGCGGCTCTTGGATCACGCGACGAGGCGATCGGCAACTCGGTTCTCGCGCTCAAGAAAGAAGCTCCGGGAGCCTTGGTTTTGGTACTTACAGGAAACGTGCACGCGATGCGAGCACCTCTCTTCGGCTTTCCTACTTCAGCGATGGTGCTTCCGGAAGGAGAGTTTCTCAGCCTGGAGATGACGAATGTGAGAGGAGGGCGAGCGTGGAACAGTACCTCGGCTGGGTGCGGTCCCCAGACGGTGGGAGTAGCCGATAAGGATCAGACACGACCTTACGGCGTGCACCTCGATCCGAATCTGGCTCCGGTAGGCAAAGTCGATGGTGTCTTTGCGTTGGGAACCCCGCTTACGGCATCACCGCCAGGAGTAGGTGAGATTTTGCCTCTGCCTGAGTGCCGCAAAACGTTCTTAGCTTCGCATCCGATTCAACCGACCAACCCTTAATTATGTGTCTCACAAGGAGCCCGCAGTAAGTACTGCGAAGTCTTCTTTTTGTCACTGATGAGCGAGGCCAACGCCGCGCCTTACCTAAAACCTCATCGTGAGGCGTCAGCTAGCACTGAAGGAAGCCCGCCAAACAGCTCTGAAGATCACAACGGTATACCCATTCGACACGACTCCCGGCGCGATCTCTGGCCAGCTTGACATCGCATACAGTGGTAGTAGATAGTCACACACATGTAGGAGGTGCGTGTGGCGGAGCGAAAGCTGTCCAAACTTGAGTACGCAATCATGGAGGTGCTCTGGAATCACGGCGATTCCTCGATTCGGGACATCCAGGAGAGCTTCCCAGAGAAGAACCGCCCGGCCTATACGACCATTCAGACGACGGTTTACAGGCTGGAAACGAAGGAAGTGGTGAAGCGAACGAAGAAGATTGGCAACTTCCACATTTTTGCTGCCTCTATCTCCCGCGACTCCGCTCAGAGCAAATTAATTGACGAACTGCTGGCGCTATTCGGCGGCCGAACGCAGCCTGTTATGGCTCACCTGATCGAATCAGGGAGGTTAACTCTCAAAGACATAAAGGAAGCAGAGCGCACTCTTCGGACGGTGCAGAACAAGAGCAAGCCGTGATCGCTCTCCCTTTCCATAACGCAGTGCTTAGGGTGGCTCCTGGTATCGCGGATCATCTGTGGCAGTCTACGGTATTCGCACTTGGTGCCCTGATTCTCACAAAGCTGCTAGCCCGGGGACCAGCCAAAGTTCGCTTTGGAATCCTGCTTGCCGCCTCAGCTAAATTTCTAGTTCCTTTTTCGCTGCTCGTTCGATTGGGCCAGTCACTCAGGCCTTTGCATTTTGCGGAATCAGTGAACATCGTCCAGGCATCGACGGTGACGTTGTTAGGTCACAACTCTGCGGGGACAGGTGCCGGAATCGCCCGAAGCGCTCTACAGCTTTCTACCTCGTTCCCAAACACTCCGGTCCTACTCGCAGCAGCGTGGTTTACAGGCACTATGTTTGTACTTCTCCGCTGGTGGACGGAATGGCACCAAGTTCAGCGGCTCAAGCGTATGGCGGCAACCCTAGATAAGGGGCGAGAGGTGGAAGCTCTACGAAGCCTTGAGCTGGCCACTAATGTTCCTCACATGCCGCTCCTGCTCTCGCAAACAAAGTTGGAACCCGGAGTGTTCGGCACCGTTCGGCCCGTTCTACTTTGGCCGGTGGGCCTTTCCGACCAACTATCGGACGAACAGCAGAAAGCTATTGTTGCGCATGAGGTGTGGCACGCCCGCCGCCGAGACAACTTGGCTGCCGCGCTACACATGCTTGTCGAGGCTATGTTTTGGTTCCATCCTTTCGTCTGGTGGCTGGGCGTCTGCCTCATTCGCGAGCGTGAGGAGGCCTGCGATGAAGGAGTGTTGTCGCTGGGCAACGAGCCTTCAGTTTATGCAGAAAGCATCCTTGCCGCTTGCAAATTCTGTGTCCAATCTCCTCTTCCGTATGTAGCCGGTGTAAGCAGTTCCAATCTCCAACAAAGGATCGTTCGCATCATGACAAAGCCAGTAGCAGAGCAGCTCTCCTCGGGCCGGAAAGTGGCCCTCGCCTCCCTCGCATTCGTGACGATTGTTGCACCAGTGATTACCGGAATCGTCACTCCGCCTCCTGTTCGCGCACAAGCCACCCAACCAACAGGAATGAAGACACCCGTTCACCTCATCTCGATCAAGCGGAATCAGTCTGGCGGTCCGGGACCACGCATCATGCACACCGCTGAGGGCTCTACGATCACTAACGCAACTCTGCGGAGGCTAATCGAGACCGCCTACGGTGTTCGGACTGACCAAATCTCGGGAGGGCCTAACTGGATCGATTCAGACCACTTCGACATCGCCTATACGGGTGGGGAGCCAGCTACTCCTTCGTTTGGCTTCGTCCCGACCGTCGCGCTCCAGCAGATTCTCAGTCAGAACTTTCACCTTACTCTGCAGCGGGAGACCCGGACGGTTCCCGCCTATGCGTTGGTTGTGAGCGGTAACAGCCCCACCCTTATCAATGCACTGCCACCCGCCACCGGACCAGGAGCCACCGAGCCTATCATCAGCACTCGCGTTGCGATCAATAACGGAGTCGGGCATCTATTTATGTCGGGCTCCACGCCTGCGCTGGCCGACGTTTTATCGTCCATCCTGAGCAAACAAGTCACCGACAAGACCGGACTCGGAGGTACGTACGACATCATGCTTCATTGGTCCGCTGCGGTCGGCGACTCCTCTGAAGGCTTGTCCTCTGCTCTCAAAGAACAACTCGGACTGGCCTTGGAGCCGCAACAAGCAACAGTGTCGCAACTGACTGTAAGCAGCGCGGAAGAACCAGCTGAGTTGTGAAGCGGCGGAGACTGCCCGTAGGGAACACTCAAAAGTGCTCCCTACGGGCTTTTAGAAGAGATCAGCCCAAGCACACACTCAATGCTCACTGCCAAGCAAATGTCCGCCAAAGATCCCGAACGTTACGCCGTACTTGCGAAGCGCAGTGTGCGCCGGCAGAAATCGAGCAGCTGCAAATCGTTGATGTGTTCTGTCTCGTATGCCAAGTTCGTTTCGTGGTGAAACTTGTTCGCATAGTCCAGGAGATCCCGCAGCTCGTCAGTATCCTTCTCGTTCAGAATTTCCACGGCTGTGCCTTTACGTTGAACGCAGATGTCGTGGAGATAAAGGTTTTGGTCCTGCGTTGAGACGCGCGCATAGCCGATCAACATGCCCCAATCCTTTCAAGCGAAGTCCGGAACGCATATCTCTTCTCAAAAGTCATTGGCGTTGCTCCGGATTGAGAATAGCATTTGAGAAATGTTTGCGAGAACGCAAACGCTCAATGTTGTGTAGCTTTCGTCTATTTCATTTTCGTTCTCGGAAACCTCCGTTTATGAGAACCGCAGACTCGACGTTCACCGACGCCTACTCCGACCGTTGGGGAATGCTGACCAGAACACGATCTATCAGTACCGGTCTTGTCTCGGAAGTATTCCGGAACTCTTTCGCAGCGATGGCTCTTACTGCGCGGCGTTCGAAACTGCTTCCCAGGCTTCCCAGGTGGCTAGGCGATCAGCATAGACCGAACGAACTTGAGGGAGCGTTGTGCTACCGAGGATCAATCGCAATGGAGGCTGCTCCGCGTCTACAACTTTGAAGACTGCCTCAGCCGTTGCCTCAGGATTGCCACGTTCCAGGTTCATCAAACCGGTCATGAACTGTTTGCGGAACTCTTCATACACCGGCATGCCCTCTGCTCGGGTTGCGCTCTTCCCGAACTCAGTCGCGTAGGCTCCGGGCTCGATGATTGTCACCTTGATACCGAACTGAGCAATCTCTTTCGCCATCGTTTCGTGCAGCGCCTCGGCAGCTGCTTTGGCTGCAGAGTAGAAGCCAATCAGAGGCATCGGTGTAAGGCCGAGGCTGCTTGTGATTGCGAGGATGTGCCCGCTCCCTTGCTGCCTCAGCAGCGGCAAAGCTGCTCTCACAACGCGGACGACGCCGAAGTAGTTCGCATCGAACACGTCCTGGATCTGCTCGTCGGTGGCTTCTTCGGCCGTCGCGGCCAGACTGTAGCCGGCGTTGTTCACAAGCACATCAAGCCGACCGAAGTGTTCGTATGCCTGGTTCACAACCTGTGGAATCCGTTCACGGGCGGTCACATCAAGTTGCAGCGGCAGGACCGCGTCTCCGAATCGTTCCTTCAGGTCAGCGATGTCCTCCAACTTGCGAGCGGTCGCAGTCACCTTGTTTCCGCGCGTCAGGGCTGCTTCGGCCCAAATGCGTCCGAAACCGCGAGATGCGCCTGTGATGAACCATACTTTGTTGTTCATTTCGTGTTCCCTTTTGAATGCTTTTCACCTTTGGTGGCTATCTGTACACTGTAAAGTTATGAGACGTAATCGTCCTCTTGCAGGAACAATCAACTGAGCTGATAACGACAGTACGCGTCGATCTCAACAGTGTCAAGACGATTTAGGACAAATGGCCAAGCAAAGATCAACTTACCATCACGGCGATTTGCGCGCAGCCCTCATCAAAGCCGCCGACGAGATCATCGCCAAAGAGGGTATCGAGGGCTTCTCCTTGCGCACGGCTGCGCAGCAGGCTGGGGTCTCTCCAGCTGCCCCAGCACATCACTTCGGTAGTGCGAGGGGGCTCCTCACGGAGGTCGCCATTCTGGCGTATGAACGAGCTGACCGTTACATCGAACAAGCCGGGCATTCAGACGATGCTGTAAGCGATGTGCGGGCGGTAAGCCTCGCTTTCATCAACTTCGTACTTCGTTATCCCGGCCATTTCCGGCTAATGTTTCGGAATGATCTATTAGATCGCAGCGATCCTCGGCTCGCCGCAGCGAGCAAGACGCCTGGCATGCGGTTAGGGCGAGCCGTTCTTGCATATCGCGGGAAGCCAGATGTAGACCCCAAGAGCTTCGACAACGCTGCCGACATGTTGTGTGGTCTGGCAACTCTTCATGGACTCGCGAATATGATTCTGGAAGAGAAAGCAATGCACTTCTTTCAGGGAGCAACCCCGAAGAACTTCGCGCAGGAGTACCTTCCGAAGGTGATCGAACGCTTGTACACGAAGTTGGCTTAAGCTTAGCTACTCGGTGTTCATCACCAGCCAGACCGAAGAACAAGGAATCCCAATTGCGCGTTCTCGTAAACCAGCGTTTGTGAGAACAGCTGGCGGCTGCTCAACATGTGGCTGTGATCTTCGGGGGTATTTGGCGGTGTTTATTCAGCGTTAGCTGACACCAATAACCAGTGTACTTCGGGCGGCATTGACCACCTCGTCCGTGATCACCGTTAGCTCGTTGACCCGGAGAACACGCTCGATCTGAAGGAACAGTCTGCGGAGAAGCCGGAAGTTGCCTCCTGTGATCCTTGCGATGCTCGCAATTGCCTGAGCGTCGGTGAAGTCTGCCCCGTCGAGCTGCAGACCAAGTTGTTGCCAATGCCGCGTGAGCACAAACGACAGCTCGTCTCCAAGAAGCGGTCGATAGTGATGCGCGAAGCCGACTCGGCTATAGAGCTGCGGGTAGCGGGACATGCGCTTCTCGATGCCTGGCATGCCGATCAGGATAAGGCCGATGTCGTTACGGTCGAAGATGTCACGCAGGTACTCCAAGGCGGCTGTGTTAAGACGCTCCGCTTCATCGAGAATGACCAGCTCTACATATTCCCAGGGCATCGTGCGTTCCTTTGTGCCCCTATGCTGGTCGATGCAGATGTTGATGCGGCTGAGCAGTTCGTCGATTTGGTGTCGAAGTGATCCGAGGTTGCCTCGGACATCTGGCGTGAAGAAGAGGACTCGTGACCGAGCCAGCGTCGCATAAACCTTCTTGTCCGCTTCATCACGAGGTCCCCAGCGAGTCAGGAGTGGCTCGACCGTTTGCCAGTGAGCGTACCGTCTGGCAGAGAGTGTCTTGCCAACGCCCGCAGCGCCGTAGCAGAGGCCGATGTAGCGCTCTTTGCGAACGACGCTTGCGAATTCTGAAAATCGCCGATGTTCTTTGGTGACGATGAAAGCCTCTGCACGGCGAGGCGCTTTTGTCAGTTTCATTTGAGATCCTCTCGATACGTGCGCAACTTGGTCTTTTGGCGTGACGCGCCCAGAGGCTCTGTGACAGGCGGCATCGTGATGTCAATGTGCGGGGGAAGGAACTCTGCCACCGGAGTTACGCGTTCCCTGATCTGCCCACGAAGTGCTCGGCGGTGAGTCGAGCGTGCGGTCTGGATGTCTTTCAACGTGATTACCTGATCGCAATGCTCGGGGCTCACAGCACGGCAGAGGAAGCGATTCCGGTGAAAGACGCGAATTTCAGCAACATCGCGCGGATCGTAACGAATTGTCACGGCCTCTTTCACATACGCGGCCAGGGTGGGGTCCATGTACCGGATTCCTTGAAAGTGAATCCCGTCGCGGTGAACAGTTCGGGCTTTCGCCACTGAGATCAGCAGCAGATCCAGATCTTCAAGGCTGTTCGGCATGCGGGGCAGCCAGCCGTTGCCCAACCAAGCTGCTTGCGGCGCGGTGCGGATCTCGCGATGAGTTCGGGCATTATAGGTACCGACCAGAAAGGCGCCGACAGCTCGGTCCAGTTCAGCCAGGGACAGCTTAGGGTCGGTTGCCGGCTTTCCATGCTTGAGATACCCAGGCAGTTCGGGTATCAGTTCGGTGTTGAGGGTTCCGAACAGACGCTCGATTTTCCCGCGCCCTTGTGGACGGGCGATGGTGGAGTAGACGAGTTCGAAGTGCAGGTCTACAGCCACCTGTTCAAGGTGTGAGCGCCGGAGCAAAAATAGGCCATGTAGCGCCGCGTGAGCGGCGGTACGTGGCGGTGTAAAAGTAGTCCACCGCCGGGATTGGGTTTCATGGACTGTTGCGAGAGCCACGAAGTTCATGGGACACCGGAGGATGTTCAAGGTGGAGCTTTATGGTCGGGTTCGGCGTGCGGTACTGGTGGATGGTCGGAGCCAGCGAGCGGTAGCTGTTGAGTTTGGCATCTCTCGGGATTCGGTGCGTAAGATGCTGCGCTACTCGGTGCCCCCTGGCTATCAGCGGGAGCAGCCTGCGAAGCGTCCCAGGCTGGGGCCGTGGGTGGGTGTGATCGACGCCATTCTGGATGATGATCGCCAGCGACCAGCCAAGCAGCGGCATACGGCGAAGCGGATCCTGGACCGGCTTCGGGAAGAGCACGGGTTCAAGGGCGGTTACACGATCGTGAAGGACTACGTGCGCGCGGCGACACTGCGTGGCCGGGAGATGTTCGTGCCGTTGACGCACCCGGCGGGGGAAGCTCAGGTGGACTTCGGTGAAGCGTTGGTGGTGATCGCCGGCGTGGAGCGGAAGGCGCACTACCTGGTGATGGATCTGCCCCACTCCGATGACTGCTTCGTCATCGCCTTCCCAGCCGAGACGACCGAAGCATTTCTGGAAGGTCATGTCAGGGCGTTCGCATACTTCGGCGGTGTGCCGACCCGCATCCTTTACGACAACACGAAGATCGCGGTGGCGAAGATGCTGGGCGGCACGGAGCGGCAGCGGACGAGGGCGTTCTCCGAACTGCAGAGCCACTATCTCTTTGCCGACAAGTTTGGCCGGCCGGCCAAGGGCAACGATAAGGGCAAGGTGGAAGGGCTGGTGGGGTATGCTCGCCGGAACTTCATGGTGCCGATCCCGCGGTTTCCCAGCTGGGAAGCGTTCAACGCGCATCTGGAGCAACAGTGCCGCAGGCGGCGCGAGCGGCGGTTGCGCGGGCACACCGAGACGATCGGCGAACGCTTCGAGCGCGACCGTGTGGCTTTCTTACCGCTGCCCGTCGCGCCGTATGAAGCCTGCGAGAAGGTCGCGGCCCGGGTCAACTCGCTTGCCCTGGTGCGCTATCGCGGCAACGATTATTCCGTGCCCACCCGCCATGGCCATCTTCAGGTGCTGGTGCGGGGCTACGTCCATGAGGTGACGATCGCGTGCGCGAGCGAGGTCATCGCCCGGCACCCGCGCAGCTATGAGCGCGAAGTGGTCATCTTCGATCCGCTGCACTATCTGGCGCTGCTCGAACACAAGACCCGAGCTCTGGACCAAGCCGCGCCGCTTGCGGGATGGGATCTGCCACCCTGCTTCGCCATCCTGCGACGGTTGCTGGAGGCCAGGCTGAAGAAGCACGGCGGGCGCGAGTATGTACAGGTACTGCGTCTGCTGGAGACCTTCTCGCTGGAAGAACTGACGCACGCCATCGACGATGCGCTGCAGTTGGGCACGATTGGCTTCGACGCGGTCAAGCATCTGCTGCTCTGCCGGATCGAGCGGAGACCGCCCCGGCTCGACATGGAGAACTATCCCCACCTCCCGATGGCCGAAGTACGAACGACCCAAGCCTCCGATTACATGACTCTGCTTGAAGGAGCGGCCGCATGAGCGCGATCGAAGAATCGCTCCCCATCATCGAGACGCCGCAGCTTTTACTCGAACATCATCTAAAGGCGTTGCGTCTGCCCACGATGCTGCGCGAGTATGACCGCATCGCACGGCAGTGCGCGGTCGAGGACGTCGACTACCCACGCTATCTCCTGCGGATGGCTGAGTTGGAGCTGTTGGACCGCGAACGCCGCGCCACCGAACGCCGGATCCGGCAGGCCAAGTTCCCCATCATCAAGAGCCTGGACAGCTTCGACTTCCTCGCCATGCCCACGCTCAACAAGGCGATGGTGCTGGAACTGGCGCGCTGCGAGTTCCTGCTGCGCAAGGAGAACGTGCTCCTCCTTGGCAACTCGGGCACCGGCAAGACGCACATCGCACTGGCCCTTGGCCTCGCTGCATGCCAGAGCGGACACCGCGTCCGCTTCACCACCGCCTCGGCTCTGGTCAGTGAGCTGATCGAGGCACGCGACGAGAAGAAGCTGCTGCGCTTTCAAAAGCAAATCGCCAGTTACGACCTGCTCATCGTCGATGAACTCGGCTTCGTGCCGCTATCGAAGTCCGGCGCCGAACTGCTCTTCGAGATGCTCAGCCAACGCTACGAGCGTGGTTCAACGATGGTCACCAGCAACCTGCCCTTCGCCGAATGGACCGAAGTGCTCGGCTCAGAACGGCTGACCGGCGCTCTGCTCGACCGACTTACCCATCACGTCCACATCCTGGAGATGAACGGCGACAGCTTCCGCCTCAAGCAGAGCAGGCGTCAACGCGTCACCTCCAACCCCTGAACGGTCCGCCAGCCACTCCCGGGCATGCGCGCCGCGGGGAGTATGGCCTCTTCCGCTACGCTCCAGACGCCACACTCCCCGCAATCCAAATACCTTCCGATGCTATGAGTGGCCTACTTTTACTCCGCCGCAGTGGCCTGGTTTTGCTCCGCCCTTGACAG
>JAABUV010004656.1_pt1 | contig 16229 bp, 13 predicted proteins | sample 5559971 | NCBI WGS metagenome assembly JAABUV01 (sample SAMN10711881, study PRJNA513362) | rock metagenome | isolation source: Antarctica rocks | place: Antarctica: Victoria Land, Knobhead nord | collected 2015-12-19
CAAGAAGCAGTTAGATTAGCTCAGGCATTGATCGACAAAAACCCAAAAGAGCCGGTGTACTGGCAGACTTTGGGTGTATTACGCGAGGCGGCCTACATGGACTTTGGGTTTAAGAAAAGCGATGGCGACAAAGCTATTACGGCTTTCCAAAAACGATTAGAGTTAGCACCGCCGGATGATGACCAGCGCGACAACATAGAAAGAGCAATTAAGGGACTGAAAGATACAGAAGCCGAAAACTTTGATATACCTGCCAGGAGCAAAGCCCCTAGCAACTAAATGACGGACTATGAAGAAACAGGTCATCATTCTGTCGCTTCTGTTCCTGATTGCCTTAGCTGGGTACGCGCTTCGTCCCAAGCCCGTCGTCGCCCACATTAGAACGCGCTTCGAGCGTACAGGCACGACGCTGGACGGCTGGGCCTGGGCGGCCCCTCAAGCTGTTAAATATGCATGGACAAGGCGGAACAATCAGCGGCCTTTAATTTCGTCGGTTACAGCCATTCAAGAGCCGTACAGTACGTTTACAATGCTTTTCACGCCGATGGTTACCAAGAAGCCGTTGACATAACTTCCGTGTTCGACAACTCAGACGAAAAGAGCCAAGCGGATTTCGAGGCGGATGTTCACCTCCCGGCTTACGACATGAACGGGACTCGAAACGCCGAGCAGCCCCCCCTTGTTAGGTCGCTCCGATACAGCAACCTCACCTTGCCTTGACCGCCTCGCCCGCCGGTCTGCGCTCCGCCCTCACCCTCCTAAAGCCAGCAGGAGGAGCAGGGTCGCCAGGCTGTTTTGGAGGAAGTGGCCCAGGATGGACGGGGCCAGGGACTTGCGCGTCTCGGCCATCCAGGCGAACACGCCGCCGAGCGTCGCCAGCGGCAGCATCTCGGCCAGGCCGACCGGGTGGACGAAGCCGAAGATCAGGCCCGTCAGCACGATGGCGGGCCAGACGCCCAGGCGCAGCTTGGCGGCGTTGTAGAAGACGCCCCGGAACAGAAATTCCTCGGTCAGCGGCGCGGCCACGGTTGCCAGCAGCACCAAAAGCGCCTGCACCCAGAAGGTCGGGGCGCTCACCAGCAGCGGGATGGCGGGGTTCGACGGCGCGGGCGCGTGGATGTGCTTGCCCGCCGCCTCGGCCAGCAGCAGCAGCGGCAGCGAGATCGCATAGCCCCCCACCCCGTAGAGTAGGTTTCTCCCCAGCCGGTGCGTGTTCCAGCCCAGCTCCTCGCCCACCGAGGCGCGGCGGCGGCGCGCGATGCCGAGCAGAACCCCGATGGGGACGGTAGCCGTGAACAGATACGCGAAGAACTCCAGGACGACGTTGGCGGCGACGTGCCGGCTTTGGGGCAGGGCGGCGACGTGCGCCTTGTATCCCGCCAGCAGGCCGGCGAAGTGGAAGCGGTGCGGGACGCCGAAGCCGCCCAGCAGCCAGCCCAGCAGGTCCGGCATGAGCAGATACAGCACGAACACGCCCATGAGATCTCCCGCCCGCAGGCGGCGCTCGGGGAGGGGGACAAGTTCCGGCAGCGTCGGCCACAAACCAGGCTCCACGGTACGGCCGGCGTCTTTTTGCTGCTGAGAGCGCAGGAAAAAGTACAGCAGCAGGCCCACGCCGCCCAGGCCCAGCGCGGCCCCGGCCAGTCCGATCAGGGTCAGCGGGGCCAGGGTCAGCATCGCCCGCGTCCGCGCCTCGCGCAGGGCGCGGGCGGCGCGGGCCGGGTCGCCCTGCGAACGGTACAAGACCCCGAGCGCGGGACCCTGCCACCAGCGGATGTTCGGCAGGCCGCGGAGCACGGCGGCGTCGGCCTCGGTCTGCGCGGGCGAGAGGCAGGGGCCGCGCGCGACGTCCTCCCAGACCCTCCCTTCGAAGGCGTAGCGCCGGATGTCGTCCGGCGGCAGGCCGGCCAGCGCCTTGGGGGAATAGGCGTCGCGCGGGTCAAGCTTATTGGAACCGGCCCCGAACGCGGGCCGCCCGAGCAGGACGCGTAGGATGATGACGCGGCGAGCCACCGAGGGCGCGTTCTTGGCGTCGGCTTGCAGCACTTCGGCCGCCTTGAGTGCGTCCGGCAGCGCTTTAGGGTCCGGCACCGCGCCGTTGGGCTTGCCCAGGCCGCTCGCAAATGCGGTCTTGGCCGCGAGGTTAGCCGAGACCGTCGCCGCCATGGTCTTTTCGTCCACCTGCCCGCCGAGCGACTGCGACAGCCGGGGGCTGGTGCCCAGCGCGTACAGCTCGTAGCCGCGCAGGAGCAGGAAGGCGGCCAGCAGGACCACCACCCAGGGCGGCAGCCCGTCGCGCCGGTCGGTGGGGCGGAACAGGTCGGCGGGGCGGGAGGGGGTCATGGGCGTACCCGGTCCCCAGTGGCCCGCGCCCGCTTCTCCAACGCCTCACGCAGCAGCCGGTCTACGGACATCCCCTGCGGCCAGCGGCGCTTGACCGCGCGCCAGGTGGCGACGGCCTCGTCCCACTGCCCGGCTTTCTCGTAGGCGTGCCCCAGCATCTTCCAGTCGTTCAGCCCGGCGTCGGCCTGCCGCGTGTCCAGCTTGAAAGCGCGGGCGGCGGCGCGGTAGTCGTGCTTGGTGTTGAAGTAGAAAAAGCCGAGGTTCCAGTAGGCGTAGGCGGCGCGCGGGTTGCGGCGCGCACCCAGGGTGTAGTAAACCTCGGCATCGGACGTGCGCCCCTGGCTGTCCATCAGCCAGCCGCCCGTCGAGTAGGCCTCCAAGAACTGCGGGTCGGCCTCGGTGATGATCCGGTCCAGGGCGATGATGCGCGGGTAGTCACCTTCGTGCCAGTAGCCGTCCGTCTGCCGCCACAGTCGGTCCACGACCGCGCCGGCGATCCCGTCCGCCTGTGCTCGTTGCTCGGTGGGCGACGGAGTGGCTGACGGGGCGGCAGGGGCGGACACGGTCAGGCAGAACATGACGAGAGCAAGGGGAAGGAAAAGCGTCTTCATAGAATTGCCAGCATTGTAGCACCTGGCCTGCGGGCTGTCAATCTTACCCGCGAGAGGCAGAGGCACCCGGCGGTCTTTCTTGACATCCCCCTCGTGCGCGGGTATAACCCATGCCATGCTGAGAAAATCATCGGGCGTCGCCGCCCCGCGTCTCGTCCTCCCGGCGGCCCTGCTCTTTTTAGCCGTGATCCTCCTCGGCCTTCCGTTGCCCTCCCGCGCCGCGCCCCCAGACGCCACGGCCCAGACGCCGCGCATCCAGGCGATGTACACGACGTGGGACCAGTATTACTTTTACGCCGCCTTCCGCGTCCGCGACGCCGATGTCACCGGCACCAACGCCACCCCCACGTCACAGCCGCAGCAGGACGATGACGTCGAAGTCTTCTTCGAGACCGACGCCGTCCGCGCCCGTATCCGCACCGCGCAGACGTTCCAGATGGCCGTTTCGGCGGCCCAGGGGGCGTATTACAGCGTCGGCGACGGCTCGCGCATACCCAAGGGCAGGGCGATCTACAGCTACAAGTACGCTGTGACGGTCGATGGGACGCTCAACAAGTCCGGCGATACCGACGCGGGCTTCAACGTCGAACTCGCCATCCCCTGGCAGGAGATGGGCCAGAGCGGGCCGCCCACGCCGGGCACGACCTGGGGGTTCAACGTCATCTCGCGCGACCGCAGCGGCGGCGCAGAGGCCGCGCCCGCGACCGAGTTTTATTCCCTATCGCCCAAGGTCCATCGGCGCGAGGACGTCCAGAACCCGTCCCGGTGGTCCCGTATCACGTTCGTTACCGACGCCGCCGGCGCGGCCTCGGCCCCGGACAAAGTGGTGTGCGCCAAAGTGGTAGGGCAGTACCCACGCATCACCGGCACCATCGTCAGCGGCGACTGGCCCGCGTCCACCCGCCTGGCATTCGGGACCGAGGCGATCAAGGCCGACGCCCCCACGCTGGCCGAAGAGCCGAACACGACCGAGTCGCCCTTCGACAACCCCGCCCTGGCGGGCCTGAAGCCGTCCGAAAAGCAGGCCGCCGTGCCCACCGGCGTCATCGACATGCCCAACGGGGCCAGCATCAAGGTCATCCCCGGCGGCATCAAGAACCCCGTCGGCATGGAAGTGCCCCTGCCGCCCCCGCCGCCGGTCAAGCCCCCCCGCAGAGGACGGATCGACGTCCAAGTCGCCTCGGGGACACTGCCCCCAGGCGTCACCGTGGACAGCGCCTCGTTCAGCCTGGGCCAGCCGCGCCCGCCCTCCTTCATCATGGGCATTTATCGCTTGGACTACAACGGCGACGCCCGCAAAGCGCCGGGGCAGGGCGTCTGGAACGCCCAAGGAGGGACCGCCCTGGCCGACCAGCCGATGAACGGGGCCGGCCCGTGGTTCTCATGCCTGCGCCCCGCCTGGCACCGGCAGCAGCTCGTCGAGATGCGCCGTGCGGGCATCGAAGTGGCCCTGCTGCGGACGCGCCCCGATGACCCGCTGCTCGGGCGCGAGCTGGACGCCCTGGTATCGGCCCTGAAGACGATCAAAGCGGCGGGGCAGGATTACCCGCTGGTGGGCGTGGACGCCTCCACGGGCCAGCCCGACCTGGACAGGCTGTTCGCCCACATCCCCGCCGAGTTCCGGGCGATGCAGGACGTACCGGGTGCGGGTGTACCGGGCGTCCTGGTCTACGACCTGAGCCTGGGCACCGGGGGCGCGAAGGCGCTGGCCGATGGGACGCCGATCGCGCGGTCGTTCTACAACAGCGGCGTGGCCTCGGTCTCGCCGGGCCGCGTGGACAAGAACGGCGTCCTTTCACGCCTGGGGGGCCGCGCTTATGACACCTCGTGGCAGGTGGCGCGGGTCTCGACGCCGGACCAGATCGTGGTGGATAGCTGGAACGACTTCGGGCACGGGACCGAGATCGCCCCCTCGCGGCAGTACGGCGAGCAGTACGCCGACGCGACCGGGGCCGAGGTCATCGAGTTCGACGGCAGCCGGCAGTGGCACGCCAAGTACCTGGCGAACGCCGCCCCCCGCACGGTCTACCCCAAGACGCTGTACCAGATACCTGTCCGGGTCGAGAACGCCGGGACGCTGCCCTGGCGCGCGGGCGAGGGCTACTCGCTCTCGACGCGCTGGTACAAGGACGGCAAGCTCTACGACGACAGCGCGCCGCGCATCCCCGTCGCGCACGACGTCCTGCCCGGCCACACGCTGACGCTGTCGGTCGGCCTGGTCGCCCGCGACAACTTCGGCGAGGATCTGGAACCCGGCGACTACACCCTGGTCTTCGACATGGTCCAAAGCCAGGACCGCTGGTTTTCCTACGCCGGCGACACGCCCCTGCAAGTCCCCGTAACCGTTGTCGGCGCGAACGCGGCCATCGGCGGCACCCTGGCGACGTTCCTGGGGACGGGGACGCCCGCCGCAGTCGTGGCCGGCGGCCCCGCGGCGGCCACGGTTGAAGCGCGCAACGACGGGGCGGCGGCGTGGCCGACCGGCTACGCCCTGGGGTACAAGGTGCAGGCCCTGGACGCCGACGGGGCTGCCCTGCGGACGGTCGCCGAGGGCCATGCGCCGCTGGGCGACGCCCCGATCGTGCCGGGCCAGATCGCCGCCGTCAGCCTGCCCGTCGCCACCCGTGACGCCCTGGGCAAGGCTCTCGCGCCCGGTACGTACCGCGTCCACTGGTTCATCCGACCGGACGCGACGGGTTCACCCGTCAACGGCACTTACGACGAGATGCTTCTCGTCGCCGCCGCCCTGCCGCGCGTTTCCTTTGTGATCGTGGACCTGCCCCGCAGCACGGGCACGGACAAGGAAGAAACGGCGCACCTTGTTGTAGAAAACCAGGGGGCGGACACGCTCAAGTCCAAAGACACGCACATCGGCTACCACTGGTACTATCTGGACGGGACCGAGCGCGAGTGGGACGGCGGCCCGACGGCACAGCTCACCAAAGATCTGGCACCGGGCGAGACCGACGGCGCGGTCGTGACCACGCTTCACACCCCGAAAGCGCCGGGCCGCTACGCCCTGGTCTGGGACGCCCGCGTCGGCGACGGCCCGTGGCAGTCCACCCTGCCCGCCTCGGTCGGTGAGGAACAGCTTCAGGTGCTGGTCAGCGTCGGCGGCAAGGGTTCGGTCGCGCCCGTGGACCTGACCAAGTCGTTCAACGCGCTGGGCATCGCCGACGCCGTGGTCTCCAAGAAGGGCGGCTTCGACGGGCTGGGCGCGGCCCTGCCCGCCGAGATGATGCCCCCCGACGCCACGCAGGAGGTCGAGGGGAATCCCCTGCTGCTCGGCAAGCCCGGCCCGCCCCTCTACCCGTCCGGCTATTACACCGCCCGCGTCGGGGCGGATGCCGACTCGAACCACGCCGTCTCGTTTCTTTACCCGGACGTCCGCGCGGGCCTGCCGAATGTCGTCTCCTGCCAAGGCCAGACGCTCGTCCTCCCCCCCGGCAAGTACCGCGCGCTGCACCTGCTGGCCGCTGCGGGCGGCGACGCGCCCACCGCCGCCGATTTCGGCCTGCTCTACGACCGCGAGACGCTGCCGCAGGCCGTCACCATCGCCGCCTGGGGCGGCCTCCCCGCTGCGGGGGCCACGCCTGCCTTCACCGCACCCTATCGCCAAACGGCGGCGGGCGCGAAGCCCGGCCCCGTGACGCTGGGCGATTACACCCTGCCCCTGGACGCGGGCAAGAAATTGACCGGCCTGACTCTGCCGAACCTGCCCGCCGTCAAGATCGTCGCCATCAGCTTGCAGAAAGATTAGCGGCACATGGACTGGCAGCCCTACATCCATAGTGACCCGGCCATCCTCGTCGGCAAGCCCGTCATCAAAGGGACGCGGCTTGCCGACGAGTTCCTCTTGCAGCTCTACGCCGCGGAAAGCATTCAGGGGGAGTTCTTCTACCCACTCGTGGGCAGCAAGTGACGGGGTTCCTTGCAATGAGAACTTCCCGCTCCCCAGCGTTGGGGTACTCCGCAACATAGGCCTGGATGTGGTGGCTATTACGGAGGACTCGCCAGGCGTGGCGGACACGATAGTCCTCGCACGGGCGGCTCAGGAGGGGCGAACTATCCTGACATTCGACCGTGACTACGGCGAGTTGATCTTCTACAGGAGGCTTCCCACACCGGCAGGGGCTGCGGAGTCTGTTCTGGCCTTGCTGGACGCGGACCAGATCACGCTTGAAGGAATGTTTACGGCCGTTGGTGAGACGCAGGTTCGCCAGCGGGCGCTCCCTTGATCGTCTCGGCTGCCGTCTCAGGAATAGGAGTCCCCCATGACCGAGCGCAAGCGGTTCCCCGGCCTGTCGTCGACGGCCTTCGAGCACCCGACCGACCGCTCCACGCTGGCCGCCCTGCGGAAGGCACCGGGGATCGACTGGGTGTTTCGGAAGTTCAACGAGTACGGCGGCGACCGGGCCGGGCGGATGTACTGCCTGTCGGACATGGTCCGCGTAGATCGGAGCCAGTGCGCAGACTTATACCGGATGCTGGTGGAGTGCTGCGCGATTTTAGATATGCCGGTGCCACAGCTCTACATCGACCAACGCCCCTTGGCGAACGCCTTCACGTTCTGCGTCGAGTCGCCGATTATTGTCGTCTATTCGGGGATGATCGAGCTGCTGGATGAGGAAGAGTGGCGCGTCGTTCTCGGCCACGAGCTGGGGCACATCAAGGCCGGCCACGTGCTGTACCGGCAGATCGCCGCCTTCCTGGCAAACCTCTTGATGCGCCTGGGCGGGCGGACGTTCGGGCTGGCCCAGGGCTTGGGGATGGGCCTGTTCTATGCGTTCTTCCACTGGTACCGGCAGTCCGAGCTGACGGCGGACCGGGCGGGCCTGCTGGCCTGCCAGGACATCACGACCGTTTTGAACGTGGAGATGAAGCTGGCGGGCGGGAGCCGCAAGCTGTACGCGCAGATGAACAAGGATGCGTTCTTGCAGCAAGGCCGGGACTACGAGGACATGGGGCGGGACGTGCTGAACTCCTACCTGAAGCTCGGCCAGACGCTCCAAACGACGCACCCGTTCCCTGCCGTCCGCGCGCTGGAGATCGATGCCTGGGCGAAGGGCGACGAGTACGCGAACATCCTGCGCGGCAACTACGTCAAGGCGTCCGACGCGCCCGCACCGAGCAGCGAGGCATTCCAGGACACGCCGCCGGACGACGCCCGGACGTGTCCGAACTGCAAGTCGCCCATCCCCTATCGCGCCTTCGTCTTCTGCCCCAACTGCGGCGCGGACCTGCCGACGTAGGTCTCTACTCCTCGAACCCCGGCATCGCGCCGAGGGGTGCCGCCCCCATCGCCATCGGCTCCTCGGCCTCGGCGTAGGACGTGCGCCGCCGGGGCGGCTCGCTGCGCTGGAACACGAGCAGGTAGTAGGAGGCCGAGTATTCGCGCATTGCCCGGCTGCTGTCGTCCAGCTCCTCAAAGGGCGACTCCATGCCGCGGTCCTCGGAAACCGTCCGCCGCCAGGTATCCGGGGAAACCGAGAACAGGCTCCAGCCCTGTTCGGCGTGGCTGTCCAGGACGCCCTGCATCCCCTCGTAATCCGTGACCGCCGTCTTGTAACGCTTCAAACCCGCGCCCTCCCTGCCAGGCGTTCCGTGTAACCCCAGGAGTGTACCCCAGACCGGCGGGCGCTGACAAGGCTACCGCCCGGCTCCAATCCCGTACTTCCAGCGAACGCGGCTTAAGGAGACCGTGATCGGCGTTCTCCGCGCGTCTGTGCCCAGCAGATGAGTGGAAATCCGGTCCGGCTTGGTCAGCCGAAAGTTTGAGGTCGTCGTCGGGGAGTAGGCGTCGTCGAGGCTGTGTATCCGGTCGTCGCGGCGGCTCCAAACGAATGTCCAGTGGTGCCAGGCGGAGTGACCGCCGGAGCTGGCCGTCGTAAAGACGAAGAACCGCGCGTCCGGCGTCCAAGCGGCCTGCTCCACGATCTGCCCGTGTTCGCCGTCGTCCGAGACGAAGCTGCGCCGGATGCACAGCAGTCCCGCCCGGCGGCGCACTTCCACGACTCCCTCACCTGCATCACTCGTGCCGGCTGACACGGTGGTCACGGACGCCACGTAATGACCGTCGGGAGACGGATAATGGCGCACTACGGCGGTCGAGGTGCGCGCAAGCGTGAGCAAAGCGGCACCAAGCAGCAGCAGGCGGCAAAGCATGAAATTCCCCTCTTGGGACAATTAGCGCGGGAGCAGGACCAGCGCATCAGGGACGGGCACGCCCGTCTCGCGCGGCGACTGCACCGTCCCGCCAAGGCGGTAAGTCATTTGCGTGGACGCCCCGCCGTCCAGGCACATGGCGGCCCCGGCGCGCGACCCGTCATGGCGGGGGAAGTAGCCGATGAGGAAGGCGGCCAGGGCATAAAAATCCGCGCCCGAGGCGATGCCGAAGACGAAGTGCGCGGGCCTGCCGCCGGGCGCGTCGTAGGCGACAAAGGTGCGCGCGCGCGGGCCGGGGCTGACCAGCCGCTCGCCGTACTGGGTCACGACGGCGCGGCCTTGGGCGATCAGCGTCGGCCCGCATCCGACCGCGTCGCCGACTCGCCAATCCCCCACGCCCCGCCCCATCGGGGCGGCGTAGGCGGCGATGTCTTGGGGGTGACCGGGCCGGGTGGCGGCCCAGGTGATCTGGGGCGTCCCGTCTCGGGTCAGTCCGAAGGCGCTGCGGACGTACCGCCCGCGCCGGACTGTTGCGCTCCCCTGCCCGAGCAGGGGCGGGGCGGCGTGACGGACACGGCCCTTCTGCACGAGCAGGCCGACGAACTCTTTGTCGCCCCGCACGTCCTCCGCGCCGAAGTAGCCGCCGTTGACGGCGGCCAGCCCGCCGGTCTTCTCCATCCACTCGCGGGGCGTGTACGCCCGCCCGACGACCGACCCGCTGGAGAGCCTGATCCCCTGCGTCTGAAGCGTCAGGCGCGTGTGCGACCGGGCCAGGTCGACGTCGATGAGGTCCACGCCGCCGTCGCCCAGGGGGATGGCGCGGTGGACGACGCCGGGCGCGAGCACGTCGTCGCCTGCCGCAGCGGGGGTCGGAGCCGGGGTACCGTGTGCGGCGGCCAGGCGGGGGTGCGCGGAACACCCCGCAAGCAGGCACATCACAGCCGGCATCGGGGCCAAAAGCAAGCCCCCTCTCCTTTGGGGGAAAAGGGGGCGCGGGTGACTCATCCTAGCAGTGCCAGTCCACGTTGGACACTTCGCGGGCATACTTGATGATGAACTGCTTGCGCGGCTCGACCTTCTCGCTCATCAGGATCGAGAACATCTCCGCCGCCGCCTCGGCGTCGTCCAGGGCGACGCGCGCGATGGTCCGCGTCTCGATGTCCAGCGTCGTCTCGAACAGCTCCTGCGCGTTCATCTCACCCAGCCCCTTGAAGCGGCCCACCTGGACGTCTTTACGCTTCAGATCTTTGATCATGCGGTCCCGCTCCTCTTCCGAGCGGGCGTAGAGCCGCGTGTCTTTGCCGGACTTGATCGAGTACAGCGGCGGCTGGGCGATGTACACGTGACCGCCTTCGATCAGCGGGCGCATATAGATAAAGAAGAACGTCAGCAGCAGCGTTCGGATATGGTCGCCGTCCACGTCCGCGTCGGTCATGATCACCACGCGGTCGTACCGCAGCTTGGACATGTCGAACTTGGAGGTTGACTCACCCTCATCCGCCCCGTCGTCGCTGTCCACTTTGATGCCGACGCCCAGGGCCGTGATCAGGCTGCGGACCTCGTTGTTCTCCAGGGTCTTGTCCAGGGCCACCTTGCCCACGTTAATGATCTTGCCGCGCAGGGGCAGGATCGCCTGGTAGCGCCGGTCCCGGCCCTGCTTGGCACTGTTGTGTACGAACACGCCGCTGGCAAGGGCGAAGTTGTGGGTTCCCGGAACTTCGAGATCGTAGACGTCTACCCGCTCTTCAAGGCGCTCAACTGAGACAACTTTGTGGTTGTGGTTCGCGACGGCCTCACAGGCGCGCGCGGTGTCCCCCTCAAAGTAGCGCCGGCAGAAGGTCTCAAAAGTGAGCAGCGATTTGTCCCGTGTCGCCAACCGATGCGCGTGATAGCCTGCGGTATCCAGGTCAATGGCGTTGGACGAGAACGGCTTCAAAGCCGCAACACTCTTGCGGTAGTAGGTCTGATCCAAAGCGGCCCGCCGCTTCGCTCGGAACTCCGGCGTCCACTGCTCGCGCGTCTTGCCGCTCCGCCACTCCCGAAGCGCCACATTCTGCCACTGCTCTTTAGCGGCAATCGAGAAAGCCGCACGCACTTCGGGATGCTCGGCAAAATAGGCGATGACACGTTCCGACTGCGCTTGACGGTGCGACTCATCCGCCCAATACTGCTGTTGAGCCTGGTCAAGCTGCTCCGCGTTGAGCGCGCGATACTCCGGGTTCGCGGCGTAGAACTCGCGCCACTTCTCCAGCATGAAAGCTTTGTAAGCTTTATCACTCCACTGTGCTGTTGCCTGCTCCGAAAGGAGTTTGCGCGTTTCCGGTTGCCGCATCCGTGCGCCCATCCGTTTGCGGAAGTCCTCGCCCTGCCGGATGGCACGGCACTTCTCAACGACATCAGGCCGATGCAGTGTCTGCTCGACATGCCGGCGGTGCAGTGCCAGGTGCTGTTCCGAGGGCAGACGCTGGATGTTCGTCGGGTTGTTGTTACGCTTGTTGAAGTCCCGGTGATGACAGTGGTCGCCATCTCTCTCGGCATAGACTCCCTGCCGGCGATTGTACCAGTCGGCCAGGACGTGCGTGAACAACCAGCAGTCCGAGTGCGGGTCCCAGGCCATCTCGTAGCCGTCAATGGTGATGCCCGTCTGCGTCTTGTCGGATAGCTTGCGATACAGCGGCATCAGCGAGTCGTCGGCTGATAGTTCGGCAGCGGACGAGTAGCTCCCGTCACGGCGCATGAAGCGATGATCGGACGTACAGACGATGGTCTCGCCGTTATCCAGCGTGACCCGGACGACCTCCGCGCTCGTCTTCGTAAGCCGCGCGTGAACCGCCCGTTCTACACCAATCTTACCGTCACAGCGGATGGTATAGCAGAAGTGCTCTTTGCCACCCGCCTGCTCGGCAGCCAGGTCACGGAAGCTGAGGGAGCGCCCGTCAGCCAGCGCGACAAGGGTATTGCCCTCAAAACAGCCCCCGGCGCTGTCGCCCTCGACCAAGAAGAGTTCACACTTTTTGGGGTCGCGCTCGGTGCAGTCGGCCAGCTTGCCGGGGAGGTTGGAGTTTTCGAGGCTCGACTGCCGCTTGATCAGATCGGCGGCCTTGCGGGCGGCGTCGCGGGCGCGCTGGGCGGTCAGGGCTTTGTCGATGATGCGCTTGCCGACGGCAGGGTTCTCTTCCAGAAACTGGGTCAGGCCCTCGCCCATGATCGAGTTGACGATGCCCTCGACCTCGGAGTTGCCCAGTTTCGCCTTGGTCTGGCCCTCGAACTGCGGCTTGAACAGGCGGACCGAGATCACCGCCGTCAGCCCCTCGCGGACGTCGTCGCCTGAGAGGTTGTTGTCCTTCTCTTTGATCGCGCCGCTCTTGCGGGCGTACTGGTTGATCACGCGCGTCAGGGCCGTGCGGAAGCCCGACAGGTGCGTCCCGCCCTCTTTGGTGTGGACGTTGTTGGCGAACGACAGCACCGTCTCGGAGTAGGTCTGGTTGTACTGGAGCGCGATCTCCACTTCGACGTCCTCACGGGACTTGAAGAAGTAGATGGACGGGCCGATGGAGTCTTTGTTCTCGTTGAGGTGCTCGACAAGCTCGGCGATGCCGCGCTTGTAGTGGAACGTCTGCGGCTCCTGGTCGTTCAATTCGTCGTGGAACTTAATCGTCACCTGGCGATTGAGATAACACGTGTTGCGGATGCGCGCCTCGAAGATCTCGGACTTGTAGGCGTAGTCGCCGAAGATCTCTTTGTCGGCGAGCCAGGTGATCGTCGTGCCGTGGCCGTCCGACGGCCCGATCTCTTTGACGCCCTTGGGCTTGGGGATGCCCCGGACGCACCGGAACTTGAACTTCTTGCCCCGCTGCTCGATGACCGCCTCGCACCACTCGGACAGGAAGTTGACGCAGGACAGGCCGACCCCGTGCAGGCCGCCCGAGACCTTGTAGCCGCCGCCGCCGAACTTGCCGCCGGCGTTCAGCTTGGTCATGGCAAGCTCGACGCCGGACAGGCCCGTGTCTTTGTTGATGTCGGCGGGGATGCCGCGCCCGTTGTCGCCGACGGTGATCGTGTTGTCTTTGTGCAACGTGACCGAGATCTCGGTCGCGTGGCCGGCCAGGACTTCGTCGATGGAGTTGTCCACGATCTCGAACAGCAGGTGGTGCAGCCCGTTCGGGCCGGTATCGCCGATGTACATGGCGGGGCGGGTGCGGACGTGTTCGACGCCTTCGAGCAGGCGGATCGTGTCGGCGTTGTAGTCGTCGGTGACCACGCCCATCGCGCCCGCGTCCGGCTCGCCGTCCTTGAGCATGTCGGTGATGACCTGCCGGCCCGTGGTGTCCAGAACCGCCTGCTCGCCATCGGCGTGGATGCCCAGTCCGTCGAGCGCGAGCGGGTCCGCGCGCTCGGTTTCCCGGTCCAGCAGCGTCACTGTGTGCGTGTCTTGCTTTGCCTTCGCCAATTCAGTTCTCCTCACACCCAAGCCAGTAGTCTGTTTGTCAATAATGAGTAACTAGTCACTGAAACTCTGTATAAATTATAGCATATTGCAAGCCGGGAAGTCAACCACAGCGGGCAGAGGCAAAGAGGCTTTTCCTGGGAATAACAGGCCATGATCTCCCCAAACAACCTCGCCAACTTTCTGGACCAGTTCCTCGAAACCGCCCGGTTCAGTGACGAGCCGCCGACCGTCTTTCACCCCTTCAGCCGCGCAGTCAACCGCCTGGGCCTGGCCCTCGACCCGTGGCCGGGCATGGGCGACTGGGTGCAGGCGCAGCGCCTGGACGCCCTGTTCCTGCACCGCCCGTTCAAGCTTGAACCCGGCGCGCTGCCCCCCGATCTGGGCGTCCTCGCCTCTCACCTGCCGTTCGAGGAGAAGCTGGCTCTGGGCTACAACCCGCGCCTGGCCGACGCCCTCGGGATGTCCCACCTGGAGCGCCTGGGCCGGCGCAAGGGCCGCCCGCTGGGCATGCTGGGCGCGGTCCCGCCGCAGACGGTCGGGGCGTTCTACAAATCGGCCTTTGACGTCTTCGGCGGGCGCGAAGACGCCCGGACGTGCGAGCGCAACGAGGTGACGAAGGTCGCTGTGGTCGGCTCGATGACCGCCGACCTGATGCACGCCGCCTCGGAGCAGGGGGCCGAGGTCTATGTCACCGGCCAGATGCGCCAGCCCGCCCGCGAGGCGATCCTAGACACCGGCCTTGGCGTGATCATCGTCGGCCACCGCCGCAGCGAGGAGTGGGCCTTGCGCGCCTTCGCCCACACCCTGCGCGAGCGCTTCGCCGCCCTGACGGTCTGCGTCGCGCCGGCCCGCAAAACTGAAGAAGAGGACACGAAACATAGCAACAAAGAAGCCCCCGCGGTGGCTTGACCTGAGCCAAGATGCCGCGGGGGCTTCGCCGAGCGTTGGCTGCCTCACCCGTTACCGCAAGGCGGCTCCGGGGGCAGTGTTCAGGCTCTTCATGTCGATAAGCCCTCCTTTTCACAAAGGCGCGGGATTTTTGTGTGCGCCTTCAGGCCCTTTATCGCCCTAGAGGGCGCGGGCGGTAAAGAGAAATCCCCCCGTCCCAATTGAGGGGCTGGAGAAAGCCCCTCCCGAGTCAGGGAAGGGCTTCGGCAAGAGCAGGGATGGGTTCCGCCCCCCCCAGATTGGCTCGGGGGGGCATTTTCTGCTGTCCCCCGTCCCAACGCTCGTACTGGTGCTGGATCTGCCGGACATGGTAGGCGACATTGGCCGACGAGCAGCCCAGCCGCGCCCCGGCCTCGCGCCACGTCAGGCCGCTCAAAAGGCAGTCCAGGACGTCCGCCTGCGTCGCCTTCAGGTGCCGGACGAAGTCGGCCACCAACGCCCCGGCCTGCGCTTCGCCCGAGGCGGGATCGGCCAGGGCCTCCCGCAGCGCCTCTTCAAGCGGCAGCGAACGCTGGACGCGCCCGCGCTTGACCGCGTCCAGCAGCCGCCAGCGCGCCCGCTGGATCAGATACTGCTCCGGGCTGCCGATCCCCAGATCCAGCTCGGGCAGGGCGCTCAAAAGCCCCACCCACGCCTCCTGCAACAAATCGTCCGCGTCCTCCTGCGCGCACCGCGCGTAGTAGCCCGCCATCCGTGTCAGACGCGGGCGCAGCGCCTCAACGATGTGGGCGACGGCGGCCGGCTCGCCCCGCCGCGCCCGTGCAAACGCACTCTTCATATCCGATCCTTTTTCTACGTCACGCATTCGCCGCAGGGCAAACAAAAAAGCCGTCAGCACAGGGCTGCGGCTCGGACGCGCGGAGAAGAGGCCGGATCGATTTGCGGGATCAGGCAGGGAGCGTACCGAAGCGGGGCAGCCGGTGTGCGGTTAAGGGCGGGGAAGTCACAAACATGTCGGGCGTGCCTCCTTTCGGCAGAAGTGGGTTGCTACTATTATATCGCCTCATGGCGTGGTTCTGCTAAGGGCAGCGAAAAATATTTTTTCCGGCCCTTGACACGGCTCATTTACCGTGGTAAACTTGGCGAACCATCTACCAAGGTAAACGGAGGCCGCACATGGCGAAACCGCCACCCCGGCTGGGCAAAGTCCAGCTCCAAATCATGCATGTCTTATGGGAGCGCGGCGAGGCGACCGCGCGGGACATCACCGACGCCCTGAGTCAGGCCGCACCCATCGCGCACAGCACGACGCAGACCCTCCTCCGCAAGATGGAGGCGAAAGCCGCGGTCACCCACACGGTCCGCGACCGCGTCTTCGTCTTCCGGCCCCTGTCCCGCCAGTCCGAGGTCAGCGAGACGGCGGCCCGCGACCTGCTCACCCGCGTCTTCGGCGGCTCCGTCTACGGCCTGGTCTCGCACCTGCTCAGGCACGAGACGATCTCCGAGGACGAGTTCGCCAGGCTGCGGGCGCTGATCGATGCCGAGGCGGACAGCGCCAAGCCGGGGCCGGAGGAAGTCCAATGACTCCCCTGTTCCCTCTCGCACTGGGCCTGCTGCTCCAATCCGCTGCCCTGCTCGGTCTGGGCCTCCTTGCCGTCCGGCTGGCCCGGCGGCGCGGGCAAGCGGTCCAATCGCTCATCGGGCGCGCGACCCTGGCGGGCGTCGGGCTGTCCCTGCTGCTGGCCGCGCCGCTGTCGGGCCGCATCCGGCCC
>JAABUV010004657.1_pt1 | contig 16229 bp, 18 predicted proteins | sample 5559971 | NCBI WGS metagenome assembly JAABUV01 (sample SAMN10711881, study PRJNA513362) | rock metagenome | isolation source: Antarctica rocks | place: Antarctica: Victoria Land, Knobhead nord | collected 2015-12-19
ACGCCGCCTCCACGAAGGCGCCTGGCAACAAGCCACCACCGCCGCCACCCACGGCCTCACCGTCGAACCCGGCATGGAACGGCTCTGGCGAATCCGCATCCTGGCCGCCCACGTTAATGGTGACAACCTTGGTGCGTATCGGGCCATTGACCGCATGATGGCCTACACCGACGAACTCGGCGGCGACCTCGAAGACGCCACCGAAAAACTCCTCACTGACTTCGGGTGGCGCCAGGGCCGCCCACCCACCTCGCCACCCGACCCATCGCTGATCGAGAGGTACCTGCCACCCACCGCGGCACACGAGGAGCCCCAATGACCACCATCGGCCTGTTCATCGTTCTTCAGGTTCTGGTGGGGACGGTGTGTTTGCTGTCGTGCCTGGCGGCCCTGGTGGCCAGCCATCATCTCCTCTTCAACGCGCGTTGTTTCGCCGCGCAGTCCCGTGATGGTGCGGGAGGAGAGCTGTGCTAGCGATCAGGAACAGCGCCGCCGCCGAGCTCGAAGGAGCCGCCGAACACCTCCGCACCCTCGTATCTGGGCGGTGGAAAAACCGCTCTCAGTGACCATCTGGCCCGGGCACGGTGCGCACCCCCCCTTGCGCACCGTGCCCAACTAAACGTTTCGACTCGCTTCGGAGTTAGGCCATCCTCGCGCCCCGCGGGCACTGGCGGCTTCAGCCGTCAGGTGAATCAGAGGTACGTATTCTATTGTGCGAATCTTCTTCCCTTCCGACCTGGCGACCATGATTGTAGCGCTACAGTCGAACATGTGTTCGGTACATCCGGTGGTAGTGGCGGTACCCGGAGGGTCCCCGCCACGCCAATTCCCGTGCTTGTGACGCTGGATGCGTTGTGGCCGCGAGAGACCATCACCATTCGCGGTGTGACACTGGGTGTGCGGGCTTTCGGGTTACGCGTCGACGGAGTGGCGCCGGGCCTGCTGATCGCCTGGGAGCGCTCCTCCGGCGGGTCGTGGCTGGGTGTCTGTGTGCTGCAGCTGCACAGTCCCAACGGATACGTGCACCGTGACTTGCTGCAGCTGGTGCCGGCCAAGGCAATCCGGCGGCGCGACGACGACGCGGGCATTGCCACCGTGGTCCCTTCGCCCACGGAGGCGCGCGAGTCCGACTGATCCGGTCGCCGACGGAGGCGAGGTTGTCGGTCAGCGCCGCTACGGTTGCGGATGCGAATGCCCACTTCGCCCGACCATTGAGGCGTGGCGATCGCTCGAGGCAGAATGTTTGACACCAAGGGGGTGCTGGCAGTGCTGAACCGGGTACGAGCTGAGCGGGTGCGTGATGCCTGGGAGGCTCGGCCTCATCCGCCGCGAACGACTCGGGCGCGGCCTGGGTGGCGATCGCGGGCGCGGTGGCGGTCTTCCTCATCGCCTACGGTTCGCAGGCGGTCTTCGCGTTCATGCTCTATCTTTCGCCGGCGGCTTCCGCCAACCGGGCCTCGGAATCCACGACCATGATCCATGACGCCATCGGGGGGCAGTTGGCGCAGCTGTACGTCGCAGCAGTGATGGCTGGGGGAATCGTCTTGGTCACGATGCCTCGTGGGCTCCGCTTGCGCGACTACCAGCGGAAGATTCCCGGGCAACGGGGCGGGGCGGCGGTGACCGCCGCCGGTGTGATGGTGACGTCGCTGGTCGGGGCGGTGCTGGCCTGGGTGGTCGGGGTCGCCAGCATGAACACTGCGCTGCCGGCAGGGTGAGACCCTGCGGCAGGGGATCGGGCAGGCGGTGCTCGCCGGGATCGGCGAGGAGATTTTCGTCCTCGTCTTGCCTTACGCGGCGCTGCGCCTGGTGCGATTGCCCGCACGTGAGGGTGTGCGCCGCGGATTACCGCTCACGGTGGTGGTGGCGGTCTGCGTCGCATTGCGAATGAGCTACCACGTCTACTACGGCCCTGGCATCGTGTCGCTGCTTCCCTGGGCGGTGCTCACTGTGTTGGTTTTTCATCGTTGGCGCCTGCTGACTCCTCTGGTCCTCACCCACATCGCCTACGACAGCGTGTTGTCGGTGACGAATCACGGGCTGATCACCATCACCGAGGAGCTCACCGTGCTGTGCGCGGCTGCGGTGGTTCTGTTTGTGGCCGGTGCGGCGCGGGTGAACTTTCGCAGCATTGTCAGTCGAGACGGCAACGGTGCGGGCGTCGAGCCGATCGCGCCGAGGTAACTCGCGCGGTGCCTGATGTCGGGCCGAATCAGCCGGCTCCTGCAGCTCGCCGACGGACAAAGTCCCTGAGGTTTCGCAACAATCGTAGGAGGAGTGGATCGGCGTGGTGATTGCATCTTCATCTTTGGCGGGGGATCGTCGGTGGTGTGGGTGAGCAGCAGGCGGTAGCGCGTCCGGTCAGTGACCGGCTGGCGCGCCGAGAGCTGTGGCTGGCCGACCTTGCCTGGCATCGGGAGACCTACCGGGAAGCGAAGTTTCGGTGGTGGGATCTGGACGTCATGTCGATCGTCACGTACAACACGTGGGGTCGGGTGGATTTCACCACGCTGAAGCATCTGCGGTGGCTGGAGGAGTGGCGGCTGGAGATCGCGGTGTTCACCGATCAGTGCCAGATGGCGATGGCCGCCCCGTTGCGGCAGGCTCGGGAAACCTTGGGGCCCGCCGGCTGGGATGAGGTCGCCGCCCTCGTGGGGTTGACCGCCGTGGAATGCTCGCTGGCCGACTGGCTGGACACTTGCGCCGAGCCCGAGCAGCGGGTGCCGAACTTTCAGGTGCAACGGATCCAGGACATGGTTGCGGGCATGGTGTCGGCGAACCCGCTGATTCTGGTCTTCGAGCTCAAACAGCTCTGGCGGATGTATCAGGCGGCCGAGGCCGTGCACGAAGATACCCTGTGCGACCTGGTGGAAGAGCTTCGCGGCACCCGCCGCGAGGAGGACATCACCGAGGCGGCTGGGCTGGTCTCGGTAGCTGGGCTGGGACACCGTGTCGCGGCCGCCCGTGCCGCTCGGGGCGGGCCGGGGGATCCTCGGCGGGTACCGGTTCAGAAGTTCTAGCCGATGAGTCGTGCTTGTTCGACGAGTTGGTAGGCCCGTTGGTGCGACACCGACAGCGCTGTGCCGATCTCCCGGTACGTCCAGCCGCGTTCATGCAGGGTGCGGGCTGTGGCGGCCCATTGGGCTTCGGCTTGCGAACCGATCCGCTGGGCTTGGTGCCGTAGGGCGTGGACCTGCTCGATGTGTTGGCGGATGTCGTCGTCGACTTCGGGGTGCACCGTGAGGTCCACCTGGGCCTGGGGGATGCCGGCCACGTAGGCGATCGCCTCGCGGTGCACCCCGGCGGCGTCACGGAGGCGGCGTACTTGGGAGATCGCGGCCGGCATCTGGTCGCACTGGATGATCCACCACCGTCCGCGGCGGCGTGCCGCGGCGGTGAATTTGTTGGGATCGGCGGAGTCGCTCACACACGCCACTGTAGCGTCTAGCGTCGATAGACGCATGTTCCCATGCCCGCTCCCCACACTGCTCCCACACTGCTCCCCACACGATGGGGGAGCACTTTATCGGTGTTGAGCAGGCAATATGCGGTGCTCCCCGCGCTCCCCCAGCTGAGGCCGCTAGGTCGCGCGTAATAGGGGAGGGTGCAGTACTTCGGAAGACGAACTTTGCAGCTGCCAATCGTAGAAGTATCAATTACCTTGCGGGGGCTGCCCGTCTCGGGGATGTGGCCTGTCACAGAAGGGGGACAGGCGACACCTTCTCTGGGATGTGAGGACTACAGCTGCTGGAGCAGGCGACACGCCGACACCGCCGGGTGTGCTGTTTCTGCAACAAGACCCGGTTAGATCGACGCTATGGCCGGAAAACCAGGGACACCCTCGAAGGGCCCGCGAAAGCCGAGCATGGTTCGCGCCCCTGATCAACACCATGCGCGCTATCTCCAGGAGTCCCAGCGACTGGGACTCCCTCTCGGTGACTACCTGGTCTTGGTGCTCGCCCAGGCTCACGGACTACAGGTGCCGGACTACATCGAACGCAAGCTCGACAAGGGGCAGTTACCACTGGGCGCGTGAGAGTGCCCTAGACAGCGAAAAGCCCCCCGTCTGCTTGGCGGCGGTGGGGGGCTCTTCGATGAACTCGCGATATAGAGCTTCAACCGATATACGCACCAGTTGGAGCCGGAGTACGTCTATGAAGATACCTGACGCAGGCCTCGGGGGCAGCCCCCCGGGCGATGTGTCGCGCCACCAGTGTGGTGACCGGGTGTGACCGGGGTTGCGTCCTGGGCGCAGGGCCGGGGGCCGCTGTGGTCGTTTGACAACATCCGGGATCTGCTGGAGGCCCGCGGCGGGGTGCGCCACGGTGGGCAGCACCAGTTCGTTGCGCTGTGCCCGGCTCATGATGACCACACGGCGTCGCTGTCGGTGACGTGGCGGCAGGGCGACCGGGGCGGGTTGGTGCTGTTGCACTGCCACGGGGGTTGTGGCACGCAGGACATCGTCGAGGCGCTGGGCCTGAGCATGGCCGATCTGTTCGACGAGCCACTTCCACCGACTGATCGGATCGGGGACCGTGCGGGCCGGTCCCGGCAGCAACGTACTGCGGGTAAGCGGCGTGGGAACCTGGGCCGGCTACCCACGTTGCTGGTGCGCGCCGATCCGGGGCCGGCGGTGAAGCACACCTGGGAGCGGGTGCAGACCTACTCCTACGTCGACGCCGAGGGTCGGCCGGTGCAGAGGGTGTTCCGGGAGGAGTGCACGAACTGCCCGGAGCGGCATAAGCAGTTCAAACAGGAATTCATCGCTGCGACGGGCCGGAAGGTGAGCACGAAGCCGGATGGTTTCACCCCGGTGTTGTACCGGATGCCGCAGGTGCTGGCGGCGGTGGCCGCGGGGCCACCGGTGTGGGTGGTGGAGGGCGAAAAGGACGTCCACACCGCCGAGGGACTCGGGTTGGTGGCCACCACCAACGCCCAGGGCAGCCAGTCGTTTCCCACCGAGCTGGCCCAGGTTTTCCGCGGTGCCACGGTGCGGGTGGTCCTCGACCTCGACACGGCCGGGTTCGAGCGGGGTGTCGCCCTGACGGAGGCCTTGGAGGCGGTGTGCGCCAGGGTGCAGCTGCTGTTACCGGCGACCACCGACCGCAAGTCGGATTTCACCGATCACGTCGAGGCGGATCTGTGGGATCCCGGCACCGAGTTCGGTGGGCTGGTGCCGGTGGGGGTGCAGGCGGTTGCGGCGCACAAGGTTCTCGGGGCGGTCCGTAAGCGGCATGCCCTGGTCGAGCAGGCGTTGACCGAAACCCAAGCGCAAGCCCACGCCGTCGAGGCGGCGATCGACCGGGAAACCCGCGGGGAGCGGCAGCGGGCGGTGCAGCGGTGGGCGGTGGAGGCCGAGCGGCGCTTCGAACCGATGCCGGGGCTGATCGACGATGTGCGCCGCCATGTGGTGCAGGCCGGCACGGACTGGGCCGCCGGGGCGGTGGAAGCGGCGGATACGGCGCTGCGGCAGGCGAGGATCGCGGCACGGACCGCTCTTGAGGTGGCGGGGGTGGCGGTGCCACCGCTGCTGCAGGAACCGGCAGAGGACCCGACGTGCGAAGCGGATTCATCTCGCCCGCCGCCAGAAGCGGCCCGGGAGCTCACGTCCGGCGGGTCCGCCCCCCGAGATGGGGATGGTCCCGACGCAGAAGAGCGTGGGTGGGGGCGGGAGCGGGGCGAACGCACCCATGCTGGGGTGCCGATCGAGCAACCGGTGTACCGCATTGACGGTGGTCTGGTGGTGCAACGCACCATCAAGGACGGGCAGGAAAAGCTTGAGCGCATCCTGGGGATCGATGCCCGAATCGTGGAGATGGAATACCTCGAGGCCGCCGATGACACCCTGGACGTGGATGTTCCGGTGCTGCGCGGGCGGGAGAACATCGAGGGCCAGGCCGAGGCGAACCCGCCGGCGCCGGCGGAGTTGTCCGCGGTGGTGATCGGCTACACCGACCCGGCGACGGGGGAGGTGATGCGACTGCGGATCCCCGCGCTGGAGTATCACGACTGCGGGTGGGTGAATTCGCTGCCCGGGCCCCCTCGGTATGACTCCAAACCCAGCGGGATCGCGAAGCTGCGGGACGCAGTACGGGCGGTCGGCGGGGACCAGATTCGGCGCACCACCCGGTACCGGTCGACGGGGTGGCGCCGCGGTGAGGATGGGCAGTGGTTTTTTGTGCACGCCGGCGGGGCGATCAGCAGTAACGGGGCCAGGGTGGCGCCGGTGTTGTTGGGTGGGCCGTTGGCCCGCTACGACTTGCCCGCACCCTGTGCCGATGTGGCCCGGTTGCGGGCGGCGTTCGTCGAGCATTCCGGGGCCATGCTGCACCGCCTGCCGGCGCGTGTCGCCGCGCCGTTGTTGGGGCAGGTGTTCCGCTCGGCGTTGGGCCCCAATCCGTGGGTGCTGGCGCTGATCGGCTCCCCCGGGTCCTACAAGACGTCGATCGCGTCGGTGGCGATGCACCACTGGGGTGAGTTGTGGGACCGGCGCAAACCCGCCACCTCCATGTCCGGCAACGGCGACACCCTGAACGCGGTGCGGATCAAGCTGCACTCCGCCAAGGACGCCCTGTACTGGGCTGATGACGTGGCACCGACCAAGGACTGGGCGGCGGCGCAGAAGGCCCTGGAGGAGTTCGCCCGCCTGGTGCACAACGGCGAGCAACGTTCCCGGTCCACCCGCGACGGGCTGGGGGTGCTCGATGGCACCCCCCCGCGGGCCAGCGCCATGATCACCAGCGAGGTCATGCCCCGCCCTGGGTCGGGGGCCCAGCGGATGCTGGTGGTGCCCTTGCAGGCCGAGGAAATCAACCTCGACGAGCTCATCGCCCTGGACACCGACGAGTCCCGGCACGGCCGGGCGCTGCTCATGTCCTCGTTCCTGCAGTGGCTGGCCGGTAACCTCGAGGAGACCCGGGCCACCGCGTTCACCGACGCCGCCCACTACGCCGAAACACTCCGCGCCCGTGGTGTCAACACCCGCCAGGCCGACGCCGTCGCCGCCACCTGGACCGGGTGGACCACCATGTGCCGCTTTCTCCTCGAGACCGGGGCCATCACCGACGACGAATGCCAACAGGTCCTCGACCAGGTCGAAGCAGGGCTGGTCGACACCGTGGCCGCCGCGGCGGACCCGGACCTGCCCAGCAGCACCGGGGCACGGGTACGGGAACTGATCTGCCACGCCCTGCACAGTCACCTGGCCTATGTCGATGACATCCGCACCGGGGAGGCCCCGCCGTGGCCACTGGCCGGGCGCCTCGGGTGGCGGCGCACCCCGATGGGCGTCGACCACGGGGGCAACGAGCGGTACCGCGTGGAGCCGAAAGGGATCCGGTTCGGGTACGTGTTGCACGATCCGACGCGCAACGAGCGGGTGGCGCAGCTGGTCGTGGATCCCTCGGGGTTGGAGCAGGTCCTCAAGGCCACCGCTGCGGTAATGGCCGATGCGCCGCAGCTGGACCGGGGTACGGCGATGCGGGCCCTGCACGACGAGGGGGTGCTCATCGCCGAGGCCAACGGGCAGAACCGGGCGCCGCGACTCACCGTCAAGCGCACCCTGCACTGCGAAGGCCGCGCCGATGTGCGGATGGTGGCGTTGCGGCTGGACAAGTTGTTCGGAGACGAAGACGTCCACGGTGACGGTGAGACCCCACCACCACCGGCACCCGATGATGAGGGGGGCCCCCGGGGTGGGGCGGAGACACCGCCATCGGAGCGGCCGAGGTTGTTCACCCTCCCCGCTGTTGACGATTCGCAGCACTCAGGTTTAGGGTCAGAGTCGTCTACACCGGGCCTGACCAGCCCAGCACTGCCGACCGAGGAGATTGCTGTGGGCAGCTACACCGATGCCGAGGGCACTACTGCGCCGGTGGAGCACGTCACTCCGGCCCGGCCCTGTGTGGTTTGCGAGGTTCCGGCGGGGGTGCGCTTCCTTGGCACCTACATCCACATCCCCTGCTGGGGTGCGAGCACCGCGGCGACCCGTAAGCCTCCTGCGGCGTCGGCGCCCACGGTCGACCCTGCGTCGCAGGCACCAACCCCGCAACCTCAGCCGGCGCCGGCAGCTAAGGCACCCACGCCCACCGCGAAATCTGCACCGGAGCGGTCGCAGTCCTCGCCGGCGGCGTCGGTGTTCACCGCCCCGGCCGCGGTGCTGCACACCGACGGCCTCTGGATGCCCGATGGCACCCGCCACGACCTGCCTTCGCCGCTGAGCCACGTCGGGCACATCGCCGCGCTGGTGGAGCAGTTGCAGTTGGGCACCCAGGTCACCCCTTACCGCGTCGAGCCCGGACAGATCTGGGTGACCGCGGCCATGCTCACCCACCTCGGCATCGACGCGGCAGCTCTGGGTGAGGATCCCTCCGCCCTGGGTGCGCAGATGCGGGAGCTCACGGCAGGTACCCCGCTGGTCACCGGAGCTTTGGAGCAGGGTTGGCAGCTCGGCGGCAAGGGTGGTGACCGGCTGGGGGCCTGGACCCGGGTGTGGCGCGCCGACAGCGACAAACGCGGGGTGTGGGTGGCGTTGATCGCGGCGATGAACCACGACCCGCTGGACATGCCCGTGCTCGGCGATGACCCCACCCCGGCGGTGCTCGCGCGGCGGCTGAACTTGTTCGCCGCCGCCGTGCAGGCCCCGTGGGCCATGGGCGGGTCCACGACCGGTATCGACTTGATGATCAGCCTGCGCGCCAAGGACAAGCACAAGCTGTTCACCCCGTGCGAGCCGGTGGCGCCGGCGCGGGTGGCGACCCTGGAGCAGGACATCAACTGGTCGCGGCGGCCCACCGAGGCCGAGAGTGCGCACCGCTTCGTGCACGCCTATGACCGCGGGGGGTCCTACGCGGCCGGAATCGCCGGCCTCGAGCTGGGCATCGGCGCGCCCACCCATCACCCCGAGGGCACCAGCTTTGATGCCAAGCTGCCCGGCTACTGGCGCATCGAGGTTCCCGATGCGGGGGACTGGCGGCTGCCGCACCCGTTGAACCCCCGCGGCCGGGCCCCAGCCCAGCCGGTGTGGGTCACCACCCCCACCCTGGCCCTGGCCGTCGAGCTCGGCTACGAGCAGCCCGTCCTGGAGGCCTACACCTGGGCTGAGCACTCCCGGATCCTCGATCCCTGGTACGACCGGATCCGCAAAGCCCGCACCATGCTCGACGTCGACGACCCCAACTCCCAGGCGGCCCGCAACCAGCTGAAGGTCGTCTACACCCGCACGATCGGGATGCTCGGCAGCGAGGAGTACATGCGCACCCGCCCCGGCTACGCCCCGGATCGGCGGCACCACATCGTCGCCAAAGCCCGGGCGAACATCCTGCGCCGCGTCCGGCAGATCGGCCAGGACAGTGACCGGTGGCCGGTGGCGGTCACCGCCGACACGATCATCTACACCTCACCCGACCCCGACCCCACAGCGGCGTGGCCCGGTGCGGTCAAACACCTGGGCCGCGGTTTCGGCCAGTACAAGCCCGAAGCGTCCGGGTTGCTGACCGAGCAGCTGCCGCACCTGGGCGTAGCGGTCTACCGCGGCAAGGAGCTGCTCGACCACAACTGGGACCCCACCACCCAGGACGGTCCCTGATGAGCGGGGTGGAGATGCCCGACGATCCCACCGGGCGGTGGACCACGCTGCACACCCAGTGGCACACCAACCTCCAAGTAGCCGGACCCGCTCTGTGTGGTGAGCGATGAAGAAAGAAGGGTTCACCAACAAGCTGCGGGCAACGCTGTTCGGGGCGCTCACCGGCAACACCGGAGACGTGTCCGGCCGACCCGAGGCCGGTGTGCGCGACATGCTGATGGCACTGGGGGGCCCGGCCAAGACCAAGTCCGGCATCAACCTGACCGCTGCAGCCTCTCAGCTGGGGGTCACCCGGCGCACCGTCGAGCGGTGGGTCACCGACGCCGGTGAGCGCGGGAAACCGCGGGGCAAGACCCTGACGAACCTGGTCACCAAGGCCCGCCAGTCCGCCACCACCCAGGCTGGGCGGCGGCGGGCGGTCGGCCGCATCCGGGAGACCGGGGGTCCGGGGGGGTCAGCGATCGGCCGTTACGGCACCAAGGTCTCGATCAGCGGGGTCCAGGGGCCCTCGGTGGCGGGCAAGGACTATCTGCGGCAGCGGCGGGTTCATCTCGACCTGGACCCTGACGCTGTGCAGGGCATGTGGGATGCCTATGAGCAGGGCGGGGACAAGGCGTTCGTGGGGTGGCTGGAAAACCACGCCGACCAGGACTACGTCGGGGGCTGGACCTTCGGCAGCATCGACTCCCTCGACCTCGGGCAGTGATCATCGTGGCTGCGCACGAGCGGCCTCGGGGTCCGCGGTGGACCGTCAAGCAGCTCACCGCGGTGTTGGCGGTCAGCTTCGGGACGACGCCCCACGGGGGAGCGGATACCGCTGCGGCCGCGGCGGCCCTGGGGGTGTCACGCCGCACCGTGCAGCGATGGCTGCACGGCTCCAACCGTCAGCATGCGCGGATCCCTGCGGCCCGGTTGGCTCAGATCACCAAGCCCGACCCCACGGTGGTGCGCCACGAGGAGCAAGCCGCCGTCTACGCCCGCGACGCCATCGCCCGTGTTGTCCTGCCCAAAGGCCGCGGCATCGACGAGTCCTGGCGCCGCCAACGATGGCTGGAACCGCACCTGGTGGCCGTGCTCGAGGTCAGGGTCCCCGAACTGAGGATGAAGCTGCGGCAGGTGAGCGTCAGCCGCGGCAGTGACCGGTCCCTGCGGGAGTTGCGGCGCCGCGGTGAGCTCGTCGACTTCACCATCGTGCCCACCCGATTCCACGCCACCGCCCTGGTGCACGAGCTCCTGCAGATTGTCGGACCGTGGCGGGTGCTGCCCCGGGGAGATCGGGTTGCCCAGGGCCGCACCCACACCTGGACGGTGGACGCCCCCGCACCTGATCTCGCCCAGCTCGCCTCCACCCATGGCCTGCGATGAACACCCCAGATGTCACACACCCTCGATTCCTTACACCTTCTCTGGGCAAGGAGGTGATCACCAGTGAGTCGTAAGCGAAGCTATTCCACCAGCCCCGACGGTGGGAGCGGGGTGCTGGATGCCGACCGTGGTTCGGCGAGTGCGGGAACCAAGCGGGCGAGTGTGCTCGGCCGGGAGGAAGCCCAGGACCGTGCTGCCACTAGAGAAGGAGCCCGGGACCTGGACCAGGCGGTGGAATCCATGCCGGGGATGAACCGGCAGCAACGCGACCGGGAACGAGCCATGCCGCGTGATGTCACCGGGGACGTGCCCGACCCGCGGATGGAACGCACCCTGCCCGCCGCCGGACAAGTGCGGGTGCCGCTGAGCGCCCGGCAACGCAACGCACGGTCCCGCACCAAGAACGCTGTCCAGGACCGGTTGCCGCAAACCCAGCACACAGCGATGACCCGCCTGGTCACCGACGACGCGCACTGGAAACGGACCAACGACGCCGTCTCCGATGCCGCCGGAGACATTCAGCAGCTCCCCGACACCCAGATCACCCAGGTGCAACGGATCGACCGGGCGATCATGGCCTACGAGCGGGCCAACGACCGCAGCCACGTCGTGTACTGCAACATGACGCTGCCCCGGGCGATCAACACCTCCAACCTCAACGGCTTCCTCCGCAACACCTTCCGACCCGGCAGCACAGTCGCCTTCGACCGTTTCACCGCCGGGGCGCACACCATGCACGAAATCGAACGCACCAACCTCGACCCTCAGCGGACAGCGGTGTTCGAGATCCAAACCCGCCGCGGCGCCTACCTCGGCCACTCCACCAGCTCCGATGACACCGCCCACCTACTGTCCCGCGGCACCCAATACCGGATCGTCGGCACCCACACCGCCACCTACCGGCGACCCGACGGCAGCACCGGGCACCGCGAGGTCATCCAGATCACCGACAACCCGCAATAACCAACGCACGACCCGAGGAGTGAGAACCATGGGATACACCGATGCACAGGGACGACCGGAAATCGTCATGAACGACAGCATCAAGTGCGGCGACGCCGACTACCGGATCGTCGAGACCGAGGACTCCGCGGCGCCACCTGTACCGCCGAGGCGCGAACCCTCACCGGTCCGACGGCGCGCCGCGGAGTTACTGCGTCAACGCAAAGCCGACGAAGCAACCAACCACAACAGTTGACGCTTTGCATCAGATGGGCGAGAATCAGTCCCAGCACCACCCGGTCCGGGGCCTGACCAGCCCATCGATCACGGAGTAGGAGTCACCACCCATGCCTGAACACCACACCCACATATCAGCCTTCACCTCGGGCACATCAGCCCGCGTGCTGGTTCTCGCCACCGCCGCTGTCGCGGCTTTCGCGGTCACCGCTTGCGGGCCCACCACGAGCACCCGCCCGGTCACCGCCCTCAGCACCGGAACGACAACTGCACCGATGCCGCCGGCGGACGCGGCAGGTAGCACTCAACCCGGCGCCAGCGGAGCGCTTCCCATCGGCGACCGCAATGCCCCGATGCCAGCAACCGGGACATGCCACGCCGGAACCCGCAACGGACAACCCCTCCCCGACCCCCAATGCACGCCAGGGTCGACCAACAGCGCCGTCAACGACGCCACCATCAACACAACCATCTGCAAGAGTGGGTGGACAAAGACAGTGCGACCACCAACATCAGTCACTAACGCCATGAAACGCCAATCCGCAGAATCTTACGGAATAGCATCCAACGAAAAAGGCGAATACGACCACCTAATTAGTCTCGAATTAGGCGGAGCCGTTGATGATCCGCGTAATCTGTGGGTGGAGGTCGGCCCCATACCCAACCCTAAAGATGCCGTCGAAAATAGTCTGAATAGAGCCGTCTGCGGCGGTCTCATCCCTCTCACTGTAGCGCAGACTGCAATTGCGCACCAATGGGTGACCGCCTTCGATGACGCCGGACTCCGCGTCGCCGGCGGCAAAGTCTGCCTGCGGGACAACCCCAACCGCTGCGTCGGTCACTAACCTGTGAACACACAACCACACGCTCGTCTTATTGGACGAGGAGACCGGACAGTGGGTTGCCCGGTGAAACGTAAACGAATCGCGGTGCGACTGCCTGCGGCTGTCTCGCGAAAACGACTGAGAAGACATACGATTGGCGGTTGGCGATGAGTGAGACCCACTACGACGAAGTTCCACTCGACGCCGCAGGCCTGGTCCGCTGGAACACCCAGCAGGGCGCACGCTCCCTGCGTTGCCCGGTACACCGTTCAGGCATCGAGCTCGTCGCCACCGAGGTCGATGACACGCTGCAGTGGGTCTGCCCGGTGTGCGGGCAGCGGCAACCGGTGCTGCCCGCCCAGGCCCTCACCGCGCTCGGAGCCGCCGACGCACCGAGCCCGATCGCGCGGCAGGTGTCCACGTCCCTCGACTCCCTTCCTCCCACTACCCCCGGCTTGTCCAGCGACCGGACGATCCTGCTCGGTTCGTATCACGTGTCACCTCAGGTGTTTAACGGCAAGGACTACCGCGCGATCAGCGCCGGTGGGGTGGCGGCGGTGGGGGGGTCGCCGCCGCGGGAATACTGGACCACTGGGTGACGCTTGCCCCGTTGCTGTGGGTGTTGATGGTCGCGACGCCGATGATCGCCTATTTCATGCGACGACGACCCACGGCGCCGATCGCCAGATCGTGGAGGCTGCCACTCAGTTCCGTACGCCCGGGAGACTGGTTGGCCATCGCAGAACCTCTTCCCAATCGCCCAGTGCGGCTCCACCCGGGGGCAGGCAATGCCCACGCCGCCCGGGTCCTGCAAGTCACCCGCATTGGTGCAACAGGAGGGCTCCTCTGCAACTTGATGGGTGGACACCACCTCGAAGCGAGAGACAACCAGCTCGTGACCGTCTTCGAGCTCGCCGACCCTCGGGCCAACGACTACAGCTTCCACGCCCTGGGGCCGATCGCCGTACCGACCGATGACGATGACGAGCGCCGCCTTGTGGCAGTGGAAAACAACGAGCAGGCGACCGCCGACCAGATCGGCGCCGACTGCGAAGAGACACTTGGATCAGTCGGTGACGAGGTACGGAGCACATTCCGGCCGCCGCAGTGTTGGCCGAATCGTCCGAGAAACAGGTGGCGCCAAATGAGCATCGTTGATCTTGTACTGGACGCCGTGTGCGCAGTCGTCTTCGCGGTGACAACCGGGTGGTCGGTAGTTCATTACCGCCACGGTCGGGTTCGAGTGGCACGGTAGTGCGGCTACTCAGCGAATCGCGTCTAGGTCAGCTCTTGCTGAATCGTTGCTGGGCCCATTGTTTCGTGTAGGACCTTCCGTCTGCCGCGGCGCAGGCGTCCGCGATGTGCTGCCAGCTCAGACCGGCCTCCCGGGCTGCCGTGACTACAGCAGTTCGCCGGGCGAGGGGTGTGGCGGTGATTCGCTGCTGGAGGCGGCGGATCTGCACGTGGGGGTGTTGCGCTAACCACGTGTCGATCGCATCAGCATCGAACACGGTGCGGCGGCGGGTGTCCCTGGTGGGCTCTGGGGGCGGCATCCCGGCGGTGACGGCAGTGCGTCGACGGCGGCGGGAGTGGGCGACAGCTCGCAGGCTGGAGGTGGCCGGACGGATCCCGAGTTCCTGCTCGATCCGATCAGCCAGCTGGTCGTAGGTCAGTGTTGGGCGGTCCGACACAGGCAAATCCTCCAAGTGTTGACGATGCACAGCGGTTACAGGCATCATCGCAGGCTGAACGGCGACTCGCGGCCTGACCAGCCCAGAAGAAGGGAAACACCCATGCGATGCAGCCTCTCTGCGTCCAGTGCCAGCTATGCTGGGGTCACTGCGAGCATGCTGGGTGACCCGGAGGCGCACCGATTCGGTGGCGCCTCCGCGGTATTTACGCCGCCGGAATGCATTGATTCCTGATTGCTCCCGCGAACCTCTGTTTCGGCATGCTCCGCTTGGTATGGTGCTCATCGAGGAGCCCTGGAGTAGGAATAACCGCCCTGTGGCGATCCCTGAGCCGCTGACCGTCGAAGTGCTGGGCGGCCTCGATGACGTGGCGCTGGCGGAGTTGATTCGCGATCACCTGGGACCTCGACAGCCCACCCCGGCCGCGAGCGAGGAGTGGGGGCGGTTGTGGGCACTGTTGGCCGATAAGGCGGTGGTGGACGATGCCTTCGGGGTGCTGGATGAGTTCCTCGACCAGGTGGAGGAGGCGATGGCCTCCCCCGGCATTGACGCCGCCCAGCTCAAGCGGATGCGCAATTTTCAGCGCCTCTGTGGCCAAGCGGAGAATCGACTGGACGTCATCGTGGCCCAGCCGTTGGGGTGGGCCGGTCGGGAGGCAAGGAAGTTTCCCCCGGTCGCACGTTCGGTGATCGCGGCGTTGATCGACGCGATCGCCGAGCACCGCAAGACCCGCACCACCGTGGGAGCTGGCGACGACGTCGACGAGTCTCTGTGGCAGGTGCTGGGAGAGGTCGGGCTCGACCCCGAGGAGCCCCGACGATGGTGAGCATCCCGATCCCGGCCTGACACCGCGCGTGGAGGTCCAAGGGTCGGGAGCCGTGGACGATCAGACGAATTCGCGGAGACGCGGGAGTACGGCGGCGAGTTCGTCGAAGATGGCCGGCCAGCCGCGGCGCAGCCAGGTGGCGCGGCCTTGCTCGAGGTGGTTGCCGTCGAGCATGTGCGAGACCCGCGAGGCGTGTTCGGGTGCGCCGAGGTGGCGGAGTTTGGTGTAGACGGGATTGACCGGCAGGTCGTGGCGGGCGATATGGGCCCAGACATCGGTGGTCTTCCAGTCCCAGATCGGGCCGAAGGCCACGGTGCCGTCGATGCGCCGCACCACACCGCCGTGGTGGCGGCGTTGCGCCGTCCGCGGGTGGTCAGTGCTGGTGCAGCAGTCGGTGCAGTGCCGGGTCACCTCAGCGCGCAGGGCGGTCGCGTAGAGGGCGGCGCGGCCGCGGGACTCCTGGGCGCGTACACCCCAGAGTTCTCCGGGGCCGTGGGCGGTGTGTGCTTCCGCGGCGGGGTCGGTGATGAGGGTGGTGTGCAGGTCCGGGGTGGGGGTGCTGGTGGCGTGGTGGTCCCAGGTGCCGGAGGCGGCGAGGATGTCCAGTGCGCTGTGACGCGGGTGCAGGGTGTGTAGCTGCAGATTCCATCGGGTGGTGAGCTCTGCGATGTATTGGTAGGTCTCGGGGTATTCCAGGCCGCTGTCGAAGAAGACCACGGGCACGTTCGGGTCGGCGGCCAGCGCCAGGTGCAGGGTGA
>JAABUV010004658.1_pt1 | contig 16228 bp, 17 predicted proteins | sample 5559971 | NCBI WGS metagenome assembly JAABUV01 (sample SAMN10711881, study PRJNA513362) | rock metagenome | isolation source: Antarctica rocks | place: Antarctica: Victoria Land, Knobhead nord | collected 2015-12-19
TTAGAGATAGATTGTTTCGTGTGCTTTGCCGTTCAGCCTCGAAAGATGTGCAATCAATTTGGGACGAATTCAGCCTCGTCTAAAATCTCTGCCAGGAACAAGTTTCATCCTGCCATCGAGTTGGCATCCTGCATTCCATGCAGATAGAAGATCGGCGCTCAACACATTGAAGGGAAATGCTCAAGGGCGTACGAGGCGGGGGAAAGGATTCTCCCCCCCCTCTTTAGTAAGCGAGTACCACGAACTTCGAAGTCGTTCATCAAACTCGAGTACAACAAACGCAATACTACCTCAATTAAGGTAAAAAAAAATACCTGGCTGTAACGAAGAAGCTGATCTATCAAGATCTTGAATTTTGAACAATCTAACTTTATTGTGAGTGCGTCAAAAATTCCGAAAGCCAGAGAATTTTAGATGTGACGGGGGGGGAGAATTCTTTCCCCCGCCTCGTACACCGTCACTAGACGGACAAGTCCCAAACGAAAGGCATGTCGCTGGTGACCAGTGCTTGGAGATGTAGTTCTCTGCGCCGCTTCCGGTGTTCATCACGCCGCCTCCTTGTTGACGCCGCCTCCTTGTTCACGTCGCCTCCTTGTTCACGCCGCCTTCTTGTTGGAACAAGGAGGCAAGGTGAAGCAATAGATTGAGCATTGATTGGATTGAATATATCTATTACTAAGTCTAGGAGGTATTGAAACTCTGTAGTTCATAGGGCTAGCCTAATAGGATGAAAATTATTAACAACAGGATACACACACATTTTGTTTATTTTGGAGACTGACAAAGACTGTTCGTACCCCGCCCTAAGCTCATCCTTCGCAGAGGATTCGTAGGCAGCATCACGTACAGGTTCTTCCTGCAGCGGGCTGGACATTGCATTAGCAAAAAGCCTCTCAACAAGGATTATTTGTATGAGAGCGTAAGCCAGCTATACCTGAACAAGCCCGGCAACGCTTAAGCAATGTTCAGCCCGCTGCAGGAAGAACCTGTACAGGTGAGTCTCGTTGCTTACTCAACAGGGTGCATCATCAGTGCCCCTATTTCCAACACTTCTATGGTCAGCCGAACATCGCCCCCTATGTTTCAGCTTAACGATATCCCTTACCACACCATCCTTTGCCATCGACATACGCGTTTGTCATTTGTTTTATGACGTTCACGGAGTTTGAAGTTTGAATAGGTGGCAGCGATCAGCATTCCCGGTAATATGACTGCGCACGACGGTGTGACACTTGTTGGTTGAGACTTCCACGAGCAACGATTGACAGGGCTTGCTGCTTTCATCGAAATGAATCTCAGCATATAAGAGTCTCTCAAACGAACCCAGACGGGAAACAGACAATCATTCACACCCTTCTCTTTCCGCAAGAATCGATAAGAAACTTCAGAACTCAGTCGTTCACCACTTTCTTCACAAGCTCGCAATGCTTCTCTTGCAACTTTTTAGTCTAGCTCTTTTGACTTCAGAGCATGTAGCTAGTGTACTCACTGAGGCAGGCTTTCGTTTGAGTGTACGTGATGATGAATGTGATGTCGATGACGATCTCTCGAAGCGTGTTGCATGCACTCAGCCAGTTCAATGCGACAGTACGCATTATTTCGTTCACTTCATAGTCATCGCTGCTAATCACATTCATAGTCAGTAGCGATTCGAAGAGAGCACAGCAATACTCTGTTGAGACTATCAAGAGCACTGTCAACTATGTCAAGCGAAGCTTTTCTGATAAAGAAGAACAAAGTATATTTTCTTTGCAAATATTGATCAACGACTAACTTTTGCAGTCAACGACTTTTCAAAGTACTACGACGTAAGTGACAACTGTAGAGTCAGAATAAAACCGTGTATTCTACAATAAACATGTTTAAAACTCACTAATGATTTATTCATGTTTGTTTATTGATTTTATATTATGTAAGCAAGCTAAATTTATCTGATTTAACTCAGAGAGTTTGATCTCACTGTTGTCATTGCTTCATGAAGTAGATTTATCTTTCTATCAAACTATCATCAGCTATGTCTTCTCAATGTGATGACAAATCTTGCAATCAGACTGTTACTGATGTTTTTCGAAGCATAATTCTTTCAAATTGAATCATTTTTGCAGTGAAGTGCTTATACTGTCATCTTCAAATAATTTTCAAAATCAGTCGTCAGCAGACTCATCTGAATCAATGCATTGCTTACATCAATCAATCTTTCAATGAATCAACTGCATTAGTTCAAATGATGCTATCATCAGCAGTTAAATCACTATCTATTGCAATGATTAAAGCATTGCATTGAACAACAGCAATGACAGTCTACATGTTGATGTCTTCAGTTATTTTAAGTTATTATCAAGTTCTCAACATGTTGCATGTCAACAAAGTTCTTCTTTCAATAATATGCAACATATTCAAAGACTTGTCTTATCTCAGTTATTTATTCAGTTATTGCTTCATTTTACGCTCGCTGCTTCTGATTTTTTTCAACAATTTATTTGTATGAAGTCTGTCACATCTGAATTAATTCTGCATGCAGTACTGCAGTGTACAGCGACTCTGACAATGATGTTCTCAATGATGAATGCTTTCAATGAGATGAATGTTGCAGTCGAATTGTATCAACATGAACAGACTGCGTTGATCTTGAGATGTATGAACGCTTTGATCAATACGATCAGAAACTACGAGTCAAAGCAGAAGAAATGATGAGTAAGATCTTCTTCAACGTCTTTGTATGACATGCACTGAGTGAAGTAGAAGTTTTGTGCAAGACATGAGTTCATGAATGATCAAATAGTGATGAAAGATAAACTCATCATGTTTTTGAACAAGAAAGTTCTATTGCAAAAACTTCATACAAGTCATTACAAGCAGTCTTGTACGACTGCTACGAGAAAGAAAGTGCAGCAGACATTGAGATTTGATTCAGTTGACAGTTATATTTCTGCTATTATTTCTTTATACAATTATCAGCAATCTTTTGATCATGCTACGTCTTCTCATTCATGAAAGATCAAGGTGAAAGCTCTTTTGAAAGATTGTACGAAGAAGAAGCATGCGAGAAAAAAAGCTCAATATCTCGATTATGATGTCAATACTCTGCTGAATGAATACGAGCAATGATAAATGATTGATGTCGTACGAAGCTGTTGAATTCATGAACTCTCTCAGAAACAAGTCACGACTCAAACTGTGAAATTCACTCATCATATGACGCTTGATTTTTTGATGAATCATATGATGTTGATGCGTGAAGAAAATCATCATCATTTGCAGTTGACTGATTTGTTTTCTTTGAACTTGAAGAACGAGAATCTCATTTCTTGTACAACGCACGTTTGCATCTTGAACAATGAAAAAATGAATCAGACTGAGTGAATTAAATACAAAACAGTTGTACAACATAAGAATTCATTGCTGTGCATCATCTTGCAGCTTGCTTTTTATCTCTTCTATTATTGAAACATTGTACGAGAGCAGATTTCATGTTTTCAAAGACGACAGCAATGATACAATCTTCATTTGCTTCAAGAAAGCAAGTTAACTTCGTCTATGTCATATGAAGTTTAACTAGAATGAATCAACAAGATGTTTAATGTCGTCAGCATTTTCAGTCTCAAGAAAACTCATGATCGTGATGCAGAAGCATGAGCAGACGAGTTGAGTGACACATTGAAATCTCAGATACATCATGTTGAACGATGAAATACAGATGCTTTGTTCATGAGTTATTTGACTCATCTTTTCCTGAAGTTTATATGAGTAATGACAGACTTCAAATTAATCTCTGAAGATTTTTTTTTGCTTTGAGTCAAAGTTGAGTCTTCGTTGTCTTTCATATGAGCACTCTGATCATGAATTAATCATTGACTGACGTGATTCAGCGATTTCTCAAGCAATGCTTCGTACGAGAATGATAAATCTTTGCTTGATGAATCGTTGCTTGATACTGTCGAGAAAGATCAATTTGACATGACTGCTCAAGATTTTCTGCGTTTGTTGAAGAAGCTTCGCATAGTGATCTTGCAGAATTCAATTATTTATCATCAAGAATTTTCTGCTCATCTCTTGTGAAAAGATTCTCTCTTCATACGAGATGATTATCTGATGTTTGCAAACGAAGTAAAGCTCTCTTTGCTCAATGTCGAGAAGTTGAATGAGCTTTGTATACAAAGCGTTGTATTAGATATTGTCAATCGAATCAGTATGATTTCAGAGAACATTGTACAAAGTATACAGCATCACAATTCTTGCAATCATCAGATACTAAAGTCATTGCATGATCATATGAAGAACTTCTTTGCAGAAAAGTTTTTCGTTATTCTGCACAACTCTGCTGCTTTCTTGAGCGACATTGTTGCTTTCTCTCAGCTCATGCTACGATCTTCGTACGAGAACAACTTCAACTTCAACGTTGCTTTTTCTCAGCTGTCATCACAGTCTTTGTATGAAGTCAACTCAAGTCTGAATGATCTTCAGAGATTAAAAGCTGCTTCGTACGAAGATATTTTTGATGCTCAAGCTTCTTAAGCTTCGTCATCACTGAACTCTGATGTCATGTCTTCTGAACATCACATATGTTAAACTGTGAGCACGATTTCAGATCTCTAATGAGAGTGAATGCTTAACTGAGACTCTGCTTCTGTCATTTAAGCTTTGAAGACGACGTACAAAGCTAAATGATGACTTTCTCAACAGAAAAGAATCTTCTTCGATCAAAGAAAAGTCATCATTGACGAGATACATTGATGAACACAATTGAATCAATTCTCTGATGCTGTTGTGAAAGAATTGAAGCTTATATGAAGAAGATTGAAAGTCAGTTTACATGAGCTGTGAAGCTGACTCAACAAGAAGAGTTGATTGAGTGCTGTCTATTAACTTTACTTCGTACAACAAGATCTAAACTAACGTTATGTACAAAGTGTAGATAAGAGACAGTCTGTCTTCGCTTTTCTCACATGAGCAGTTATGACAGCTTTTTCCTTCGTACGAAGTACTGATCTTGAGCTGTTTCTCGCTTTTTTCTGACTCACTGAATAGTTATCTTGATTTCATTTGCATTGTACGAAGAAGATCGATAGTCAGTTTGCATGAGCTATGACAATAAAAAGAGTTGATTGAGTGCTGTCTGTTAACTCTACTTCGTACAACAAGATTCAGACTAACGTTATGTACAAAGTGTAAATAAAAGAGTCTGTCTTCGCTTTTCTCGTTCTAGAAAGCAGTCATGATAGCTTCTTTCTTCGTACAAAGTACTGATCTTGAGCATCGCGTAGAGATGCAGACTGCTGACTCAAGATACATGACTGTGCTTCAAGATGTGCTGAAAAAACAAATGCTCACAAACAGAAAAAGAAATGCGTCTTGTACATATCATTAATTCAGCACAATGAGATTGAAGACATTTTTCGCTCTCAACAGTCTTCACTTTCTCAGCTTAAGCTCTCTCAATCTTCTTTGCTTCATACAATCGTCTTCTCTCTTGAATGAGCGAGAACAACAATCTTCGTTTCATTCATTCTCGCTTTTGTCATTTTCAGTCTCAAGAAGATTGCATCATGTCACATAATTTCATCATTTGCAATTGACGCAAATCTTCTCAAAGTGCTTTAAGACAAAGCAACACTTTGAAAAAGATCGAAGATCATTTGATCATGTGCACTGTGTACAAGTCATGAAAATGACTTGTTCACAAGACTGAATCAGAACAGCGTTGATGTATGAAGATCTGTGCATTCTCATCTGATTTGAAGAAATCATTCTTCGTATGAAATCAATGTCTCGTTCAGAATGAGCGAGAAGTGCATGTTCAAACTCTGTATGAACGAAGATAGTAAGTTGTAGTTGTCTCACAAGAAGACAGAGAAAGATGTCGATCAAAGCAGAAGCGACAAGAGCGAGAGTGTTAATGACGATGATGATCGCGACGAAATCTCAAAGAACAAGAATTCTTTGTACAACATGTAAATTACATAGCTCATAGACAGAATAGAATTTAACTCACATCGTTGCTGTTGCTCTTCATACAAAGCATCGTCAGCTCATACATTTAGTATTCACTGCAGCTGTCAAACTTACGTTGTTGTTGTTGTTATTCTACGTCGTACAATGCATTGTTAGTCTGTATACTTTGTACTGTACATCGTTCTAAGCTGTTACACTTACGTTGCTGATGATGATGATGATGATGATGATGATGATGAGATGATGATTGGTGAAAGAAGAAAGAAAGTGTTGTACAATGCTTGTGATAACTTTGTGTGAAGTAATTTTCATGCATTAATCTATTTAAACATAGAAAAGTTGTATGATTCTCATTGCATATTTGAAGACTTGACAATAACTGTTTAATAACTTTGATTATAATTGTGTCTATTTCTTTCTCATATATGCATTACATGTCAAATCTATCATTCAATCACTATGAAAATTTATACATTCAAACTCATGAGCATGTCTTTTATACAAACTACACATCTTCTTTGAATATAACTATGACAGAAGTGCTGTTGAATGAAATTTATCAAACAGTGAAGAGCAAGATCAATTCTATGCTCATTAAACATTATTTGAATTTCTTCAACGATGAGTCTATTAATATACAAAAGAAAAGAGTTATTAATTTATATATACACGTATCAAAGACTGCTACATCTGAAGAAGAAGAATTTTATTTAAAGACAGAATGTTAAAGATCAGCATAAAGCGAGTTATATGAGTGTCATTTAACTAATAAATAAATGCTAAGAAAGAAAAGTATTTACAGAAAAGAACTCGATTCTTATATGTATATTTCTCAGCTTTATGCTAAACTCGATTGAATTGACATCTTACACATATGATGCAGAGTTTCAATGATATCATCTTTAAATCAGATTCTCGCTAGACTCGATTAGAATGAAATCAGATGAAGACTAAATGAAGACTAAAATCATAACATTATTTTTCTCTCTTGACTATTTATGTTTGCATGAATGTTATTTCTTAGTGCGCTTTTCTTGAATATTTGATATGAAAGTCATCAATCATCTTCTGAATGTTCATAAATTTGTCATCATTAGCGTTATATCAGTTGAGATTGTTGTCATAGCTCTTTCATTTAATTCAATATTGAAGTTGTCTTTGATATCATTGAGAGTTTAATATATTGTTGATTTCTTATTCATCTTCATTGTTTATCACTATTGATCTTGAGAATTCATTCTTCTGATCAGACAGAGAATCATTGATGACAAAACGAAGAAGCTCTGAATGAAATACATCATGTATATGCATAGTTTCAAGTAGTTTCAATTTATAGAATGAGTCAACGAAGTCAATGATCTAAAAAGAATCAAGTATCTTGTCATTCAATTTTTTAAAGAGTCTCGCTGTAATGATGTTTTGTTCATTCAGAAATATCTTTGATTCAATCTTGTAATTGATCTTCTTTCTATGCTTGTTAGCTTGATTCATCATTTGTTCTTATGTTTTGATCAAAGCTTCACAAGCGAAAATCAATGTCTTGTTCATTTGTTCAGATATATTCTTGACTCAATTGATTTGCAAGCGTTCGCGAGTGCTTTCATACTCGATGATGTCAGAGTCAAAGCTCATATGAGAATCAAAGCTCTTGTTTATGAAGAAAAGAATCAAGAAAATGACTGAGAATAAAACATTATTGTTGACAAACTTAATCATGAGTAGTCACTTGAATCAGTCGTTCTGCATATATGAACAGAAGAATCAAAGATATCGCTTGATGTTTTAATTAACTTGTTCGCTTTGATTGTTGATCTGAGAATGATAGATGATGAACAATTGAAGAGAAATGCTCAGTCGTTTGCAAAGAAACTTTCATAGTATAGAGATAAATTGCGAATCTCGATCAGATACTATGAAGCTTAATAAATTATGAGTTCAATATATTCATTGAATCAGCATTTCAACTGTCTTTTTGACAGTGATATCTTCATCATGAATGATGCAAGAAATATAATGTCTTTTCTTTAACAATTTGCAGATGATTGTCAGAATAGCGTTGTACTCGCTTGAATCAGATAGATTAATAATGAAGTTCATTATTATGTCTTGTCATTGCTATTCAGATATGAGTAAAGATTGAAGCAAGTTGTTTAATTTATCTTTAAATGTCTTTGAATGTTGACAGATATAGCAGTTTCAAATATATTGATTTATCGTTTTTCGCATGAATGATCAATAGTAGTTTCGCTTTATGACTTTCACAGTTCTAAGAATATCAGAATAATCAACTGATGATTGATTGTGCATCTCACAAATCAGATTCATTTGTAGAAGCTCGTTGAACAAAATTCATAACTGACTATTATGATACAAGATTTCATTCTGAGTTCAACAATTCTTTAATTTAATATCTTCATATTGTGTCTCATTTCTTGCTATTACTTCGCGAAGTAGCATACAATTCTCGTTGATTTCATTAGTCTCAAGAATCTGTTTATAAATTGATTCATTGATGTTCTTCTTTAAGTCAGCAATTTTCATTTGATTTGAAGTTAGAATAATGATTCATTAATAGCGAATGTGCTCATCTTCTGAATCTCTGAGCACGACGTCAGCTCAACAAGTTAATGCATTGATCTTGATGTTCTGTTTATCAGATCAATACATTATTCTGAAGTTAAAGTCAATGAACTTCTGAATTCAATGTATCTGATGTCTGCTCAGCTCTTTATCTTTCATCAACGATGTGAGCGCTTGATGATTGATGAACATCTTGATAGAAATGTCAGTTAGCTTCAGTTCAAGTCATCAGTGTTTAAATGCTCAAATGATGATCAGAAGTTCTTTATCATATATTTCATAGTTGCATTCAGCAGAAGACATGTTCTTGCTATAAAAAACAATTGAATGTAGTACTTTTTCGTCATTATATTGAGAAAGAACTTCATCGTTAACGTAGTTGAATGAGTTAATTTCAAGAATAGTCTCATGAGTTTAATCAAAGTGACGTAGTATAAAAGTCTTGATCATACGTCTCTTTATATGATTGAAGATATTCTGATAGACTTCATTTCATTCAAATATAATCTTCTTTTGAATGAGTTGAATCATTGAATGAACAATCTTCGAAAAGTTCTTGATGAAGCATTGATAGAAATTGCAGAAGTCAATGAAGAATTGCATCTGAATGAGATTATTGAGTGTAGATTAATCAACGACTGCTTGCATCTTTTGCGAATTCATCTTCAATTCTTTGATTGATATCAAAAGTTTTAAAAAGATAGTTTTCTGAACATAAAACTTGCACTTGTTGATGTTTATCTGTAGATCAGCTTCTCATAGTTTATTCAAGATCAATTGTACATGTTGCTTGTATTTCTTCAAGATCTTGCTGTAAATGATAATGTCATTTAGATAAATCTGACAAAACTGATGTAAATACTTGAACAACATATTGTTTATATAATGTTGATAAAATATTGATTCGTTGATTAATTCAAAGAGCATTACATAATATTTGTATGAGTCAAAGAAGATAATAAAGATAGTTAAATCTTCGTTATCTGAGTGCATGCGTAGTTTATTGAACGCAACAATGATGTTCAATCGAGTCAGATACTTACTTTCTTGTTTACAAGTGAAAGTCTCGTCTATTAATGACAAAAAGTAGTGATTTCATTTGATCAAAGCATTAAGCTTTCTGTAATCAACGCAGAAACACAAGCTTTCGTCTTTCTTTTCGATGAACAAGATGAGCGAGACGTATGATGCAAAGCTGAAGAAAATGAACTCTTTGTTTAAATGATTGATCAGATATTTCTTTATTTTCTGAAGTTTGTAATCAAACATCTGATAAAGTCTGCTTTTAAAGAGCATTTCTTCATCAATCAACTCAATTTTGTGATCGTAGAAATGATGAAATGATAGCTGATTCATCATAGCTTGATCAAACATGTCTAGATAGTCATGATACTCGAGAAAGAGCTTGACTTTGATCTTCTCAAGAGTCTTGATGTGTGAAAGCTCATGCAGATTCACTTCTTCAGACTTATTTTCAACTGCAGTTATGAGTCAATTAATTTTCAAGATGATAACAGCAAAGATCTTCACATCTGATCATTTGACTAACATTTTATAAGTTGCAACTTCAATCATGACAATGTTTGATGAATCTGACGTTAATTTGAAGATTTTGACGCTAGTTAAAGTCGCGTCATACTGCTTTAACTGTTCAATGAAGCTCTTTTTTTGACTGAAAGAGAGTGATTTCTGACTGAATTAAAATGTAACGAAAGTAAAAGATCTCTTTAATATATGAGTAAAAGTCAAGCTTTTCTGTTTCATAATTAATTTATTGCTTGAAAGTAAATCAATTAATCTCTGACTAGTAGAATTGAAATTCGAAAATTGAAGAAAATCGATTTGCATATCAATTATTAGATTGATTTTGTTCATTCATGTTTTTTTGAGAATCATTTGATGTTGATTTAATCAAGTGATCAACATAAAAGCTGTGTCAATTATATGATCTTGAATAGTCAGATTTAAATAGATGACATGAATAATGAGTTTTTTAACATAATGATCATCGAATTCTCGAATTGACTTCGCTTTGATCAAAGTCAGAAACTTGATTTGCAACTGATTATAAACAATCTGCACAATCACTTCATTAATGAATAAATAGTCAGCAGCTTCGATGTCAATCAATGACTTCAATGAGTAACTAATTTCATTGCTAGAAAGTATACATTCAGTAGTCAAAAATTCAGAAGCAAAAGAATCATCTGACATGCTTGTCGTTGAAGAAATTAACACATCTTTCATTGCGTCTTTGATGAAAGTCTCTAGTTTTTTGCCTCGCTATTCTCAAAAGATATTTTCTCATTCTCTTTATTCTTTGAAATGATGATTTCATGTAGGCGAAGAATGAAAGCTTAAGAAGCAAAGATGTTAATTTTGTTCTGAGAGCAATTCTTGAATAAATGTTTTGAAGTCTTGCAGATGTAGCAGATGATAGATGATTTCGCTCAATCAGATTCAAAGATAGAAAAAATGATAAACTTAATATAATTAATTATTGAAGTCATCACTGCTGACAAGAGAGTAGTAGCACGTTTGTCAGATATGACAGTGACTTTGATGATGATAATGCAATGTTTGCTGCGAAGCTGATAATTGACTCGTTGTTTACTATTCACATCTTAAAGAAAGATTCTTAAGCGAGTGAGTGAAGTAAAGTTCTTTGAACAGATTGATAAAGCATTATGCAAGCGATTATTGATTTTATTCTGAAGATTGTTCATCAGAGTGCAATCATCATATTCGAGATAATTAAATAGCTTTATAAAGTTGAAGTAGAAGACATTGAAAGACTTGTCTGCTTGTCTCAGAGCGTTGTACTTGCAACAACACTTTCAATTCTTATTCAGTTCATTGTATATTTCTTTCAGATGCTCAAATAGCTCGTTGATTGAAATGTATGAGTGCAAAGCATCATGTCAACATCAAGTGAAGATGTGCTTGACAGCATCATCTTTTAGTCTAGATATCACATAAACAATACAGATATTCTTATTACAGAAGTGATTGACATTTGTCTGAAGCTTGTCATTCATCTTGATTCTTCAGCTGTCTCATGTTGATTCATCTTCATTAATGAATGTAAATGAGTTTGAAAACTTAAAGAACTTGTGATGATCATTGTTGAATAGAGTGAATGACTTTTGTCGAGTATGATTCTTGATAAAAGCTTGAGACTTCGTAAACTGTTGAGATCGAGACTGATTTGCTGAACGCTGTTTCTTTTTAAGACTCAATACTTTCTTTCATAGTTCAACAATAGTCTTTTCTTGAGTGTTTATTGTCGTTTAATTGATTTCTAGCTCATCAAGTCTCTTGATGTGATTGACTTGTAGATCGATTCATTGCTCGTTGAATTTCAAAGTCATGTCTCATTAATCTCTTAGCTTGATCAGCATCTTGATGATCTCATCTCATTGATCAATAGTTCATTGACAAAGTTGTTGACTTATGTTGATGTTTCATGAGATAGTGACATTCTGAGATTTCGCTGAAGCATCGAAAGAAATAAGAAAAACTCGTTTATTTGCAATGCTTCTAAGCAAGCAAGCTGTTCATGACTCAACTGACTCGTTGTCGCGTATCATGATGAGAAGATAAAGATAAATAGATTTGATTGTGATAAGATTGAGTAAATTTGTATAAATTTGAATGTATGTTTTGATGAAAGTAATTCAAAGAATTTCTTGCAAATTTTCTGAATAAAAGTAAATTATTTCATATCATTTACATGTTGATAGCAGAGTAGTTAATCAGCATTTATCTACTGTTAGAAATCAGCATAAAGCGAGTTATATGAATGTCATTTAACTAATAGATAAATGCTAAGAAAGAAAAGTATCTACAGAAAAGAACTTGATTCTTATATGTATGTTTCTCAGCTCTGTGCTAGACTCAATTGAATTGATGTCTTACATATATGATGCAGAGTTTCAATGACATCACTTCTAAATCAGATTATCACTAGACTTGATTAGAATGAAATCAGATGAAGACTAGATGAAGAATAAATGAAGACTAGAATCATAACACAGAAGTTGAAGTGACTGAAATCATGAATGCAAAGACACAAGCTGTTTGACTGTTTAATCTCATTGATGAGACGTTGCAGCAGCAGTTTTGAAGAATGAATACATTTGTCATTGATACATGTTTTACTATGAAGACTTTGTGAAGCGAGCTTGAAGCTTTTGATCAGATGAAGCACGTCTTCTTCATTTCATGTGATAGTCATGAATTACAGCTGTTGCTCGATGATATTTTGAAGCTTTTCTGATTCGCAAAGATTCTTGAAGATGCTCAGTGAATTGTCAAATCTTTTCTCGCTGCTCTCAAAGAGTTGACAATTCTGTGAAAGTTTCAGATAAAAGTTAGTGTAAATTTGAATTTTTGATCTTAAGATACTTAATGTTTCTCAATTTTATTTTCACATCTTTCTATTAAATTAAATCACATACTAATCATCTCTTCTATATAAATCTATGATCATAGACGTTTGCTTATTCTTAACGTTTTTACACGTTGAGAATTTATCATGAGACTCATGAACTCAATACTAAAGAATGAGAAGACAATAACTAAATACATCAAACAGCTCAAGTCAGAAATTGATTCAAAAATCATATCTCATCTGAAGAATTTGAACTTCTGAGCTTTCTTGAAGCAAGCTCGTGATATTCTAAAACTCATACATCAATAGACTGATCATTGAGTTGAGTTTCAAGTTGATATTTTGAATTCAACTCAATTCGAAGTTGAATTGCTCACATTTTCAACTCGATTCAAGTCAAATTGAGCATATTTTCAACTTGATGCAACTCGATTCAACTAAGAATTGAGTCAACTTAACTTGACTCGTCAAGAATTCAAGCTTGACGTCAAGAAAGCTAAATATAGAAATTTTTTCGACTTTTGCATTATCTTTTTGCATTATCTTTTTGATAGAAAGTCATGAAGAAAAAACATGAAGATCATTTGATAGAAAGTCATAAAGAAGAACATAAAGAAAAATATAAAGAAGAACATGATGAGAAACATGAAGAGAAACATGAAGATCATTTGATAGAAAATCATGACGAGAAACATGAAGAGAAATATAAAGAGAAACATGAAGATTATTTAATGTCAGAATCGTGTCTAAATGAGTCAATCAGCGAAAGTCAGAGTTGAATAGTGCTTGATCTTTAAAGATAGCTATAACTGAATATTAAGAATACAGAAGAAGATGAGTACAAAAGCTTCTATTTAAGTAATATTCAGAAACTGTGCTAAGCTTGAAGAAAATGTGTTTGTGACACGAGTAGAATGTGATGTAGAAAGAAAGATGATGTTGAACAAAGAAATGTTGATGAAAGAAAATAGAGACTGAGTCAGATCTGAGCTAAAGACACTGACTAGTTCTATTCAGTCTTGATACACTCATAACATTACTTCTCTCTTTGAAAATTCATGTTTGCATGAATGTCGCTCGTTTGCTTGCTTTCTTATTGAGTTATTTCGATACTAGCGTGACTTTCTTGAATATAGCGCATGAAATTCGTTCAAAACTTTCTCGAAGTCATCGAATTCATCTTTATCAACATAGTATCATTCATTGTCTCTATCTAGATCTTTTCATTTGATCTTGTACTGTATTTGATCTCGATAGCATCTGAAGTTCAGAATGTCATCTATCTTTCAGTGTTCATCATCATCATCATTAATAATGATGAATCTGAGAGATTCTGCATGCTGTTCTGATAGAGAATCTTCTGAATACAATTGCAGTAACTTCGAGCTGAACATTGAATGCAGATGCTTCATGCTGACTGATAAACAAAGATGATAGAAGATCTTCGCTTTGACAGTGATTTGATACAATTCTAGTTGTTTGTCTTTCAAATCTTTGCAGAGTCTCATTGTCTTGACGTTTCTGAAAGATAGTCAAACTCAGTCATTTACTTCATAAATGACGTTTCGTCTATGTTTATTGATCTGAACTTCAATGATCAGCTTCGTCTTTTTTAATTGTTGATGATCAAAGCTCAGTAACTCTTTCATTCAAATGACAATATCATCTGCTTTTCTAGCTTCAAGTCGTTCACGAGTTGTTTCGTAGTCAGTCGTATCTGAATTGAAACTCATTCGAGGGTGAAATTTTTTATTGAAGTAGAAAGAGATCATTGAGATGATCAAAAAGGTATTGAAATTGTCGCTGAATTTCACCATAGATATTCATTTAACTCAGTCATTCTGCATGTAATTGCAGTAGATTCTAAGTTTGCATTCAACGTCTTGATTAACTTGTTTCGTCTGATTGTCGATCTTTGAATGATAGACTGTGAATAAACTAGCTGTGATTCTCAGTCACTTGCAAAGACTCTTTCACATAGTTGATATGAATTGAGAGTTTCTGTTTGAAACAATAGAACTGAGTAGATCATGCAGTTGATAAACGTTTCATAGCATGATTCAAACCGTTTCTTCGACTGAGATGTCATCGTCTTCTCAATGACAGAGAACATAGTGACGTTCTTTGATGAGATGACATATGATTGTGCAAATGACGTTATAGCCTTCTGACAGAAGTAGTTCAGTGATGAAGTTCATAGCTATATCTTTTCAGCGTTTCTGTGAAATTAAGAGAGAATGATGAAGTTCATTAATGCTATTTCTAGAAACTTTGCTTCGCTGACAAGCATGACAGTTTCAAATGTATTGTCGAATAGTAGCTCAATGATCTGATCAATAGTAGAAACGCTGAACTAGATTGATGATTCGTTTATTGTTGAGATGAGAGATTGAAGATTGATCATGCACTTCTTGTAGCAGTTTCGTATGCATATTCTCGAAGACTCACAGTAAGCCTTTTTTAAAAAGAACGCTGTCAATGATTTCGCAGTTCTTCAATTTAGTGATATGAAATTTGAGCTTGTTCTCGTTCATAGCTTGTTTATATTCGTCGCAGAGCTCATTCATTTGATTGATCATACATACTCGCTGATAGAGATTTGCTTTCGATTCAACGAGTAGAACATCAACTCTATCAAGAGTCAGAATAGTCTGAAAATGATTTTCAAGTCGTTGAGCTGATTCAAAGATGTTCGCTAAAGACATTCGAGTTAGAGCATCAACTTTAGTATTCATTTTGCCTGATTTAAAAATGATCTGAAAGTTGAACTTTGATAGAATGTTCAGATAGTTGACTTGTCATCGACTCAACTGTTTGTTTTTCATGAAGATCTTCAAAGTCTGATGATCGATAAACATCTGAATGAGTAGTTCAATGCATTTCAGCTCAAGTCATCAGTGTTCGAAGCATTGAATAATGACAAGCAATTTCTTGTCATAGATGTGATAATTGATTTCAGCGAGAATCATGCTTTTGCTGTAGATGATCATCGAATGAAGAACTTTCTCGTTATTGTACTGAGATAGTATTTCACCTTTTACATAGTTCGAAGCATTGATCTTCAGAATAGCTTGTCGTTTGAGATCGAGCTGACTTGTTTCTTTAAATTGTCAAAGACTTGAACACAAACATTGTTTCAAACAAAAGACGTGTTCTTTCTAGTCAGCTGAGTGAATGATTTGACTAGCTTCGAGAAGTTCTTAATGAAACGACGATAGAAGTTAACAAATCTCACGAAGCTCTGAATTTCTTTTAGGTTGATCGAAGTGATTCAGCTGACTATGACTGTCACTTTGCTGAGAT
>JAABUV010004659.1_pt1 | contig 16227 bp, 14 predicted proteins | sample 5559971 | NCBI WGS metagenome assembly JAABUV01 (sample SAMN10711881, study PRJNA513362) | rock metagenome | isolation source: Antarctica rocks | place: Antarctica: Victoria Land, Knobhead nord | collected 2015-12-19
AATCGTCGCCTGTTTCATACATGATAGTTTACCATCTCCGCGTATGGCCGTTGGCGCGTTTTGCATCGGACGCGCCCGGTGTGTTATGGTATTAATGGACAGCGGCGCTTTTTAGGAGTGACCAACAATGGAGCCAGTGGGTACCACGTCTACGATCAGGACGGCGAGAATAGCCGCGCGCCTGACCAAGGGGGACTGTGCCCATGAGCAATTTGACATAATGTAAAGCGCCATCAGCGCTGGCGTGATGCCGAGGCCGTGGGACACTACGAGGTCCCACGGCCTTTTTGTTTGCTTTACTTAATCATCGTTTAAACGAGCTGAAAGGGCGGCTCCCCCTCTCCCGCGTCAGGGAGAGGGGGTCGGGGGGTGAGGGCCGTCCACAACTCACATCGTTTATCACGTACATCATTCAAGACCTCGCAAGAGCGGGAGGGAAACTATGTCTATCATCAACGCTTATAATCTGGGCCTGTCATTCGGCGCGCGCGACGTGTTCGCCGGCCTCAGCGTCGATCTGCCCGACGACGCCAGGGTCGGGCTGGTCGGTCCCAATGGGATCGGCAAGACCTCGCTGTTGCGTATCCTGGCTGGCGTTAGCGCGCCCACGACCGGGACGGTCCATCGTGTGCAGGGCACGCGCGTGGGCTACCTGCGTCAGGAGGCGGTCGAGGCTTTCGCCGGCCGCGAACACTCCGTCTACGACGAGATGCTGACCGCCTTCGCCCAGGTGCGGGAGCAGGCGGAGCGGCTGCGCGCGATGGAAGGGCGCATGGCCGGCGGCGATTACGCGGACGATCTGATGGCGGCGTATGGCGAGACCCAGGAGGCCTTCGAGCAGGCCGGCGGCTACGACTATGACGTGCGCATCCGGCAGACGCTGGAAGGCTTGGGCTTCTCTCAAGAGCAGTGGAGCCTGCCGTTGAGCGTGTTGAGCGGCGGCCAGAAGACGCGCGCTTTATTGGCGCGCCTGCTGCTGGAGCAGCCGACTCTGCTGATCCTCGACGAGCCGACCAACCATCTGGACGTCGCGGCGATCGAGTGGCTCGAAACGACGCTGCGAGCGTGGTCGGGCGCGCTCCTGATCACCAGCCACGACCGCTATTTCCTCGATACGGTGGTCGACCGCGTCTGGGAGATGGGTCCGGCGCACATCGAGAGCTATCGCGGCAACTACAGCGCCTACGTGGGACAGCGCCAGGAGCGTTGGGAGCGCAACCAACAGCTGTACGACACGGAGATGGAGCGGCTGTGGCGCGAGCTGGAGTTGGTCAGGCGCTATATCGCCTGGCGCAAGTTCGACGAGGCCAAGGGCAAGCTCAAACGGCTCAGCCGCGATCTCGTCGCCATCGAGCGTCACGGTGTGCTGGGCGCGCTGGAGCAGAAAGGCGTCGACAAAGTGCACCTCATGGCGGTGGAGGAGGCGCACCAGCGCCTCAAGGCCATCAAGTCGCCGCTGGTACGCCCACCCGTCCTGCGCATGCGCCTCAAGACATCCGGTCGCAGTGGCGACATCGTGCTGCGCACGAAGGGGCTGCGCGTCGGGTATGGGGACAAGGCGCTGTACGAGTCCGGCGACCTGGAACTGCGGCGGATGGAACGCGTCGCGTTGATTGGCCCCAATGGCTCGGGCAAGACGACCTTCCTGCGTACCGTGCTGGGGCAGTTGCCGCCGGTCGCGGGCGCGGTGCAGCCGGGGGCCGGGCTCAAGATCGGCTACTTCGCGCAGGCGCACGACGCCCTCAACGGCGACAACACGGTCGTCGACGAATTGTTGACGCATCGCGATATGTCGCAAGGGGAGGCGCGCACCCATCTGGCGCAGTATCTCTTCCGCGGCGACGACGTGCACAAGCCGGTCAAGGCGCTCAGCGGCGGCGAGCGCGGGCGGCTGGCTCTGGCCATCCTGGCTCTCGACGGCGTCAACCTGCTGCTGCTCGACGAGCCGACCAACCACCTCGACATCCCCGCGCAGGAGGTATTGCAGGACGGCTTGGAAGGGTTCGAGGGCACGCTGCTGATGGTCTCGCACGACCGCTATCTGGTCGACCGACTGGCGACGGAGATCTGGGAGTTGCGCGACGGGCGTCTGCACGTCTTCGAGGGCACGTACCAGCAGTTCCTGGCCGCGCGGGAAGGCGAGGCGCTGCGTCTCAAGGAGGAAACGACGCGGCAGCGTCAGGCCGCGCCGCCGCGCGACAAAAAGGCGTCGCGCGAGAAGGCGCCGCGCGTCGACGAGCGTCCGGTGAGCGCGCTGGAAGGGCGGGTCGCGGAGTTGGAAGCGCTGCTGGCGCGCTATGACCGGCAACTGCAGGACGCCGGCGACGCGGGCGACATCGCGGAACTCGGACGGCTGGGCGTGGCCTACGCCGAGACGCAGGCGCGGCTGGAGCAGCTGATGACCGAGTGGACGTCATTGGTCGCGTCGTAGTACTGTCTTACAGAGGCTGCTTCGCAGCGGCGTACCCCCAGGTGTCACTTTCGGCGATATTGGCTTATCGCCTGTAGGAGCTATTGTGCACCCCGGTCATCCCGCGCGGGGAGGTATGTCTTCCGCGGCCACGTGACATGCAGGTGGTGCGGTCATGGGACCAGGCGTGCGCTGTCTAGCCCGGTTGGCGCAGTCCTGAGATGAGTAGGTCGACCATGCGGCGGGCGTTGTAGCGGGGGTTGTTGTCGGCGCCCACGCACAGGCTGCCGATGCCGCGCATGAGTTCGTAGGCGTCTACGTCGGAGCGGATCTCGCCAGCCTCAGCCGCGGCCTTGAGCAGTTGAGTACACACAGGCACGAGGCGGTCGAGGAAGTAGGCGTGCAGCGCGTCGAAGCCGGCGTTGTCCGACTGCAGCACCGCGGCGAGGCCGTGCTTGGTGGCCAGGAAATCAACGAAGAGGTTGATCCATCGCCGCAGTGCAGCGTGAGGAGTGGCGCTGCTCGCCAGCAGGGCGGGACCGGCCTCGGCGCAGGCCTCGACCTGGCGCCGGTAGACGGCAATGATGAGATCCGCGCGCGTCGGGAAGTGGCGGTAGATCGTGCCCAGCCCGACGCCGGCCTTGGCCGCGATGTCGCGGACCGGCGCGTCCACGCCGGACGTGACGAAGAGGGCCGCCGCGGCGTCGAGCAGCGCCTGCTCGTTCCGCCGGGCGTCGGCCCGTTTACGCGGGGCCGCGTGCCCTGCTTGCCCGTCGATGTCGGTCACCGCGCCGTTCCCTCCGCCGCTCCGCTTGCCAAACGGAACAATGATCCCTATACTGTACTCAGTGGAGCAATGCTCCACGTACTCATGATGCCATGAACGGACGCATGAGGCCATGAGTAGACCACCGACAACCACGCCACGCAGTGCACGCACGCTTCACCCACAATGGAGGACTACGATCATGCAGTACCGCACCTTGGGCCGCACCGGTGTGCAGGTCAGTTCCCTCGTGCTCGGCGCGATGAACTTCGGCCAAATCGGACGTACCACCCAGGACGAGGCCACCGCGCTCGTCGACGCCGCCCTCGAGGCCGGGATCAACCTCATCGACACCGCCGACATGTATAGCCAGGGCGAGTCCGAAGAGATGGTCGGCAAGGCCATCGCCGGCCGCCGCGACGACATCGTGCTGGCCACGAAGGCGAACAACCCGATGGGCGACGAGCGCAACCATCAGGGCAGTTCGCGCCGCTGGTTGGTCACCGAGCTGGACAACAGCCTGCGCCGCCTCGGCGTCGACCATGTCGATCTCTACCAAATCCACCGGTGGGACCCGCGCACCAGCGACGAGGAGACGCTGTCGGCTTTGACCGATCTGCAGCGCGCCGGGAAGATTCGCTACTTCGGTTCCTCGACGTTCCCCGCGTACCGCCTCGTGCAGGCCGAGTGGGCCGCCCAGGAGAACCACCTGAGCCGTTACGTCACCGAACAGCCCAGCTACTCGATCCTGCAGCGCGGGATCGAGACCCACGTCCTGCCCGTGACCGAGCAGTACGGACTCGGCGTGCTAGTGTGGAGCCCACTGGCCTCCGGCTGGCTGTCGGGCGCGATCCGCGCGGGCCAGGACATCACTACCAACCGCTCAACGTTCATGCCGCAACGCTTCGACACCGCCATCCCCTCCAACCGGGCCAGGCTCGATGCCGTCGAGCAGCTGGCCAAAGTCGCCGACGAGGCCGGCCTGACCATGATCCAGCTCGCGCTCGGATTCGTCACCGCGCACCCCGCCGTGACCAGCGCCATCATCGGCCCCCGCACTATGGACCACTTGCACTCTCAGCTCGCCGCCGCGGACACCGTACTCTCCGCCGACGTGCTCGACGCGATCGACGCCATCGTCGCTCCCGGCGTCGACCTCGCCGCACACGAAAAGTTCGACACTCCGCCCGCCCTGCTTGACGCGGCGCAGCGACGTCGCTGATCGCTCGTCACCGTTCGACTTCCATGGCGCCTACGTCCACCTCACCGGAGCGTTCTGCAACCCCAAACCCATCCAGCGCCCCCACCCGCCGATCCTTATCGGGCGGACGCTCGGCCCCCGTGCTGCGCGTGGTCGCCGCGCACGCCGACCTGTGGAACATCCCTATTCGGTGGGGGCGCGGACCTGCTCGTCGACTGCATCTGCTACACCGCAGCCGACGCCCAAACGCTTCTACCGCTCGCACGCCACGCCGCGTCAACAGTGATGATGTCCAGCAAAGCCGTCTACGTCGACGCTGCCGGCAGGCACGCCAACTCCGACGATCCGCCGGACTACGGCGGCCCCATCGACGAGACCCAAGCGACGCTCGCTCCGGGCAGCATGCCCCACACCAGCCGCGAAGGTTACGGGCGCAACAAGGTCGCCGCCGAGCAAACATTGCTCGACAGCGGATTACCGGTGAGCGTGCTGCGCCCCGCCCTGATCCACGGCGCGGGCGCGCGACCGCCACGCGAATGGGTCTTCGTCAAACGCGTCCTGGACCGGCGCGAAACCGTCCTGCTCGCCCACCGAGGTACGGGGATCGACCATCCCAGCGCGGCCGTCAACATCGCCGCGCTGGTCGAGACCGTCGCACACACACCCGGACAGCGCATCCTCAACATCGCCGACCCCGACGCGCCCGATGGGCTGCACATCGCCAGAACCATCGCCCGCCTCCTCGACCACCAGTGGGACGAAGTCCTCCTCGACGACTCCGACATCGAGACCGATCCGGCGCTGGGCTGGCACCCCTGGAACCGCCGCCATCCGGTCGTGCTCGACACCAGCGCCGCGACCAATCTCGGCTACACGCCAGTCGGCGACTACGCGGCCACCGTCGGCGACATCGTCGACTGGCTCGTCCGCCTCACCAGACCCGACACCTGCCTGCCGGACAGCTACGGCGCGGACTACTTTACAGGACACTTCAACTACCAACGCGAAGATGCCTTCCTCGCTGCTGCCCGCTGACGCGGAAGGCCCACCTACAGGGTTTCCGATCGGCCGCGCCGATAGACGAATCCGCTGCGGGACAACCTGCCGCCGATGCCGGCGCCAGCGAGGGCTCCACGACCGCACGCTGAGGCTCAAGCCTCTACCGCTACCGCACCTTGGCGGGGATTTACCCAGAAATAGTGTCGTGACCCCACATCCTTCTCGGAGGGAGATCGCCGAAGATTGCCCACTGTCCGACCATCCCGACGACGGAACGAGCCTACCGCACCTTTTGGGGGGATATGCAAAAACCCCCATTCATGTTTTCGTTGCTGCCGCGCTACCAGGGGCTGGATCTCTGGCAGAAGTAGACCGGCATGCTGACGGCGCGGGTGAGGTCGAGGTGGCAGGCCATCTCTAGTCAGGAGATGAAATACCACTGGGGCAAGAGGGGGTGGACAGCCGTATTTCGGAGGAATCGTTGTAGTGGGCCGGTCCCGGCGTGAGGGACAGTTATCTGTGCTTGTCCACCCCGACTTGGCGGCACATATCCAGCACCGGGCAGGTGGAGCAATGGGGCAGCGCGCCCGTGCAGATGTGCTTGCCGAAGGGGACCAACAACTCATTGATCTCGACCCAGTACGCGCGCGGCAGCGTGGCCTCGAGCGCCGCCATCGTCTTCTCAGGAGTCGGCGCGCTCACGTAGCCCCAGCGGTTGGTGACGCGATGCACATGCACGTCCACGCCGATCCAGGGCTGTCCGCAGGCGATGCCGAGCGTGAGCGCGCCGCATTTGGGGCCGACGCCGCGCAGCGACAACAGGACATCGCGGTCGCAGGGCAGTTCGCCGCCGTGGTCCGCGACGAGACGCCGCGCCAATTCATGGATCTGCGCGGCCTTGACCTCGTGGAAGGTGCTCTCTCCGATCAGCCCGTCGATCTCCGCCACGGTGAGGCGGGCCGTCTGTTCCGGCGTGCGGGCGCGCGCGAAGAGGCGGCCCGCCACGGGCAACGTCGTTTCATCGCGCGTCCTGATCGAAATCATGCAGGCGACCAAGATTTCGAACGGCGAGCCATAACCTTCGCCGGTCAGCGCGAAGAGCGCCGCCTTGGGGAACGGCCGCACCGCCGCGCGGATGCGCGATAGGGCTGTGTCGATGTCAAAGTTCATGGTCGATGGTCGATGGTCGATGGTCGATGGTCGATGGTCGATAGTGGACTGGGTAGTCAGAGGGGCATTATAGCGGCAATGCGCTGTTGTCGCCCCTTCCTACTCAGTCTACCTCCAACGTCCCACCGTCGACCGTCGACCATCGACCATCGACTATCGACTACGTATTCAGCAGGCCGCCCAAATTGATCCCGCTTGATCGTTGGCCACCGTCGGCGACGATAGGCTCGTGGTAGGTCATGCTCTGGATGCCCAGGCGGCCGGGGCCGGTGAAGCGGTTGAGCGTGAATGACGTGCCGCCGAAGAGGCCCGTGGAGAGGTTGGTGACGTTGGTGTTGAGCTGCACGCTAGCGTCCTTCCACAAGAAGGCGCCCGGTTCCACGTCGATGCTCTCGCCGGGCGCGAGTACCTTGGTAAAGACGTTGCCGTAGCCGTGCAGCAGCAGCAGTCCGGCGCCGCCGCCGCTGACGAAGCGGTCGATGAAGAAACCGGTCCCGCCGAACAGGATGTTGGCGACGCCCTTGACACGGAAGAAGTCGTAGGCCACGCCGTCGGTGGCGAGCAGGAATTGGTGCTCGCGCACATGGATCTCCTCGCCCGGCTGTAGTTGCAGGGCCACGATCTGGCCCGGCGCGTCGCGCGAGAACGAGATGTTGCCGGGACCGGCGGCCTGCGTCACGAAGATCTGCAGCCCGGCGAAGACACGCTTGACCGCGCCCTTGAGTTGCTTCAGGCCGATGTTGACCTGCGGCTGCTTCCAGAGCAAGACGTGGTGCTCGAAGTAGATGTTCTCGCGCCCGCCCAACTCCACGTCGACGACGGGGACGAGCTCGCCCTCGATGCGCACGGCGATGTCGCCCGAGCGCAGCACTCCTTGTGGGTCGCCTTGCTGCGGGACCGGTTCCTTATAGCCGCCGGCGCCTCCCCTTCCGCTTCCCTGGGCGCCGTACCCGCTATATCCACCATTTCCGCTCGCGTTCCGCGCGGCGCCGGCCAGGCGCTGGCCGCAATCGCCGCAGAATTCGGCGCCGGGCGACACCGGCGCGCCGCAGTTCGGACAGACTGTTGTCATGGATGCTTCTCCTTTAACACATATGCTCCAGCTGTATGACGCGCCTATGATAACACGACAGGTCTATAGCTTGCGGCAAGTCACATAATGCTAGAGATATGCCGCTGGAAGTCGTTGTAAGAGAGCGGGCCGGTTTGACTGAAGGTGACGCGGCCGTCGCGGTCGATGACGTAGGTGGTGGGCGTCGTGGTCCCGTTGTACATACTCGGGACCGCTTGCGACGTGTCGACCAGCAGCGTGGCCGCCAGGTGATGGGCGTCCTGCCAGCCTTGCACCATGGGCGTCGACTCGCCCCAGGCGTCGACGGCGACCACGGCGAGGCCTTTGACGGTATAGGTTCGCACGGCGCGTGAGAAGTCGGGGTACTCGGCCTTGCAGGTGGTGCAGCCGACGGCCCAAAAGTGCAGCAGCACGGGGCGGCCGCGGAAGGAGGCCAGGCTGACCGGGCGCCCCTGTAGATTGGACAGCGTGAAATCCGGCGCGCATTGTCCGACGGCAAGCCCTGTTTTCGCGTCTTTGCCCGCGCAGGCCAGCGCCGTCGCGGGCGACCCATGAGGAACCAACGCCGTCGCCGCCAGCAGCAGCAGCGCGGCTACGCCGGCGATCGCCAGCAGCGGCGCCCGCCGGCGGCGCGCCTTCGCTGGAGCGTCCAGTTGCCCTGTTCGCTGCCGTCTTTGTTTGGTCACCATCATCGATCCTCCCGCCGCTCTTGGTGCACTGTCTACCCCTATAGTAGCCGAAAGTTCTTACATGGCGATAACACGTCGATGGCAGGGAGTGCGCGCCATGATCGGAGGCGCCCTGATCTTAAAAGGTCAGGGCAGCGGACGGACCTTGAAAGGTCAGGGCAGCGGACGGACCTTGAAAGGTCGGTCTGGGCGCGACATGCGCGCCGTCCGCCGGTCGGGTGGCTACCGTAATGGTCGTTCGAGAGACCTTTCAAGGTCCGTCTCCTGCCATGCGCTGTCAGGCCGCTGCCTGTCAAGCGCAGGCCACGTAGGAGAAGCTAAACTCCGTCGGCCGCGCGCCCGGTAACCACGCCGCGCCGCCACAGCAGCGCGGCGACGGCCAGCAAGACGACGCCTATCCCCAATGCGGCGGCGCGCATGGGGGCTAGCGCCGGTAGCGCGCTTCGTCGGGCTGTCGTGGCCCTGGCTTGCGTCGCCTTTTGTTGGGACGTTCCCGGGATCGAGTGGGGCGGGGCCGCGCTCTTGCTCCCCGCCGTTCCCATCATCACTGGAGCGCGCACGGAGAGACCGCTCACGACCGACTGCCAGGATGGCAGACGCCCCCGCGGCACGCGCAGCGCCGCCGTTTCCGCCGTCGTTAGGGCCCGCTCCGCGCGCACCGAACCCCGTACGGTTAAATCTTTGTAGAGCGTTAGCGCCCCCGTCAGGCGTAGTGAGGGCGCCGTGCTGAGCGTGCCGATGCGATCAATGTCGACGATGAGGTGGGCCGAGTTGTCGAGGAACACCTCGGCGAGCAGGCTGCCGCGGTAGCTCGTGCGGCCCGCCGCGTTGACCAGGACGGCTTTGCCCTGCATGAAGCCGCCGAGCGATTGGGCGGTCTGGTTGGGGTGCAGCAGGTCAGGGAGGACGGGTGTCGTGTCGGGCTTGAAGTTCTCCAGGTACGTGGAGAGCACGAGCATCGTGTCCGGCAGCGCCAGCGCGGGCGGCCGCGTGTCGTGCAGGGTCACCGCCATCACCACGCGGTCAATCGGGTCGAAGTCGGGCTCGAAACCGCTGAGGTCGACCCTGACGATCTTGCCGCTGAGCGTCAACGTAGTCGGTGTGGCCGCCGCCGCACGCGTCCCCGTCCGCGCGTCCGCGCGCGGCGCGCCCACCAGGGCCATGGCCCCCACGAGCAGGGCAAGGCCGGCATAGAGATAGCGTTTCATCGTACTCGCATCGCCTGCGCGCCTCATCTATTGTCTCCACGGTCCTGATAGCCGTGCGGACATAGGCGTCACGGTCGCCTTGCCATTCCGTCCCACAATGGGTGGCTACTCTCAAGGATGAATCTGTGGGCTGCTACGATCTTGCACCGAGACTCTTACTTGAATGTTTTACGTATATCTACGTTATACAACAAAAGCTAAATCCGTCTTGGCAAGAATACTTGAGTGACGGTAAGCGGGGTAAACTGGAACTAACCGGTCAAGAACGTCGTTTCGAAACTCTGAGCGTCAGCTGGACCAACCTTTCCTGCCTATCCAGGATGCGCTCAATGGCATCATCTATGTCGATGATAGGCAGATAACCGATACGCGCGTGCGTAGGACGAATATTAACGGAAGATTCGAGGCCAGACATATGGCGCCTGTCGTGGCGGACGGCTTCTCTAAAGGCGTCGAATTCGTCTATGTAAGGGTTGAGGACGCGCCGGATCACTGGGAGATTCTTTGATGGACGAGAGAGGACTGCCACAACCATTCGACGGTCAGACCGTTGAAGATGTCGTGCGCGAGTATGAGCAAGAAGGATATACTGTCGTCCGCGACCCTGATGTAGTGGCACTGCCGGATTTTCTCGCGCCGTATCGCCCTGCAGTGATCGCCTACAAAGGCGGCGAGAAAGCTGTCGTCGAGGTCAAGACCCAGGGTACCCTACGCGAAGCAGCATATCTCCCGGCGCTGACCAGGGCCGTCAACGCGCATGAGCAGGAGGGGTGGAGGGTCGATCTCTACACGATCCCGCCCACGGTGCTCCCCGCGGTAAACGGGCGCGTAGAAGAATTGAACCAGAACGAACTGCGGGCGCGCATGAAGGGTGTCTACGAGCTCGTGCAGGGGGCTCAAGTGGAGGCCGCACTGCTCCTCTCGCCCGGCGGAGAGCGTTTCGCTGAAGAACGAGCGCCCGCTCGTCGTCATTGCCACGCTGTACTCAGTGGGTTTGTTGAGCCGCGAGGACTATGATTTCTTGCGGGAAGCGAAGCGTGCGCGGGATGTAATCGTGCACGGGTTCCGCACGCCCGACCTCGCACCGGATTTCGTCCTCCACCTGCTGGAGAAGGTCGAGCGGCGGTTTCAGGTCGTGGCCGCCTGAGAAGGGCGTTGGCGTAGACATAACAATCGACGGCCCGCGCTTCTATGCCGCGAAGGTGGGCAGGGGCAGGGCACGCCCCTGGTGGCGCTGCACAGCGGCCCGAGGCTCGACCGCCGCGAATGGCGCCCCTACCTTGATCTGCCCGCCGTGCCTTTTGTGCGGGGTTCATGTGATTTTTGGCCGCTGAGCTGCTATACTGTCGGGTAAGTTCACGATAAGAAACGCGTCACGAGGAAAAGTACGTCGCGCGAACGTTTCCAGAGAGCCGGCGCATGCTGCGAGCCGGTGGCGAAGCGTGACGGAATGGGCCTCACCAGTAGCGCTAGGTGTGTTGCTGGGCGATGAATGCGCCGGGTTGCCTCCCGTTAGCAGGGCCAACGAGGGGAATACGCCGCCATAGCGCGGGTGTTCCTGAATCGGGGTGGCACCACGAGGTTAGACCTCTCGTCCCCACAGGGGGAGCGAGAGGTTTTTTATTGTGGAGGAGACCACCATGGGATTATCGTTGACGCGGGAGCGGGTGCGCGAGTTGGCACGCGCGTACGCCTTGGTCCCGCTGTGCCTGGATGTGATCGCCGACCTCGAGACGCCCGTCACGGCCTACCTCAAACTGGCGCGCGGACCCTATAGCTTCTTGCTGGAGAGCGTCGAGGGCGGTGAGCGGCTGGCCCGCTATAGCTTTATTGGGACCGAGCCGCGCACGGTACTACGCTTCCAGGGAGGGCATGGCGAACGCCTTACCGGGACCGGTGAGCTTGTCGGAGAGGTAGGCGCCGACCCGCTGCCCTTGTTGAAGGCCGACGTGCTTGACGCGCGCGCCTACGTCGACCCGGCGTTGCCCCCGCTCGTCGGCGGCGCCGTGGGCTACCTGGGCTACGAGGTGGTGCGGCAGTGGGAACCGCGCGTCCCGCCTACACCCGGCGAGACCGTGGATATGCCCGACGGCGTGCTGATGCTGACGGACACGGTGCTGGCGTTCGACCACTTCGCGCACCGCATCCGCATCGTCACGCATGTGCGCCCCGATGACTACGGGGATGTCGACCAGGCTTATGACGCGGCCGTGGCGCGCGTCTACGAGTTGGCGCGCCGCCTGCGCGACCCGCTGTCGTCCGGCATCGCCGCGCCGCCGCGTCATCCCGCCGCGCCCGTGAACAGCAACTTCGCGCGCGCGGAGTACGAGGCGTCCGTGGAGCGTTGCCGCCAATACATCATGGCGGGCGACGCTATCCAAATCGTGCTGGCGCAGCGCTTCGCCCGTCCCACACAGGCCCGGCCGTTCGACATCTACCGCGCGCTGCGCACGACCGCGCCGACGCCCTATATGTACTACTTACGTGTCGACGACGTGGAGATCGCGGGCGCCTCGGTCGAGACGCTGGTGCGTGTGACGGATGGACATATCTACTATCATCCCATCGCGGGGACGCGCCGGCGCGGCGGGGACGAGGCCGAAGACCTTGCGCTGGAGGCCGAGTTGCGCGTCGACGAGAAGGAGCGCGCCGAACACCTCATGCTGGTCGATCTGGGGCGCAACGATGTCGGGCGCGTGGCGCGGACCGGCACGGTGCGGGTGAGCGAATTGATGGAGGTCGAGCGCTACTCCAATGTGATGCACCTCGTGTCGACCGTGGAAGGACAACTCGACGACGGCCTGACCGCGCTCGACGCGCTGCGCTCGTGCTTCCCGGCCGGCACGCTCTCCGGCGCGCCCAAGGTGCGCGCGATGCAGATCATCGCCGAGATGGAGCACGGCTCGCGTGGCTTCTACGCCGGCGCGACCGGCTACGTCACGTACGGCGGCGACCTCGACACTTGCATCGCCTTCCGCAGCGCCGTAGTCAAGGACGGCGTGGCCTACATCCAGGCCGGCGGCGGTCTGGTGGCCGACTCGGTCCCTGCCAACGAATATATGGAGACGGTGCACAAATCGGCGGCCGTGCAGCGCGCCATCGACCTGGCCGAGTCTGGCCTGAACATGGCGCCACAAGACGCGCCGGCAGAGCCAGCTATCAGCGGTCAGCCGTCAGCCATCAGCTGATAGCTACCTTGGGGGATTGCTATGAACGGATTGCGGCACGTCGTGATGATCGACAATTACGACAGTTTTACCTTCAACCTGGTGCAGTATCTAGGTGAACTTGGCGCACGGGTCACGACGCTGCGCAACGACGAGACCTCGGTCGACGCCGTCGCGGCGCTGCGGCCCGACGCGCTCGTCGTGTCGCCGGGGCCGTGCGACCCCGACCGGGCGGGCATCTCGATGGACGTGATCCGCCGGCTGGGTCCGTCCGTGCCGACCCTCGGCGTGTGCCTGGGCCACCAATGCATCGGGCAGGTTTACGGCGGCCGCATCGTGCGCGCGCCGGAGATCGTACACGGCAAGGCCTCGCGCATCACGCATGATGGCCGCGAACTCTTCGCCGGGCTGCCGTCGCCGCTCTCGGTGATCCGCTACCACTCGCTTACTATCGCGCCGGAGACCCTGCCAGAGAGCCTGGAGGTCACGGCCACGACGGCCGATGGCACGATCATGGCGGTACGGCATCGCGCGCTGCCCCTGTGGGGCGTGCAGTTCCACCCCGAGTCGATCCTGACCGAGGGCGGGAAGACGCTGTTGCAAAACTTTTTGGATCTGGCCGCGGCGTGGTGGCCTGCGACTGCGGTCGCATGGCAAACCACGGCGACTGAAGTCGCTGGGGCGCGTGCATAGGAGCCTGCGACTGCCTCCCCACTGCGGTGGGGACCCCGATGGCAGATTACGGGCACTGCGGTGCTAAACTCACCCGACCGCAGTCGGCGTTGTTTGCCATGCGACCGCAGTCGCAGGCCAGTAAGTGACAGGCCATAGGTAACACAATGACCATTAAAACAGCCATCGCGGATGTCGTCGCGGGGCGCGACCTGAGCGAGGCGCAGGCGCGCGCCGTGATGGCGGGGATCATGGAGGATGAGGTGACGGAGGCGCAGTTCGGCGCGCTCGTTACCGCGCTACGTTTTAAGGGCGAAACGGTCGAGGAAATCGCCGGCTTCGCGGGCGTGATGCGCGACAAGTCGGTGGCCGTGCGCGCCGACGGCGTGGGCATGGTTGTCGACACCTGCGGCACCGGCGGCGACGGCATGAACACATTTAATGTGTCCACGGCGGCGGCGATCGTCACCGCCGCCGTGGGCCCGGCGGTGGCCAAGCACGGCAACCGCGCCGCCTCGTCCAAGTGCGGCAGCGCCGACGTGCTGGAGGCGCTGGGTGTAGCCATCAACCTGGGGCCAGCCGACATCACGGCCTGCCTGGAGCGCGTTGGCATCGCCTTCATGCTGGCGCCGCTGTACCACCCGGCGACGCGCTTCGCCGTCAAGCCGCGCCGCGAGATCGGCATCCGCACGATCTTCAACATACTGGGTCCGCTGACCAACCCGGCGCGGGTGCGGGCGCAGGTGCTGGGCGTGCCCGAGCCGCGGCTGACCGGGATGATGGCGGGCGTGCTGGCACGGTTGGGTTCGCGCCACGCCTTCGTGGTGTGCGGGGCCGACGGCATCGACGAGATCAGTATCAGCGGCCCGACCTACGTGGCCGAGTTGTACCGCGGCGACGTGCGCGAGTACGAGATCACGCCCGAGGAGTTGGGCGTGGAGCGCGCGCCGTTCGAGGAGATCAGGGGTGGTGACGCTGCGTACAACGCGGAGATGATCGGCGCCGCGCTGCGCGGCGAGGGTCCGCGCGCGCCGCGCGACGTCATCGCGCTCAACGCCGGCGCCGCCCTCGTCGCGGGGGCCGTGGCGCCGGACCTCGCGGCGGGCGTACGCCAGGCGCGCGCCTCAATCGAGGCCGGCCGCCCGTGGCGTAAGCTGGAGCAGTGGCGGGCCATCAGCAACAGGTTAGCGGCCGAGGCGGCGGAGGGGAAGCATTGATGGGCGAGAGTTTTCTGGAGCGCATCGTCGCGCACAAGCGGCGCGAGTTGACCGAGCGGCGCGCCGTCATGCCCGAGGAGGAGTTGGAGCGCGTCGCCGCTGGGGCGCCGGCCCCACGTCTGTCTGGTGGCATTGGCGCGCTGTTCCCGGCGGAGCGGCTCGGCGTCATCGCCGAGGTCAAGCGCGCCTCGCCATCCAAGGGCGCCATCGCGCTCGAACTCGACGCCGTAGACCAGGCGCGGGGCTACGCGGCGGGCGAGGCCGACGCCATCTCGGTGCTGACCGACGAGGAGTTCTACCGCGGCACGCTGGACGACCTGCGCGCGATCCGCGCCGCCGTGCCCATGCCGGTGATGCGCAAGGACTTCATCCTCGACCGCTATGGTCTGCTCGAAGCGCGCGCCGCTGGCGCTGACCTCGTGTTGCTGATCGTGGCCGCGCTCGGCCGCGACAACCTGGCGCGGCTGATGCGCGACACGGCGGAGCTTGGCATGGTCCCGCTGGTCGAGGCGTACACGCGGGCGGAGGCCGAACTCGCGCTGGAGGCAGGCGCGGGGTTGATCGGCGTGAACAACCGCGACTTGCATACCTTCGAGGTGTCGCTGGAGACCACCGAGCGCCTGGCGCCGCTGCTGGCGCCGCACGCCACGGTGGTCAGCCTGAGCGGTATCTGGAGCGTCGACGACGCCCGGCGGGTGGTCACCGCCGGGGCGCGTGCGGTGCTTGTCGGCGAGGCTTTGGTGCGCGCGGCCGACCCGGCGGCGTTCATCCGCGAGCTACAGTCGGTCTCCCTCACCCCCCGACCCCCTCTCCCGTGCGCGGGCGAGGGGGAGCTTACGGCAAGGGGCGAGGGGGAGCTTACGGTAAGGGGCGAGGGGAGACGCGGGGTGAGGGTCCCTATCGTCAAGATCTGCGGCGTGCGTACCGTCGAGCACGCGCGTGTGGCGGCCGACGCGGGGACCGGCATGGTAGGGCTGATTTTCGCCGCGAGCAAGCGGCAGGTCGGCGTGGAGGAGGCGCGCGCCATCACGTCGGCGCGCTACGCGCGGCGTCCGCGCTTCGTAGGGGTCTTCGTGAACGAGGATCCCGACACGATCTGCCGCATAGCCGGAGAGGCGCGACTCGACCTCGTGCAGTTGAGTGGCGAGGAGACGCCGGAGCAGTGCGCGCGGCTGCGCGTGCCGTACACGAAAGTCGTGCACGTCCGCGACGGCATGACGGCAGACGACATACTGCACATAGCTAACCAGTACATAGGCGCGGTGGCTATCGTGCTGGACACGGCGGGGGTGACGGGTCTGACGCGCTGGGGCGGCACAGGCGTACCCGTCGATTGGCCGCTCGCCGCCGAGGTCGTGCGGCGCTTGGGGCGGCCCGTCGTGTTAGCGGGCGGTCTGCGTCCCGACAACGTGGCCGCGGCGACCCAGATCGTGCGACCGTGGGGCGTGGACGTCAGTAGCGGCGTGGAGACCGGCGGCGTAAAGGATATAGCGAAGATACGCGCGTTTATCGGCGCGGCCACGGGCGCGATAGAAGGGGTGACATCATGATCGAGGAGCGACAAGAGACGATTCAGGACGACAGCGGCATGTTGGAAGGGGAGCCGCGCATGGCGGCGTACTTCGGGCGCTTCGGGGGCCAGTTTGTCCCCGAAAC